>Ga0116143_10001431_pt1 | contig 28834 bp, 21 predicted proteins | sample AD_UKC034_MetaG_FD_89745 | JGI IMG/M metagenome (GOLD analysis project Ga0116143, IMG submission 89745) | Active sludge microbial communities of municipal wastewater-treating anaerobic digesters from USA - AD_UKC034_MetaG | ecosystem: Engineered > Bioreactor > Anaerobic > Digestate | place: USA...
ACCGACCCCTCGCCAAGCCGATGACGTCAATGTCATACACGCCCTGCTCACTCATGGCCTGTCGTGCCACCTGAAGTTGCCCTTTTCCGCCGTCTACGATGAACAACTCAGGAAAGTCCCCTTCCTCACGTCCCCGGGCCAGGCGCCGCATGATTATCTCGTACATCATTCCGTAATCATCAGCCTGTGCGATCGTGCGGATGCGGTAATGACGGTATTTTGCCTTTACCGGCTCCCCATTTTCAAAACGCACCATCGAACCTACCGCCTCGGTACCGGAAAGATTGGAAATGTCGAAGCACTCGATAGCGCGAGGCACTGTGCGCAGATGCAATCGCCGTGACATCTCTTCCAGGGTCCGCCGCGTTCGTTCTTCCTTGGAGCGCCGGTTTTCCCAGGTGATCTGGGCATTCTCATTCGCCATGCACAACAGGTCCTTGCGTTCCGCCCGCTGAGGATGCAGGACTTGCACTTTCTTCCCCTTCTGCTCACAGAGCCACTCTTCAATCATTTTCTGATCTTCGATCACCAGAGGAATAAGAACCTCGTGCGGAATAAAACGTCCCTCCCGGTAGTACTGCATCAGGAAAGAAGACACTACCTCCTCATCATCCTGCGTCATCTGTCGCAGCAGGAAGGATTGGTTTCCCACCATACGGCCTTGGCGGATAAATAGCACAAAGAATTCGACCTGAGTGTCCTGCCGGTAATACCCGATAACGTCCTGATCCAGACCGGTCGGGGAGACAATCTTCTGCCGCTCCAGGAGATCGGTTATCGCATGCATCTGGTCCCGTATCATTGCTGCCTTTTCATAATTAAGGGCTTCGGCCGCTCTTTCCATTTCCCGGTTCAGGTAAGCCATCAATTCCTCATCCTGGCCGCGCAGCAGGAGCAGCACCCTTTGGACAATCGCCTGGTACTCATCCCTGTCCACCTCCCGGCAGCACGGAGCCAGACAGCGCCGCAGCTGGGAGTTCATACACGGTCGGGTGCGATGGTAGAACTTGCTGTCTTCACAGTGGCGCAAGGGAAAGAGTCGATGCAAAATATGCAGCATTTCACGTACCGCATAGGCGGAGACATACGGACCGAAATAGAGAGCACCATCCTTTTCGACCTGCCGGGTAAAGCACAGGCGGGGATATTCTTCCTGCACGCTGAAGCGAATATACGGGTAGCTTTTATCATCCTTCAGGCTGACGTTATAGCGGGGCTGATACTGCTTGATCAGGTTGCTTTCCAGAATCAGGGCTTCCTTTTCCGTGTTGGTGACGATATAGTCGACATCAACAATTTTTGAAACGAGGATAAGCGTTTTGGGGGTTTTATCTGCCCCATTCTGAAAATATGATCGTACCCGATGCCGAAGGCTCTTTGCCTTGCCGACATAAATGACTTCTTCCTTCTCGTCTTTCATCAAATAGACGCCGGAGCGGATTGGAAGCGAAGAAAGTTTGTTTTCTAACTGTTCGGTAAGGTGCATAGCACGTCGCCTATACGCCCATTGCCGCAGCAAAGCCAAAGAGCGGGAGTGCTGTTTCTTGCGAAGCAAAATTCCAGAAAGCCTCTGCAATAAAATGATTCTTGAAATGGCTATCAAGCATGCATGTATCCGGAAGGTGTGCGTGAGAAGGCTCAGGAACAATGGATGACTTCGTTGGTCAATACCGAATCAGGGTGACGATGATGAATAGTATCCAGATCCTCTACACCGAATAACCTGCTTTACCTGAAAAATTAATTTTAGCCGGTATTATCCATTTTCGCAAGGGCGGCTGAAGAAAAGAGGCGGGTTGAAATGTACATGATTTTGTGCTACTAAATTACCGGACAAAGGAACTTCACGGGCCTGAGATCAGACACCAAACTACCGTCGGAAGGCATCCCCGTCGTTTGCTGAACACTGAGATCATGATGATACGTAGAGCATAACCGTGTTGATCAAAAGCACCTGCCTCTCACCTTCCTGTTCCTCGTTTTGATCTGGATCGAGAAAGGCTTCCCGTATGTGGAGTATTGAAATTTGCGTCATGCTGGCAATGATCCTTCTGAACAGCATCTTTGCCGGCTATGAGATTGCATTGGCTTCTGTCTCGGCCGCCCGTCTGCAGGTGTTTGTTCGTGAAGGCCGGCGTGGAGCCAGAGCAGCTCTTGTGATGAAAAACCATATCGAGCGAAGCTTGGCAGTGGTGCAACTCGGAATCACGCTGGTCGGCGCAATTGCCGCAGCTACCGGAGGAACCGGCGCTGAGGAGATTCTGGCGCCGTATCTCCGAAAGGAATTCCCCTTCACTGCAGGCGTTGCCGAAGTCCTCGCCATCTCGCTCGTCGTCGTGCCCCTGACGATAATTACCATCACGTTTGGAGAACTGATTCCGAAGGTATTTGCCTTAAGGAACAAAGAGTGGTTGTGCCTGAGACTGTCGCCGGCCATGCGCTGGTTTACGCTCTGCGTTCGTCCGGTCGTATGGCTGTTCGAGGTGCTTGTACATACTGTCATGTGTTGGAGTGAACGCTGCTGGCATCCAAACGTGAGCGATCAGACAAATGCTGAAGCTTCCGAACTGCAGGAACTGCGGGCGATGGCAACTATGGCTCGAGGGCTGCGGCTGATCGGAAGCCGGGAGGAAAAAATCATTCTCGGAGCAGCCGCGTTATCGAAGCGGCCGGTACATGCGATCATGCTTCCTGCCGGCTCTATGAGCATGCTCTATGCCGATGATTCTCTCATGGACAGCCTGATCAGAGCGCATCTTGACCTGCATACACGCTTTCCCGTAACCAGTCGGCCGAATGATCCTCAGGCTGTTGTCGGGTACGTCAATTTCAAAGACATTATCGCTCTCATGCGCCTATCTCCCCAGGATCCTTCACTCAGAGCAATCGTCAGACCGATTCCTGATCTGTCCGACAGTCTTTCGATCTCCGGCTGCCTCGAAACCCTGATGCGTGAGCATACGCATATTGCCCTCATCCGCAACCGTGTCGGCGCGGTTGTGGGCATGATTACCCTGGAAGACATTCTCGAAGAACTTGTAGGCGATATTGAGGACGAGTTCGATCGGCTTCCAACCCATGTAATCGAGTCAGGCTCAGGATGGGTTGTCGGCGGCGGTATTTCTCTCACTCGGCTCCGGGAGCTTACTGGCACTGATCTTGGCACTGATCCGAAACACGATGAAACCAAAAAGCTCACTGAGTGGATATCCGAACAACTCAAACGCCCTGCCCGCGGCGGCGATATTGTGGAACACGGGGACAGCCGCGTGGCCATCCGCAAAGTGCGCCGCCAAAATGTACTTGAAGCCCAGATAACAAATCACATGCAACCATCATAGCAGCGAAAGGAATTCCCGTGATCAGATTCGTTATCGTCTGCATGATTGCCGCTTTCTTGACCGGCACTACTCTCAGCAATGCCGCCGAACCGGCACGTGCAGTCAAAGAAGTATACGACAGCGTGAAAACAGCTGTACGCGACCACAATGGAACACTGGCTGCCGGCCTGCTGTCAGCAGGAACAGTTGCCCTGTGTGAACGAGGCCGCATTCTGGCGCTTTCCCATGGAGTCGTTGACCTTGAGTCGCTTTCGCAGACTCTGGTCCTGCTGATTTTTCAGCTGCGATACTATGCTAGCAGCCAGGAGCTTGCTGCCATGAGCGGCAAAGACGTCATCGCCTGGAGTGTATCCAAGAACCTGGTGCGCAAGGACTTTATATGCAGCATCGCACTTGATCAGGTACAGGTGGAAAACGGCCGGGCCTGGGCCAACTTTTCAAGCTATGGCCAGCCAGTTCCGGACGCACTCCTCTACTTTCAGAAGGAAGCTCAGCAGTGGCGGCTTGACGCGGCTGCATTGGCACCGAGCCTGGAGGACTTCTCGGCCCAGCTACGGCAGAGCCTGGGCATGACCAAGGTCGAGGTAGCACGGTATCTGATGCTGTTGATCTACGGAGTTGTCGTACCGTCTTCTATTGTCGACGGCCCGCTGCGATAGATCCAAGATTCCAAATTCAAGGTTCTAAAAACAGTAAAGAGTGAGGAGTGAAAAGTAAGGAGTAAGAAGAGTGGTTTACAGGTCAGGGCTCGGGGATCAAGGACTGGAAAAATTGGTTCCACGTTGCAGGTTCTTATTTAACCATGGACTCGTAATCCCGCGGCGCATGACTCCGCTGCTCTTTGCCGCCCAGCCCCGTTGACATCACACCCGTATGCGATACAATTGAAAAAAGTATACCGGTGACACTATGCTGAACCTGAACCGAAAAAAAGAAAGCCGACGCAAGGACATGATGGGCACCAGACGGCATCCTTCTGCGCCTGCTGCTCCAAAGCAGATCATCTTGAGAGATGAACTGGCATTGGACCGCACTCATCTGGCAAACGACCGCACCCTCCTCGCTTACGTTCGTACCGCTTTGGCCTTGCTGCTGGCAGGCGTTACGTTTGTTTATTTTTCAAAAGAGCTCTGGTTTTCGGTTGTCGGCACCTTCTGCCTGATTTCGGGTGCGACCGCTCTCGGCATCGGTGTATGGAGATACCGACAGATGAAAAGCAAGCTGCGACTTTTCAGCAGCGCAGCGGGTCCGCCCGGTGGCGCCGACTTCACCGACCACATTGAAGAAGTCTGCAGCACTGAGGATCGATAACCTGGAACACGGCAGCTGCTCTCAGTAATCAGGAGAAAAGAAACCGTCGTCGGAGGTAGCCATGAGCTTCTGGGATAGACTCAAAAATGTCAGACGTTCATCAACTGATAAAATGATCGCCGGAGTCTGCGGCGGCCTGGCAGATGCAACCGGAATCCCCTCGTGGATCTGGAGAGCTGTTTTTCTGACCTGCGTTCTTATCTTCGGGTTCGGTATCTTGCCCTATCTTATCCTCTGGATAGCGGTTCCTAAGGAAACCCAGCAGCCCAAGACCGGCACCTCAACTGAGCAGCGGATCTGATCGGAGCAGTCTTATTCGGTTTCCCTCACACTCCCTTTATCATCAGCATGCCAGGCTCATGGCTTCCAGCGCCTCTAGAGAGGCCATAATCGCGTTCTGAACATGCTGGATAATCTCTTCGCGGTTGCTCTCCTCATTCGTCAGAAGCTGAGCCTTGGCTGCCTGCAGCCGGTTTCCGGAATCGTGAAGAACAGACAGTGCCTGTTTCTGTCTGGTTACATCCTGATTGATCACCAGGGCTCCAAGCACCTGCTGCTTGACATCTCGCAAGGGAATGGCGGAAGTCAGAATCTGTTTTTGAGTTCCATCCGGGCACTGGATTTCAATGTTCTCGTTTAGCACAGTCTCACTAAGGACGAGTGCCCGAGCGCTGGCCCACTGATCAAGGACAATTTCCTTTCCCGTGGCCGTAAGAATGCTTTTATACCCTCCGCTCTGATCAGCACCAGGCGACACCGAGCCACAGCCCAACACTTCGTTTGCCGGATTGCACTGAATAATGCTTCCATCTTTGTCGAGTATCCATATTCCCACGGGCAACGTCTGCAGTACCATCTTGATCAGCTCATCCTTTTCAGCTACGTATGCTTGAAGTCGCCGAGTGCTGCGGACATCTTTCAGGCTCACGAGGATACCGTGGGGGTGGCCGGCCGCAATTCTGACCGGTTGCACGGTCCAATCCCAGTGGGCATCTTCCTGGCCGGCGTGCTCCGATCGCGTATAGTGTTTGCCGCTGGCGGAAAAAGGCTCCCCAGTTTCTGCCGATTGTCGAAAAATCCGTTCATTTTCTTCATTGGGATAAAGATCGAAATGATTTTTACCAATAAAAAATGCGGGGATTCTCTCCAGCGCTTCCGCATAGATCCGGTTGACTCGAACATAGGTAAAGTTGGCATCCAGATACGCGAGTCCTACGTCACTGCTGGAAAAACTTCTTTCCAGAAGTTCTTTGGTCAGGGTAAGTTCCCGATTCAGCGTGGCCGCGCGAGCTTCAGCAGTATCGCTGGCTTTTTCAAACTGGCTGATCAGTTTCACACGTCCTACTGCTGCAGCAATCGAGCGGGCAGCGCTGCTCATTATAGCTCTCTCATCTTCCAAGAAATCCGTTCGGTCGGCAGCCCCAAAGGAAAGCACACCAACCAACTGTCCTGCCGAAAACAAAGGAAAGCAGGCGCAGGCTGAGATGCCGAGAGAATGGAACAGCATTTCCTGCGGACCTCCTTTGTCCGTATTGCTCCGGTTTGCAGCCGTTCCCGATGCCGCCAAACCGAACTCTTCAAGTGTCGTATAATCCAGAAAGCGAATTCCGGCAATGAGATTTTCAGGAATACCGGAGCAGGCCTGCAAGTTCACCGAGCGATGTTCGTCAATGAGATAGCAGGTGAAAGCCTCGCACCCGAGATGCTGCATAATAGCGGTGCAGAAATCGTGGATAAGCGGCCGGGGATCATCAGCTTCAAGCAAGGTGCCGACTGCTTCCGCAATGTGCCTGCACTCCTCGAGACGTTTCCGTTGGGATACTTCTTCCCGCCATTGAGCAGTCATATCCACCAGGGCAGCGGCAACTCCTGCTGTTCGCCCGCCGGCCTGAATCGGATACCAGCATTCCAGCCAGTGCCGAGGCCCCTCACCATCGGTCGCTGTCGTTCCCTCCACTTCCAGGGTCAGAGGTGATTCATCAGGTATGAGCATATGCTGGGCAAGCGTAACCGGGTCCTCGCTGCGCTCGCCCCGCGGCAGTACCTCAGCAATCCCCTTGCCCCGGTGATCCTGGTCCGACAGACCAGTGAGATTTCTCAGCGCCCGATTCACCAGGAGAGATCGCAGTTCTCTGTCCCACAACCCCAAAGCTATGGGTGATGCCTCAAAAAGATCATGCAGCAGCGTGACAGACTCATTGTCGGAAGTTTTCGCCTCTTCCGGAAGACCCTCTGAAAACAGCGCTTGCTGTTCCTCTGCTTTTGTGTCCTCACCACTTCTGCACATCGTCACGGCTATGGCATACAGCTCCCCTGAGGGAGCATACACCGGGAAAGCACTCCAACTGCCCACCACGTCCATGTCCGTGTCAGTATGGCGTGCTTGTACGTTAAGATGTGAAAACCACTCTTTGCGAAAAGCCCGGACAAGAGGCCATTCATCATACGGAAGGGAATGGCCCTCCCGATCTTTAAAGGACCACTGCGACACGATTTCCTCCAGTGAAATGCTGTCAGCACATTGTTCACTATCAAGGAATGCTCGACCGGCAACATTGGCGTATTGCAACGTGCCGGACGGATCGAAAACCAGGAGGACCTCGCTCATATGCTCCATAATTGTCTTTCCCTGAAGAATGGCAGCTTCGAGATCCTGCCGAACGTTCCGCACCGTCTGCTCGGTTTCCTTCTGGTTACTGGTGTCTCGGAAAAAAAGGATACCACCAGTAAGCGTACCCGCCTCACTAAACACCGGTGCAGCAGTACACTGCAGCGGGATTCGAGTCCCGCCGGACCGCTCGAGTAAAACCTCCTCATGAATAACCATTTCACCGCGGGTTGCTGCCCGTACCAGCGGAAGATTCTCCCGATCCACCGGCGCACCGTTAGGGTGCAGCACTCGGTTTCCCGATACGCAGCCCAGGACATCCCACATTTCTTCTGGCCGATCTCCGGAAATACGAATTGCTTCACGGCTTACCCATCGGAGCTGCAAATCAGGACTATCGACAACGATAATTCCTTCGGGAATGGTTTCCATTGTCGTGCGAAATACACTCAGGTCGTGCCGCAGCCGTTCTTCCGCATCCTGCTGCACGGTAATATCACGCACTACACCATCAAGCAGGCTCGGCGCACCATCGGCTGCGCGTTTACATTCTCCGCTAATCAGTATCCGTCGTATTTCGCCGGTCCTGCGACGGATGCGGCAAATGAGTGTGATTGCTTGTCCGGGAATCATTCCCATCAGCAGCTGCTGCTCGAAGGATGCCCGGTCATCAGAATGAATGATGCCGTTCAAAAATTCTGTTTTGCTCAACGGCCCGTCCTCCGGAGTCCGGCCGAAGATAAGATACATGAGTTCGTTTTTCCAAAGGAAAACATCTGAATGCACGTCCAGCGAGAAGAGACCCAGCTCCGCTGTCCTGGCAGCTGTTTGCAGCAGCTTCTCGCGTTCAGTCAGTGCTGATTTCAAATGCTTGCATTCAGAAACGTCGAACAGAGCGCCGATAAAGCGCACAGCTTCTCCAGCTTCGTCATAGAGAAAGCGTCCCAACGAACGGACCCAGATAATTTCTCCGGTATCTGCCCGCGTGATGCGGTATTCTACGGAAGAAAGGGTTCGCCGAGAACGAGCCGACTTGAGAGATCGCATCATCCGAAGCGCATCATCAGGATGAATCCGCTTGCGCCACATCTCCATCGTTGCGGCACCGTTTTTCGTGGGCTCCATCCCGAGAATACGAAAGAGGCTTTTTGACCAGGTTGCCTGACCAGTGAGCATGTCCACGTCCCAGGTGCCCATGACTGCAGATTCCTCAGCCACCCGCAAGCGCATCTCGTTCGTTTGTAAAGCATCCTTCTGTCGGCTGTGCTCAAATGTCATCCAGGTACGTGTGGCCACTGCTTCTACTAAGGATACTTCCTCTCGACTCCACCGGCGCGGCTCCGGAACACTCGCCCAGAATGTTGCCGCCCACTGGCTGTCCCGCAGTAACGGCACAGCTATATAGGCACGAAAGTCAGTAGATGGAGAGTTTTCCTGATACGCCGAAGCAGTACGGGTGTCTCTGGAAGCATCGTAATTCACCACGGTGCGGCCTGCTTCCATATCACCAAGCGTTAGTAGTTCAAGATACGAAGGCAGTGTAATTTTCGAGAGTTCCTCCGAGGCGCGGAGAGGCCGCCGTGCTACAGCTCGCTGATCGCGTTCATCATTATTCTCGGCAAAGAAGCAGTGACCAAGACTCAGATGATTACGCATCGATTCGGCTATCATGGTCAGAAGCTCGCGGCTGGCAGCATTTTGCTGAATATGATCAGTGACCCAGCTACTATACCGGGCGTGACGCTCCGCTGCTTTCTGCTCGGTGATGTCGTGATAAACCGTCGTGAGAATACCTTCCTGCGGAACCGAAGCAACAACCGAATACCATCGGTCACTAAAGAGTACATACTGCTCGAACTCAACTAATTTACCGGTTGAAAGCGCTTTGTTGCAGACTGCTATCCAGTCAGGCCGGCCTGGTTCTGATTCAGAGAAAATGCCAGCACTGCTGCGTCCGACCAGCACCGATCTGTCTTGATCGGAAATCCTTTCGAAAGCAGGATTCACCTCAAGCACGATGCAATCGGACGCTTTCCCGAACTCGTCGAAAACTATCGAGCAGCAGACATACCCTTCGCAGATGCTGGAAAGGAGTGCGTGCCGGCGAAGGTCGCTTTTCTGGATGGCTTCTGTTACCCTGACGTTTTCCAGAGCAAGAGAGAGCGCGGAACTTACGATGGCTGCAATGCTCGTGTGAAAATCAGAGAAAGCACCGGCCGCAGGATGAGAACGACAGAACAAGACCCCGGCGTCTTGATTCACCATCGGTACGATCATGAAGAACTGCACATTTTGGGATCTTTGCGGATCAGGCCGCTCCGTTGCGTCATGGGAGGAATCCTCAAAACAAATCGGAACCTTGGCCTTGACAGCCAGCGCCGCACGGCATGCCTGGTGGTCATTAAGGAAGGTTCCAACCGTGTCTGAAGGAAGCCCGTGAACGGACTTGATGGGCCAGCGGCCGTCTTGCAGGAAAAAAAGAGCAGCGGTGTCACAGCCGAGCGCCGCTGCCGCTGCGGAAATGACATCTCGAACTATTGTATCCGGGCTACGGCCGGAGTTGATCGCAGCGGTAATGATTTCCAGGGATTCACTCAGGACCTTAATCTTCTTAAGGTTTTCTTCAGCACCGCTGAGAAGACTGAGCATTTTCTGATGCTCGACCTCCAGCACTTTGATGCTCCGCTGCAGCCACCCGAACTCATCACTCTGCCGCTGCGATTGTGACTCAATACGCTTTGCCATGTTTGCCTACTCCACAAGATGAGGTGGCGGCCTCCACACGGCAAAATACTGTATTACAGTAGCATGAATATTGTACGCTGCCTAGGTGATTTTTTTCGGTTTATCTGTGTGATCTGCCTTAGCTCAGGATTTTCATCGCCTGCCCGGCCGATTCCCTCTGGTCCTGCTTGAAACTGCCGGGTGATTCTGCTAAGAGTATGCACCAGAATCAATCTCTTGTTTCAAAGGCCAACAATGCTGCAAACCTGGAAATCGTGGGCACGTTCGTTAAAACAGAATATTGCCGCTCTGTATCTTGCAAGCCGCGATCCGCGGGTGCCAAAAACCGCGAAAGTTCTAATACTGCTTGTAGTGGCTTATGCGCTAAGTCCAATCGATATCATCCCCGACTTTGTTCCAATTCTAGGCTACCTTGACGATCTCATCGTGCTGCCTCTGGGCATTGCACTGGCCATTCGCCTGATCCCGAAGGAAGTCTGGGAGGAATGCTGCCAGAGAACCAGAGAGCTGGGTTCGGGCCGCCTCCCGGCCAATCGGATCGCCGCTGTTGTGATTGTGGCCTTGTGGCTGTTAGGGCTGGCAATAATCTGCCGGATGGTGTGGAAGTATAGTTCCCTGTTAACCGTTGCCCGTTGACCGTTCACCGACAAGAATTAATCATCTGCGCTTCTGTCCTTAGGGACAACGGTGAACGAATATCAGTATCCTGCTCTTTACTCTTTACTTCAAGTGCCTTACGCTTAGGACAGTATCCCACTATTCAATCCGGACTATGTACAATGAGCAAATTCGCTTTTTTTACAACACTCATCGTTATGGTGATATTTTCCCTGCTGCCCAAGGCAGCGTTTGCAGACGATAGACTCGTGGAGGTGCTGCATGTTGATTATCGCAAGGCAGAGGAAGCCTTGCCTATCGTACGAAGTCTGCTCTCCACCGAAGGTTCAGCGGGTGTGGATGCGAGAACAAATTCCGTTGTCATTGTCGATTCTCCGCAGGTTATTGAAAAGGTACGTGAGTTCTTGGAAGATTTCGATCAACCGATCAAGCAGGTAACCATCAGAGTACGGATCTCGGAAGACCGCTTTGAACAGGGCGGATCAGCTTCGGCGGAAGGAACCATCGGCGGAGACGACGTGGAGGTCAGCACCGGCAAAGGTCACCATGACGATAAGCTATCCGTACGCCTGGAAGGCGAGCGCACAACCCTGGCCGGCATATCTGAATACTATGTCAGTGCCTCTTCCGGGAGTCCGGCCTATATTGTCACCGGCACCAGTGTTCCCTATCGTGAGCGACTGCTTATCCTCAGTCGAAGGCATGCGCATGTATCCGAAGGAATCGAATTTCGTGATGTGGAAACCGGGTTTGAAGTCACGCCGACTATCGCCGGCGATCGTGCCCACCTTGACATCACACCCCGCATTTCCTATCTCGCATCCGACAATGATCGCGGCGTGGTGCGTTTTACCGAGTCGTCCACATCGGTCACGGTGCCGCTTAATCAGTGGTTTTCCCTGAGCGGTTCAGGACAGGAAAGCAATGAGGTGTTTCAGGAGATCCTGGGTGCCGGCAGCAATCGGCAGGATTCCCGGCTCTCCATTTCGTTGCTGGTCAAAGACCAAAACTGATATCCATCGCACACGAAGAGCCGAAACGGATAGCAGCAAAATCGTTCCGTCCTTGATTTCCCTCATTTCTATGGTATAGTTGAGCGTTTGGCGGCTTCGCAAAGCAGCCGGAGCTGCGTTGGCTAATCCGGATGAAGAGGATCGGCCGGCCCAGTGGACTGTATTCCACACCATACCGTGTACCGGCGCTTTTTCGAGTTCGCTACCTGCTTTCTCCGATATAACCATTGTTCATACTGGAGTGACAACCCGTCTCTCAATCCGTGAGGCGTACTAGACATGCCTGAAGACACCCAGCGCACAGCCGTCCTGAAAAGCGTCAAGCGAGTGGTGATCAAAATCGGAAGCAATGTACTCACTGATCCCACGACCGTCATTAACTTCAATGCCTTTGCACGACTGGTTGATGAGATTGCCTGGATCAAGGAAAAGGGCTTCCTGCCAATAGTGGTTTCGTCCGGTGCCATCGCCATTGGCATGCGCAAACTCGGGCTTAAACAGCGTCCGCAAAGCATGCCGCTGAAGCAGGCTGCTGCGGCTGTCGGCCAGATCGGCCTCATGGAAAACTACGATCGTTTCTTCAAGGAACGGAATCTAAGAGTCGCCCAGGTATTGCTTACCGATCTGATTCTCAAGCATCGCAGCTGGTTTCTCAATGCGCGTAACACGCTCTTCACCCTGATTAGCCTCGACGTCATTCCTATTATCAATGAAAACGACTCTGTAGTAGTCGATGAAATAAAGGTGGGTGACAACGATAAGCTTGCGACAATAACGACGAATCTGGTTGAGGCCGATCTCCTGATTATTCTTACAGATACTGACGGTCTTTTCGACAAAGATCCCCGGGCAAACAGCGATGCCCGGCTGATTTCGACTATCGAAAAGATAACTCCCAAAGTCGAACAGCTCTGCTCAAAAACCCGCAGCAGTGTGGGAACCGGAGGAATGGCGACCAAGCTTGCCGCTGCCCGCGATGCTGCCCGCTATGGCGTCCCGGTTATCGTCGCCAACGGCCAGCGTGAGGGCATCTTGCAGGCGATTTTCCGAGGCGATGAGGTCGGCACGCTTTTTCTTCCTCAGGAATCCCGGCTGCGGAGTCGGGAGCACTGGATTGCGTGCACGCTTAAGATTAAAGGAAAGTTGATCATCGACGACGGTGCTCAGGAAGCACTGCTGCACAAGGGCAAGAGCCTGCTGCCGGTCGGCATAGTGAAAATAGAGGGCACCTTTAACTTTGGAGACTGTGTTGGAATCTTCACGCAGAAACGCAAAGAGATCGGACGGGGACTGACCAACTACAGCTCACAAGAGCTGACAAAGATCAAAGGTGTCCCTTCACAGCAGATCGAGCACATTCTCGGTTATAAGCACTATGACGAAGTCATCCACCGGGACGATATGGTCCTTGCATAATTCAAGATTCAAAATCCTAAGAGGTCACGGTGGAACAGTAAGGAGTAAAGAGTCAGGAGTGAGGAGTAAGCGAAGGCCTCTGGACGCAGTCCAGGTTGATCGCAGAAGAAACGTTCCCATCGTCATTCCTCACTTCGTTCGGTGGATAAAGAGCTGAGGCGCCGCCTCACTTCGTTCGGTGGATAAAGACCTGAAGCGCAACCCGGGCAGACGGGAATCCAGAGCATATGGCCGCTTCTGGTAGGAGCGACATTTTACCGAGCACTCATCGCCAGCTCAACGGGCTTTAGCAGTGTGGTACGCTGTTCACAATACTGGATTCCCGCCTTCGCGGGAATGACGGTTAAAGTATTGTGCGCTTGGCGGGTTGGGCGTCAGCTCTTTATCCGCCGAAGGAATGACAGACAAACGTGAAGTTTCATACGAGAAGTCAGAAGTTAAAAGTAAAGAAAAAAATAGCTCCTTACTCTTTACTCTTCACGTTTCAGGTTCTGAACCAGAATAATACCACGGTGCAGTTTTTCTGAGGAGCGGTTTCTGCCTCGACTTTTTGCTTCCGCAGCGTACAATGAGAGAATGTAAAGTTTTTTTTGATTCTGATCGCACTAAAAGGAGTACGCCTTGAGTACGGTATCTCTGATTCGCTGTGAGCAGTACGGGCGAAAGGAGGTAGAAGAAGCAGTCCACCGGGCAGTAAACCTTATGGGCGGACCCGCACAGTTCTTTAAATCTGGAGATCAGGTGCTGCTCAAGCCAAACATGCTTTCCGCAAATGTCCCGGAGAAGCACATTACGACCCATCCAGAGGTGGTGCGAGCAGCCGCTTGCCTGGTCATGGACGCCGGAGCCAAACCGTGTATCGGCGACAGCCCGGCACTGGAGCCGTTCAGCAGAGTCGCTGCCAAAAGCGGTATGAGTGCCATCGCCCGCGAACTGGGCATTCCCTTGGTAGAACTCACGAATCCCACGCTGGTAACTTCATCGCATGATTCCGAATTCAAGAAGCTGGAAATCAGTCGCCAGGTTCTCGATGCCGATGCGGTCATCAATCTTCCCAAGCTGAAAACTCACTGCCAGATGCTGCTTACGCTGGGAATCAAGAATCTATTCGGCACCGTGGTAGGTCAGCAGAAGGGGGAGTGGCACTTCATGGCCGGTGTTGATCGGGACACGTTCGCCTCGCTCCATCTGGACATTTATCAGGCGGTAAAGCCAGCCCTGACTATTCTTGATGGCGTGTGGGGCATGGAAGGTCATGGCCCCAGCAACGGCAGCGGAAGGCAACTCAGTCTCATCGCGGCATCAGCAGATACAGTAGCACTTGATATCACGGTGTGTCACCTGCTTGGGATTCCGCTTGAGTCCTTTCCCATATATCGGGTGGCCCGAACCCGCACTATCGGCGAAACCTCGATCAGTCGCATCACTCTGGCTGGCGATCCTCCACATATCTTTGCTCCGGACAATTTCCGGGTACCGCAGCTCGATTCGCTCAGCTTTGTTCCCGGCTTTCTCACCCGGTTGAGCAAACGGTTCTTCGTCTCGCGGCCAGTTTGTCGAAGCAGCGTTTGCACCGGCTGCGGACAGTGCGCCAGTATATGCCCGGCCAAGGCAATCGCCATCACCGATGAGCACAGTGCCTTTGATTACGACCGCTGCATTCGCTGCTTCTGCTGCCAGGAGATTTGTCCGGAGAATGCTATCACCTTCCATCGCGGACTGCTGGTGCGCATGGCCGGCTGGCTGAAGGCGCTGACACGAGAACCTCCATCGAAGCATTGATCGTCAGGTACTGTTTTATGCCAACACTTCTCTGCCTGCCACGCCGTTGACCGCTGTCCGTTAACTGTTCACCGACTGGATTAGATTTTTCGCTAAGCGGTAAGGCGATGATGGAGCCGTAGAAGAAAGCAATCACAAGAATCCGTCATTACCGGCTAGGCGGGCATCCAGGTAGCACCGCTTTACCTTGCTTCCTGATGCTTGTTGACACAACCGGGATGATTCCCTCAATCTCACTACTCTGAGTCGGTCAACGCACAACGGTAAACGGTGAACGCGCAGCCTCTAGGCGGTGAACGGTCAACGGTTACCGTTTATACCGTCCCATCAATTGGCCTTCGGCCAGAATGTGGCCCTTCATGGCCTTAAGCAGCTGATCTTTGGTCAGCCCGGGATCGAGTGCCAGCTCCTGATCGAGTGCGTAGAGCTTGAAGTAGTAACGGTGCGTTCCTCCCGGAGGACATGGTCCTCCGTATCCGATCCGACGGAAATCATTTGTCCCCTGCGTGGCTCCGGTGGCAAGCACCTTGTCCGCTGCCACCGCTTCAGGCAATTCCTGTAACTGAGGTGGAATGTTATACATCACCCAGTGCACCCACGTGCCCATAGGTGCGTCAGGATCGTCGCTGATGAGAGCCACACTCTTAGTCCCGTCAGGGACGGCGGTCCATGCCAGAGGTGGTGATATATCCTGGCCGTCGCAGGTATACTTCTTCGGAATCATGTCGCCTTCAGTAAACGCACTGCTTGTCAGCTGGATAGTCATATTCTTCCCTCCTTGCGTCTGGGCATCAAGATCTGTGCTGCAGGCACAGATCATAAACACGATTACCATGCTGCAGAAGCCAATAAGCCGGTATAGTGTCTGCATAGCGTTCCTCCCCTTAACTCGAGTTCCACTCAAGCACAATGATCCACATCACCTCAGAGAAAGCACGCTCCTGAGCAATTAATTAATAATAGCATGGATTATGGAAGAAAGGAAAAAGAGTGAGGAGTGGAAAGTAAGAAGGTTGATCGCAGAAATACTGCCCTCGACCTTACCCTGCTTCTCAGCCATCGGCGCTGGGGGCGCAGGGGAAAAAAGGATTGTCATTGCGAGGAATCACGCCGAAGGCGTGATGACGTGGCAATCTCCTAAACCTTTTTCTCCGCGTTCTCAGCGCCCCTGCGCGAAATCACGGGTGGGCATCGGGAAGCGATCTTCTCACTTCTCTCACGAATCAAGCGGAATGGTCAGATAATATCCATAATGCCCGCGCTGAATGAGGAGCACCATGCTGCGGGCCTGGTAGATGTTGGCAATGGCTCTCTGAAAGTCCTGGAGACCGTTAAGAGCGGTATTATTTATCTGCAGCATGATATCGCCAGCCTTAACGCCAGCCCGGTCAATGCGGCTGCCGGAACGTATCTTTGTGATGGCAACGCCGGCCGGAGTTCCTTTCTCTTTCAACCCAGGCACGAGTTCCTTCACTTCAATACCGAGGAGGCGTAGTGCAATCTCCTGAGCTTTTTCAAGAGGAAATTCTTCCGTCTTCAGAACCGAACTCACTTGCCGGCCGTCACGAAACAGCGCGACCGTGATCTCTTCCCGCGGAGGATACTGCCTGAGGATCTCAAGGTAGTCTTCCGTCGATTTTACTGTGTCGCGGCCAATGCCGGTAATAATGTCGCTCGGCCTAATGCCTGCTTCTTCCGCCGGGCTTTCCGGATCAACCCGCCGCACCAGCACACCGCCAGCTCCCTTGAACTGCAGCGATCCGGCAAGATCAGCCGTCAGCTCCTGTACCTGAATACCTATCCACACCGGCGCCAGTTTGCCGTACAGAATAAGCTCATCAACAACTCGCTTTGCCTTGTTGATAGGTATCGCAAAGCCGATACCCTGCGCTCCCTGGCCATAGATGGCACTGTTGACACCGATCAGCTGACCATCAATATTGAGAAGCGGCCCACCGCTGTTACCGGGGTTAATCGAAGCATCGGTTTGAATAAAATCGCGATAGGTGCGGTCACTAGCCTTTATCGATCGCCGGACCGCACTGATCACACCAGTCGTTACCGTGTGAGAAAGCCCAAAGGGGTTTCCGATAGCGATCACTTTCTCACCGATCATCAGATCCTCTGAACTACCGAGAACAACGGTGGGCAAATCCCGACCGGCATCGATCTTGAGTACCGCAAGATCAAGCTCCGGTGCGGAACCGATGAGTTTTGCCTCGTAGCTCTTTTCATCCATGAGGATTACTTTGATCCGTGTCGCCCGTTCCACCACATGCCAGTTGGTAAGAATATGCCCGCTCTTGTCAAAGATGATTCCTGAGCCAAGGCTTCGCTCCGTGTATTTTTTTTCATATCCGTGATCGAAGAAGTCTTCAAAAAAACGATCGAAGAATGGATCAGAAGCAAAAGGGGACATGAATCCCGTCTGGCGGCGCACTTCTTCTTCAGTGCTGATATTGACAACTGCCGGACTTGCCTGCTCAACTGCCCGCACCACGGCATCGCGGCGAAGCGATTCCGCTTCTGCCCCGAAAGCAGGCAGAGCAGCAGCGAGGATGTACAAAACCAAGGAAGACAGAACACAGGATCGATAGAGCTTCAAAAAGAAGCGCACATGCATTAGTCTGACCGAGAATGATTGTTCCATTCTTTCTCTCTCTTCCTTTCCAAAGAGGCTTGGGTGAATTTTCAAGCGTCACTGCAAGTCCCCGGCATCCCTCCTGTAAAGGAAACTCGGGAATGGATCAGAGACCCATTCCGCAGAGGGATGAAGTTCTTTCGTCGCCGAGGTTATTGTTTCTTGCTTGGTTCAGAAACGGGGCTTTTTGCAGGAGGAACAGCCGGAGCTGCCGAAGCGGATGCCTGTTTCTCGAGGTCCTGCAGAGAAGGCATGAGGGTGTCTACCACACTTTTATAGGCTTCATAAATATATTTCTGATCACCAGCCTTAACGTAGTAGAAATTCTCTTCTTTTTTTTCACCAACAAGGAGTAATCTGGTGCTTCCGTCTTTAAAGGTTACGGTTAGTTCCGCCTCCGGCGAATCAAGTCCAGCTTGCTCGGCTGTAACCGCGTCAGCGAACTTGCCAGCAGTAAGTGTTGAAAGACTTGATACTATGCTCGTTATCTTCGTTCCATCAGCTTCCGCCTGTATCGGCTGCTCAATGCGCCATTCACCCGTGTCCCCTTTCTGAAGAGTCAGGGTTTCATTTTTCTTTGCGATTTTCAGTCCCGCAACATCTGCCGCAGCAAAATCAAAAATTTTTCGGTTTCGCCAGTTATCCAGCTGACGGTCGAAGTTTCCCTTAAGAAAATTCGGATACAGATAGACGATATCAGAACCGACCTTGCGAATATAATTGCTGAAAAAGTCCGGTCCCTCCTTGCCTACAAATAACCGGCCGAGCTCCTGGCCCTTTGAATTAAATGCCGCCACTTCAATAGCGCTTCCTTCTGTCACTTCAAACAGGCCATGCTTATCTTTATTGCGGGAAGCAAGATTATCCTCTTTCAAGCTCTGCATCTTTTCAAGCGCTTCCTTGACTGCGTCCTGGTCGGCCGGATAAGGCTCTTGAGCCGGGAGCTGCTGCCCGGCTGCTGCTTTTTCAGGCTGCGGCTCAGCCTCATCCTTTGCGGCTCCTGATTGCTGATCAGGCTTCGCGCCGCTATCCGCATTCGCCGGCGGAACTGCTTCCGTCACATACCAGCTCTGATCAATCCGCTGCAGAACGATCAGATTCTTCTCTTTCGGACGACGGATCTCAACCTTCTTTACCTCTTCGATCTTTAACGCCGGGAATAATGCTTTGACGTGTTCGTCAGCCTTTTCGGTATCCTTCTTAAAAGGCCGCTCCAGAAAGAAGACGAGCAGCACTGCCACTACCAGTATAAGCAACAGAACGAGATTCTTCCTGAAGTTCATAGTTCCTCTCATGAAAACGTGTTATCGCGCAGGAGAGCCTGCCAGCGGGCTGAGCACGATGGGGTGGAGTCTAGGAGATTGCCACGTCATTCTGCTTGGCATCCCGCGTCCCGCGAGATTCGCAATGACAATCTTCTTTTCTCTGCGCCCTCAGCGCCAGGAAACAGTAAAGAGTGAAGAGTCAGGAGGTAGAAATGTCCCTCGTGCCTGCCCGTGATTTCATGCGCAGGGTGGGCACCAGGGAAGGATCTCCTTACTCCTTGCTGTTCTGCAGCCCCAGACGTTCTTCTTATCCGAGATCCTGGAGGGTTATCTTTTTCCTGCTCTTCAAATAAAACCGGATGAAGCCGAAGAGCGCCACAAGAATCGGAATCGCCAGCATGTTGGCAAACTTGAGTACCCTCTTCTGCTGTTCGGTCAGAATCGGTATCGGCTTATCAGTAACCGATCGAGAGCGGATTCCGATCAGGTCCTTGCCCCAGGTAGCCCAATCCAGTGCATTGAGAAAAAACTCCATGTTTCCCGGATTGCCGACAAAGTTGTTTTCGAGAAACCGGCCATTGCCTACGACCAGGATCTGAGTTTCTTTCTGGCTTTCGGGTATTGTCGTGCGATCCTTGTCAGCAGATTCGGAACTCTTGCTCTGGTCTTCCTCTGATTTTTCCATTGGAGGAACATCCTTGCCGGCAAAGAAACTTTTGAATCGGCCCTGCGTCCATACTGCCAGTGCATACTGCTGCATGTCCTTTTCCTGTTCCGGCATGAAGTCCTGGCCAGGATTGATATTGTACATGCCTTTCTGGAGCCAGCTATAGGGCGAGGATTTGGCAAGCACGGTGAAACTAGCCTCCGGATGCGAGTCCGGCAGTGCCTCCAGTGCCGCCGGCCACGGCAACACCAAAGACTCCAGCTGATTGACAATCGGATTCTCCTGATCGAATCCTGCTTCAATTACTTTCGGAAAGAAGGGGTACGGTGTGCGGACAATAGTGTATCCAGTCTGATAGGTGATTAACATATTCATGCGGTCGAGCACCAGATCCCGCGTCACCTTCACCCCATAGTTCTCAAGGAGATCGGAAACATTACTTTGCCGATACGACGCCTGGACGGTTCCCTCCGGGATCGTGATGATGTCGATAAAGAAGAATACCTTCCCGCCCGCCATAATGTACTGGTCGATCTCATACTTGTCCCGTTCAGTAAGTCCGTCGGGTCCGGCAACCACGAGTACATCGATGGTATTCGGAATCGCCTTTCCGTCAGCAGTATCGACTTTCTCTACCGCGTACTGTTTACCGAGCGCGGAACGAACGGTGGAATACCCTTCGTAAATGTCGTACTCACTGTGACCGGAGAGAAAACCGATCGTCTTTTTCTCTTTGCGGACCACTTTCAGAATAGCAGTGGTGAGGTCATACTCCAGGTTATTGGTATCCTTGAGAAAGGGAATGACTTCCTGCCGATCTTCGTAGGTCACGGCAATGCCCATGTACGCCTTGGTTGCCGTAGCCTGATCCTTTTCCCAGATATTCATCTGAACTTCAGGAATCCCGATGAACCTCATCCGTTTTTCGATTTCCGGGTCTTCGGACGGATCAACGAACTCCACCTGAATAGTACCTTTTGCATACGCCTGGTACTCGCTCAGCATATCTTTGACCCGCTGTTTTATGGGAAGTACATAGGAAGGAAGCTTCGTGGAGAAATAACACGTGATGGTTACAACGTCGTCGAGATTGGCCGCAATTTTTTTTGTGGCATCTGACAACGAGTACACTTTCGTTGCAGTAAGATCGAGCCGACCGAAATGCCGGGCCGAGAGAAAATTGATGAGCGCAAAGAACCCGGCCATGATAATAAGGAATAAAACGAAATTGGAACCGGCGCTTATCTTTCGGGAAACGTTTGCCATATCAACTCCACCTTCGGCTTGCAATTAAGCGCGTGTTAAGGGAAAGGAAAAACCAGATCACCGTGAGGTAGTACAGTACATCCCGTGAATCAAGCACACCCCGCTGCATAGAGGCAAAGTGTCGGCCCAGACCGAGGTATGAAAACGGTGCCACCAAAGCATTTGGCAGGGAGAGCAAAACGATATCCTCTCCAATGATAAACAATACAAAGGACACCAGGCTGGCAATGATGAACGCCACAATCTGGTTTTCCGCAAGACTGGAAATAAACAAGCCGATAGAGAGATAGGCAGCCCCGAGAAAACATGAACCCAGATAGCCTCCCACAATCGGACCCATATCAATGCCACCCAGGAGCGCCAGGGTCAGCGGAATGGGAAAACTAAGCGCCAGCGTTACGAGAAAAAAACCTAAGCTCGCGAAGAACTTTCCCAGGACCATTTCGCTGTCTTTCACCGGCAGGGTCATGAGAATCTCGATGGTTCCCATTTTCTTTTCTTCTGCCCACAGTCTCATGCTTATGGCGGGAATGAAGATGAGAAATATCCAGGGAAGAAAGAAAAAATAATCCCGCATCTGGACTTGGCCAAGAAGAAAAAAGCCTCGGAAAAAGAGCCAGCTGCTGAACGACAAAAAGGCAATGATGAAGACATAGGCTACTGGAGAGTCGAAATACGAGCGAAACTCTTTTCGCGCAAGAATGAATATTGAGTGCATGCTCACCCTTCTTTCACGGCATCGTCAAAAGCCCATCTGCTGCGTTGTCTTCGGTCGCTCCTCCTTGCGGCGTATAAGAACATACGCCTCAGTCGTCGCTCCCTGGGCGCCTTGCAGCTGGCGCTTTTTACTTCGCCGTATCACGGTTTACTTTTTACGAGGTCATCTTCTTTGATGGTTAATTGCTGGAACACATCTTCCAGCGTCAGGGTTTCCTGATGAAGTTCTGAAAGGGTCCACCCATTAGCCACTGCCAGCCGGAAGAGCTCTTCGGTAACGCCAGCAGCACCAGTACTGACCACTTCAAAACGTGTTTTGCCGTTTCCTTCGCTGCCGGCGACGGCAACTTTCTTAACGGTGCTCAGTGATTGAATTTTATCCCGCACGTCCTCAGCTGGACCCTGAACGACCATAGTGATCACCCCTCCTCCACGTGCACGCGCCGCCATCTCTTCCGGAGTACCGCTGCCGGCTATTCGGCCCTGATTCATGATGATGATGCGCTTGCAGGTGGCGGCCACCTCCGGAAGAATGTGAGAGCTCAAAATGACCGTCTTTTCCGTACCCAGCCGCTTGATCAGCTCGCGAATCTCGATAATCTGGTTAGGGTCGAGCCCCACTGTCGGTTCGTCAAGAATGAGGATCGGAGGATCGTGAATGATGCTTTGTGCCAGGCCGACACGCTGGCGGAACCCTTTTGAGAGTTCACCGATACGTCTGCCGATTACTGCCCCCAGTCCGCAGACTTCGGCCGTTTCCTTGATCGCTCCATTGATCTTCTGACGGGCAAGGTGGCGAATGCGGGCAATGAAGCGCAGGTAGTCGACAACGCTCATATCTTCATAGATAGGATTGTTCTCGGGCAGATAGCCGATTTGTTGTCGCACCTGGAGAGCTTGTTCGGCAACATCTTTGTCTGCCACTTTCACGATGCCGCCATCAGCCGGCAGGTAACAGGTGAGTATGCGCATCGTCGTGGTCTTGCCGGCGCCATTCGGGCCCAGCAGGCCGACAATCTCTCCCTTGTCCACACTGAATGAAATGTTGTTTACTGCTACTGTCTGACCGTAGCGCTTGATTAGGTTTTGTACCTCAATCATGAGCCTTCACTCGCCCGGAAATGGTTATTGAGAAAAGACAAATGCTCAATTGTACGAAACAATTGGATTTGGTTTGATTTTTTTAGACCAGCAGACCTGCAAAAAGTTCAGAGACAATTGTGTGTCATCCGAGTCTTGAAACTCACGGCGAATTATTCACCAGGAATTCTATTTTAATAAAAATAACGCATACCTTGTCAAGCACAAAATGATGTTCACTGGTATCTGTTCACCACTGTAAATCGCCCATCGTTGACCGTCCACCGAAAGAATGGTGGAATAGTGAGAGAATGGTAAAATGGATAAATGTTTTTCTTGGCCTAAGAACAGCGAAGGAGATGTTCAATTGTTCCATTACTCCAATTCTTCAGCTCCCCTGGACATTCCTCCTAATGTACGGTATTATAAGGAACTTTAACAGCAAGCGAGGTATGACAACCCATACGCCATGAGCTCTGACTGCCTAGAAAAGTATGCTCGTCTTAAGCACATCCTCCAGGAGATGCGCCGGGTTCTTGTCGCTTATTCCGGCGGCGTAGACAGCACGTTCCTTTTGCACAGTGCGGTACAGGCTTTGGGAGCAGAAAATACGATTGCGGTCATAGCCCGTTCGCCACTGCGCTCAGCCGCTGAGCATGCTGACGCTATTGCTCTGACCAGATCGCTCGGAGTCGTTTGCATGGCGCTCGATATCGACGAGCTTTCCGATCCAAAGGTCGCCGGCAATTCACCCGACCGGTGTTACCATTGTAAACGAAAGCTCTTCTCACAACTTCGAGAGGTTGCTCACATTCAGGAGATCACCTGGATTATTGAAGGCTCCAATGCGGACGACGCAGCCCAGTACCGCCCGGGCAAAAAAGCGCTTCAGGAACTGGGAATCCGCAGCCCACTGGCTGAAGCACAGCTTACCAAGAACGAGGTCCGGCGACTGTCGCAGGAGCAAGGACTTCCGACCTGGGATAAGCCGGCGAACGCCTGTTTCGCCACCCGCATACCGTATGGGGAGCCTCTCTCCCTGCAGGTGCTCAGCATGATCGAACAGGGAGAAAACTTCCTCCATGAGGAAGGATTCGAACTGATTCGAATTCGATCATATCGCGGCTTAGCTCGTATTGAAGTCCTACCTGATGAGATAGAACGGTTTCTGAAATCAGACCTGCGCACCCGGGTAATACAAAAACTGAAAGAACTGGGCTTTCGCTATATCTGCCTGGATCTGGAAGGATATCGCAGCGGAAGCATGGATGAAGTGCTGCCTGATGCTATCCTCCGCGCCGGCTGAAACATTTGTAACACCCTTCGAAATGCGGTAGGCTCAAGGAATGGCGAAAGGTCAAAGGTAGACTTCGCAAAGGATTACAACTTCGCTAGCATTTTTCGTGTTATTATACAGCCTGGATACCGTTCTGGAGGACACTGAGCTGAGGCGCGGCCCGCCTGCACGGGAAGACAAGTTGGATTTGTCTCTAGTTCTTGTGACCTAGCATTATTGCTGTGTTCATAAAAAGTCGGCCCTGGCGCTAGTTCGTCATTCCCGCGCAGGCGGGAATCCAGGAATACCATCGATCCCACCATATGTTCGCTGGACGTGCTGGATGACTCTCAACAAAATGATTTATTTTCACAACTTCATTAAGGAATTCCTATGAAAAAAATCTGGGTTAAGGCAGATCCCTGGAAGAAGAGCATTGTTACTACTGCGCTGGAAAGCGGCGCTGATGCGGTTATGCTTCCCGCAGGCTATTCCGAGCAGGCAAAAAAACTGGGTCTCATTGCCACCGTTGCACCGGATGGCGATCTTGTTCCGGGAAAGGATGTTTTCGAATGGGAAATTCGGAGCAAAGAAGACGAAACGCACATTGTTCAGCTTGCCAAAAAAGGCCTGGTGATCGTTCGTACCCGGGACTGGACCATCATTCCACTGGAAAACATTATCGCGCAAACCGGCGGCCTGCTTGTCGAGGTCACCAACGCACAGGAAGCTCAGACAGCACTTGGGATACTGGAAAAGGGTGTTGACGGCATTCTCATTGCCACATCCGAACCGGGGACAATAAAAAGCATCATTGATCGTGTACGACAGACAACAGTACCAGTACCGCTCATCAATGCAACCATCCGCCGGGTAGAGCTGGTTGCCATGGGAGACCGGGTTTGTGTCGATACCTGCACTGCCATGTCCGTGGGCGAAGGCATGCTCATTGGCAACAGCAGCGCTGCTTTCTTTCTCGTGCATTCGGAATCCATAGAAAACCCCTACGTTGAACCACGGCCTTTTCGCGTCAATGCCGGACCGGTTCATGCCTATGTCAAAGTACCCGGCGGCAAAACTAAGTACCTTTCCGAGCTGAAAGCTGGTGATGAGGTTCTCATTGTAAACTATCAGGGTAAGACTCAACCGGCGGTGGTGGGTAGGGTCAAAATCGAACGACGGCCGTTGCTTCTGGTCGAGGCGGAGGCCCAAGGAGAGACCTTTTCCCTGATTCTGCAAAACGCGGAAACAATCCGCCTCACCAGTCCGGAAGGAACGCCCATATCGGTGGTCGAACTGCACGAGGGCAGCACGGTTCTTGTTGCACTGGAAAAAGCTGGACGGCACTTCGGCATGCAGGTAGAGGAAACTATCAAAGAAAAATAGAACCCGGGCTTCATGGACTAAAGCGTCAGGAGTAAGCGAAAGCCTCTGGGCGCCTTCGGGCCCAGAGGCTTTCGCTTACCCTTTTCTCCTCACTTTTTACTCCTCACTCCTTACTTTTCACTTTTAACTTTTCACTTTTTACTCCTTACTGCTCAACGGTGAAAAGCCTTGACAGCTATCTGTCTGTTTTATACCATGGCAAAGTATCAGTTCCTTATTTTCATTTAATTAACGGTACCAATACTGATACCGAGAGCATAAATATGCACGCAATAGTTCGCTGCAGATGTTCCCGCACTCTTCACCGAACAGACGGCCTCAGCACCCAACCTGAGTTTACTTTGATACTTGCGTGAAGAACTGGGACTTCAATGATATGCCCTCAAGCTAACCTCATAGTGCAAAGGAGAGATCATGGTTACGAGAATCGGTATTAACGGCTTCGGAAGAATCGGACGGTGCGCATTGCGGGTTGGTCTTGAAAATCCCGAGGTGGAATTCGTCGCCATCAACGACATCACGGATGCTACCACCCTCGCCTATTTACTCAAATACGACTCTGTTCACGGCGTGTTCAATAAGGACGTTAAAGCAGTTGACGGCGGTATCCAAGTCGAAAACAAAACCATCCGCATCATGGCTGAAAAAGACCCGGCTCAGCTGCCTTGGAAGGATCTGGGTGTCGATATTGTCATGGAATGCACCGGCCTCTTTCGTGATCGCGACAAGGCGGCCAAGCACCTGAGCGCAGGAGCAAAGAAGGTTATCATCTCCGCTCCCGGCAAGGGCCCGGATATCACTATGGTGCTGGGTGTTAATGACGACATGTATGACCCTGCTAATCACCACATTATTTCCAATGCTTCCTGTACAACCAACTGTCTGGCTCCGGTGGCAAAAGTACTGCTGGAAAACTTCGGTATTCAGAAAGGCCTGATGACCACCATTCATTCCTATACGAATGATCAGCGCATTCTCGACCTTCCGCACAAGGATCTTCGGAGAGCACGCGCCGCCGCTCTTTCCATGATTCCAACGACAACCGGCGCTGCAACTGCGGTATCGCTGGTTTTGCCGGCGCTGAAAGGCAAACTGGACGGCTTGGCTATTCGTGTTCCCACGCCGAATGTGTCTCTCGTCGATCTCGTTGCCACCGTGGAGAAAGAAACAACGGCAGAAGCAGTAAACGCAGCGCTCAAAAAGGCCTCCGAAACCACCCTGAAAGGAATTCTCCTCTTCTCGGAGGCGCCGCTCGTTTCTATTGACTTTAACGGAAATCGTTACTCCTCGATCGTGGACGCGGAAAACACCACGGTGATCGGAGGCAATATGGCGAAGGTCCTGTCATGGTATGATAACGAGATGGGATACTCGGCCAGAATGGTTGACCTGGCCACTTTCCTATCCAAGCGCATGTAAGGTTCCATGCACAGGAAAGGAAGTCGCCAATGGCAATAAAATCCATTGATCAAATCAATCTGAAAGAAAAGCGGGTGTTGATCAGGGTGGACTTCAATGTCCCCCTGGACGACAAACAGAACATAACGGATGACACTCGAGTTCGAGCAGAGCTTCCCACCATTAACTATGCTCTTAGTCAGAACGCTCGTGTCATTCTGATGTCGCATCTGGGCCGGCCCAAAGGCAAGATCAAGCCGGAAATGAGCTTGAAGCCAGTCAGCCAGCATCTTGCGCAGCTGCTGAAAAGAGAAGTAAAATTAGCCTCTGACTGCATCGGGCCGGATGTGGAACAGATGGTAAACGAGATGAGACCAGGCGATGTCCTCTTGCTGGAAAACCTGCGGTTTCATCCCGAAGAAGAAAAAAACGATCCTGAATTCGGACGCAAGCTGGCAGCCCTGGCAGATATTTATATTAATGATGCCTTTGCTACCGCACATCGTGCCCATGCCTCCAACGTAGCGATCCTTGCTTTTGTTCCGGAGTATGGTGCCGGATACCTCTTAAGAGAAGAAGTCGAAAGCTTTCACAAGGCAATGGAAAATCCGGCTCGACCGCTGGTAGCTATTATGGGCGGCGCAAAGGTATCGGGCAAGCTTGATGCGCTCGAAAATATCATCAAGAGAGTGGACAAGGTTGTTGTCGGTGGCGGTATGGCTTTTACGTTTCTTAAGGCCAAGGGATATCAGGTGGGGAAGTCCCTGGTTGAAGATGATCTGATTGAAACCGCTAAGAACATCATGAAGGCCGCGCAGGAGCGGCAGGTGGAATTTCTGCTGCCGCTGGATTGCGTCGTAGCTCCCAGTCTCGACCCTGCAGCTCCAACAACGATACAGCCCGTGGATAAAATTCCTGCGGACGGCATGGGGCTGGATATCGGTCCGCAAACGCGTGCCCTTTTTACTCAGGCGCTCAAAGACGCAAAAACTATTGTTTGGAATGGTCCCATGGGCGTATTTGAAATGGAGCCGTTCAGCAAAGGAACGCAGGTGATGGTGGAAACAGTCGCCCAGTCTTCCGCCTTTACCTTCGTGGGCGGAGGTGACACCGACACTGCCCTGGCCAAGTGGAATGCGATGGATAAAATGTCGTATGTCTCCACTGCCGGCGGAGCATTCCTGGAAATGCTGGAAGGCAAAAAGCTTCCAGCCATCGAAGCCTTGCAGAAAGGTGTCTGAGAAAGACTACTGGTGAGAATGCAACTGGACGGATTGCGACGGGGGATAACCCCGTCACAATCCGCACATCCCCCTACCACCTGGATTACCCACTACATTATCTGAACACTGAAGGAGAAGTCAGTGAAGAGAATACCGTTTATCGCAGGAAACTGGAAAATGTATAAAACTGTTTCCGAAGCAGTAAGCACGGCCACTCAACTTGCATCCGCTGTACAAGCTGTCAGCGCCAGAGAAATCGTCGTTGCACCGCCTTTTGTGTCCCTTACCGCCGTAACCAACGCTGTTCAGGGATCGAACATCGCAGTATCCGGCCAGGACGTTTTCTGGGAGGAAGAGGGCGCTTATACCGGCGAAGTCTCTCCTGCCATGCTTCTCAGCGCCGGATGCCGGTACACAATCATCGGTCATTCAGAGCGGCGCCAGTATTTCGGAGAAACAAACGATACCGTAAACAAAAAAGTGAAAGCCTGTCTCAAAGCCGGCTTGCCGGCTATTGTCTGTATTGGCGAGACCCTGCAGGAGCGAGAAGAAGGCAAGACATTCAGTATCCTCGAAGCACAGATTAACCAAGGAATGGCCGGACTGGACCCAGCGGGACTACCCGCTCGAATGGTCATCGCCTATGAACCGGTCTGGGCAATTGGAACCGGGAAAACAGCTACCGCTGCCCAGGCTGAAGAAGCACACCGGTTCATCCGCGATCAGGTCGGCAAATTTTTCGGAGCTGATGTTGCCGAACAAGTGCGAGTTCTCTATGGCGGCAGCGTGAAACCGGAGAATATCGACGAATTAATGGCGGAAAACAATATCGATGGCGCCCTGGTTGGCGGAGCTTCCCTCAAGGCTGATTCATTCGCCCGGATTGTGAAGTTTCAGGAAAAGAGCTAAAATAGAGTTGAAAAATTGTTTTTCCCCTACTATAATACGTAGACTTTGGTAAAGTCGATTTACTCTTAGTAAAAAGAGCATTGCTGCGGCAAGCCGCACTCCGGAGTTATGAGATGTCTGTTGTTATTGTTTTCATTCACGTTATCGTCAGCATTGCACTGATTTGTATCGT
>Ga0116143_10001440_pt1 | contig 28774 bp, 17 predicted proteins | sample AD_UKC034_MetaG_FD_89745 | JGI IMG/M metagenome (GOLD analysis project Ga0116143, IMG submission 89745) | Active sludge microbial communities of municipal wastewater-treating anaerobic digesters from USA - AD_UKC034_MetaG | ecosystem: Engineered > Bioreactor > Anaerobic > Digestate | place: USA...
CGGGAAGGATCGTGGAACTGCTTCAGTATCAGTGGCGCCAGAAGAGCCGTTATCACGACGAGCGACTGAAAACAAAGAAAAAACCGGTAAAGAATTTTTCGTTTTCCGGAAAATGAGGGCCATGCATCTTCATGGTTACGGAAAATATTTCCCGCCCAAAGGGCGATGGGAATAAAAACGGGCGCCATGTACGTGGCGAGCTTGGAGGAAGAGACCGTAAAGAAAAGAAAAATAAATAAAAACCAAACGGCGAGCAGTTTCTTTTCATTTCTGGAAAACAAGGATTCCTTTTCTGTCCGGGGTTGCCAGGCACGAATCAAATAGGCAAGCCAGGGCAGGCAGCCCCCGATGATAATCGGCACAAAATAATAAAAGGGTTCGGTTTTACCGTGCATTTTAGTTGTGAAACGAAGAAAATGTTCCCGTACAAAGAAAAACCAAAGAAAATCGGAATTTTCTTTTTGTGCCAGATAAAGCCAGGGAACCACCAGAGCCAGAAACAACAAAATTCCGACCGGAGAAATCAACTGAAAAGTATCGCGCCAGCGCCCTGCCCAGATCAGCCAGATGACCAGGATCGAAAAAGGGAAGACAACGCCGATAATGCCTTTGGTTAAAAAAGCCAGAGCGCACGCGCCATAGAACCACCAGGACAAAGATCTTTTCTGAAAGAGTGAATTCTGATTTCTCTCCACCGTCAAAGACAGGTACCCCAACCAGACGGCCAGGCACATAAAGAACGCCAGGGGCATATCCAGGATATTGATTCTTCCCAGAAGAAAGGGAAACACAGATATCGTGAGAACGGCGGCTGCATACAAGCCGGTCTTTTCATCCCGAAAATGACGACCGATGAAAAAAGTCAGCAAAATGCATCCCCAGGCGCAAAGTCCAGAGAACAGACGTGCGGAAAAGTCGTTTTCTCCAAAGATTTTAAAGAAAATGGCCGTTGCCCAGGATACCAGCGGAGGCTTTTCCAGATAGATCGTGTTCTTGATGTGAGGGGTAACGTAGTTGCCGGTTTCATTCATTGCACTGGAAATCAGGCTGTAGCGGGCTTCATCCGGCTCCATCTGGGGCATGACGCCGAGCAGTGCAACATATAAAAGGAAGGGAACCAAAAAAAGAATATATCTCTTCTTCATGGAAGACTCCTTTGATCCGTGTGCGCGATATTCAAACGGTCAAAAAAATATTGAACCGCGAACGTGCAAACGATGCCGACAATGGCGCCCGCGATGACGTCGCTTGCGTAGTGCGAAGTGAGCAGTACTCTGCTGGACGCGATGGCAACCGCAGGGGCAAATGCCAGAAACCCGAAACGGGGAAACAGGATAGTCAAAGCGGCCGCCAGTGAAAAAACCGTGACCGAATGCCCAGATGGAAAAGAATTCACTTCATAAGCCGCTTCAAAAAAATTGAATCCGAACAAACCATGGTCAAAAAGATTGATCGGCCTGTTTCTTCCGGCAATCCACTTGATCAGCGTGCTCATCAACCCGGATGCGGATAGGGAAATCACCAGAAACAGCATTTTCATTGCCCAGGATCGGTTTTTTTGCACAAATCTGAAAAAGATGAAAGCCGGCACAAACAGAAGGAAATACCATTTCGAATCTCCTGCAATGGTGACCATTTCGGCCACATCCAGTATCGGTCTGCTTAATTCGCGGCAGGCAACCGCAATCGGAATATCCCAGTGCAGGTAAGAAAAAGAAGCCAGGAAAGCGCTGAACGCGACAACCGGAAGTGCAATCCACTGTTTTTTCAATTTCTGACTCCACGGTAATTTTTGCACCAAACATATTTCACGCTGTTCACTTTCGATCCCTTGAGATTGATATCCATTTTTCCGGCAACGCTGACCTCGTCGCATCGAAGAGTGCCGGCCACATCCAGGTTTTCAAAATGCGTATTGAAAAAAAGAAGATCCGTTCCTTCAGGAGTTTTTTTCTGCCAGACATCGAATTGATCCTGACGGGCATCCAGCACAAACACATCATGTCCATAAGGCAGATTGTAGTACATGACCCGGCTGCCCATGGTCCAGTTCGTCACGGCCAGCGCGCGGGGACGAGGGGAGGGGTTTTGTCGGATAATTTCGTCGGCACGAAGCAACATTTCCGGATACCCATAAATATCGCGGAAAGGGGATTTGTAGTCAGGAAAGGGGATAAATTTGCCGGCCAGTCCCGCACAGGCCAAAAGCAGAAGCATCAGGCTCAACCCGATTGAAACCTTTAAAAAAGTCCTGTGCCATTTGGGGGGAGAGATGAGCAGTTGCCAGGCGCCGACAGGAATAAACAACAGGTAAAAAATGGACGGCCAGTGAGGCAGGGTCCGTTCGTAAAAGGAGGTCGCCAAGAAAAAAGCCATGATGGTCCCGCCAAACAAGACGGCAAGTCTCAAAGAATCGTTTGGATTGTGCAATGATTTCAAGAAGCCGTAAAAGGCAAAGAGGAACAGAAAAGGAGTGTAAGCCCCGAACTGAGCTCCCAGGGACTGCGCAAAACTCTTCATACTGGATGCCAGAGTTCCAAAAACATGGCCGCCCTGATATTTGAAACTGATAAAGTCATGCGTTATATTCCAGTAAAAAACCGGCATCACCAGCAAAACCGCAAGAAATGCAGCGAAAAACATGTAGGGCGAGAAAATAATATCCAACCGCTTTTTCAGAAGAAAAAAGATGATAAGCGGCGGTACCAGTAAAATAGCGGTGTACTTGGCCAATCCCATCAGTCCCAGAATGAGTCCCAGCCAGACAAAATCCAGCGGTTTCTTTTCGCGGTCAAGCCTTTCGGCGGTAAAAATAAGCAAAAAAATCAGCAAAAGCAACGGAGTATCCGGAAGAAGCATCAGTCCCAGAGCATTGAACATGAAAGAACAATTCAAAGCCAGAACTCCCCAGACAGAAATACGAACCGATTGCGTGATTCGGAGCATGAATTTGTAACAGCAGAAAGATGTGATGGCGAAGATCAGAACCGCTGGCAAGCGTGCCAGAAATTCACTCGTTCCCAAAGGATAAAAGAAAAGTGCGTGGATCCAGCCGACCAGAGGAGGATGATCCAGGTAGCTCCAGTCCAGATACTTGGCATATAAAACATAATGGGCCTCGTCCACGCCCAGGCCGAAAAAGGGCGCAACGGCCAGACGGAGCACAGAAAATGCCAGGATCAGAAAAAATATGCGGTTTTCAGCCTTGAGCATTGATCCGTTCCAGGTGGGGAAGAATAATCTTAAATACGTCTGACGGTTTGATGACCTGCAAACAGACATTGTCCCGGCAGGGAGTTTTCCGATGGTTGGATGCGCTTACGCAGGGGGAACAGGCCAGCCCCGCATAAATTGGCGTGGAATTTCCCAGCGAGCCGTAAAGCGCTGGAGTTTCCGGACCGAAAAGAACAAAAGCATGCATATCCGTCACAGCGGAAAAATGACCGGGGCCGGAATCGTTAGTCACCATGAATTCGCTTACGGAATACAGAGCGGGCAGTTGGGAGAATTTGACCTTTCCAGCAAAATTTACCAAACGAACGCTTGCCGCCTGTTTTTTCAGATGCTCAGCCTCTTCGCGCTCGTTCGGATCTCCAGTGATCAATACGAGCGCCCGCGGACATTTATCCAGAATCATTTTGATGAGTTGCGCGTAATAGGCCGGAGGCCATCGCCTTTGAATTAAAAGCAGGCTGGCGTTGGGATTAATCAGAACGATTTTATGTTTTTGAGGATCGAATCCCGCAAAGCATTCCCGCAGATTGCCGAGAACAACATTTTTTTCACTCTCCGGAACGTGGGCTTTCGCCAGGATCAGATCGTCCCGGGAGATTTTTGTCTTAGAGTAAGGAACTTCCTCGTGATCCGCTTTCAGGGCGTTGACCAGCGCGATAAAGTTTGCCGCAATATGAATATGAGGATTATAAGCCACCTTATGGGTTAAAAAACCGCCACGGTAAAGTCCCTCATTGTAAAAGGCGTGAAAACCGACCTTGGCCGCCGCTCCTGAAAAACCGGTCAGCAGCGCTGTAACCCGTGAGAAAAGCTCCAGGTCGATAACGGCATCGATCTTTTTTTTTCGTGTCCAGAGAAGATATTTCAGCGTATCCATCATCAGCACCGGCAGGCCATCATCCCGAAAAGTATAGATATTTTCATCCGGAACGGTTTTTAAAAGTTCCAGACTCGGCTTGTTTTTTTTAAAGATGGCGAAATAGAGATTTGCCTCTGTTTCTCTTTGCAGTTTTCTCATTGCCGGATCTACTAAAATGGCGCTGCCCATTTCCGACAATTCAATGAACAGGACATTGCGGGGTTTTTTTCGTTTCGGCCTGACCATCAGGCTGAGAGCTTTATCAAGGAGAGTGCCGATAAAGCAAAGGGGAACGCCGATATAGTAATCTATCCGGCGCATGGTATCCACTTTCATAATACGTTCCAATCCCTTCCGTAACGAGATGGGCAGTTCAAGATGGCCGGAATATAAGCAAAATAGCCGTGGCTGTCAACACACAATGCAAAAAACAGAGGAGGATGCATGGTTTTCCTTGTATAAATTCACCGATACATGATATTTTTCGCCCAAATTGAATAATGTTATGAATAAAATCATTCACCGCTACATATTCCGGGAAATCGCTGTCCCATTCTTCATCATCCTCTTTGTCCTGACGTTTGTCTTGCTCATGGGGAAGATTCTTCAGATCATGGACCTCATGGTCAATAAGGGCATCCGCGTTTGGGACATCGGACATTTAATCATTTTGATCATGCCGAATTTTATGTTGTTTACCATTCCGCTGGCGCTTCTGGTCTCTATTCTCATCGCCATGGGCAGTTTTTCTGCCGATAACGAAATTACCGCGCTCAAGGCCTCCGGCGTCAGCTTGCCTCAAATTTCCTATTCTGTGGCATGGGCTTCCGTTCTGGCCTTTGCCTTTGTCTTCGTTATCGGGTATTTTCTGGCGCCGCACAGCAATTTTGCTTTGAAAAAACTTCTTTTTGATCTGGCTTCCCAAAATGCCGGCATCGGCATTAAAGAAAAAGTCTTCAATGCGGATTTTAAAAACCTTCTGCTGTACGCCGACAAGATACCGGCCAGCGGGCAGTATATGGAAGATGTTCTCATTTCAGACAGCCGCATCACCGGTGAACAAAACACCATTCTGGCAAAAAAAGCGTTCATTGTTTCCAATCCCAAACAGATGAACATTAAGCTACGTCTGGAAAACGGTTCGATTCATACCGTCAGTTCCGATTTAAAAAAATACAGAACCGTCAATTTTAAAACTTATGATGTCTATCTGGATCTTTCTGAAACCATGACGGCTTTTACCGATGAATCCAAATCCAGCACGGAAATGAGTTTGACGGAACTTTTAGAGAAGATGAAGAAACCAGGCCTGAAAGATGCGGATGTTAGAGAACTGGCCATTGAAGCGCATAAAAAATTCACCATTCCCCTTTCCTGCGTTTTTTTCGGACTGCTGGGCTTGCCATTGGGAATTACCCACCACCGTTCGGTGAAATCCCGGGGATTTGCAGTCGGTATATTGGTTGTAGCAGCTTATTACCTTCTCCGAATCGGTGGCGAGGCACTGGTAGAAACCGGGCGTATCGCACCGGTTGTCGGAGCCTGGACACCCAACTTTGTATTCGCCTTCCTGGGGCTGTCTCTTTTTTATCTTTCCTCTAAAGAAATTTCCATTATGCAGAATATCCGAAGGCACTGGCGAAGACAACGCGAAAGGATAACGGATTGAAGCTGCTGGACAAGTATATTTTAAAAGAATTTTTACGTTTTTTTCTGATTACCTGCATTTCTTTTGTCGCTTTGTACCTGATCATAGACTTTTTTGAAAAAATTCGAATGTTTTTGAGTAACCAGGCCACCGTCCGCCAGATGGCATCGTATTTTGTCTGTTCTCTGCCCATGATCATTTCTTTGATTCTGCCGGCATCCATGCTGCTGGCCACGCTGCTTACCTACAGTTATTTATCGAAATTCAGCGAAATTACCGCCATGAAAGCCAATGGAATCAGTCTGTATCGGATGGCTTTGCCGGCCCTGGCGGTGGCTGCGGTAACCACAGTCTTTTTGTTTCTTTTTTCGGAACTGGTCGCGCCCGCTTCTGTACAGAAAACGGAACATATTGTGAAAGTGGAGGTGCAAAAACAACAATCTCCCGGGTCTTTCAAAAAGGATGAAATCTGGTATCGGGGCGACCGTGCCATTTACAATTTCAGAATATTTGATGTTGAAAAGAATGTTTTGCATGGCATCACCATCAACCGGATGAATACCGATTTTACGATGAAAATGCGCATTGATGCGGAACGTGCTGAATGGAAAGGAAATCAATGGGTTTTTTACAATCTGATGGTGACAACCTTTGGAAATCATCATCCGCCGGCCATCGAAAAGTATCAGGAAAAAATCATGGATCTTCCTGAAAAGCCGGATGATTTTAAAATTATCCAGAAAGATGCGGAAAAGATGGGATTTTTTGAATTGCGCAGATATGTGAAAAAAATCAAGTCAGAAGGATATACGGTCTCCCGGTATCTGGTTGACTTGCATGGAAAAATCGCCTTTCCCCTGGTCTGTCTGATTTTGATTCCCATCGGCATGTCCTTTTCCGTCCGCTCCGAAAGAAGCGGCGGTGTCATGCAAAGCGTGGGGCTGGGGATTCTTATCGGCTTTTCTTACTGGATTGTTCACGCTTTTTGTATGTCTCTGGGACGTTCGGGCATTCTACCGGCATGGCTTTCCGCATGGTCTGCCAATCTCCTTTTTTCCGGCCTTGCCGCTTATCTTTTTTCCCGCATTAGAACTTGACGGCCATGTAATCAACGTCAACATTCAAGAATAAAAAGAAAGGCTCTTCCTGGTTTTCAGGAAAAGCCTTTTGCCTTTTGGAAGAGATGAGTTTAATAGCGGTAATAGTCTGGCTTAAAGGGGCCTTCAACCGGCACTCCCAGATATTCAGCCTGTTTTTTGGTCAGTTTGGATACCTTTGCATCGAGCCTGTCCAGATGCAGCAGGGCAACTTCTTCATCAAGCTTCTTGGGCAGGGTATAAACGCCGAGCTCATATTTTTTGGTTGCCAGTTCAATTTGCGCTAACGTTTGATTGGTGAAACTGTTGCTCATGACAAAACTCGGATGGCCTGTGGCGCAACCGAGGTTGACCAGGCGTCCTTCGGCCAGAACGATAATGGACCGTCCTGATTTCAAGGTCCACAGGTCTACTTGCGGCTTGATGATTTTTTTGCGGCAGACTTTGCTGGTTTCGAGATAGTGCATGTCGATTTCACTGTCAAAATGGCCGATATTGCAGATAATCGCTTCATTTTTCATCATTTCCATGTGTCGCCCGGTAATCACGTCGCAACAACCGGTAGCGGTCACAAAAATATCGGCAAACGGCGCGACTTCTTCCAGAGTTTTGACATCATATCCTTCCATTGCCGCCTGCAAGGCGCAGATCGGATCAATTTCCGTAACCACGACACGTGCGCCGAACCCTCTCATCGACTGGGCGCAACCTTTTCCGACATCGCCATATCCGCAGACCACCACCATTTTACCTGCAATCATGACATCCGTTGCTCTTTTAATGCCGTCTGCGAGGGATTCCCGGCAACCGTAAAGGTTGTCAAATTTGGACTTTGTGACGGAATCATTGACATTGATGGCTGGAAAAAGCAATTCTCCGTTTGCCTGCATGGAGTAAAGGCGATGGACTCCCGTTGTCGTTTCTTCCGAAACGCCGCGAATACCGGCCGCGATTTTCTGCCATCGCGTCGGATTTTTCTTGTAGGATTGGGCCAGGCGCTCCATAATAATGGCGAATTCCTTGTTTTCCGCTTTTTTCTTTAACAATTTGGGGTTTTTTTCGATTTTGACGCCCTGATGGATGAACAAAGTGGCATCGCCCCCGTCATCCACAATCAGGTCGGGGCCGGTTTGATCCGGCCATGTCAGAGCCTGTTCCGTGCACCACCAATATTCTTCCAGCGTTTCACCTTTCCAGGCAAATACGGCTGCCGAACCTGATTTGGCGATTGCCGCCGCAGCATGATCCTGAGTCGAAAAAATATTGCAGGAGGCCCAGCGCAGGTCCGCACCTAATTCCTTGAGGGTTTCCATCAGCATGGCAGTTTGGATGGTCATGTGTAAACTGCCCATGATTTTCATGCCTTTCAGTGGTTTTTGGCGTCCATATTTTTTACGCACTGCCATCAGGCCGGGCATTTCATTTTCCGCCAGGTCCATTTCTTTTCTGCCCCATGCCGCCAAAGATAAATCAGCGACTTTGTATTGCAAATGATGATCAATTTCGACAAAAGCCATGTTTTTCCTCCATTGTTGATCGGGAATGAATAAATTTTCGGCAGACGCTAACATAATCATGCAGCGGGTTCAATATCTTTATTGCCGCATCTTTGTTGCCGGAAAATCACTGCTTGACTTTTCCAGGGAGTTCAGCGCAAATTGAAAGTGAGTTCATAAGTCCGCGCCGGGGTGAAAGACCGACATAGAGCGCCTTTAATTTAATAAATGAATAAGATCAGGAGATTACAGATAATCCATGAAGGTTCATGTCTTAATTGTTGATGACAGCGGCACCAATCGCAGCGTTTTGAAAGGGATTCTGGAAGATCACGGCTGGGAAGTTTCCGAGGCGGAAAACGGAAAGGATGCCTTGGATAAAATCTGGGCTAATCAACCGGATATGATTGTTTCAGATATTCTGATGCCGGTCATGGACGGTTATGCGTTGTGCCGGGAATGTAAGATGGACCCTTATCTAAAAGACATTCCATTCGTTTTTTATGCCGCTACCTACACGGACCCAAAAGATCAAAAATTCGCCCTGGATCTGGGAGCGCAACGGTTTATTCTAAAACCATCGGAAACAGATGTTCTGATGAAGAACTTGGTGGAACTCATCGAAGAAAAAAGAAAAATCCAGCCTGCGGAATTGTTTTCCGACGAAGAAACGGCCTTTTTCAAACGTCACAACGATGTGATTTTCAGGAAACTGGAAAGAAAAATGTCGGAGTTAAAGAAGGCAAATCAGGAACTTATAGAGCTGGAAGACAAATACCGGCTCAGTTTTGAAAACGTTTCAGATGTCATTTTCATGGTGGACATGGACTATACGATTGCCAGCATATCGCCGGGCGTTGAAAAAATATTGGGGTATAAACAACAGGACGTCATCGGAAGATCCATTTGTGATTTGATCCAGCTTTTGACACCGAAATATGCAGATCTGGCCAAGAAGACGATCGGTAGAATTTTTTCCGGAGAAACGATTCCTGCAACGATTTATGAGTTTGTAACAAAAAGCGGTGAAGTAAAGATTGGCGAAGTCAGTGGTTCTCCCATACTGCAAAATGGGAAAGTCGAAGGCATCGTTTCCGTTGCCCGCGATGTGACCGACCGTTATCTGGCGGAAAAAAATCTTCTGAAATCCGAGAAAAAATTTTCAGATATTTTTCATCTCAACCCCAATCCCATGATTATCAGCGATCTGGCGACATCTGTGTATATCGATGTCAATCAGTCATTTACGGCCTGGACGGGATTCAAACGCGAGGACATTATCGGTGTGGCGGCGCTGGATCTTCATTTGTGGGTGGATCCTCAAGACCGGGTCAGAATTATCCGTACATTACATGAATCGGGTGATGTCAATGCCGAGGAAGTTCGAATGAGGCAAAAGGACGGTACGATCCGGAATGTGCTGTTTTCCGCCCGATTCATTGAAATCGACCAGAAAACCTGCCTTTTGTCGTTGCTCCACGATATTACGGAACGTAAACAGGCGGAGCTGGCGATGCGCGAAAGTGAAAAAAGATACAAGTTTATTACCGATAAAATTCCCGATATCGTCTGGATGCTGAACATGAATTTGCAGACGGTTTATGTAAGTCCCTCTATCCGAAATGTTCTGGGTTTCAGTGAAGAAGAGCGGATGAAACAGTCTGTTGAGGAGCAGCTCACACCCGAGTCGTTGGCCATTGTTTTTGACGCTATGGCGCGTGAACTGAAACTGGAAGAAGAGGGACTCAGTAATCTTGAAAGAAATCTAATCCTTACACTGGAGTATTACCATCGGGACGGCTCGACACGTTGGATGGAAACGATTGTGAGCGGCATTCGGAACGATCAGGGGATCCTGACCGGATTGCATGGTGTCAATCGGGATATTACCGAGCGCAGGCGGGCCGAAGAAAAATTGCAACGAACGCTGGTCAGCCTCAGGAAGGCCATAGGAGCTACGATTCAGGTGATGGTATCCGCTGTGGAAGCGAGAGATCCCTATACGGCCGGTCATCAGATGCGTTCTGCGGATTTGGCCAGATCCATCGCCACGGAAATGGGATTGGGAGAGCAATGTATTGATGCCATCCGTATGGCGGCTGCGATTCACGATATCGGCAAATTGTCTGTCCCAGCGGAAATTCTGACAAAACCCACAAAACTGACCAACATTGAATTTTCCCTGATCAAAGAGCATGCGCAAAAGGGATTCGACATTTTGAAAAATGTGGAATCGCCGTGGCCGCTTGCTCAAATTGTTTATCAGCATCACGAGCGAATGGATGGAACCGGCTATCCCCGCAGATTAAAAGGGGATGAGATTCTTGTGGAAGCCCGGGTTCTGGCGGTGGCGGATGTTGTGGAGGCGATTGCGTCGAATCGTCCCTACCGTCCCGCTTTTGGCATCGAACCGGCTTTACAAGAAATTGAAAAAAACAGAGGGGTCCTTTACGATGCCAGGGCGGTGGATGCGTGCATGAGGCTTTTTCGCCAGAGGGGTTATTGTCTTGCCTTAAGCTGATGGAGCCTCGGAAAAAGCATTGGCGGGAAACAACGGCGACCATCTTAATCGTCAAAGTTGGGTAATGAAAACATGAAAAGAGGAAGCGGCATATTGCTTGGCATATCGTCGTTGCCCGGTCCATTCGGTATTGGAACCTTGGGGCAGGATGCGCGGAATTTTGTGGACAAGTTAAAACAATGCCTGCAATCCTACTGGCAAATTCTGCCGGTATCTCCCACGGGATTCGGCGACTCACCCTATCAGACCTTCAGTACATTTGCCGGAAATCCGTTTTTTATTGATTACGAGGATCTTTACTGCGACGGTTTTCTGACGAAAAATGCTTTGGAGAAATGCACGGGCTGGTTTGGCGGCGAAGCGCATGCTGTGGATTATTATCTGCAATATGTCGGAAAACCGAAGGCACTGCATCTTGCCTGGCGTCATAGCGCCGGACGGCTCGAAGATGAGATCAAAGCTTTTTCACAGCGCCACGCGGAATGGATTTTTGACTATGCGCTTTTTATGGCTTTGAAAAACGAATATCAAATGAAGCCATTTTCAGAATGGCCTTCCGATTTGGCCAAAAGACAGCCGGAGGCCCTAAAAGCAGCCGCCAAACATCTGGAAGAGACCATCGACTATCACGTCTTCGTGCAATATCTTTTTTTCCGTCAGTGGGATGCGCTCCGCAGCTATGCAAATGAAAGAGGAGTTTCCATCATCGGTGATATGCCCATTTACATGGCGCCGGACAGTGCGGATGCCTGGACGGGCAGGGAGCTTCTGGACAAGAAGGGACGCGTTGCCGGTTGTCCGCCGGACTATTTTTCCCAGACGGGTCAGCTCTGGGGGAACCCTGTTTATGACTGGAACGAACATGCAAGGACCAGTTATGATTGGTGGCGCAGGCGCATTGTTCACCAATTATCCCTCTGCGATTTTCTGCGCATTGATCATTTTCGTGCATTTGAAGCATTTTATGCCATACCCGCCGATGCGAAAAACGCCATTTCGGGCGAATGGATTCCCGGTCCGGGAATGGATTTTTTTTCACGCCTGAAAAAGGAATTGGGAGAATTGCCCTTAATCGCCGAGGACCTCGGTTATCTAACACCGGAGGTTTTTCAATTGCTTTCTGCAACGGGTTATCCGGGATTGAAGGTTTTGCAGTTCGCTTTCTCGCCGGATGGCACAAGTATTTATCTGCCGCATTGTTACGACCATAACTGTGTGGTGTATACGGGAACGCACGACAATGACACGACCATAGGCTGGTATCGAGGGTTGGGTGCTGATGAGCGAGCTTTTCTGGATGACTATCTGGACGGAGTGTGTGAAGAACGTCTGCACTGGCAGCTGATCCGCCTGGCCATGTCTTCTGTGGCGGATGTCTGCATTTTTCCGATGCAGGATGTACTGGGTCTACCCTCATCAGCGCGCATGAACCGGCCTCAATCGGCGCAGGGAAACTGGCAATGGCGGTTGCTTCCCGGTCAGTTCGATGATGCTGCTCTTCAGAAACTGGCCGGTCTGACAAAGCTTTTTGGTCGTTCGGGACAAGCATGAAGAAACATTTTCAGAAATACCTGAATCAGGACGAGATTTATCTCTTCAATATCGGTGAGGCGCAGCAGGCCTACGCTACTTTTGGCTGCCACCGGATTGATGAAATCGACATGCACCGCTTTCTGGTCTGGGCGCCTCATGCGCAGGATGTTGCTGTTGTGGGGGATTTCAACAATTGGAATGGCACCCAAAACCGCATGGATAAGCTTGCGACCGGTGTGTTTGCGACATTCATTCCCGGCCTGAAAGATGGTGATGCTTACAAATATGTGATCCACGGATATGATGGGCGAACTGTACTCAAGGCGGATCCGTTTGCATTTCACTCCGAAGTGCGCCCGCAAACCGCTTCAAAAGTCTGGAATCTGGGCGGATATTCCTGGCATGACGGAGCCTATCTGCAAAAACGGGCCGGGCAAAACATTTTGAAACGGCCGATGTCGATTTATGAAATACACCTAGGGTCCTGGCGTAAACCTCCGGGATACACATTTGCCAATTTGCGGGAGACGGCCGATGAACTATCGGACTATCTTGTGGAGATGGGCTTCACCCATGTGGAAATTCTGCCCATTACGGAACATCCCCTGGATGATTCCTGGGGATATCAGGTCACCGGTTTCTATGCAGTGACCAGCCGCTACGGCACACCGCAGGATTTGATGTATTTTGTCGATGTGATGCACGGGAAGGGAATCGGTGTGATCATGGACTGGGTGCCTGCTCATTTCCCTAAAGACGACTGGGCCTTGGCCCGATTTGACGGCACCTGTCTTTATGAACATCAAAATCCTCTGCAGGCCGATCATCCGCAATGGGGCACACTGATTTTCAACTACGGTCGTCCGGAAGTGGTCAGCTTCCTGGTATCCAGCGCGATGTTCTTTTTTGATGTTTATCATATGGACGGCATCCGTGTGGATGCCGTCACCTCCATGCTTTACCTGGACTATGCCCGTAAAGAGGGAGAATACGTGCCCAACGAATATGGCGGCAATATCGACCATAGTGCAGAATCTTTTTTGCGGAAACTGAACTCCGTCATTCTGACCCGTTACCCAGGAACGATTACCATCGCCGAAGAATCGACAGCCTATCCCATGATCACCAAACCACCCTACGACGGAGGGCTTGGTTTCCTGTTTAAATGGAACATGGGATTTATGCACGACACCCTCAAATACATGTCGATGGATCCTTTTTTCCGACATGACCATCATGAAAAAATGACGTTTTCGATGTGCTATGCTTTCAGCGAGAACTTTATCCTGCCTTATTCCCACGATGAAGTGGTACATGGCAAAAAATCGTTACTCAATAAAATGCACGGAGATTATGACAATAAATTTGCTTCTTTACGAACCCTTTTCGGTTTTATGTATGCCCATCCGGGGAAGAAACTGCTCTTCATGGGTGGAGAATTCGGGCAGTTTATTGAGTGGGATCATCAAAAACCGCTAGACTGGCTGCTTCTGGACTATGAGAAACATTTTCAGATGCAGCAGTATGTAAAAGCGCTCAATGAGTTTTATGCCGGTTGCCCAGCGCTTTTTGAAGTGGATGACAGCTGGCACGGATTTACCTGGCTCAATGTGGATGAAGCGAGACGCAGCGCCCTGAGCTTTTTGCGAAAGGGCGATCCATCGGAGGATCAATGTATTTGCGCATTCAACTTTACGCCGGTTCCGGTGGATCATTTCGTTATCGGTTTGCCGGGGGAAGGGCAACTCCGGGAGGTCTTCAGCAGCGATGATAAACGATTTGGCGGTAGGGGGCTGCATCAGACGGTTGCCATTCAAGCATCCAAGGAAAGATTTGCCGGACACCCATGCCGGGCGGTCATGGATTTGCCGCCTCTGACTGCCCTATATTTCAACTATACCCCCTTGGAAAGTGATAAAGAATGAACAGGGAACTTAAACAAATTCTCTCTGCAACGAATAGGGAAAACCTGCCTTCAATTTTAATGACTGCTTCGGAGGGCTCGCCATTTGCCAAAACGGGCGGACTAGCGGATGTTGTGGGCACATTGACTAGAGAATTGAAAGCACTGGGATTTGATATTCGTCTGATGTTGCCGTTTCACCGCTCCGTAAAGGAACGATACCGGAATCAGGTGCGACATATTGTCAGTTTCAGCATCGATGTCGGACGTTCCGCACAGTACGTGGGAATTGAACTTTACGACTGGGACGGCATTCCGGTTTACTTTATCGACAATGAGCATTACTTTGGCCATAGCATTTATTGCGGGGGCAATTTCGAGGGGGAACAGTACAGCTTTTTCTCGCGCGCCGTGATTGAAGCGCTACCGATTGTCGGATATCATCCTGATATCATTCATGTTAACGACTGGCACACGGCAATGATTCCCATGCTCCTGAAAACCCAGTACGATTTGCATCCGCAGGGAAGTTGCCGCACGGTTTTGTCCATTCACAATCTGGGGTATCAGGGGCGTTTTCATTTTGGTTTTGCGTCAAATCTTCTGGGTATCGAGGGGCGCTACCGTCATCCGGATTATCTCGAATTTCATGGCGATGCCAATTATCTGAAAGGCGGCATTGTCTTTGCCGATAAACTGGTGACCGTCAGTCCGACCTATGCATCGGAAATACGGACCCCCCATTATGGAGAGGGGCTTGACGGACTGCTTTCTGCGCGTGCGGACGATCTGATTGGTATTCTGAATGGCATTGATACACAGGTTTTTAATCCGGCAACCGATCCGATGATTTCATTTCCTTATGATGGCAATTCCCTTTCGCAAAAACAGAAAAATAAAGAAGCCCTGATTGCTGAATTGGGGATTCGGATGGGTGCCGCAACGCCTCTTGTCGGTATGGTGACCAGACTGGCCAGGCAAAAAGGGATTGATCTTATTGAACGGGTGTTTGACGAGATGATGTCCGAAGATGTGGGTTTTGTGATGCTTGGAGCAGGGGAGAAGCATTATGAACAGTTCTCACGTGGATTGTCCCACCGGACGGTCGGACGGGCTTTGGGCCTGACGCAGTTTGACGATCCTCTGGCTCACCGTATTTATGCGGGAATCGACTTTTTTTTAATGCCTTCAATGTTTGAACCATGCGGTATTTCCCAAATGATTGCGCTTCGCTATGGTTCGTTGCCCATTGTGCGTGCAACAGGCGGGCTGAAGGATACGGTTCGTCCTTATAATGAATACACAGATGAAGGCAATGGCTTTTCTTTTGAAAATTACAATGCCCATGACATGCTCCATACCATCCGGTATGCTCTCAAAGTATCTGCTGACCGGGAACGCCTGACATCCCTTCGGCAAAGAGCCATGAGTCAGGACATGAGCTTTCGGAAAAGCGCACTGGCGTATGCAAAACTGTATCTGATGAATCGCCGATAGCGGTTTGTCATTTTATGATGGACAAGATATTTCCCGTTTTCTAAAAAAACAACAACTGGAGAGGGGGATGGAGATCCCCAAGCTCCGAACATTAAAGGTTAAAAAGTGAAGATCATAATTGAAGAAATTAAAACAACCATCGAAGGCAAATTGAAACGATACTTTGGCCGCAAATTGGAAAATGCTTCGGACGAGGAAATATTCCAGGCAGTGGCGATGAGTATTCGAGACCTGGTACTTGAACGGATGGTCAAGGCCAATGAAGAAATCGAGCGGCAAAAGTCCAAACAGCTGTGTTACCTTTCGGTTGAATTTTTAATGGGGAGGGCGCTGGTCAACAATCTCATCAATCTTGGTCTTTTGGACGTATACCGAATGGTGATGGCTGAAATTGGCTATCCCTTTGAAAAGCTTGAGGAACAGGAAAATGAGGCGGCTCTGGGAAGCGGCGGTTTGGGGCGTTTGGCTGCCTGTTTTCTGGATTCGCTTTCCACACTGAATCTTCCTGTAACCGGTTATGGTTTGCATTATGAATACGGCATGTTTCGACAATGCATTGTGAATGGAGAACAGACGGAAGCGCCGGACGATTGGACCGCAAAAGGACATGTATGGGAAATCGAGCGACGGGAAGAAAAGGTTGAAGTCCATTTTGAAGGCGAAGTTGAGGAGTTGTGGACGGAAAACGGCCTGACGATTGTACATAAAAATTATCAGACAGTCATTGCCGTGCCTTATGACATGCCGGTGATCGGGTATGCCAGTCGCGTGCCGGCAACACTCCGGTTGTGGCGGGCGGAATATCCTGTCGCTTTCGATCTGCATTCTTTTAACCGGGGAGACTTCGTCTGTATGCTTCAGCAAAAAGAGCTTGCCGAGTCCATTTGCAAGGTGCTGTATCCCAAGGATGATCATATTGCGGGCAGAATGTTGCGCTTGAAACAGTATTATTTTCTGGCTTCGGCAACGATGCAAAACATTGTACGCACTCACAAAAAGCAGTACGGTGATGTCCGCACGTTGCCGGAAAAAATCGTTATTCAAATTAATGATATTCATCCAGCGCTGGCCATTCCGGATCTGATGCGCATCTTGTTGGACGAGGAAGGTTTGGGATGGGACGAAGCTTACGGTATTGTCAGCCGGATTTTCAACTATACCAACCATACCGTCATGCACGAAGCCTTGGAAGCTTGGCCGGAGCAGCTCTTTAAATCGCTTCTTCCGCGAATTTATTCCATTATCTTTGAAATGAACGAACGCTTCCAGCAGCAGTTTTTGCAGGCGTTTTCGGGAGACTGGGATAAAATCAATTCGATGGCAATCATTGCTTTTAATGAAATTCGGATGGCCAATATGTGCCTGGCGGTGTGCCATGCCGTAAACGGCGTTTCACAACTCCACGGCAGCATCTTGAAGATCAGAACTTTCCGCAATTTTTATGTGATGTATCCTTGGAAATTCGCGGCTTTCACCAACGGTGTGACTCCCAGGCGCTGGCTGGCGACAGCCAATCCTGACTTGTGCAACTTGATTAGCGATTACATTGGCAATCGTTTTTTGCGGGATTATCGTGAACTGGGGCGCCTGAAGCCTTTAGCTCAAGACGTGCGGTTTTTATCGGATTTTGCCATGGTGAAACAGGGCAATAAGCGACGCTTTTCTGATTATATTTATCAAAAACAAGGTGTGATCATCGATGCCGACTCGGTTTTTGATGTTCAGGCGAAAAGATTGCACGAATACAAGCGTCAGCTTTTAAAAGTGCTCCATATTTTGCATCTTTATAATCGCATTACCGGAGGCGCAACTTCTATACTGCCTCGTCCTGTAGCTTTTTTGTTTGCCGCCAAGGCTTCGCCTGTTTATCGAAGGGCCAAAGACATCATCCAACTGATTCATGCGACGGCCGACTTGGTTGCAAGCCATCCCCGAACCAAAGATCTTATGCACGTGGTTTTCCTGGAGAACTACAATGTATCATTGGCCGAGAAGCTGATTCCGGCAGCGGACATCAGCGAACAGATCTCCACTGCAGGATGTGAAGCTTCCGGAACAGGAAATATGAAGTTTATGTTAAACGGCGCCGTGACGCTGGGAACCATGGATGGCGCCAATGTGGAAATTTTCGAGCAGGTGGGACAGGACAATATTTTCATTTTTGGAGCACGCGCCGAAGAGATTGCCCGTATGGAAAATGAAAACACTTATCACCCGAAGCAGTTTTTTGACCGGAATGCGGATATCCGTGGCGCCGTCGCCCGCCTGGTGGACGGTTCGCTTCCCGGCGTGGCAAAAGACCGGTTTCAGGATCTTTACCAGTCCTTGCTTTTCGGAGATTATGACCGGGCCGATAAATACTTTTTGCTTTACGATTTCAATGCATATGAAGAGGCGTTTACAAACGTGCTGACGGCATACTGCGATACTTCCTCCTGGACGAGAAAAGCCGCCGCCAACACGGCAGGCGCCGGATTTTTCAGTGTGGACCGGACGATCGGAGAATATAACCGCAGAATTTGGGGACTTACCCCGATCTAAAAGCAGAAAGGATGGGATCTATGCCGATTAATTACCGAAATGACATGCTGCATGATTCATCACTGGATTTGTTTCGCTATCCCCTGGGGGCATTGAAAGCCGGTCATACCGTGACATTGCGCTTCCGGACAAGGTTGGAAAACGTAAACAGCGTTTATGTGTGCCTATACAGCAGAGAATTTCATGAAAACTATCCGATGCAGCAAACCAACGGCTACTGGCAGGTTCAGCTTGCCGCGCCGACCGTTCCCAATGTCTATTGGTACTATTTTGCGGTGAGTATCGGCGGCAAACTCTGCTATTATGGAGCCAAAGGTCAGCGCACCGGGGGTATCGGCTGTATTTACAGCGAGCGTCCACCGTCCTATCAACTGACCGTTTATGACGAAGGCTTTGAGGTGCCGGCCTGGTTTCAAAAAAGTGTGATGTATCAGATATTTCCTGACCGTTTCCAGCCATGTGAGAATGGGACGGCGCAAAAAGGCCTTGATTATCATCGCTCCAGAGGGCGCCGCGTCTACTTTCACGAAAGGTGGAACGAAAAACCGCTTTATTCACCCTTGCCGGGGGAGAAGTCCTATAATCCCTGCGATTATTTTGGAGGCACACTCAAGGGAATCGAATCTTCCCTTGATTATTTACAAGATCTTGGAATTACGATTCTTTATTTAAATCCGATTTTTGAGGCTGCCTCCAATCACCGTTATAATACCGCGGATTACTTCAGTGTGGATCCTGTCCTGGGCAACAAGGCGGATTTTGACGCGCTTTGCAGGGCGGCAAAAGATCGGGGGATCCGCATCATTCTGGATGGCGTGTTTTCCCATACCGGCTCGGACAGTATCTATTTCAACCGGGAATGTGCCTACGAAGGGCAGGGTGCGGCAAATTCTCCGGAATCCCGATTTTATTCATGGTATCGATTCGACGTCTATCCTGAAAGGTATCAATGCTGGTGGGGATTTCAGACGCTTCCCGAGGTGAATGAGCATGAACCGGATTGGCAGCAATTTGTCATTACGGACGAAAACAGCGTGATCCGCCATTGGATCAGAGCAGGCGCAAAGGGGTACCGACTGGATGTGGCTGATGAACTGCCGGATGATGTGCTGGCGATGATCCATGCCGCAGCCCGCCAGGAAGATCCTGAAGCCGTAACCATAGGAGAAGTCTGGGAAGATGCGACCACAAAATACAGTTATGGCGCAAAACGCAATTATGCTCTGGGGGGAATGCTCGATTCCGTTACGAATTATCCACTTCGTTCGGCAATTCTCGGTTTTCTAACGGGCAAAACGGACGCTTACGATCTGAAAAATTTTCTTGTGGATCAGGCGGCCAATTATCCTCGTCCCATGTATTATGCGCTGACCAATCTTCTTTCTTCTCATGATGTGGAAAGGCTGCGGACCGCTTTGAGCGTTCGCATTGAGCCGCACGAGCTTTCCCGTGAACAGCAGGCCGCATTTGTGATCACGGACAGCCAGAATAAAAAGGGCCATTCGCGTCAGCGTCTCGCGGCGGCCTTGCAGTTTGGCCTTCCTGGCGTTCCCTGCGTTTATTACGGCGATGAAAAGGGAATGACCGGATTTCTCGATCCGTTCAACCGTGCGCCTTTTGCGGAAGCACCGTATGATTTGACCCAGCATTACCGCAGGTTGGCTCGCCTGCGCAATGAGGCGGAGGCCATGCAAACCGGCCATGCAGCTTTTTTTGTGCCCGATACAGATTGCATTGGTATCTTGCGTTTTGTGACGGGAGGGGTTGATGCTCTGGGGCGCCCAGCTCAAAACGGCGTCTACTTTGTAGCAGTCAATCGCGCGGAAATTTCACGCTTGGTCGTGTTTGATTTTCTGGCGAAAACTTCTCTGTTTACGGAGGAGCATCAAAACGCCCTGCGTTCGCTATTCAATGGTTTTGCCGTTTGCCGCCTGACCAAAAAACGCTATGCGCTGGTGAACGGTTTGCTGGAAATTCCCATGAAGGGTTTTGGCATTGTGTGGCTGAAAATTGCATGACAAACCGTTCGGAAATTGAAGAACTAAATATCAGGAGATATCCATGTCTTATCAGGAAACGTATTTACAGTGGCTAAACCATGTAAAAGAAAAAGACTTGTTGGACGAACTGATTGCCATTCGGGATCAGAAAGACCAGATCCAGGAACGTTTTCATGGAGATCTGCCCTTTGGCACGGCGGGGCTGCGCGGCATTCTCGGCGCGGGCATTTCTCGTATGAACCGCTATGTGGTAGGCCGCGCCACGCAGGGATTTGCACATTTTCTGCTTTCCTGCGGAAAATCACCATTCGGTATGGTCATTGCTTACGATTCCCGCCGGTATTCCCGGGAATTTGCCATGGAAGCCGCTTGCGTTTTTGCCGCAAACGGCATCCAAGCAAACATCTTTCAGCAAATCACGAGTGTCCCGGAACTGTCCTTTGCGGTAAGGAATCTCCACGCAGAGGGTGGCATTGTGATCACCGCCAGTCACAATCCTCCCCAATATAACGGATACAAGGCTTACGACGCTTTCGGCGGGCAGTTGGGGCCCATAGAGAGTCTGGCCGTGATGTCCTTCATTGAAAAACTGGATCCGTTTGCCGATGTAAAAAGAATCGATTACCGTGAGGGAATTGCCCAAGGATTGATTCGGGAGATCGGCGATGAAGTGGACCAGGCATATTACCGGAGCATCATTGATCTGTGCGGCGTCAAGCCGGCGGACAATTTGAAGGTGGTTTACACACCAATTCACGGCGCTGGATTACGCACGGTCGAAAATATATTTCCCGCTGCGGGAATTTCAAATTTCTTTGTTGTGGAAAAGCAAAAAGAGCCGGATGGTTTTTTTCCGACGGTGAAGTCCCCCAATCCGGAAGATCCGGAGGCGATGAAAATGGCCATCGAACTGGCCGGCCATCTCGGGGCCGACCTCGCCATCGGCACAGATCCGGATGCAGATCGTATGGGCGCGGCCGTGCGAAACGCTGATGGGGAGTATGTCATGTTGACCGGTAATCAGGTGGGGTGTTTGCTTGCTGACTATCTACTGGCTAGTCGCCGCACATCTGGCAGGCTTTGTTCAACGGATTATCTGATCAAGTCGTTTGTTTCCACCAGCATGGCAGATGCCTTGGCCCGGCACTATGGAATTCAATGCTATACTGTATTGACGGGTTTTCGTTTTATCGCTGAATGCATTCGAAACCGGGAGCAAACGGGTGCTGAATTTGTCTTCGGATTTGAGGAAAGTTTCGGATTTTTGGCCGGATCCTTTGTACGCGATAAAGATGGTGCCATGGCCGCACTGCTTTTGTGCAAGGCTGCACAGCATTACAAAAACCGGGGGCAAAACCTACTGGAAGCGCTGGAAACTCTCTATCAGACCCATGGCTATTACCTGGAGAGCGTAAAAAATATCGCATTTGCCGGTTTGGATGGTATGGAAAAAATGCTGGAGGTGATGACCCGCCTCAGAAAGCATCCGATTCGTTTTGTGGACGGTTTGCCCGTGCTTTCTATTGAAGATTATCTTTCGCGTCTTCGCACGGACGAAAGCGGTCGAACCACCGGCATTGAATTGCCGGCCACAAATGCTCTGAAACTGATTCTGGAAGACTCTGCCTGGATTTGCATTCGTCCATCGGGCACGGAACCGAAGATGAAAATATATTACGCGGCGAGAGCGGCCACCAGAAAAGACGCCGGAGAAAAGCTTCAACGCCTTCAGAATGGTTTTGATCCGATTCAATAGATCACCGGATGGCCATACATGATATCCTGACCCATCATCTCCGGTGTGACCAGTACGACTCCTTCTTCACTGATGTGATAATGCTGCGCATCATGATCGGAATTCTCGCCGATGACGGTATTATCAGGAATAAACGTATTTTTATCGATGATGGCATGGGAAATCCGGCAGTTTGCGCCGATATAAACATTGGGAAGCACGACACTGTCGCGAACGGTGCTGTAAGTTTCGATGCGGGTTCCATAATAGATTACGGAATGCTCGACATGGGCGCCGGAAATGATGCAGCCGTCGCCGACAAGGGAATTGATGGCTTCGCCGCGTTTTCCTGGATATTCAAAAACAAACTTGGCCGGAGGAAGCTGAGGCTGGTATGTCCAGATGGGCCATCTTTGGTTGTACAGGTTTAATTCCGGTTTCACGGAGCAAAGCTCCATATTCGCTTTAAAATAGGCATCTACCGTTCCAACGTCTCGCCAATAGGCCATTTCGCCTTGCTCATCGCGGTACGGATATGCCATCGCCACACTATTGTGGATGGCACGGGGGATGATATTTTTGCCGAAATCATGAGAAGAGCTTTCGTCTTCTGCGTCCTGGTTCAACGCATCATACAGGAAGCGGGTGGAAAAGACATAAATGCCCATGGAAGCCAGGGCCTTGTCCGGTTTGCCGGGAATGGAATCCGGCTGATCCGGCTTTTCCGTAAAATGAAGGATTCGCAGGTTTTCGTCAACCGACATGACGCCGAAATCCCGCGCTTCAAATCGCGGCACTTCAATACAGGCCACCGTCATGTCCGAACGGGAAACCGCGTGTTGTAAAAGCATTTTTGAATAATCCATGGTATAGATGTGGTCACCGCCCAGCACCAAAACATAGTCCGGTGCATGACGGTGGATGATGTCGATATTCTGATAGAGCGCGTCCGCCGTTCCGCGGTACCACTCTTTCCCCATGCGCTGCTGAGCCGGGATGATTTCAACAAATTCTCCTATTTCGGCGCGCATGAAATTCCAGGCTTGCTGTAAATGGCGGATCAGCGAGTGAGCTTTGTACTGGGTCAACACCCCGATCCGGCGCAAACCGGAGTTAACGCAATTGGAGAGAGGAAAATCGATCATCCGGTACTTGCCACCAAAAGGAACAGCCGGTTTGGCACGCCATTTGGTCAGTTCTCCCAAACGGGAGCCTTCTCCACCGGCCAGTATCAATACTAGAGTATGTCTAGTGATTTCCGTGGCAATCTTGGTTTCCACATACCCATAATAATTCTGTCTCATGGACGAATCTTCTGTTTCGATGCTCATCATATTTTCTCCAGATGAAAAATGGACGGCGCAGTCTGTTCCTAACAAGAACTACAAATTGTACTTTTCCTTGATTTCCTTTTCGGCGGCAAACCAGTCGGCGATTTCATCTCCCGGAAGGTCCGCTTTCAGCCTTTCTTCGTAAATCACGTAAGCTTTTTTTTGTACTTCCACGAGAAAATCCTGTAGATCGGGTTTTTGAATCGCTTGCGTGGATGTTTCTGTTTTTGCGGATGAAACTGCTTTTTTTACAGTAGTTGGGTTTTTTTTCACCACGCTTCGTTTTACGCTATCTTTTTTTACCGGCATAATGGCCTCCCTGAATTGATAATGTTCTTTGATACTTAATTGTGCACTATAAAAGGTAAGCCGTCAAGAAAAAAGCCTATAATGATTTATAGTTTGCCAAAAAAACCAACATCGGAAATTCTCATCATTTTGACGGTAAATACCATGCTGTCGGAATATTTTTATGCTTTTTTTTCGGATTATGTTAAGAAATTGTCCGCTTATGCTTGGATATTGACAAACGGGGGAGATGAAATGGAAAACAAGCTCTATATTTCGAGCCCGATTAACGCCATCCTTGAGGGATTTCATCGGGATGACATCACCATTGGCAGTCTCCGGGAAAAAGGAGATTTTGGTATTGGCACGTTCAATCATCTTGACGGGGAAATGATTGCAATGGATGGATCATTCATGCGTCTGGACTTTGACGGGAATGCCCGCCCGGCGGAAAGCGATTGGAAAACACCGTATGCCGTAATGTGTCATTTCAAGCCTACTCTGACGGAAAGGATTGATGCTCTGATGGACTTCGGGAAATTTAGCGAATACCTGAAGCGAATGCTTCCGTCAGACAACATGTTTTATGCCATTTGCATGACTGGAAAGTTTCATTCCGTTGATACACGTTCCGTGCCAAAAACAGAAAAGAATCTGCCTCTGGCCGAAGTTACCCCTCATCAAAAAGTCCGACATTTTAAAAATATTGAAGGTAGGCTTGTCGGTTTTTATACCCCTCCTTTTGTTCCTTCCGTAAGTGTGCCCGGATATCATTTTCACTTTATCAACAGTGATTTTTCAGAGGGAGGGCACTTGCTGAGTTGTGCTCCGGAAAGTCTGGAGATTCGGATGCAGGTCTTTTTCAGCCTGGAACTGACTTTACCAAAAACGCTGGATTATCTGACCGCTTCTTTTGTTCGCGATGCAAGACGAGATCTGGAAAAAGCCGAACGTTGAACCAGACAGCTCAGGATGCCATTTGATGTTGCAAGGCAGCAAAAAGATTTAGGTTTATCCCGATAGAAAGTTACAAGAAAATATTGACTAATAAAATGGAATGGTATAGGGAACCCGAGTGTAACAAAGCAAGTCGAATATAATGGTGCAGTTAACATCCATTGTAAAATAACCCAAGTTTAAGGAGGATTTTTGTATGGCAAGTTTGTGGATTGATTTAAGGGATATTAAATTCCAGCTGTTTGAGGTCTTCAAAATGTCGGAAGCATTGCTGGGAAAAGGACGTTATGCGGATTATGATGCCGATACCTGCAATATGGTTCTGGATCAGGCGGCAAAATTCGCGGAGTCGGAAATTGCTCCCACCTATCCTGATGAAGTGCACCGCAAGCCGGTCGAAGCAACCTGGAAAGACGGCAAAGTGACAACTCCGGAATCCTATAAAAGATTGTGGAAACTGTATTGCGAAGGCGGCTACATGGCGACGGCGGACAATCCTGAAGTCGGCGGCCAGGGATTTCCTGCGGTGGTTGCGGCAGCAGTAGCAAACATGTTCCTGTCCTGCAACCAGGCGTTTATTATGTATCCCGGTCTTTCCCACGGAGCGGCGCGTCTGATGGAAGATTATTTCCAGCATCCCCTGCGCAACATCCTTCTGGAAAAAATGTACACGGGCGAATGGGCCGGCACGATGTGTCTAACCGAACCGTCCGCAGGTTCCGACGTTGGTCTTTTGAAGACGACCGCCAAGAAAAATGAAGACGGAACTTACTCCATCGTGGGTACCAAGAGCTTCATTTCGGCTGGCGACCATGATCTGACCCCGAACATTATTCACCCCGTTCTGGCCAGAATCGAAGGGGATCCTGCCGGAACCAAAGGCATTTCTATCTTCATGGTTCCCAAGTTCCGTTTCAATGAGCAGGGCGAAATTGGTGAATATAATGATGTACAGTGTGGCGGTATCGAAAGCAAAATGGGTATCCATGGCAACGCAACCTGTACACTGAACTTCGGCACGGATGGAAAGTGCATCGGTTATCTGATGGGTGAGGAGCGCCAGGGTATGCCGATCATGTTCCACATGATGAACGAAGAACGTCAGGGTGTCGGCATGATGGGGGCCTCTCTTGCGGGCGCCGCTTATCTCCATGCTCTTGATTACTCAAAACAGAGAATCCAGGGTGCGAACATTATTGAAATGGCCATGAAGGTTGAAAACCCCAAGGCGGTTAACATTATCCAGCATCCGGATGTGCGCAGAATGCTGCTGAAAATGAAATCCATGACGGAAGGTATGCGCGCTCTGGCATTCCTCTGTTATTTCGCCATGGATATGGAATTCAATGCCATGTTGGCCAACGATGAAGCACAGAAAGAATACTGGCACGGCATGATTGAAATTCTCACTCCGTTGGTCAAAGCCTACAACACGGACGCGGGCATGGCTGTTTGCAGCGATGCAGTCCAGACTTACGGTGGGTATGGTTATTGCCGTGAATATCCGGTTGAGCAGATGATGAGAGACCAGAAAATCAATTGTATTTATGAAGGCACCAACGGCATTCAGGCCATGGACCTCTTGGGCCGCAAGCTTGGTATGAAGAAAGGCCTGTATTTTATGAATTTATTGGGCATGACGCAGGAAGCTATTGCCGAAGCCAAGCAGAACGAGCAATTGAAAGCGGAAGCAGAAATTGTGGAAAACGCATTGAACAAGTGCGCGGAAACGTCGATGGCCTTCGCAAAAATGATCAGGGTTACACCCTACGTGCCGCTGATTGGCGCATGTGATTTCCTGAACTGTCTGTCCGAAGCCGTTGTGGGCTGGCTGCATATCCGCATGGCCAATGCTGCTGTCAAAGGTATGGCCAACGCCGCCGGCGATATCGACAAGGCTTTCTATTCAGGAAAGATCCAGGGTGCTAAATTCTACATCAACCGTATTACGGATCTGGTGCCGGCCAAACTGGAAAATCTGAAGAAGGATGAGCAGAGCGCGATGAACATCAGCGAAGATGCTTTTGCCGTTTAAGAGGTATTCAAATCTCGCCTGAGTGGAGAATGCGGCAAGTATTTTCTACTCAGGCAAGCATTATTCTCCAAAAGGTTTGCGGGTAAAGATTTTCTTGACCTGCAAACCTTTTTTATTGTAAGCAACCTCCACATTAAAAGAATTATCATGCTGTTCGTTAAGGTCTGAACCTTTTTGTCTTCAGGCAAAGGAGTTTTCGTGGCCTTGCGAAAAATCAATCATGAAGAGGGAGGAAGAAGCATCATGGCTTACCGGACAGACACGTTATGTGGAATATTTCATAACCAGGCGCTACGCTATGGAGATCAGAATGAGTTTCTCCGAGGAAAATTTGATCAGAGCGGCAATCCCAGCGAGACATGGCATTCCAGAACATGGAAAGAAGCGAGGGACGAATCCATCGCGTTGGCCAAAGGACTCATGGTTCTCGGCTTGAAAAAAGGCGACAGAGCCGCGATTTTCTCCGCCAGCCGGCCACGATGGATTATTGCCGATCAGGCCATCCAAGCTTGTGGAGCGGTTGGTGTTCCTCTTTATCCCACGGTTACACTGGAAGAGCTGGAATATATGACAGCCGACAGTGGATCCAGAATGATCATCGCTTCCACGCAGGACAGAGCCGAAATGGCCATGAAGGTCAAGTCGCAAGGCGTAAAACTGGACGCCGTTATTACAATGTGCTCCTGGAAGGGTGTAAAACCGGAGTCGGTTTATACCTTTGAGGATGTCATCGCTTTGGGAAAGACCAAAGTCTCTGACCAGGATGTGGAGAAATCTCTTAACACTGTTCTTCCCGAAGATGTTGCCTCTATCATCTATACGTCGGGAACCACCGGCAAACAGAAAGGGGCTGTTCTGACTCAGAAAAACTGGGTGTCCAATCTTCATCAGGCCTCCAATTCCACGCTGATTCGCCGTCAAAGAGAGATGGGCACCCTTCATCCGACATTCCTGGTTCATTTGCCACTTTGCCATGTTTTTGGCAGAACCAGTGATTACCATGTCGGAGCCCTGCAGCAGGGCGGCATTCTGGTTTTTGCCGAAAGCTTTGAAAAAATTGCGCAAAACATGCTGGAAGTCAAACCGAATGTTCTGGTCAGCATTCCCCGCCTCTGGGAAAAAATCTATGACACTACTCGATCCGTCATTTCCCGGCAGAACCAAAACACACAAGCCATATTTCACTGGGCCATGAAACTCGGGGAAAAGTACTGTCAGGCCATGGAAAACGCAACCAGAATGAACCAAGCAGATTTGCTTCAGTTTGCAGCGGCCAATGTTCTGGTGTTTAATAAAATCCGTAAAACGGCCGGTTTGGATCGGGTCGTTCTCGGCATATCCGGCGGAGGAAAGCTTTCCAAGGAAGTCTGTGTTTTTATCCGGTCTCTTGGCATTCAGCTCAGCGAAGGCTACGGATTGACGGAAACATCGCCCGTCATCAATTTCAACGAGCCGGAGTTTAAAAATTACGACCCCTCAAAAGCCGGATGGTTTGACAACAAAATGATTGACCTGACACTGAAGTTAATGGTGAATAAACAAGCGCAGGGTTTGTCACCCTACACCAATCCGATCCGGGCGCTGCAAATGTCTTTGACCTACAATACGGTTGCGCACAAACTTCAGATCAAACCTGGCACGGTCGGTAAGCCCGCTATCTGGACAGAAGAAAAAATTGCGGAAGATGGCGAGATTCTTGTCAAAGGACCTCAAGTATTCCAGGGATACTGGAATTTGCCGGAAGCCACCGCGGAAGCTTTTACAAAGGATGGATGGTTTAAGACAGGCGATATCGGAGAATTTGATCAGGAAGGTTTTTTGAGGATCACCGACCGCAAGAAAGAACTTTTTGTCACTTCCGGCGGTAAGAACATCGCTCCACATCCCATTGAACTGGCCATTATTGCCCAGCCTTTTATTGACCAGGCCTGTCTGGTCGGCGATGCAAAAAAATACATCACGGCACTGATCGTTCCGGATTTTCACGAATTGCGCCGTTTTGCCAAACGAAACCATATCCCCAGCGCATCGGATGCGGAATTGCTGGCCAACGAGACGATTCAGAACTTATTCAAAAAACAGGTGGATGAAGTCAATGA
>Ga0116143_10001446_pt1 | contig 28643 bp, 25 predicted proteins | sample AD_UKC034_MetaG_FD_89745 | JGI IMG/M metagenome (GOLD analysis project Ga0116143, IMG submission 89745) | Active sludge microbial communities of municipal wastewater-treating anaerobic digesters from USA - AD_UKC034_MetaG | ecosystem: Engineered > Bioreactor > Anaerobic > Digestate | place: USA...
GCATTGATGAGAACCATTGTGATACATGGTGCAGACTATGTAAATGAAAGCCGTGTGCAGCAAGGCGGATACATGGGCCGTAGTTGGGGCTGTCCTGCCGTACCCAAAAAAGAAGCAACAGATATTATTACTACTATAAAAAACGGAACCTGTCTTTTCATATATCATCCCGGCAAGAATTATTTGCTTGGCTCTAAAATATTAAACGGCTGATTGGACACAAAACAAGGATGGATGATACAAAAAGCTTCCCGATAATTACAGGGGGGCTTTTTTGTTTTTACTGCCCTGCATTTATTCTGTTATAATAATTTCCCAATACTCTGCTGGATAGTTACAATGCCCATATATGTCATCGTTGCCACTACCAGCCACCCGATGATTTTAAGCAGCACAGGGTGTTTGTATTGCGTAACAACAGAGGGCTTACCGGCCGCTATCAGCATTACAGCTAATGCCACTGGTAAAATCAACCCATTAACAGCTCCGGCCAATACCAATAACCTGACAGGCTGGCCAACATAAAGAAAAATGAGCGTAGAAATAATGATAAAAATGCTGGTAATAATTTTCTCATGATTTTTGACGACAGGTGATAGTGTTTTCCAGAAAGAAACTGAGGTATAAGAGGCCCCTACAACAGAAGTAATGGCCGCACTCCACATCACAATCCCAAAAAATTTATACCCGATCTCTCCCGCAGCTGATTGAAATACAGAAGCTGCCGGATTATCAGCTGATAATTTTATCCCCTGCCACACTACCCCCAATGCAGCTAAAAATAAAATATACCGCATAAAGGAAGTGATAAGGATACCGCTGACAGAGCTTTTTGTGACCTGCGGAATATTTTCTTTACCCTTTACTCCTGCGTCAATAAGTCTGTGTGCCCCGGCAAATGAAATATATCCTCCTACTGTACCACCCACCAGTGTCACAATCTTCATGACATCTATTTTCTCCGGCCATATTGTTCTGAACAAAGCCTTGCCAACAGGAGGATGTGAAGAAAAAGCGATATACACAGTAAGACCTATCATCAGTAAACCAAGGACCTTCACAAATATGTCTATCAGCTTCCCCGCTTCCGAATACCAAAAAACTCCCAATGCAATCATACAACTGATAATAGCGCCGGCTTTCGTATCAATACCTGTCAGTACATTCAATCCCAGGCCTGTTCCGGCAATGTTGCCGATATTAAAAACCAGCCCACCAAAGGCGATCAGCCCAGCTAAGAAAAACCCAAGGCCCGGTAAGAGTTTGTTGGCTATATCCTGTGCCCTGTATTCACTAACAGAAATGATTCGCCAGATATTGAGCTGGGCTCCGATATCAAGTAATACTGAAATAAGAATTACGAACCCAAAACTCGTCAGCAATTGTTCAGTAAACAAGGAGGTCTGCGTAAGAAATCCGGGGCCAATGGCAGAAGTAGCCATTAAGAATGCCGCACCTAATATGGCAGAATTATTTCTGGGTAGCATTATAAATTGCTTTGGCAAATTCAACTGCCTGTTTCCCGTCACCATGAATACAAATTGTTTCAGCCACAACAGGGATCTTTTTTCCTGACAAAGTGGTAACAGTTCCTTCGTTTATCATCTGCAATACTTGTTCTACCGCTTTGTTTGCATCTGTGATCAATGCCCCTGGTGCTGAGCGGGGCGTTAGCGTACCGTCATCCTGGTAAGTCCTGTCGGCAAACACTTCACTGCATGTTTTTAATCCGGCCGTTTTTGCTTCACGGACAGAATGGCTGCTGCTTAAACCAAACAATACAAGATCATTATCAAAGTCCTTTATTGCTTTTGCAACAATAGTTGCCACTAATGCATCTTTGGCAGACATATTATAAAGTGCCCCGTGTGGTTTTACATGCACCAATTTTTGATCCACCGCGGAAGCTACTTCACTGAGAATTATAAGTTGTTGAGTGATGAGTTCATACAGATCATCAACAGGCAGCCATGTTTCAGTTCTTCCAAAATTTTCCCTGTCAAGAAAGGATGGATGTGCGCCAATAGCAACATGATACTTGTTGCATAACTCAATTACATGCTGCATCGTTTCAACATCTCCTGCATGATACCCGCAGGCAATATTAGCCGAACTGATAAAAGGCATTATCAGTTCTTCGTTACCGATGCCTTCACCCATATCACAGTTAATATCCATGTTTTTGTAAGTATTGGTGTAACCTGAAAGTACAAGCATTTTGAAGTTGCAGCAAATGTCGGTTTTGTTGTAACAATAATTCCTCTGCCGTTAGCTGGTCTGTCAGCCGGAACCAGATTCCGTCCCCTGTTTTGAGTTGCGCTAATCTTGAATGATGTGCTGTAATTACATGGGCTATCCTGGGGTAGCCGCCGGTAGTCTGGTGGTCGGCCATCAACACGATCAATTTTCCATCCGGCAGTAGTTGAATAGTACCAAAATCAACTGCAGAAGAAATTAACTCTTCCGTTGAAACGGAGCTGAGCGGATTATTACCTAAACGATATCCCATCCTGTCGGATTGTTTGGTTACTACAAACGGAGTGCTGGTAAATATTTCTTTTGATGTAACAGTCAGCTTATCCCACTCATTACCCGGTAAAACAAGTACTTCTTTTGAATCATCCGGAAAGCATGTATCAGCCGACCAGGGCAATACCTTGAACTCATTTTTATTCAATAGTACTGAGAAATCAATGCTGTACTTAAAAGGAATCTCATCGCTTTTACTTAAACCCCTTCCATGAAAACCGCCAGCTTTAATCTTTAGGTTAGTACTTCCGCTTCCCAGCCATTTTTCTATTTCAAATCCCCCATGAACTGCGAGATAGGCCCTTGCTCCATTTACTGGTTTATGAAATTGAAGTGCATTATTTTTATTAACTGCGATAACACGAAGATTAGCAACTGGCTCCCCATTAATACTAGCAGAAAAGTCAGCCCCACTCAAGGCGATCAGGGCAGGCTGCGAAAACAAAAAGACAGATGCAGGATAATGTAATTCAATCACAGCTTCGGATAAATCATTTCCGACCAGGGCATTAGCTGTTTGCATAGCGACCTTATCCATAGCCCCGCCGGGATTAATACCCAACTGCTGGTTACCATACCGGCCCAGATCCTGTATTGTATCCAACACCCCTGCTTTAATAATTTTCAAACTCATTCTTACTGATTGAGTAAAACTGAACTGTTTGCCCGGCTTTCAATAAAGTTGGGTTCTCTTTCTCAATATCAAACAGCTTTAAAGGTGTCCGTCCAATAATTTGCCAGCCTCCCGGTGATGCAAAGGGATAAATGCCTGTTTGTTTGCCTGCAATACCGACACTACCGGGTAAAATATTTTGTGGCTGTTGTTTTCTAGGCATTATAATTCTTTCATCCACTTCTCCCATATAGGCAAAGCCGGGCAAAAAACCCAGCATGTATACTTTATACGATTTCAACGTATGAATTTCTATTACTTCTTCGGGAGAGAGCCCCCTGGTTCTGGCTAATTGTTCAATATCAGGGGCAAATTCAACAGCATAACAAACAGGGATTTTTACCTCAACTGCCGCTGTTTCATCAAACGAGAATGGCTGATCTAATTTATCTTCAACCCATTCTTTTATCGATTCAAATACAGTTTTACCGCTATGAACTCTTTTTTTTACAGTGACTACGTCATAACAAACCGTAAGAGAACTGTAAGCGGGGATCAACTCAATTATTCCGGGCAGGGGATCTTGTTGCAACTGGTGAAAACTGGCAAATACACACTTATTAACATCCTCATCTATTACATTTCCGAAATCAATAGTGAGGGCTGAATCACCGAGCGGAAAAATACGGTATGGAATAATCGGGTATTTCATCGGAAAAGCATTTGAAGATACCAACTTAACTTTACTCCTGATGAGCCGATTTAACCGAAGAGACAGTTTCAATTTACTATCCAAGCTTACGCCCCGCAGGGCCTGGAACGGGGTAAAAGTGATGAGTAGTTATTATATCAGTAAATGGACAAAGAAACCGGTACAATGGGGTTATCCTATTTCGATTTCATTTGAACCTACTACTTCCTGTAATCTGCGATGCCCTGAGTGTCCCAGTGGATTGAGGGCCTTTACCCGCCCTACCGGAATGCTGCAAAAAGATTTTTTCAGCGAAACCATAGATCAGCTGCACAAAGAACTTCTTTACCTCGTTTTCTATTTCCAGGGCGAGCCTTATCTCAACCCATCTTTCCTTGATATGGTTGAATATGCATCCCAAAAGAGGATCTATACGGCCACTTCCACCAATGCCCATTACCTTACTGATGCCAATGCAAAAAGAACCATTGAAAGCGGACTGGACCGCCTGATCATTTCAATAGATGGCACCACACAAGATGTATATGAACAATACCGTGTAGGCGGGCAACTGAATAAAGTAATTGAAGGCGCTAAGAATATTGTGAAATGGAAGAAAGAACTCAAGAGCAAGAAGCCATTTGTGGTGTTTCAGTTCCTGGTAGTAAAACCTAATGAGCACCAGGTAGAAGATGTAAAAAAATTAGCCAAAGAAACCGGGGTGGATGATGTATGGTTCAAAACAGCCCAGGTATACGATTATAAGAATGACCCCAATCAGCTGATACCAACTATTGATAAATACAGCCGCTATCAGAAAACTTCCGATGGATATACATTTAAAGGAAAACTTTCCAATCATTGCTGGCGGCTATGGCACGATCCGGTCATTACCTGGGACGGATTGGTGGCGCCCTGTTGTTTTGATAAAGATGCGCAACACCAGTTGGGAGATCTTAAGAAAAAATCATTTAAAGAAATATGGACAAATGGTGAGTATGGTAAATTCAGACAGCAGATATTAAAAGGAAGAAAGAATATTGATATCTGTGCCAATTGTTCTGAAGGAACCAAAGTGTGGAGCAATGACTAATTATTAAAAGGCTGTATTATGCAAATACCATCACACATATCCACCCGGCTGCAATACCAGCACAAAACACTGGTTGACCTGATTGATGATCTTACAGAAGAACAGGTAAGAAGGCAAATAATAACAGGCAAATGGTCCATTTTTGAAAATATAGTGCACCTGCAAACCTACCAGCATACTTTTATTAAACGGGTAAAACAGATACTTGAAGGTGCCAATCCTGCATTTGAACGCTATACTGCCGAAACAGATCCTTTATTTCATGATAATTGCGGTAAATCGATAAGAGAGATCATGCATGATATGCTTACCACCCGGAAAGAAATTGCATCGGGGATGGTATCATTACCGGAAACGGATTTTATAAAAAAAGGCATCCACCCCGCTTTGGGAGAAATGACGCTGCTGCAATGGATCAATTTCTTTTTGCTGCATGAAGCACATCACCTCTTTGCTATTCTTAAACTCTCCGGCCAGCTGAAAAAAGAAGCTGGTAGTAACCCGGCCTCCTGATAAATATTCGTTAGCAGCAACTTCAGCTATGTACTGATCTACCAATTCTTTATTTCATGGTAGATAGAAGTGTAGAAGGAAGCAAAGCCTTCAAAAAAGCTGCGGATGGATTCGGAAAGTAGCTTCATAAAAATAAAATTAAATGGTTGGTGGTTCGATCAGTAAAACAACCGATTTTCTGCATATACGCCAATACCTAAAAGAGGGATTTTTATACACGGTTGCTGCCCCTGTAATGTTAATAAATGGCTAATTGGTCAATAAAAGCGAATATTTTTTGGAAAATCAATGTTGCAACATTAATTTTGTCCTCTCAACTATTTATAACAAAAAAAATAATACCATGAGCGACTTAAGAACAAATGTTGACCAGTTGAACCAGATGATCCTGGAAGGAAAAATCCTCGATGCCTTTGATAAGTTTTATGCAGACGATGTGGTAATGCAGGACAACAACTACCCGGCCCGTGAAGGCAAAGCCATCAATCGCCAGTACGAGGAAGCTTTTGTAAATGGCCTTACTGAATTTCGCGGAGCTAACGTGGTAAACACTGTTTACAGCGATGACCTGGCTGTTACAGAATGGTGGTTTGATTATACCCACAAAGACTATGGCGTAAGAAACTATACCCAATTGGCAGTTCAGCGCTGGAAAAACGGGAAAATTGTAGAAGAAAAGTTCTACTACAATAATTAAAATACCTTTGAGCAGTATCAATAAGTTTTGGGTAAGCTTGTCAGCTTAACCCAAAACTTTTTACATTTAATAATAAGTTCCGGGAGTATGGGTATTGAAAAGGACATACAGCAGGCCAAATTTCGTAATGCTCACCAGAAAGCGAGTATCAATCTTATTTATACACTGGCCTGGATGAAAGATAAAACTAAAAACATTTTTGAAGCAGAAGACATCACCTCACAACAATTCAATATTCTTCGTATCCTGAGGGGAAGTTTTCCTCAACCTCTTTCTACACTGCAAATAAGAGAAAGAATGCTGGAGAAAATGAGTGACACCAGCCGTATTGTAGACCGCCTTATTGTAAAAGGGTTAGTTAAAAAAGTGACTTGTAAAAATGATCGTCGTCTTGTAGACGTAGTTATTACTGATAAAGGAAAAAAATTATTAGAACGATTGGATGCAAAGCAGGATGAGATGGATGCTGTCCTGAGCAACCTTTCAGAAAAAGATGCTAATCTTTTAAGTGACCTGCTCGATAAGATACGGGATGGGGCTGAATGATGTAATTTCGCCGGATTATTCATTCTGAACCTGAAAACAAACATGAAGCAAGCCGCTACCTTGTTACTACTTTTTATTCTTCTTTCCACTCAACTTACCCTGGCGCAACCGAAATATGAATTCCGGGGTGTCTGGATAGCTACTGTTAATAATATCGACTGGCCACAAGCAGGTCTTACTGACCCTGAAAAACAAAAAGCAGATTATATCCGTTTGCTGGATTTGCACCAGCGAAACGGAATGAATGCTATGATTGTACAGATCCGTCCGGCAGCAGATGCATTTTACCCCTCTCAATATGAACCCTGGAGCCAGTGGCTGACCGGTCAGCAGGGCAAACCTCCTTCTCCCTATTACGATCCTCTTCAGTTCATGATCGAAGAAACTCATAAACGGGGAATGGAATTTCATGCCTGGCTGAATCCATACCGGGCTGTTCATCATATTGGTCAGTCTTCTGTTGCTCCCAATCATATCAGCCGTGTTCATCCTGAATGGTTCCTGACCTATGGTGATAAAAAATATTTCGATCCGGGAAATAAAGAGGCGCAGGCCTTTGTAATAAAAGTAGTTCGTGATATTGTAAAACGGTATGACGTAGATGCCATCCATATGGATGATTATTTCTACCCCTATCGTATTCCCGGGAAGGAGTTTCCTGATGCAGCATCCTATAACCGTTCAGGAAGTACACTTAGCAAGGACGACTGGCGGAGGAGTAATGTTGACTCAATCATCCTGGCATTGAGCAAAGCCATTAAAGAAGAAAAAAAGATGTGCCGCTTTGGCATTTCTCCATTTAGTGTTTGGCGAAATAAGGATAAGGACCCTTTACGAGGAAGCGATACCCGTGCCGGGCAAACCAACTATGATGATCTGTACGCTGATATTTTATTATGGCTGCAGAAAGGATGGATCGATTATGTAACCCCGCAGCTCTATCTTGAGATCGGCCATGATAAAATTGATTATGCAAAAATGCTGGACTGGTGGAGCCGTAACAGTTATGGCCGTCATGTGTATATCGGGCATGGCATTTACCGCACATCCGAGAATCATCCAAAATGGAAAAATCCGGAAGAGTTGCCTAACCAGATAAAACTGTTACGTCGTTATCCGAATGTGCAGGGAAGTATTTATTTCAGCAGCAAGTCCTTTGAGCGTAACCCCAATGGCTGGAACGACAGCCTAAAGAATAATTATTACCAACACACTGCCTTATTACCTCCTATGCGATGGATTGATAATGAAAAGCCATGGCCGCCCATTGTGGAAAGATCGATCATTAATGACTCCATTATTCAACTGGATGTGAAACCCGATCCCCGGAACAGTGTGGAAATAAAATACTATGTAGTGTACCAGTACGCCGCCGACTCTCATACTGAGACCTTCGGTAATATACCCAAATACTTATCGAAAATAGTAGTAAAGCCGGAAGGTTTTCAACTGAAAGAAATATTGTCATCTGTTCACTTTTCTTACCGGTATGTAATAACTGCGGTGGGCAGAAACAATAATGAGAGTGAGTTGAGTGAAATTGCAATTCTGGTACAACCGGGTGGCAGTAAATGGAGTTTTTATACCCCCAAACCATAACGAATTGTTTTTACAGGCTTTTCTACCTTTGTGCTGTTCTTCCTTTGAAGAACCGATTCCCATTAACTTAATCCCTGATTAACTACTATATGCCCGGCTACGAACTCTGGAGTGATAAAGAAAGAAAAGAAGTCAATGATGTACTGAAAACAGGCATCCTGATGCGCTATGGATTTGACGGACCAAGGAAAGGAATCTGGAAGAGTAAAGAATTAGAAGCTGCTATTAACGAAACCTTCGGCTGTAAATATGCACAGATTACTTCCAGCGGAACGTCTGCTTTAACAACGGCCATGAGTGCACTGGGTATTGGGTATGGTGATGAAGTGATCATTCCTTCCTTTACGTTTGTGGCAAGTTTTGAAGCGGTGCTGAGTGTTGGTGCTGTTCCTGTATTGGTGGATGTAGATGATACATTGACCTTGAATCCTGAAGCAGTACGAAAAGCCATCACTCCTAAAACAAAAGCTGTGATGCCGGTACATATGTGCGGCAGCATGTCCGATATGGACTCATTGATCGCTATTTGCAAAGAGCATGATCTTTTTTTACTTGAAGATGCCTGTCAGAGTATTGGCGGTACCTACAAAGGAAAATCATTGGGAACGATAGGGGACGCCGGCACTTTTTCTTTCGACTTTGTAAAGACCATGACCTGTGCCGAAGGCGGGGTAGTGATGACCAACCGGGAAGATATTTATATAAAAAGTGATGGCTATACAGATCATGGACACGATCACAAAGGTGTAGACCGCGGCGCCGACCTGCATCCTTTTATTGGTTATAACTATCGTATCTCCGAATTGCATGCTGCCGTAGGCCTGGCACAGATAAAAAGACTGAATGAGTTTTTATCCATTCAGAAAAAGAATCACGGCCTGCTAAAAAGTATACTGGAACAGGTTCCTGAAATCTCTTTCAGAAGAGTCCCCGATCCGGCTGGTGACAGTTGCAGCTTTATAAGCTGGTTTTTACCGAATGAAGAAATAACAAGAGCTGTTGTGGCAGAACTAAAAGCACAGGGAATATTAGCCGGTAATTTTTACTGGTTTGATAATAACTGGCATTATATCCGTAAATGGGATCATTTAAAGAATGCCATTACATTAAATTCACTGAGCCCTGAACTGAAGGAAAAAGTGATGCAACAGGCGAATAAGGATTTTGCTGCCAGCGATGCTGTGATGAGCCGCTGCATTTCCACTTCTATCAGTTTATTGTGGACGGAAGAACAGATCAAAGAGAAAGGAGAGAAGATGGTGAATGTAATCAGGAAAGTTTTGAAAGACTAATTCGCAATCAATTAGAAAAATTCCATTTTGAAAGACTGTCCTTTGTTGCATTTAGCATCATTTTAGTTCTTTCTGACGGCACTTTAACCGGCATATTTAATATTGAGTTTGCCCATTTGATAGCTGCTTGAGTATCCTTACGGGAAATATAGAAATTCATCAAGTCGTAACGGCTAGACATTCTGTTAGGAACCATATAAATAGCCCTCAAATAATATTTTTCAGCTTCTCTGAAATTACCAAGTTCATTTTCAATTTTCGCCTTTAATTTATAAACCCGGTTATCAATATAAGTTTTCTGGGTAATTTCCAATGTGAACCTTGCTTCATTAAGCTCATTGCTATAATAAAGCAGTTCAGCATACTTAAAAGTATTGTGTCCATATGAAGGATAATAATGACTAAGTTTTTTATACTCTTCTATAGACTGTATTTTAAAACCAGACATTTCAAGCTGATATGCTTTTTTTTCACTGATTTTACTCTTTATGAAGTAAAAACTATGAATTAGAAAGTATGCTGAAACCGATACATATAGAAAACGGATTAGAACTGTAACAATCCTCCATATTCTGGTCATATTTTCCGATGCCAGAGGGTAAAAATAAATTACCCCGACAAGTATCAATCCCAAAAACTGGCCGGGTATAGTTTGCAATGGATAAGAGAACAAAGCAGTTACAGCGAGGCAGAGGAGCGATGCAGTCGTGGCTATGATTATCGGTTTATTCGGATAAACCCTTTTTATCAATTGGATCCTTCTAACCAAATAAAAAAAAACAATTCCAAAAATTATTATTCCGATAATACCGGTTTCAGCAGCCCATTGCAAATAATCATTAAAAGCATAAAAGGTATTATCAGCTAACAAGGCCCTTTGGCTGTCAATGTCACTTTTTGAAAAGAAATTAGCCTGGTACTCATTAAATGTCGCCTTGAATTTACCAATACCAATCCCCGTAAGCAGATTGTCAGAAAATATGCAAAGAGAAATATGATAAATATGTATTCGCCCAATCGAAGAGTCAATTTTTAACAGAAATAAAGATGCAAAAGCAAGAAGAAGAACAATAAATATTAACCTTCGGCTAATATTATACTTATTACCTAAGTCATATTTTGGAAAATAATAAAAAGAGGCGACAATAAAACCTAACCAGCCAGACCTGCTCCTGGATAATAAAAATAGTACTGCAAGTGAAAAACCCAATAGCAGGCAAAAGTACCTTGCTTTACCTTTAAAACCCCTATAAACGAATACAATAAATACCAGTATTACAGAAACAATTATTCCTACAATACTGGTATTATGAAAAATTCCATACAAACTATTTGAGTAGTTTTAAAATTACATTGCCTTCTTTACCGGTTTTTCCTTCATATTCTTTTTCCAGGCATTGAACACTTTTATTTCATTTCCCGTAAGAGAATCAGCCATAAAATCAATAAATGATATGTTCATATACTTACTCCCCCCTTTATAGGGTAAATAATCAATTCTCACCAGGGGGCAGTGATCGGCAAGCTTACTGATATTGTAATCAATCGTAAACATTGAGTTTTTCCTGCTGCAATCAAAATAGTATATTTTTCGAACTTCACTTTCTGAAGAACTACCTTCAGAAGGGTTTACGGAACTACATGCCCTTTTATATACTTTATTATTTATTATAGTATCTGGCATAGGCAGTGTGTTTATAACCTTCTTTGGAGCCGGGTGATAATAAAAATCCCAGCCTCCGCCAACCGGGACAGAATCAGCCTGCGTGTAACAACATTTTATCATGGTGGCGGTGTCAGAAAATGACGAATATCTGTAAAAAGAGCGGGTCCGTAAATCTATAAATGTATAATATAGCACATCCGAATACCATGTTTCGACACCATTAGTATCTTCATTAATATGTACATGACCCGCTTCCTGTACAATAAGGCTATCCATATACCATACTTTCCAGTCCCGGTGGTATTCAGGAATTGACACTTCATTTGTTTTTAAATCAATTTGCCTGTAACCATGAATTACCACCCCGCTTTTCAAATATTCATTTTGTGCTTCACATGAAAGTAAGCCGATGGCCATATTAGTAAAAAACAGTAAAACAAGAATTTTAATCATAATAGCATAAAAATTCTTTTCAATTGTGTTTCTTCTTTATAAAACATTTATTTCCTATTGTAATTAGAAACAAATAAATCCCTATAATATGGCTTTTGCATAATCAAACATTCTCAATAGTTCTTCTTTATTCTCTATTTTAATTTCCTTTAACTCAGTCAAAACTTCTATTTTTCCAATACTTGTATTATGACCTGGAAGTTTTCTGGCATTATTTACATAAATTGTTTTTATGAGTTTCATTTTCCTTATAGATTCCAGCTCGTAAGAAAGACTATAATCAAATCCCTTCAGTTTTTCCTTTGAAAAAACAAGCAGAATGTTCCCGGTCATTGAAGTATCTTTCTTGTTTGTAACAGAATAATATTCTTCTATATCGCCTTCCTTATTGATTTTGGAAGAAATGAGTATATGTGAGTTGTCCTCAAGAATATTTTCTGCTGCTGTTTTAAAAACCCATTCTTTTGCAAGCATTGAATCTTTGTTCACAATCCTTGTGTTGTTGAAGCTGTTGCTATCACAAACCACACCCTTGCCTGAACTATCTGAAAAAATGAATGAATAATATCTGGAGTAATATTTTTTATTTTTCGTATCCTCTCCTAACTTAATTTGACGATAATAGTAATTTGACTGAATAATAGTTTGATTCTTGTAATAATAGATTCTTGTATAGAGCGGGTCGAATTTTGATACGCTCAATCTGTTGTTAATGCTATCGAATGTCAAATCCGGAAACTGTGTTTCAATAATAATCCCCCTTATTTTATCTTCACTTACTTGACCGAGTACATTTCCGCTATAACTCAGAAAAAGTAATGAAACGGATATAAAAAAAATATTTGTTCTCATTAATAGATAGTTACAGGGTCTCTGGCTAAATAAGTTCCGTCAATATCATCATTCATTGATCTCACTTTCCTCCCAAAAGCACAGGTAGACTTTTCATTTTTATCTTCCAATATTTAGTCAAAATAGATACTACTCATAAAAGTATTTTAGCGGGCCTTGGAATTAAGGGGTTTGCAAAAAAAAGAAAGTCAAATAAACTATATTTTACTTGCCCTAGCTCATATGAATATTCCTCACCATAGGGAGCAAATCCACCTACAATAAAATTCTTTATCAAGTAATGAGAAACATACTTTTTATCTGGGAAAAAGGATGCTATCTTTTTTTTAATAATATCTACAATTGGAGAATTTTCTGTATCTAAAAATGTTTCGAATGAATATATATGAAAAGAACTTTTATCCTGAATACGTAGTTTTTGTTTACTCTCTATCAAGAATTGTTCTTCAAAAAAAATCGTGTAAAAATCCGCAAGTAAAGAAATGCATATTATCATATTTTCTTTTAATATACCTATATCATTAACTTGCTCTTTAAGAGAGATATTTGCTATATAATTAGGGAATTGATAATAACTCCTATTTTCAATTTTTAAACCTTTAATCTCAGTGTTTACTTCATTAATAAAATGATTAAAAACTGAGGTTGGATTGTTTACTTCATTATTAATTTTGTTTTCAATTATTTTTTCAATTTGCAAATATCCTGGATAATTTTTTCTATACTCCCAACATCCAATAGGATAAAAAAAATATACTTTCTTTAAGAGTTCGTCTAGCACTTTCATAAAAATTAATTTAAGGGCAATACGAAACTGGGCTTTGTGGGATATTCCCAGCACAGCCCAATGGATTAAAAGTACTTCCAGGGTTATTAATATTCAAATAGGATTGTAAATAATTTTTCATTTTATCTTTAACTAAGGCGTCTCCCAATGCACCTCCTGAGGTATTAAAATCAATTAAAACTTTGTCTGCTGCTTGATTCCACGCTTGATTAAATGCTTCGTTTGCTTGTTGAGTTGTAGCAGCACTTGATTTTGCTATACTTATACAAGGATCCCAAAAAGTAAATGTGCGTATTTCACCGTTTGTGTTAACTAAACTAAAACCAACCGGATTTAATTTTGTATACCATGCCGCACCAATTGTTCCCCAATTATACACGCCACAAAGATGCGCTTTAGACTGATCTAATTCCCATGTATCTTCTCCAGGTGTTTCACAAGTCCCTGTTAACACACAATCATCTGTATCCTCTTCACAATATGTTTCAATCCAGCAGTCTCCTGTATTGTACCATTCTTCACAAATAGTTGTCATCTGGTCACCATTTATTACAATCTCACAGTCCTGCTGCCAGATGCAGAACTGGTAATCAGTGCAAACCAGCGTTTCTATAGAATTGATCTCCCCATTCTCACCATCATTGCTAACCCTTATGAGCTTACTTTTCATAGTTTGATGGCCGTTTTTATACATTACTGAGGAAACTAAAGAACCATCCCATTTTTTTACAATAATATTTCCTGAGAAATCCTCCTCCTTATTCAGAATTGAAATATTACTAATGTCGTATTTTTTTTCTTTTAAGTAATCCCAATCCGGGATAAAATCAATTTCCCTTACAAAGATTTCTCCACTCTTTCCCTTAAAAAAAATAATCTTCGAAACAGAAGCATTAGCCAGCCTGCTTAAGTCGGCTGAGGCCAGGTTTCTGTTAGCCTGGTTTGAATAAATGGGAAATGAAGTGCTTCCGCTGACCAAAGGAAATTCTGCAATATCATAATTACCCAACTTCCCGGCAACAGGGTGTTTCCAGTCAGGTAATTTTTTTCCTTTTAAATTGGAAGCAGCCCATTCCGCGGATTTTTTAAAAGTGCCATAGTACCATTCTTTGGCAGCTTTTTCATTAAATACATCATTCTGATTTTCCGGAGAGCTTACCTCTTTCTGACATGAAATGCCAACTAGTACCAGCGTAAAAGCAAACAAAGCAATTTTAAAATACTTTCTCATAAAATTGGTTTAATGTAAAAATTTATTCGAAAGTAAGTGAGGGGGGGGGGAGATTTCCAATACCACAAAGTGGTAATTATTTACAGTTTAAGTATTAACGCTTAGGGCTGTGGTCGTTTCCCCTCCATCCAATTCACATATTCCATTGACCCCAACCTGAACCGGAGAGGAACCCTGGTAATTTTATCCAGTTGCAATTCCCTTTTGCAAAAAAAGCCGAGACTGTTGGGGTAATAAGAAGCGGTTGGTAAATTTAACAACCTATACCTTGGTATACTTATGCGGTCATTATTACTTATATTTCTGGGAATTGAAAACTTTGGTTGAAATGCCGGCACAGGTTTCTGATAACTAATGCTTTCTACTGAAAATAACGGCTGCCTGATTCCTGCTTTCCGTTGGGCAAAAACACCCTGAAAAAACATTAACAGGAACACAACAAGAAAACAGCAAAACCGTTGCGCCATATTTATTTTATTTGCATCTAAATTTACGGCATTATTTTTGTGCAACGGGCAAATTTTTTATTAAAAATCAGCCCGCAACTAAAAAAGACTGAACGAACCATGGCCCTTAGCCAGAGCTTACAACAAAAATTGCTGCAGAAGCTGTCGCCACAGCAGATTCAACTGATGAAACTGCTGCAGGTACCTACGGCTAACCTGGAAACCCGGATCAAAGAGGAATTGGAAGAAAATCCTGCACTGGAACTGGATGAAGAAGGGCACGATGAGGGTGCAGATGAATTAAAAGATGAATTCAGCGAAACCGGCGATGAGGATCATGAGGATAATGACGGCAGTGAGGATGAATATGATAATATTGATGTGAGTGAGTATGTGCAGGAGGGTGATGATGAAGTGGGTGATTACAAACTCCGCGACGATAACTATCCGGAAGAAGATGAAGGAAGACAGTTGCCATATAAAACAGAAGCCAGTTTTTACGAGACTCTTATCGACCAGCTTGGTCTGCTGAAGCTGGAAGAAAAAGAACAAACCATAGCTGAGCAGATAGTGGGCAGCATTGACGAAGATGGTTATTTGCGAAGAGAGACATCTTCCATTGTAGATGACCTGGCTTTTCGTCAAAATATTATTGCTACCGAAGAAGAAGTAGAAGCTATTATTAACCGTATACAGCAGTTTGAGCCGCCCGGGGTAGCCGCCCGGGATTTAAGAGAGTGCTTGCTGATACAGTTATATCGTCAAAAAGATGAAGGCCGCCCGGTAGATATTGCCATTAAAGCTATTTCCAAATACTTTGATGAGTTTACCAAAAAACATTACGAAAAAATTCAGCGTGGGCTGAACCTCGATGATGACCAGTTGAGAGAGGTGATGCAGCAGATCATACGGCTGAATCCAAAACCCGGTGGCAATGTTGGAGAGATCAATAAGGCTGAAAGTTATGTGGTACCCGATTTTTTCATCATCAATAATGGCGGCAAGCTGGAACTGACACTTAACAGCCGCAATGCTCCCGAACTCCGCATCAGCGAAGGATACCGTGATATGCTGAAAGAATATGACCGGGGCGCCAAAAAAGATAAACGGCAAAAAGAAGCCGTATTGTTCATCAAACAAAAGATCGACTCTGCCAAATGGTTTATTGATGCCATTAAACAAAGACAGCATACTTTGCTTAGTACCATGAATGCCATCATGGAACACCAGTATGAATTTTTCCTTACGGGTGACGAGACAGAACTGAAACCGATGATCTTAAAAGATATTGCCGAGAAAACCAACCTGGATATTTCAACTGTAAGCCGTGTTGCCAACAGTAAGTTTGTGCAAACTGAATTCGGTACCTACCGCCTCAAGTTTTTCTTCAGCGAATCATTAAGCACCGACAGTGGTGAAGAAGTATCAACCCGTGAAGTAAAGAAGATCCTCAGTGACTTTATTGAAGGAGAAGATAAGAAACGGCCCTTGAGTGATGAACGGCTTACTGAATTACTACAGGAAAAAGGTTACAATATTGCCCGCCGCACAGTGGCTAAATACAGGGAACAATTGAATATACCTGTGGCCCGGTTAAGAAAGGAACTTTAGTTTAATTGTATTTTTTTCGGTAAGGTTTACGATTATAAAATATAACTGGTGGCGATACTACAATAAAGTTTTTTGTTTCGATTTCTTTCAGATTTTTCAACACTTCAAACCAAAAGTCTTTGTTTTTATCCATATAAACAGAATCTCCCATAAAGTTTATACATAACGGGAAATAGATAGTGGGAGGAAGGTCTGATATTGGCTTCCAGCAATCTTTAATCTTTACTGCTATTTGCTTACCGACATCATACAAAAAACGGGTTTGTTTGTGCCAAATGTCTACAGCGGCTATCTGCTTATCTTTAAGGCTGATTTCAAAAACAATAGTTTCTCCTTCCGGTTTTTGTAAAATTGAATCGGGAATGCTGATACTCCTGATGATAATATCACTCAGGTTTCTAAGATCATTTCTTCTTACGCTATCTGTCTGCGAAATACTCGATTTTGAAACAGAGAGTATTAATATAAATAAAAAATATTTTCTCATCGTATAGCTTATTGGCAAGGAGGGCTTAGTTTTAGGGAATCATACCTTGCAGTTGTGAAATTATTACACGATAACCCTTGAATATTTGGAATAACACTTCTAATACTTGTATCTCTTGCAGCAAGATTTATTGCCGCAATTCGACACTTTTCACTTGTCTGCTTTGAATACCATGTATTTGTTGTATTTAATCCGCCCCAAGCCAATGCCTTACTTATAGAGTCTTTCCATTGTTCAGAGGGAGCCGGTCCTTTATAATAATGTTTAATTATAGAGCTAATGCTGTCAATGAATGTTGATGCCATAATGTTGTGATGAGTCGTAGGAGGAAGATAACTATTTGATGCAGTTAAAGGGTGTGTAAAAAAATCCCAGAAAATAGGAAAAGCTGCCAAAACTTGTGCTGAATCGATAATCCCATTAAAGTATTGATAATAAATCTGATCAATAAACGCATGAATTGGTTCATGAATTAAGTTTGCAACATTGTACTCATATGTGGCATTTTCCAAAACCCAAGGATTCAAAAATATCCTCGACTGATAATGAAACAGATTATTAGCTGTATCTATAGCAAACAGAATTGGAGAATTATATGCATCTACCGAATCTTTCGTTAAAGAATTATCAATATCAAAGTCAAGATGAATTCTAGAGCTAATACCAAAAATATTATAAAGAATCCGTTGCGTAAATCCGTTTGTATTGGGCAAACTATCCTTAATTAGGGAAGCAATACATGGAAAATTTGTACGAAGAAGATTTGAAACTCCTATTGTATCATAATTGTTGGGATCATATGGTGTACCGGGAGGCAATAGAACTGGTTCCCAACCAGGTTCACAAGGGTCAGTCAGGTTTGTTCTTCCGGGGAGGGTGCTGCCACATTCCGGTGGGATTCCTCCACCTCCAGATCCTCCGCCTCCGCCTGTTGAACCTCCTCCTCCTGAACCGCCTGAGCCATTATCTCCACTTGGTATATATACCCAAATATCCGTACAAATAGTAAATACCATCGGCGTCTCTCCAGGCGGGCATATATCCGGTGCTGGTTGTATCTGCCCCTTTCCAGAACGAAAAGCCATCATGTGGGTCTTTACACAACCCACCACATCATTACAACCTGTAACAGGCATAAGTAAGTTACCCCTGCCTAAAGTAGTCTTCTGAGAAGGTTGAATAAAGTTAAACACTACCTCAACACTGTCAAAACTTAAACCCAAACTGTCAAGGTAGCTGTTTTGATCCTCTGTGAGTAAATTTTCATCTGTAATCCGAAACTTAGTCCTTCCAAATACATTTTTGTCTAAAAGAGCAAAAACATGAAAAACATTTCTTGCATTCCATCCGGTTTGGGTAGTATCAAAGCCAAATTCCGCATATTGCCAATTGCACAGGTACTGAAAAGAAGTATCAGATGGTGTAGTTCTGACCAACAGTGAAGCATTCACGAATTGCTGACTATCTCTTACAAACGGGATATAGGTAACACTTACAGAGTCTTCTGAATTACCTCTACCTACAGAATTTTCGTCTGTTTTTGCGAAAGTTATTGATTTATCCCAATAAGGAAAGCCGATTTGATTTACAGTTTTACCGACAAACTGATGCTTGCTATTAAATGTTTTGAAATAAATATTAATAGCCTGTACCAGCGGGTCATCTGACCTGTGCTCGTTAAAGAACTTGTTTTCTGTTTCACTTATTGTATTTTCTTCAACTTGCCGGTCAATTTTACGGCAGCCTTGAATCAGGATACTCCCGGAAACAAGAATTAAAATAAATTGTATGGTTAACAGGTAAGATTTACGGGTTATCATATAATAGGAGTTAAGGCATAATAATAAATGTAAATTAATGCCTTAACTTCTAATGACAAATACCCTTTTAGTAGTATTCTATACAAACTTCTTTAAATCAACCATCTGAGAAAGGAACTTAAAAAGGCAAATCACTTCCCCCTTCTGTTTGTCCTTCATCAAAATACACCTGGTTATCTGCTATTTTATCTGTTGTACCTGTACCCGCCGGTTCTACTTTCCATGCTTTTACATCAGTATACCAGCGGCCGTTGTATTCCCGGCTTTCCACATCAAAAGAGATCGTAAGCATGCTTCCTACTTTTAACATCGATTCATTGATCTTATCTCCCCAGATGGAAATACAAACTTTTTTGGGGTATTGGCCTTCCGTTTCTACTATAATATCCTGCTTTTTCCATTGCCCGTTTTTACCAGTTCCGGTCTGCAAAGGCAATAATTGAATAAGTTTTGCAGTTAATTGCATGTAAAACTATTTAAAGAATGAAGGTACGTATACACTGCCAATAAACCTACCTGATACCCCCTGCAGGGTATTTTCAAAAAAACCTCTTTATCCGCTATTAAATAACTAACCAAAACAGTATTTTACACAGCTAATTATTCCTCAACCCCCTGAATATGGTTTTCGCAAGCCTTATCTTCCTGTTCCTTTTTCTGCCATTGAACCTGCTGCTTTACTACAGCACTAAAAATGCTACCTGGAGAAATTGGGTTCTCATTGTTTTTTCACTGTTCTTTTACGGTTGGGGTGAGCCTATCTGGATTTCACTGATGATACTTTCTTCCATGGTAGACTGGGGCAATGCCCTCTTTATTCAAAAGCACCGGGGCACCAAATGGGCAAAAGTGGGAGTAGTAATTACATTGATATTTAACCTCGGGTTGCTGGCAACTTTCAAATATGATGTCTTTATTGTTGATACGGTCAATTCTGTTTTAGGCACTTCATTTACTGCACCCGGCTATGCATTGCCAATCGGTATTTAATTTTACACTTTTCATACTATTTCCTATGTAGTCGATGTTTACCGGAGAGATATTAAAGCGCAACGTTCATTTCCTAACTTTTTAATGTATGTGTCGCTGTATTCATCATTGGTTGCAGGGCCCATTATCCGGTATGCGCATGTAGAAACAGAGATATACGGAAGAAAAGAAAACCTGAAGGATTTTAGCCTGGGTCTTTCCCGTTTTTGTATTGGCTTATTTAAAAAAGTAATCATTGCCAACGTAGCTGCCGAGTTGGTCAAAAAATACATGGGTGATAATAGTGACCCTCTCACCCTTACAGAACTTTCGTCTTTATCAAGCTTTGAAGCATGGGTGGGGCTCACCATGTTTGCACTGCAGATCTATTTTGATTTTTCAGGTTACTCAGATATGGCCATAGGCCTGGGAAGAATGTTTGGATTTCATTTCCGTGAAAACTTTAATTACCCTTACATTTCGAAATCCATCAGTGAATTCTGGCGAAGATGGCATATCTCGCTTGGGAGTATTTTCAGAGATTATGTCTATATCCCGCTAGGTGGCAATAAAAAAAGAGTGTATTTCAATCTCTTTGTAGTATGGTTTCTCACCGGCCTGTGGCATGGCCCCAGCTGGAATTTTATTTTCTGGGGCTTATACTTTTTCGTTTTTATAGCTCTTGAAAAAGCTTTTTTGCAAAAGGTTCTTGATAAACTACCGGCATTTGTTGCCCATTTTTATGCATTAGCTGTTATTATTCCAGGTTGGGTTATTTTCTATTTCACCGATACCACCATGCTCATTGCATATGTTGAGAAATTATTCACTTTCAGTGCAGGTCCCGAAGGGAATATGGATGTAATAAATACTTTAACCACTCATTTATTCTGGTTGATAATGGCTATCATTCTTTGTATGCCGGTTTATCACCGGGTAATAGCATGGGTGGAGAAGAAAACAAGCCGTATTACCCTGTATGATACTGTTACTGTCGGGTTTAATGTAGCGCTTCTTTTTGTTTGCATAGCCCAATTGGTAGGCAAAAGTTATAACCCATTTATTTATTTCCGGTTTTAACCGGTTTAAACATGTTGAAGTAATATATGAGCGACATATCAAATAAAAGAATTCACCTGGCTAATGTAGTGGTTTTTTGCAGCCTGCTGTTTTTAGGAGGTATCGCTTCACTGGCGATGAAAAAAGATTCAGTATCTGTAATGGAGAACCGGAAATTAGCCACATTCCCGGTCTACTCAGACAGTGCATTTTGGAGCGGCCAGTATTTTAAAAATATTGAGCAATACTATGCGGATAATTTCCCATTAAGGGATAAATGGATCAGTTTTTCTAATTCTTTCCGGAGCAGGTTTGGCTATGAATCAGGTGATATAAAAATTTATGATCCGGCCAACGATGCAGAGGCAAATGAAAAGAATGATACAACAAAAAATACTGTTAATACAGGCCCCTTACCCGATGATGGTGCCGTAGGTGAGGTAAAGAAGCGATTATTTGTATTTAAAAACCGCGGATTTGAAATGTTTGGTGGCGGGCCTGGAGTTGGGAAAGCATATGCCAATGTAATCAACTCTTACAACAGGCTTGGCCTGCCCAATCTGCAGGTGTATAACCTTGTGATACCCGTGGCGCTGGAGTTTGAGATTACTGAGAAATATAAAAACCTGCAAAAACCTAACCGGCCTGCTATTGAGAATATTTACAATAATCTTGATTCGAATATTAAAAAGGTGTGGGCTATTGATGAAATAAGGAAACACCGGGAAGAGTACATATATTTTAATACTGATCATCACTGGACCAGCCTGGGCGCATACTATGCATACCGTGCCTTTTGTGAGACTGCCGGATTAACTCCGGTTTCTCTTGATACTGTCCGCTATAAAGTAAAACCCTCTTTTCTTGGTTCTCTCTACAGGCTTACCCGTGATCCTAAGCTGAAAGATAATCCGGATTCAGTTAAATACTATTTATTCCGCGACTCCGTGCGGTTTTATATTGGCAGCAATAACAGCCTTACTTACTGGGGAAAATCAAAAATGTATGCGGAAAGCGTAAGCGGTGTAAACAGTTATTCAATTTTCCTGCAGGGTGATCTTCCGATAGTAAAAATGGAAACAATGCATAAGAATGGAAGAAAGATAGCAATCGTTAAAGAATCATATGGTAATGCCTTTGCTCCATTTCTTATTAATAACTACGAAAAGATAATTGTGGTGGACCAGCGTTACTATACTGGTGATTTTGTCAAAATGCTGAAAACAGAAGGAATCAATGAGCTGCTGTTCATTAATAATATTTTTGCCGCCCATACCCCTTTTCATATTGAAAAAATAAAAGGACTGAAGAAATAGGTCTATAACTGCAGATTCTTCTTTACCCATGCAACCTTGGGTTTTAATTCATTATTATACTTGTCGCCGGTAGCATACTTTACATGCTTTAGAAAATGATAATAATCCCCCTTGGGGTATTTTTTTCTCCATTTGTCATATCGCTTATCCTGCCATGTCTTATAATAAGCAATACACTCCTCATCCGAATTGAATTTTTTGCATTTATTCCCTTTTATATAAAATCCAAAAAGGTTGTGATAGCGGAGGCAGCATTTTTTACAACTGAGGTTACCTGTTTCCTGCATACACTGAGCCATTACAAAATCCGGATGACGGATACCTGCTGCTTTAATGGCATCATACATAGCCTGCATTTTGGCTTTGTCAATTTTTTGTGAATAGCCTTCCTGCAATACAAAAAGAAGAGTAATGGCAAACAGTAGTTTCTTCATAATGAGGTTTTTGTAGTCAGATTAGTATTCAACGGGGTTGCAGACGAATAAATAAATATACAAAAACCGCACCCTTTTTATCAATTCCTTTACTTTGCACAAATAACAGTACCGATTAATTATGTCTACTGCACTGATGATGAACGATAAAAAAAAACTGAAAATTACTGACGGGCATTTTGGGGGAACGGTGGTCTTAGCAAAAGTTATTTCATACCTTTTTCATCCGGTTTTTATTCCATTGTATGCAGTTTGGTTCATGGTATATCAACATCCTTACCTGTTTGCCGGGTTTACTCCAAAGGAAAAAGTTCTCGTCATGGCCCAGGCATTTGCCATGTTTACTTTTTTTCCACTGGTTACTGTTTTGCTGTTGCGGGCTTTAAAATTCATTGAATCGTTTCACCTGGAAAAACAAAAAGATCGTATCATACCATTGGTTGCTTGTGGTGTTTGGTATTTCTGGATCTGGTACGTATGGAGAAACCTCCCTGATTATCCCAAACCTGCTGTACAATTGGCACTGGCAGTGTTTATCAGCTCATGGATTGGACTAATGGTGAACATTAAGATGAAGATTAGCCTGCATGCTATCGGCGCAGGAGTACTGATTATGTTTATGCTGCTGCTTGCATTTACACAACAGTTGAATTTTGGTATTTACATATCTATCGCATTACTGATCGCAGGCCTGGTTTGTACAGCCCGCTTCATAGTATCTGATCATACTGCCCGGGAAATATACGGTGGATTACTTGCAGGTTTTACCTCAATGTTAGTGGCTTATTGGTCAGATAATTTTTTTAGCTGATTTTGTACTGCTGGTTATTTCACCATTCCTGCGGCCTTATTCGTTACTTCCGCAGCCAGTTCATTCAGTTTATCTTTTGCACCCTGTACTTCAAACTTTGATTTGATAATTTTATGCTGTTTAATATTCACCGTTAGTATTATTTTGTCTCCTTTTATCGTATACCGGCCACTTAATGAATAGGCATCCGGAGCAGTTGTAGCAGTTACATACATAATTTTACTATCTGTCCCTCTTGTTGCCAGGTCGTTCAGTTGCAGATTGATTAGTTTACTAAACTCCAGGTCATCATCGGCAATATTTTCATCACTGTTCTGAAAATTGCTGGCCACAAATAATGGCTTTTCCTGCGGTAGTACGATTTTTGCCATCACCTCTTCATCCACTATTCCAATGTTGAAGTTGGTATTGGTAACGATCTGTGGTTCCTGCCGGGAACCATTTTCCTTTGATAAATCAGTTACTGTTTTTTCTGCGGCATTAAACCAGCGGCTTACATTCAGGTATTTACCATCTTCCAGTATATCAGGTTGCTGTTTGATAGCTTTTAAAAGAGAATAAGTAAGCAATCCCTGGGAATACCTGCCCATCTCATAGGCATTTTGATTACTGGCGGAAGCAGACAAAATGAATAAACCTGACTTTTCATTGAGCTTATCAATTGCTTTTACCTGCTGTGCCTTATCATCATTCCGGGCTGCAAGGTAGTTTTGATCATCTGCTCCCATTTTTACAAAATCTTTAATTGCCTGGCCGCTATTACAGGCATCAAATATTAAAATCCTTTTTTGGGCTTTAATTGAAGCCGGTTTCATCCAGTCTGTCAGCTCTGCAGTGCTGATGCCCACTTCACTTACTGCACCTGCAGCTGACGTTTTAGATGCTTCCGCCGTGAGAAAATAAAATTGCTTTTTTTCTCCTTCCATCACACCATGTCCTGCAAAAAATATCAGCAAGATATCATTAGCTGTTGCTTTCTTTCCTATTTCCTCAAACACTTTTTTTATACTATTCTTCTCCGGCAACTGGTATCTTTCCTTTGCGGTGGTGAGGTTGTATATAAACACATGTTCTTTACCATCAGTATTTAAAAGTTTTTTAGCCGATGCAGCCAGGGCATTTGAAATATCTGTAGCATCTTTTGCAGCATATTTCAGATCAAGTTCATCCCCTTTATAATCACTAACTCCAACCATTACAGCAAAAAGATTAGGCGGTATAGCAGATTGCTTTGTTTTATCCTCGTTTACAATCAATCCCCGTGATGAAATAGCATTATCAGCCGTAAGAGCTTTTATGGCTACTTTGTTGTCTTGCCCCGGAATAAAGTAATCTATCAAATCCCTTTTATTTACATGGAGCCGGTATTGGCTGACATCCTTTATTAATTCTTCAGGTTTATATCGTTTTACTTCAATACCATTCACCACAAGGATTATATCACCAAGTCCGCCTTTCCGGGGTATGATGTGAAACTGGTAAGCTTCCCCCGTTGTTATCGTATCATACACCAGCGGAGTAAGGTCACATATGTTAAGATCTTTCAGGGCTTTGGACCTTATCGTATCGCCATTATTAATTCGTTCTGCCAGATCAGGCACCCAAAGCTGATCTTTGACCTGGTCAAGTTCAATGATCTCTTTACCACAGGTAAAGTAAAGAAGTTTACGAGCTGCTTCTGTACCATCATACCGGTCAGCCGTATCAATAGTCAGCCAATCATTATTCCTGATAAGAATAGTTTTATACAACAGCTTTCCTGAAGGCAGGTGATACATATTCAGGTTATTTTCAGCAACAGATACTATTCGCTCATCATCAGGACTGGAAGCCACAGCTCTTATAGATTCATCTGAAGAGCCCATAAAAATCAGCGGTGACCCAGTCTCTGCATCCCATTGACCGATATATCCTGTTCGTTTACTGATGGTAAGAATGCGTTGCCGTCAGTAGTATAATAAGCATCACTCAGGGTACGGTAATAAAAAGCACTGTCAAGCATCATTACCATTTTATTCAATGGTATATCATAGATTTTGGCTGTTCCGTCTTCAGCCGGAGCGATTATTTTTTTCCCGTCACCGTTAAAATGTACATTAACAAATGAGGGTGATCCTGTATACTCATCCGCATAATAAGAGACAAAAGAAGATTGTTGATGAAGTAATTTTTTACCACTGGTTATGTCCCAGGCCATGATTATAGAATCTGCAACAGCAGCTACAGTTTTACTGTCTTTACTGATGCTGATATAGGTTATCGGATTTTTCGAGCCTGTCATTTTTTTTACCAGGGCTCCTGTTTTACCGTCTCTAACCTGCAGGTCTCCTCCCTCATTAAATAACAGCCATTTGCCATCAGGTGTATACGCAATAGCATCACCCGAATAACTGGTTGTAATTGTATGCTTATACTTTACGTCACCAGTTTCCATAGCCCTTACAGAAAGAATATCATCTATGGGTTCCCAGGTTATATATGTATCCCCTGACGGATGAATAACGGCATCATAAAAATGAAATGTAGCAGCTCGGATGGTATATAGCAATTTACCAGCCACTATATCCCAAACTTTTAATGTTGAATCATATCCTGTAGTGATCAAACGTCTTCCATCCGGATTGAATATCAATTTATCAATCCTTCCCTTTTTGTCAAAAAGTGTTCTTTCTACTTTACTGGTAACTTTATCTGTTATTTTTATCAAACTTGCCCCTTCTACCACTACTATTTTTTTTCCATCCGGAGTAAAATATACATTATCAATGTATGCTGTAGATCCAAATAAGTTTTGTACTAAAGTATAGCTTTGGCTTCTCAATAAAACAACATTATCCTCCCTGCTTGTCACAGCAATCGTTTTACCATCCGGACTTAAAGTCATTCCATTAGCACTATTGTAATGGGTTTTAAACTGCAACTGGGGTTTACCTGATTCAATATCCCATTCAATGGCGTTAGCATCATAATCAATACTTAGTAATTTTTTTCCACCCGGCACTAGTAGCATATCTGCAATGATTTTTTCATGCCAATGCAGTTCATGCTCTATCTTATTACTGTCAAGATTCCACACAATAATATACCTGTAATCTGTTACTACAATCAGTCGTTTTTGATCTGGTGTGATTACAGGCAATTCATTTTTCGTTGAACTAAATTCATCGGGTTTGATTGTTTCTTTTGTTTCAAAGTTTATTATCCGGAGATCTTTATCACTGCAAAAAACCATTCGTTTACCATCTTTAAAGAAAATGGCGTCTCCGGTTGTTGAATTCCGGCAAGAGTCTTCAAAAACGATAGCACCATTTTGTGTGTCCCATATAAAAAATTTTGACTGGTCTTCAACATCCGCAACATAAACGCTGTAGCCAAATAGCTTTTTCCCGTCCTGGCTATATACCAGTTTATCAAATTCTTGACCCTTCCCTGGTAACCTGAGGGTTATTTTTCGGGTTTCAATATCCCAGATATACACAGAATCTATTCTGTCCGGGGCATAGGCAATATGTTTTCCATCAGGGCTAAAGAGAATATCATCTGCAATGATGGAATCAACCATGACTGTTTGATGGCCAGTAGCGGCATCCCATAAATAAGGAAACCCTGCCAGCGTAAGAATATATTTACCATCCGGGCTGTATGCCAATTTCTGAATCCTGGTTTCATGCCCTTTCAGGTTGAAAATAATTTTCCCGGAAGCAATCTCCCACACTTTGGCTACCCGGTCCTCGTTGCTGGAAGATGCGGTAACGATATATTTACCATCAGGGCTGTAATCAATAAATGAAACACCATCCGTATGACCAACAGGCCTCATCAACTTTGGTTGCTGTGCTTCAGCATTTATTATGGTAAACAGCAATATGAAAGTGCTGTTTCGTATAAGCAACATATATAAACTTTGTGAAAAGTTATTACTATATCTCCAAATACTAAATACCATGTGGTGGGTAGTTTTGCTCCCCCTTTCTGTATTATCTTTATAATATAAGTTAAAGTCTAAAAATTAAATGGTCATTAGAGGTATAGGTATATTAATTATTTCCTTTTTATCATTTTTCCATGCAGCCGCCCAACCTGACGAAAGAGGGTTTATAAAAAGAAAAGATTCTGTCATACAAAAAGGAAATACTTATGCAATCATCATTGGCATAAGTCAATATAAAGTTGTGCCACAGCTGCAGTTTGCCCATAAAGATGCGCAGGCCTTTGAAGATTTTTTACTCAGTGAGGCTGGTGGCAAAGTCGCCAGGGCGAATATTGAAACCTTTATAAATGAAAATGCTACCAAGAATAATGTAGCTGATGCAATCTCAGTCATTGCCCGCAAAGCCAAACTCGGCGACAGAGTTTATTTCTTTTTTGCCGGACATGGAGATATGGAGGATTTGACCCAGGTAGAGAATGGTCTTTTGTTATTATACAACAGCCCTGATGGTAACTATTTTGGCATGAAAGACGATGTGCTGGAGATTTTGGATCTGAAAAGATATCTTTCTCCTTTGTCTGAAAGAGGCGTAGAAATGATATTTATAGTAGATGCCTGTCATTCCGGAAACTTAAATGGCGGTATTAAAGGGCTCGAAAAAACAGCTTCGGCACTGGCAGCTTCCTGGGGGAAGGAGTATAAAATCCTTTCCTGTCAACCCAACCAGTTTTCTTTGGAAAGCAGCGAATGGGGAGGGGGTAGAGGTTTGTTTTCACTTCACCTGGAAGAAGGTATGAAAGGGTTGGCCGACAGAAATAATGACGGAAGAGTAAGTTTTTCAGAATTGGAACGCTATATCAGGGATAATGTAGAAACATACAGTGAAGAGAAACAAATACCCATGATCGTTGGTGATCTGGGCAAGCCATTTGTGAATGTGAATCCTTCCGTATTGGCCGTACTAAAAATTCAAAAAGCGAAGGACAGGCCCGCCCTGGCTAAAGTGAATACCAAAGGAACGGAGGAAAGATTTATTGACTCTCTTGAACCGGATGGTCAGCAGTTGTACATTTCCTACAAAAAGAATTTATCCGCCCAGAAATTGATATTACCGGCAGATACTAATGCGTTAAAAGATTATAGAATTTTTGAGAAAAGATATACTGATAATCCGCTGACTCCCATTATGAGGAGAAA
>Ga0116143_10001449_pt1 | contig 28593 bp, 25 predicted proteins | sample AD_UKC034_MetaG_FD_89745 | JGI IMG/M metagenome (GOLD analysis project Ga0116143, IMG submission 89745) | Active sludge microbial communities of municipal wastewater-treating anaerobic digesters from USA - AD_UKC034_MetaG | ecosystem: Engineered > Bioreactor > Anaerobic > Digestate | place: USA...
GTCTGATACATTAGGCCTTATCCAATGATGGATATAAATCAAATCATAAAAGGATGTATTGCTGGTGACCGTAGGTCTCAGAAGGCATTGTTTGATTTATTTTCCGGAAAGATGATGGCTGTCTGTCTTCGGTATGCCAAGCATAAAATGGAGGCAGAGGATTTGCTGCAGGATGGATTCATCAAGGTTTTTCAGAATATCACGCAGTACAAGGGCGAAGGGCCTTTTGAACAGTGGGTGAGGATGATCATGATTCACAACGCGATTAAGAAATATCACAAAAAGAGCAATCGCAATGAATTTTTGGCGGATACTGATTTGCCTGAAATTTCTGAATCGGATGAAGCTTTAAGCCAGCTGTACTATGACGAGTTGTTGGATATGATATCGGAGTTACCAGATGGTTACCGAATCGTTTTTAATCTATATGCCGTGGAAGGATATAACCACAAGGAAATATCAGAAATGGTAGGAATCGAAGAAAGTACCTCGAGGTCACAATTGGTGAAGGCCCGCAAAGTACTTCAGGAAAAATTATTGAAAAGAGAAAAAGTGCATATATGAGTTTCGAAGGAAGGGATCATTTTACGGACAAGTTGTTCCGCAAAAAATTAAAGGATCTGGATGTTGGGAATCAGGGGCATCTTTGGGAAGGAATATCCAAAGCCCTTGATGAGGAAAAGAGATCAGGGAGGTTTATTTATTTTCCCTGGATGTTGAAGACTTTAGTGGGTCTCAGTTTGATCAGCTTTAGCTTGTTGGCAGCCTATAAAATTGGTTATCAGCACTCTATGAAGGAAAAGAGTCTTCAAACACCCCCTTTGCCGGAATGGGAGCAAAGAAATTTGGAAAATGAGGATAATACTTCCGCCGGGTTAATTTCAAAAATTGTAAACCAGGATCAATCTATAGATGTCCGCTCTGGTATCAATAGGGGACAAAACAATTCCATTGTCCTGTCTGAGGAGCAAAAGGAATCCGGGGAAGAGCTTAAAGAAGAACTTGTGCCTAAACCTAACCAACCGCGTTGGTCTTTGCTGGTTGCAGGTACGGGGGAAGCTGTCAAGAAAGTCATGCAAGGAAACCAAGGGAAAAGCGATTCGGGACTTCCATTGAAAGGGGTAAAAGATGGAAGCAATGCAGGGATTGCAACATCAGATTTTATTGTAGAACAAGAGGTATCAGGGGGCAAAATGCTTGTTGATGCAAATCAGAAGGAAATCAATTCTGGGCTGCAATCACTGAGTCTGTTGCCATCTTCAAAGGAGCTTACTTTGTTGAATGGCTCCAATAAAAATGATCTACGGATCCACATCAAAGATGACCCTTGTAACATGATACAGCGATATGTAAAAAGGGATAAAATTTATCTGGATTTCTATTATGCGCCTGAAATATCCAAAAGGAGTATTGAAGCGGTGTACCCAGAGTCAGATTCATACGCTGAAAAAAGGAATATGGAAGAGCGTTTTATTAAAGCTTTTTCAGCTGGCATTCGTGGATCCTATGTTTTTCGCAATGGATTGGCCTTAAGGACGGGTTTTAATTATTCTGAGATCAAGGAGCGTTTTGATTTCTTTGCAGGTACTCAGATCATTACCATTATCAAAAGGGATGATAAAAATAATCCTATCGATACGGTCCAGGAAGAGGTGCCTATTATTGAGAATATTTACAATCGCTATCGTTTTTATGACATTCCTTTGGTGGCAGGGTATGAGGTGGATCTGGCAGATTTTCTCCTTTCAGTGAATGGTGGCGTTGCCATTAATTTGATGACCAGCAGAAGTGGCACAATTTACAATCTGGACAAGAAGAGTAAACTGGACCTTAGCAGCAACTCCGTAGAGGGAAAAAACTACTTCAGAAATAATGTAGGTATGAGCTTGGTAGGATCTTTTGGTCTGAACTATAAACTAAACAGAGGATTAATGCTTCTGGCAGAACCTTCTGTTCGATATTATTTGGGTTCCGTTACAACAGATGCTTATCCTTTAAAACAGAAATACCTTCAATTTGGATTGATTGCCGGTATTAGGTATCAATTTGTCAGATAATCATTACCATATAAGTGAATGAAGCCCAATCAATTTTGATTGGGCTTTTTTGTTCCACGTGGAACAATCCAGTTTAGACTGAATTTATCTGGCGGATTGATAAGTAGGGTCAAAAACCTAGTGACGGAATATGTTTCACGTGGAACATATTCTTATTGGGATCTCTCATTCGTTGTCGCAACATTCTTTGATAAGCTCGATATCAAATATTAATATTCTCTACCAAGCAGAATATTCTATCTTTATATATTATTCAACTAAACAAACTTAACCAAATGAAACCAAAAAATCAAATTATCGGCCTGTTTGCAATGGCAGCACTTATTTTGGCATCCTGCGCCAGGCCCGCTGAAACCGCAGCTCCGGCCATGGACATGGAAAAGCTGAAAACAGAAATTCAGGCCATGGAAGACGCTTTTGCGAATGCAGAGAAAGCAAAAGATGCAGATGGTGTGGCTGCCTACTATGCAGAAGATGCGGTCAGCTATAATCGAAACTCCGAGCCCATTTCTGGAAAGGCTGCAATTCGAAACAAAATTGCCGAAAGAATGGCTGCCGACTCATCCGGGTCTTCAAATGTATACAAGGTAGTAGACCTGTTTGCCGAAGGAAATACTGCAGTCGAGATTGGATCATGGACCGTAATTGATACTGCAGGAAAAGAAAGCGAAAAAGGATTTTATATGTCCTATTTCCAAAAACGCGACGGTAAGTATCTCTGTGTCCGAGATATGAACGTCACCACGACACCCAATAAGGAAGGTATGTGATTGAGCTTTATAAGGATAAATGAAAGTAAAATGGAGTTACCAAAAGTAGCTCCATTTTTTTTGGACCTGGCTGACCGATCAATACAATGAAGAACCTGAATTCTCCCTTACTTCCTGGTTACCTTTGTTTTTAAGTTAGGGGACCACGCAGGAACTGGATAATAAAGCCAAACCATATATCCCTCTGACAGGTGACGAAAGCGAGTATTGTGCATGGATCATAGACAAGGTACTGGACGAAATCCCGGGTTTATGGACACATAGGGTAGAATTGAACAACCATAGAGCAGTCATTACAGCCGATTGTCAGGAAACATGGATACAGGCTGTAAACCGGAACAGGGATTTGGGTTATGGCCTGCTAACAGCCAAAGCAATTTTTCCGGTTTTACAAATGTCTTGTGCGTCCATTGCGATCAGCGTGCAGACCATCCTGCAAAAGCAAAATGGGGTGATCAACGCCAACGTAAATTTTTTAAGACAGTCATGCAAGCATAGAGTATTTCCCAGAACTCATACAGCTACTAGACTTTCAAAAAGCAGTAAGGTTTGGCGGTTATGAACTGCTCATAAACCAGGGAAATGATTCTGGTTAATCCATGGTAGAAATTCAGAAAAGCCACTACCTCAATTTAAGAAAAAGGGTTCTGGGGTCACTGATCCTTTCCATTCCTGTATTTATCCTTTCCATGTTTTACATGGATTGGGCAAATAGTAATTATTTAATGCTGCAGAGATGGGCATACTCATACGGGACCCAGAAAGTCTGGAATTGGCAGAATAAATAAATGCTGTAGTTCTGGATAAAACCGGAACCCTCATAGAAGGAGAGCCAGAAATAATAGCAGAATATTGGATTCAGGAAAAAACAGAATGGAAACAAATTTTGTACGCATTGGAAAAGAAATCGGAGCACCCCCTTTCAGAGGCGGTTATTCACTATCTGGGTGAATGCGAAGCTGTTCAATTAAGTCGGTTTGAAAGCCATCCCGGAAGAGGGGTAAGCGGTGTGATTAAAGGAATAAGCTTTCATGTAGGAAGTCTGAATTTTATGAAGAAACTCGGCATTCCAACAGATGAAACCCTTCAAAATAAATACAAAGAATGGAGTGAGAAGGCAATGACCATCCTGTGTTTTTCTGATGATAACAGACATTTCGCTGCTTTGGCTTTATCAGATAAAATAAAAACCTCCTCCAGCAAGGCCGTCATGGAGCTAAAACAAGAAGGAATGGATATTTATATGCTGACCGGCGATAGTGGAAGTTCTGCAAAAGCAGGCACTCAACAAGTGGATATTGAGCACCATCAAGCTGCCATGCTACCCGGTTCGAAAAGGGATTTCGTAATCAGTCTGCAAAAAGCCGTATAAAAAGTGGCCATGCTGGGTGACGGTATCAACGATAGCGCTGCTCTAGCACAAACAGAACTTGGCATTGCTATGGGCAAAGGGAGTGACATCGCCATGGACGCTGCTCGCATGACCATTATTTCATCAGATTTACAAAAACACCGATTGCCATCCGGCTTTCAAGACAGACATTGAAGACCCTCCGACAAATTCTCTTTTGAGCATTTCTATACAATAGCATAGGGATACCGGTAGCTGCAGGGGCCCTCTTTCTCTTTACCGGAGAATTGCTCAATCCCATGATCACCGGAGCCGCTAAGGCCCTGAGCAGCGTTAGTGTCGCCAGCAACAGTCTAATGTTGAGGTTTAAAAAATAATGGTGAATAAATTTTATATTTTTTAAATTTGCAACGAATAGTTTTTTAATTTTATCAATCAAGCAAATTTTAGTTAAAGACATTTTCTTTTAACAAGGTGTTTAAACTTAAAAGATCATGAAAATTATATCTACGGCGTTGTTTTTGGGTCTTACATTATTGGCCATACCGGTCTTCAGTTATTTCTTTGGAACCGCATTGGGACCTCTGGAATGGGCTACATTGAATCAACTCATTTTGCTTACCGGAGTGATGGTGCTATGGTGTTTTGTAGTGGGTGAACTCACGCAAAACAACAGCCAGGTGGATAAATTATGGAGCATTCTTCCAATTCTATATGTCTGGATGGTAGCAGCCCAGAGTGATTATCATCCCAGACTGGTTTTGATGGCCTTTTTGGTGAGTTTGTGGGGCATCCGCCTGACCGCAAATTTTGCCATGAAAGGCGCATATCGTTTGAAATTCTGGGAAGGTGAAGAAGATTACCGTTGGAAGATACTCCGACAAAAACAGGAATTTCAAGGACCGTGGAAATGGACAATTTTTAATTTTCTATTCATCTGCACCTATCAAAATGCGTTGATCCTGTTGTTTACACTTCCCAGTATTGTCGCGATGCAAAACAGAAATCAGCCATTGGGAATTTATGATTTTCTGGTCGCAGGCATGATGTTGTTTTTCATAATTTTTGAAACAGTAGCGGATATCCAACAATGGCGTTTTCAAAGTGAAAAATGGAAAAGAATAAATTCCGGTATGGAGCTTACGAGTGAATTTAAAAAAGGTTTTCTCGACAAAGGTCTGTGGTCGAGGAGCAGACACCCCAATTATTTTGCAGAGCAGGCAATCTGGATTTGCTTTTATCTGTTTGGAGTCATTGCTTCTGGTCAATGGTTCAACTGGAGTGTCACCGGATGCCTCCTGTTGATATTGTTGTTTCGGGGCAGTTCAAATTTTAGCGAAGAGATCAGTGCTGCCAAGTATCCTGAGTACCGAACCTACCAGGAAAAAGTTCCAAGATTTATTCCATCTATAAAAAGGGGCATGTCAAAACAATAATAGTTTTGGCTTTTTATAAAAAATCCTGGATGAATCGAGAAAATCTTTCAAACTAAGAAGCCACAGAAGACAATTCAATATTTAGTTGACAGCTTCATCCAGACTCACCCTTACACCAAATCGTTTTAGTGTTTTGATGTGAGAGCGTACGGCGCTCCAGAATGATTTGGTTTCCAGATAGGGTATTTCAAATTTTTGGCAAGCGGATCGCACAATTTTGGAGATAGCAGGATAATGAATGTGGCAAATGTTGGGAAAAAGATGATGCTCTATTTGATAATTCAAACCGCCCAGATACCAGGTGAGAAATTTATTTTTTCCTGAAAAGTTGACCGTGGTATTAAGCTGGTGGATAGCCCAACTGTTTTCAATCACGTTTGCTTCATTGGGTAAAGGATGAGAGGTTCCTTCTACAGTATGTGCCAGTTGAAAAATCACAGTCAGGATAATCCCGGCAATGGCGTGCATCAAAAGGAATCCCCCCAATACCTGGCCTGCAGGAATTCCGAATCCGTAAATAGGAAGCAAGATTAAAATGGAAAAATACAAGATCTTGTCCAGGATCATCTTCAGCAGAATTGTCCTGTTCTCTGAAGGAGTATTTTTATTCATTCCATCCTTAATATAACGTTTGAACTGCAGAAAATCTTTGAGCGTAGCCCAATACAGTGTTACGATGGAATAAAAGAGAAACGCGTACAGAACTTGGAATTTATGATACCATTTTACCGAAGTATTCGGAGAAAGTTTCAGTATGAGCTTATCGGCAATATCGTCATCCACATGGGATATGTTGGTGTAGGTATGATGCAGGATGTTGTGCTGGATTTTCCAGTTGAATACAGAACCGCCCAGCATATTGAGTGAAAATCCCAGGATCTTATTGACCTGAGGATTTTTCGAATAGGATCCATGATTGGCGTCGTGCATCACACTCATTCCGATTCCGGCCATGGCAAATCCCATGAACGCCCAAAGACTTAAGCTCACTATCAAAGGTGGATTAAATGCGAGCAGGGCAATAAATGGCAAAATGTAAAGAGAAAACAAGACGACGGTCTTTACGACCATCGAAGAATTGGAATATTTGGAAAGTTGGCGATCTTTGAAATAAGAATCGACTTCTTTTCGTAAGGAGGGAAAAAACTGATTTTTGTCCGTATTTGGGTCAATAAATCGGATGCTGGCATTTCTCATAGTGGTTCTATCTTATTCGTGAAAATGCCCAATTTCTTCATATAGTTCAAAAATAAGCTCTTTTAACAAGAAGGCCAAGCATTTTCATCCATTTAGCTCAATCGCAATCTTTTTTACTGGATTAATAACAATATTTACTCAAGAAAGTCTATGACAGTGTACCAGAAAAAAGTATTAAAACACAACAATGCACATGAAATATTTGCAAAGGCAGCTTAAATGCAAAATATACAGAAAACATAACGGAAAAGTAAATATTTTTGGAGCGCTAATATATTTTTTAAAACAAGTACAGATGTACAAGAATAACGGGTCTCAAAACCTAAACTTTCTGTTCTTTGATATGATTCATTCCAGGTGGATTTCAATTCTCGCGTCTCAAATCACCCGAATATGCGCGTGATCGCGGTCTCAATTGCTTTCGGTTTTGTTCTGTTGCTGCAGCACACAAATGCTCAAGAGCCATTTCCGGATAGGTGCATCGGAGTATGGCAGGGTACGATGTATATACATCAGGCCGGATCGATCAGAGATTCTGTAAGGACACGATTCACCGTCAAAAAACTGGATAGTCTGAGCTGGACCTGGAAAATGGAGTATCTGTCCACTACGAGACCCATCGTCAAGGACTATGTTCTCAGGACGAAGGATTTTTCAAGAGGAGTTTTTGTTACGGACGAGGGAGACGGCATTGAATTGACAGATCAGGTTTTTGGCGATAAAATGTACTGCGTATTCGATGTTTCCGGTTTGCTGCTTACTGCGAGCTATGAGCTTAGAGGAGATAAACTCGTTTTTGAAGTAACATCAGGGCCTGTTCCCAAAGAGTCAGTTCAGGAGGTGCGCAACTATCCGGTATCATCTCTGCAGAGAGTGGAAATGATCAGAATAGAATAGTAGAATAAAAGAGTCTATTATGACAATTAAATAATCTCCGCCCCAGGTAAAAATACATTCCATTATCAATTCATTCATTAATCTCCAAAGATGGAAAAAGAAGACAAAAATATCATTGAAATAGAAACATTAGTAGACGCACCAGTCGAACAAGTCTGGGACTATTGGACGCTTTCCAGACATATGATCCGATGGAATGCCGCCTCTCCGGATTGGTGCACCACCTGCGCAGAAAATGATCTGCGACCCGGTGGTAATTTTCATGCTAGGATGGAGGCACGAGATGGTAGTTTTGGATTTGATTTCAGAGGAACCTACACAAATATTATCAAGCATAAGCTGATAGAGTACAAACTCGAGGATGGGCGTATGGTAAAAATAGAGTTTGAGCCACAACACGATCAAACCCACATCCTGGAGCGATTTGAACCCGAGCAACAGAATGCTTTGGATTTACAGAAAACAGGCTGGCAAGCTATTTTAGATTCATTCAAACGTTACGCCGAAAAAAGGAAACTGAGCGATCTGTTGGTGTATGATTGTGAAATCAAGGCGGACCACACCAAAGTCTTCAGAGCCCTTTACGATCCCGAACTCTATCGTCAGTGGACTGTCAGTTTCAATCCATCATCGCGCTATGAGGGAAAATGGGAAAGAGGAGCGACCATCCGGTTTCTTGGAGAGGATCATAATGGAAAAACAGGAGGAATGATCAGTAAAATCAGGGAACATATCCCCGATAAATTTATCAGTATAGAACATCTTGGCATGGTCGATGCAGACAGGGAAATCATGCATGGGTCCGAGGTTGATTCCTGGAAAGGAGTTTTAGAAAACTATACACTTTCTCATGCAGATGGACGCACTCTTCTTATAGTAGATTTAGATCCGGTTGATCAGCAAAGCACCAATTATTTTAATGATATGTGGCCAAAAGCTTTACATATGCTGAAGTCACTTTGCGAGAAAATATAAATACATTAAATTTTTTATAAATGGGAAGAGTCAGCACATACCTTAATTTCAGCAGCCATACAGAGGAAGCATTTGAATTTTACAGAACAGTATTTGGCGGGGAGTTCATTGGTGGGATCACTCGCTTTGGCGACAGCCCCATGCCGGAAGACGCGCCACCGATGTCGGAAGAAGACAAAAATCTCGTCATGCACGTTGCGCTGGAAATCATGGGTGGACATATTTTGATGGGAACAGATGCGCCAGAATCCATGGGATTTCACATTCATCCTGGCAACAATATCTTCATCAATCTGGAACCAGACAGTCGTGAAGAAACAAAACGACTTTTCGATGCTTTGAGCGAGGGCGGACTGATAGAACAGGAACTCGACGATATGTTCTGGGGGTCTTATTATGGCTGTCTTTGCGACCGTTTTGGTGTGCAGTGGATGCTCAACTGCAATGAAAAGCCCATGACGGAGGATGGACCGGAATCGGATTAGATCTATATTATGATGTAGCGAAATAGCCGGATCACATCGTTATTTTTGAATACCGGACCCAAAGCATTGCATTTTCGTCAAAAGTTGCTATATTTACTTGATTCAAATGCAATATGAGCATCATTAAAACTCCGGACCAGCGGCTTCGAGTATTTGTGAGTTCCACATTGAGAGAACTGGCAGAAGAGCGCGCCATGGCCCAGGAGGCGATTAAAAGATTGTTGATGGCTCCGGTCATGTTTGAACTTGGGGCCAGGCCACATCCACCCAGGGATCTTTATAAATCATACCTTGACCAGAGTCAGATTTTCATTGGTATTTATTGGCAGAGTTATGGATGGATTGCGCCGGATATGGAAATCTCCGGACTGGAGGATGAGTTTATTCTTTCTGAAGGAAAACCCAGATTGATTTATCTAAAAGAACCGGCACCTGAACGGCAGGATCGGTTAACTGATATGTTGAAGAGAATTTCCGGGGCAGAAAGCAATGTGAGCTATCGGACATTTTCTACGCCTCTGGAGTTGAAACAACTTATTGAGAATGATCTTGCACTGCTGATCTCAGAGAGGTTTGAAGAGGCAGAAGATAAACCGCAACCCACACCAGGCAGAAAAATTTTACCTGTCGCTAAAAATGTAATGATTGGCAGGGACAGGGAAATATTAAGACTAAAAGAACTGATTTCTTCCGCGCAGGAAAAACTGATCACGATCACAGGTGCAGGAGGAACAGGAAAAACCACACTGGCACTCCATATTGCTCATCAATGTAAAAATCAATTCAAAGACGGAGTGGCTTTCATTCCGCTGGCATCCGTAAGTGATCCTGAGCAATTGGCCAACGCCATATCCACAGAGCTGGGACTATTTGACAGCGGAAAAATGCCTGTTCGCGATTTGTTGATTGGCTATTTGATCGATAAAAATTTACTGCTTATTCTCGATAATTTTGAGCAACTTCTGGGGTCAGTAAAGATGATTGCGGATCTGACGGATCGATGCCCGGCCATACAGCTGATCGTCACCAGCAGGACACCTTTGTACATAAGAGGTGAATGTTTATTTCCACTCACTCCACTCGACCTGCCGGACCAGGCCACCACCCGCCCGGAAGAGGTTTGCACCTTCTCCTCCGTTCAGCTTTATCAGAAAAAAGCTACAGAAGCCAATCCGAATATCCGTTGGACAGAAGAAAATCTAAGGGCAGCGGCTCAGATCTGTCGCAGGCTGGATGGTTTGCCACTGGCCATTGAACTTGCCGCAGCCAGAAGCAGGATATTGTCTCCCGTTCACATGTTGCAACGCCTGGAAGACAGCCTTGATTTACTTGTCAAAGGGCCCAGGGACCTGCCAGTCAGACAGCAAACACTCACGGCCACGATCGAATGGAGCTATATGTTGCTGGATGATCCCGCCAGAATGTTCCTGCGAGGGATAAGTGTTTTTGATGGAGGCTGGAGTATCGAATCCGCACACAAAATTCTTATGCCGGATGCAGTAGAAAATGAAGTTCTGTTTTTGACAGAGAAACTTCTGGACCATAATCTGATTTACGCTCAGGAAGACCAATCGTTTGAAGGTCCTCGCTTTCATCTTTATCAGACCGTGCGGGAATACGCAAAAATGAAGCAGGGAGAATGCGGAGAAACCATCAGCCAACAAAAGGCTATGGTCAGTTACTATGCTGAGCTGGCTGAAAAGACAGACCCGTTTCTTTGGCTTCCCGATCGCGATCATTATTTTACAATTATAGAACGCGATTTTGGGAACATCCGTGCTTCATTCCATTATGCACAATTAAATGCATGTAGAGACCAGGCCTGGCAATTGGTGGCTAATCTGGGCCAATATTGGGCATATCGTGGATATCTGAGCGAAGCCCTGAGTTGGTTCGAGCAGCTGGGTATAAAATACAAGCCAGGCGAATTTGAACAAAAAACGGAAGATTTGCCGAATCAAATAGCAGCCAAAGGCCTGTTTACAGCCGGAGTGGTCAGATTTCTGACCGGACAATTCAAACAGGCAATGGCGGATTTGGAATTCAGTATTTCCCTGTACGAAAAAACCAGTGATCAGGTGGGTCTTGCCAGGGTTCTTGCTTTTGCTGGAGTGACGGGTTTAAGCGCCGGAAACCCAGAAGCAGGAAAATATCTGCAACGAGGATTCGAGCTGGGCCAGTCCATTCCGGATATTAGCACCACCATCATGGCTGCTACCTTTCTGACAGAGGTTTACAGTCACCAGGGCGAATTTGAAAAGGCCAACGAGATGATCCAAATAGCCGAGCAGGCATGTTTGCGGATTGGCGACAAGAGCGTTCTTGCCATCGTTAAAACCCAGCGCGGAAACTTGCTGATACCTGCAGGAAAATTGGCGGAGGCGAAGAATGCTTACCGGGAGGCTCTGAAAATATTTACTCCGGGTATGATCGGATCGTACAAGGGATGGACGTACATCGGGCTGGCATATTGTGAAATGCAGGACAGCCAATGGGGTGCCGCCATGGAAAACTATTCACAGGGTCTAAATCTGGCGAGAATGATGGGGGATATTTCCGTTATTATGGTTGCCCTGTTTGGTTACGCTGCTTTGGGAATACACAAAGGCAAAGAGCGGGAGGCAGCAAGGATCATGGGTGCCTGCGATCAGATCTTGCACAATACGGGATACAGTATGTGGCGTGCCACAAGATCTTTTTATGAAACCACAAAGTCCATTCTAAACAGCTCACTGGACCAGGATGCTTTGGAGGCAGAACTTAAGACCGGCAGGACGCTCATTGCAGAAGAAGCCATTGCCCTCGCCTTGAGCATTGAACGGATACCAATGGAGGGAAATGAAAGAGGATCCGATAATTGATAAATATATCAGAATAAAATGATAGAATTTGTTCTCATCCGGCGAGTGTACGAAGACAAACAGGTTTTGGGAAACTTATTTTTGATGGAAGAAGCCAGGCCTGTTTTTTCCTGTCGAACCCTCGAACTACCCTGGCTGAATAACAGGAAACAGGTATCCTGCATTCCGGCTGGAAGATATGAAATGATATGGGAGCACAGTCCCGCTTTCAGGCGCAAACTTTGGGAGCTCAGGAATGTGACCGGACGTTCGGAAATCAAATTTCACGTGGCCAATTTTCACAGAGAACTGAATGGATGCATTGGCGTGGGGGATTTTCATCTGGATCTCGATGGGGACGGGTACAGAGACCTGCGAAATTCCCGCATGACGCTTGATAAAATACACCAACACACCAGCGGTATGACAGAGGCTATTCTCTGGGTATACGGCGACGGGAGGGATGGATGAAAATTATCTATGCATTTATAATTGATCCATTTTAGAATGCCCAACAAACTGCATTTAGTTAGAACAAATATAAAAATCTGTCGACATATTCAATAGATATTATATTTGCTTAAAAGAGGATTCTTGGATACAATTTTAAATTATCTTGAGAAAATAAAAGAACTTTTAACTTGGCAGGTTGTGATTATAATCCTTGCATTGTCTTTTAGATATCAGATTAAAGAGTTAATTTCTGTATTAAAGGAAAGAATGAAAACTGCTGATAATATTAGCATTGGAAAGGACGGCATTCTTATTAATCAAAAGTTAGAAAAGCTGGAGCAGACTTTGCAGGGAACCCTCAATTCATCTACGTTGGCAGCACCAAGAGGACCACTCAGTAAAATTAGAATTCATGGACCGGCGGATGACCCGTTGAAGGACAGTTGGCAAGGGAGTCTAACGGACAAAAATCGAAGCATTTCTGCAATGGTTGAGCCTATTCCTGAAACGGAATTATATAAAATAGTACTCAAAGTATACAGCAACAGCCCAAAACAAGACCCACTTATCGGCAAAGTCAAGTTTTACCTGCACCCAAGTTTCCCCAATAATGAACCCGAAGTGGATACACAGGAAGGAGTGGCCATTTTACCGCTGATATCTTACGGCTCCTTTACTGTGGGGGCGGAGACGACAGATGGAGCCAGATTAAAGATTGATTTGGCAAAAGACGTTCCTGGAGTATCAGATCATTTCAAAAACAGTTAATGAAATTGCAACACAAATGATCATTAATTACGTGTTCCTTTCATTGATTGCTACCATCTTGGGTGGTTTAGGAGCTGTAATTTTGGAATTCGTAGTCTCAAATTTAATGGAGGCTAATAAAAAGTTGGAGGCTCTCTATTTTAAGTCAATATTCAAGCGTTGGGCTCAAAAGTTCATCATTGCTTTGATTGCTGCGTTAACAACACCCCTGATCTTATATTTTTCGGACCAGAGGGTTATATTAGAAAGTCTTATAGAGCCAGGACTAAACAGGCTAATTTACTTTGGCTATGCTCTTGTTTTATCCACATTTGGAGAACAGGTTCTTCAATTACTTTATCGTATTATTTTCCGAATGGAGGATATTGTTTTAACTTTTATCCGATCCAACCGCTAACAAAAGTTATATTACCATGAGAAAACAGTTGTGTGAAATTTGGCTCGTGAAACAAATTATAATTTGACTATACACGAAATTATCTTTTGATATGTATATTCAAATTTGTTCTCAATGTTAAATCAATTACAAAACATTTATACTAAATATAAATTATTATTAAAATAAAATTTTGCAATGAATTACTCAAGGTCTTTTAACCCTTTGTCAGACATACTGATTTCTCAAGGCAGCGCATCAGATCCTTGCATGACAAGCTTTTTCAAATTTCCTCTTTGCGAATGGTTGTTAAATGTTCAACCCGCTGATTATTTTGTTAAATCAGAGGAATATATTGGGCCCAGGTTACACTTTACTTTTCAGGCTTATAGGAACAATAGCCAGCAAGGAGTTAAAATAGGCGAATTGCCATGTCCAGAACAGTGCCTACCAGATCAACCCTTCCTGGAGTTTAAAAAATTTAAACCGGAGCATCTCTTTGAATTGGCTTTTCAGGTAGTAGGTGCAAATTACATAGTCTTGCAAAAATGTAAGGTAAATGAAGGCTCGGGTCCAGTAGATTCATATGCCATTTATGGACATGATGGACATAGACCAATGGATAATCCTCAGCTTCATAAGATATATGTCTCTATTCAATAATGAATTTTTACAAAAGAGGGATCGGTTGTTTGTATGTGTTTTTTGTTGTTATTATAACAAATCACGCCCAAAGCACAGTTTTAAATTGGGATTTGGTTTGTGATTTTCTGTCTGAAGATCCGGAAGGTCTTCTGTGGTTAGGCACTGTAGATGGAGTATTTACCTTTGATGGCAGGCATCTCAAACAAAAAAAACAATTTACTCCATGGGGTAAAAATGTACAATCTGCCTTTTTCTTTAATAAAGCATCGAGGAGTATCTGGTATAATACTTATGATGCAATCATGGCCGCAGACCTTAAAAAAGGAAATATCTCAAAGTTACAAATCACCAAGGAAGATGGTTCTAAAGGTTTGGCAGATTATCATATTTTTTACCAGGACACCTCATCCGGACTATTATGGTGTAAGCAAGGTAGAGCTGTATATAGTCTAAATGTAAAGGATAGTACATTCAACAAAATCACTACAGATTTTGGTGGAAGAAGAGTTGCTACAGTTTTAAAAGGGGTAAATAACTACTGCTTTTTGAGCTATTATTACACTTATAAACCACAGATTTTATACAAGGACGAAAAGAAAATTTGGAGATCAGATTCATGGCTTAACTGGCCGGATAAAACTTTGCCTTATGATTTAATCCAGTTGGATTCTGACAGAATGTTATATCTTACTGACAGGGGTCTATATATTGGTCAAATTTCTGAACGAAAAATATTTAAAGTACATGAAAGAAATTCCCAGCAATTTTTTTTATCCGGGTTGAAATTAAATGATGAACAGGTTTTGTTGTCTTCAGAGTTGGGATTATTTATTTTGAGCTGGGATAAGATGAACAATTCGATAATTTCCATTCAAAGATACGCTTTAAACGAAGACATTCCGCTGATTAATAGAATGTTCAAAAACAAGGCAGGTGTTGTTTTTTTAAGTGCCTATAAGAAGGGTCTATATATAGTAAGGCCTGACATTTCCATATTTAAGACACAATTTTTATTTCAAAATCAAATTATCGCTGGATATGCAAATTATACAAGTATGGCTGTGTTGGATGAAAAAAATGAATGGACATATTTTTCAATTGATGGAAATAATTGGTCTTCTAATTTAAAAATTATTAAACAACAAGAAGGGAGAAACCAGGTCAATTTTTTCGGCAATTCTGTTGAATGCCTTATCAGGAAGTCCAAGGCGATTGGTTTGAATCCCTACAATAAACTGGGTGATCAATATATTTTAAACGGTAGGAAGGGTAACACACTTGTAAAATTGTATTGTGACCAGGGAGGAAAAAAGTACTTAACAAATTCGTTAGGTGAGATATTCTTTTGGAGTGATACTGGTTGGGTCCATTTTGAATTTCATAATCCAGGTAAATTACCCATTAATTTTTTTCAATCTCTAAATAATAAATATTATATAGCTGCAGTAAATCAACAACATATTTGGTTGTATCCCAAAAGTCCTTTAAGAGATTCAACAATAGGCTTTGATTTTAACGGCGCGATTAATTCATCGATCATAGATCAGGAAAGGAAATTACTTTGGATGGCAACTTCAGAAGGATTGATATCCATGAGTAATGATGAATCAAAAGAAGGTGAAGGCCTGAAAAGTTATCCGGATTTAAACATGAGCTGTTACTGTGCCGTAAAAGATACTAGAGGTCGGATTTGGGTGTCTACTAATAATCATATTGTCTGTTATGATGCGGATAAGGATAGAATGAAATATTATACATTGCACCATGGAGTTTTGAAAGGACTTTACCTTAAAGGAGGATGTGGGTACTTTATGGATGGCCAGGCTTACTTTATTTCCACAAAGGGAATTATAACATTTTATCCAGACAAAGTAGATTGGGGCAAAGATCCTGTGGGTTTAAATATTTCAAGATTTGCAATCAATCACCATTGGTCTCACTTTGAAGATACTTTGAGAGGGCTTGATACTATTGTTCTTGACTATAGCCAAAACACACTCACTTTTGATGTTTCTTTAATTGATTATTCATGTGATCCATCAAAAAATATTGTTTATCAGATTTCGTGTTATGATGGAAAACCTGTTGAAACAGGTCAATTTACGCAGTTGATCAATTATAGTGCATTACCCTATGGGTTTTATAAAATTAATATGGCTGCAACATTGAATGATCTTAGTGATGGAAATGTTTTAAAAAGTGTATGCATTCAAATTACTGCACCGTTTTGGAAAAAGCCCTGGTTTGTCATAATTATGCTTGTATCCGGAGGAATTTTAGCTTTCCAAATTAAAGATTTTTTTCACAGAAGAGAATTGGAAAGAAAGGACTTATTGTTAAAGAAGCAAAGGTTACAAATTGAAAAGAAGGAATGGATTGAGAAAGAGAGAGCCAGGATTGCCTCTGATATGCATGACGATCTTGGATCAGGATTAACTACCATTAAATATTTGGCAGAGAAGACAATGAGATCGGATATTGCAGATAAAGAGAAGGATCAAATTTTGAAAATTGCTGAATATAGTGGTCAGTTGGTTAACAATATGAGCGAGTTGATCTGGGCGATGAATTCCAGATTTGATACCCTTTCCAATTTATTGGCTTATATAAGAAGGTACTCCTACGAATATCTGGATCAATTTGGAATAAAGTTGATATGGGATGCCCCGGAAAATTTAGATGAGTTGGAGATGGCTGGAGGGAGACGTAGATGCGTCTATTTGGTAGTAAAGGAAATTTTGCATAATGTAGTTAAGCATTCTGAAGCGCAACACGTCACCATGAAGGTTTCATTGGATGATTTCTGTTTACATTTCTTTATAGAAGACGACGGACGAGGCTTCATAGTTGATTCAGAAGTGGGAAATGGAAATGGTCTGATCAATATGAAGAAAAGGATGGTTCAGGCCAAAGGAAGGCTTGAAATATTTTCATCAGAGCACGGAACAAGGGTAGAAATAGAACTCCCCAAGAATGATTTTTTGGATTCAATTGAGGATCGAGAGATTTAGCACATAAAACGGGATGATTTTGAAGTGAAATGTTTAATTAATCATTAGATTTAAACAGGACAAAAGGAAGAATGATGAAAGTAGCTATTCTGGAAGATAATCTCGAAATCGCAGACAGACTTCTGCAGATATTTAAAGGTACTGACGATATTGACTGTCGGCAAGTTTATCACTCAGCAGAGGATGCCATGAATTTTCTTCCAGTGAATCCTGTCGATATATTAATTGTGGATATTGGTTTGCCTCGCAAATCTGGTATTGATGCTATTAAGCATTTGACAGAATATTGTCCCATGATTCAGTTTTGTGTCTTTACAGTGTATGAAGATGATGATAAAATATTTCAGTCAATTTCAGCAGGAGCAAAGGCATATATTTTAAAGGCTTCTTCGGGAGAATCTATTATTCAGGCAGTTAGAGAATTATTTTCAGGAGGTTCACCCATGAGTCCTACCATTGCCCGCAGAGTCCTGGATATAATCAGCCAGAAATCAGAAAGAGAAATGATAGCTCTTCCAGAACTGACCAACCGGGAAAACGAGCTTCTCAGGCACCTAGCCCAAGGGTTATATTACAAGGAAATTGCTGAAATATTAGGGATAACCACGGGGACTGTTAAGCAACACATACACCGGATTTATGATAAACTCCAGGTCTCTAATAGGACAGAGGCAATTAATAAAATGATAAAGAAATAAAGACCAGGAATTCGGTCAATTTTTCATTTTATTTCTTCTCGTTGTCGGGTAGGAAGACTATAACTTAAGTTAGTTTGATCACCACCTCGCCTTGAAATAGTTTTGTGGAATTGTTTAACCATTAAATTCTACAAAATGAATCAGGAAAAATTACAATTAATTGCTTTGTCAGCTTCTGAAGAGCAAGATGCAGTATTTGAGCAACTTTTTACAGAGGCCCGTTCGATCACGGATTGGAAAGATGTTTGTCCCATTTATCAGAAGGTAAGACCTATTCTAATAGTACTAAAAAGTATTCCCAAAATTGGGAAGTATATTGAACTTCTGGTGATTGCAATGGACGCTGTTTGTAAAAGGGATTAAAATTTATTTTAAAATAGTTATTTCATGAGAAAGTTTCATACTCAAGTAATATTGTTATTGTGTTGCTTCATTTCTTATGTATCAGCACAAACAGTAACTCCTCCTAATGAGAAGTGGTATAAACTTCTAACTGGGGATAAAGCTAACGACATTAGTGATGTCATACCTGCTCAGGATGGAGGTTATTTTTTGGTAGGACGCACAAGATCGACAAAAGATGATTTTAAGTTTTGCTTTTCTTGTTCATATGGCAGCACCCAGGCTTATATTATCAAACTGGATCATCAGGGTAAAACGATTTGGTCAGAAATTATCTTAGGCGCTCCCAGCACGATTGATGATTATGACAGTTACATCAGCCAGGGAGTCGAGGTCAGTGACGGATTTGTGGCGGTAGGCTTTATCAAAAGAGGTAGTTCTACCAGCAATGAATTTCATATCGTTAAAATCAATAAGTTCACAGGGGATTTGGTTTGGTCTAGGAGAATAGGCGATATAAGACCCGAATCTGGTAATTCTGGTCCCATTTCTATAATTTCCACTCAAGAAGGATTTATTGTCCTGGCTGTAAGTGCGACTAATTTTAGGAACGCTGTTTTGGTGAGGTTAAGCCACGAAGGAACAGAAATCGCGAGAAGAACCCTGGAAAATTTCCGGCTGGTCGCAGATTGCGTTTATTTATTAAATAATGAAGAAAATTCAATAATTTCATCTTCAAATGGAGGCAATACTTCAGCAGAATCACCCATTCAGAGAACACCTGATAATAATTTTCTGATCAGGGGATACAAAACTAACGAAAGTGTGGTTGATAAATGTCAATGTTATGATTCGGATGTAAGGATTATGAAAATAAGCCCCAATCTTTCCACCCTATGGGACAAAAGCTATGGTGGCAATTCACTAGATAATTTTGTGGATATGGTGATTCATCCTAATGGGGAGGTCGTAATCTTGGGTTGGAGCTGTATTGACGGAGGGATTCCTTATGGTCCGGCCAATGTAAACAGTACTCAATGGTTGCTCAAATTGAATTCTTCCGGAAACCTTATTGCTGTTCAAGGTTTGGATACTAATTCACCTTTCTTTAGTTTCCTTGCAGAGGGTCTTGAATTGACATGTGACAACAAATTGGCGCTATCCGGACTAAGTACAAAAGGATTCCTTTCAAGCATGAGTGTACTAAAAAGGGAATGGGATCTCAAAACGGATGTATGGGCAGCTGATTTTCCATATTTTGTTTTAGCGAACAGAAGTGGATTTTGGGATGTAGTAAAGGATTATGCAGGAAACCTTATTGCTTATGCAGGATCGGGTTATTTTTCGAATGGGTCAGATATTTTGGTTTGGGCCCTTCAAAGTGAATGTTCCTCATCAGGAAAATGTGAGAAAGCCATACCGATTGAATGCAGTCAGACCCTCAGCGGAACTACTGTAGGGAAAACATCTGAATTTGGCAGGCCAGACTATAGTTGTTTGACAACCTCCAATTCACTTTTTGATGGGGGAGATCAGGTGTACGTTTTGGATAAGAATTCTAACACGGGATCTTTACAAATCAGTCTGGTCTCCAATACAGATCTAGACATTTTTCTGTTTGACCGATGTGATGCTACGGGTTTGAATTGTATCGGAAGAAGTACAGAACCACGGAGACCATCCGGAGGAAATGCAGAATTGATCAGATTTGACAATTTGCCGGATGGAAGATACTATATTGTCGTGGATGGATACAGGAGTGCAGAAAATGGACCATTTGAGCTGACCGTTACTTGTGGAAATTTAAGCTGCGTGAATGCCAGGGCTCTGACCTGCAATACACCTGTAACGGAGTCCAATTCCAATGGCGTCAACAATGTAAGTACTTATTGCGGGATCATGAATACCAAAGGAACAACACTCAATGGATTTGCCGGTCGTGGTAAGGAAAAGGTCTATAGCTTCAACATAGAGAGCACCCAGCCAGTTCGGATTGACCTGACAGGGATGTCTCAAGGGAGCGATTTTGATGTCTATCTGTTATCTGAATGCAACCCTGATAAATGTATTGGTTCCAGTTTTAATGAAGGAACCACCAACGAAGTAATAAATGTCACACTTAACCCGGGTCTTTATTATGCCGTAGTAGAATCCTATTACGATCGGGTAGGCAGTTATACCATACGAGTGAATTGCACCACGGGAGGGGGAAGTATCCCACGACCGAGAATCGTATTACCCAATAATTTGTCTGTCGAATCCGGTCAGGATGTCAGTTTTCCCATTACGGCCTCTAATTTCACTAATATGGCGGCCATGGAGTTCTCCCTAAAGGCCGATGACCCCAGCATCCTGAACATCGTGGGCATTGAGGGTAAGGCGATCACACCTGCCTTTAATTTGGTATCCACTTCTAATATTGGCATCAGTTGGTTTTCACAAAATCAACCTACAGTTACCGTACCCGACGGACAGGTTTTGTTTAATGTTTTATTGAAGATCAAGGCAGTTTCAGGAAAGACCGATATTTCAATAACAGATGTTCCAACAGTCCCCTATGCTCTGGCCAACAGAAATGGCAGCCTTCAAACTGTGCCACTGGATATAGCAAAAGGCTCGATCGTAATTAATGAAAGTCTGGTTCAATTGTGTGGTACAATTAACAAAACAGACAACACCCCAATTACGGATGTTAAATTAAATGTATCAGGATCAAAGACTGTCAGCGATAACAATGAGAGTACTGGCAATTATTGTTTTACGAATTTACCCAAAGGGGGAAATTTTACGATCACCCCGGAAAAGAAGACCCATCTTCGAAATGGAATCAATGGGAGGGATTTGTATTTGATTCAACGGCATATATTGGGAGAAAAACTGCCTGGCCCGTATAGAATAATAGCAGCGGATTACGATGGAAACAATGCAATCAATGGAAGAGATCTGTATCTTACGCAGCGATTGATATTGGGTGACTCCTTAATTCCGCCGATCTCGTCCTGGCGTTTTGTCAGAAAGAGCCAAAAATTTGCGGATAATTCAAATCCATTTCAGGATCAAATTCAAAGCAGCATAGTTTTGAACAGTGTCGGGGCTGCCCAAGTAGGTCTGGATTTCGTTGGTTTGAAAGTGGGCGATGTGGATCATTCTTCCACTTTGAGGGATCATGTTTTGACAAGTAGAGGTGCAGCGCCTATGGAATTAAGCTTATCGCGACATACTGCCATTCAAAATTCAGAGGTAGAGGTCAAGGTAATGGTAAAGGGATTTGATAACATTACTTCTTTGGATTATACCTTGCAATGGGATACGACAGTAATCCGATTCTTAAGATTTGAACCACCGGCGAATAATTTATTGGGATTGAGTGCGGGCAACTTTGAGTCCACAACCAATCCTGGCAAATTAGTGTCAACGTGGTTTGATAACGGGACGGGAAAGACAGTACCTGACGGAGCCGTTATTGCTCGGTTTATTTTCAGAGCAATTGGGCAAAATGGAAGGAACACCCCCATTCAATTTGTCAGCAGCCCTGTTCCCCTACAGGCATATACACGGGCAGGATTAGTTCAATCGGATACCATAAGTGGACGAGTAACGATATCCACCATAAATTCGACAAATGAGTTGTCAGATGTAGAATTTAAAGTTTATCCGAATCCAGTCAGTGATCAACTCTTTGTGGAGAACTTATCAGTATACACAGATGCTGGATTTTATTTATATGATGCCCTTGGGAAGGAGCTATTAAATACTCCACTTTCGACCGGCAGTAATTCTGTGAATACAAGAGAATTGAAAAGCGGAATTTATATGTATCGAATCCTCGATAGAGGGAGGAATACAATCAAATCAGGCAAGCTGATAAGACATTAAATGTTTAACATGTAGATAATTAATTTAATTAATTTTGCTAATCCTGTACTTTGTGAGCGGAATTTCATAGAGTACAGGATAATTTTGAATATGTTGCATTATATATGTTATTTATCTGAGAAATAAATTTTAAAATCAGAAATTATGAGTACTTCGACCACCAACTCCAACGACCAACTGATTCCCTTTCTATGGATCAGAAGAGGTATCGGTTTGATGGGTTTTTTATTTCCGGTGATTCTTGTGCTCGGAAATAAACTGATTACGGGATGTGACATGATCCAGAGATCCATCAGCGCTTATTACCACACACCGATGCAGACCTTTTTTGTGGCGGTGCTGTCGGTACTGGCCATATTTCTTTTTACCTACCGCGGTCCAAACGGAGAAGACAGCCATTGGGCCAATCTGGCAAGTGTGCTTTGTCTGGGTGTAGCGTTTTTTCCAACTACGACACAAGAACTGTATCCAAAGTGCCTGGGCTGGGAGAGCTACCAGATGCCGGTTCCACATTTGATTTCTGCTATTGGTTTGTTTCTGGTTTTGGGACATTTTTCTCTTAACCTTTTTACCAAGACAGGAGCTACCCAATCTGAAGTGACGGACATGAAAATCATCCGCAACAGGGTGTACCGCATCTGTGGATATCTCATGTTTGGGGCTATGGCCGCTATGGTCGTACTCTATGTCTACGAGCATTTCATCATCAAAACCGATATCCCGTTTCCCTACATCTTTTTCCTCGAATGGCTTGCCCTCTGGGCTTTTGGCACGTCCTGGATTGTAAAAGGCGATTGGTTTTTAGGGGACAGGGCGCCCAGGATTTAAGAGCAAGCCATTGAATGAAAAAAGAAAGCCGTCCCGACATGGGACGGCCTTCTCCTCAAAATAAACCCCTATCTGAAGAAATCTTCTTTCTTTTTTACAGGATAGACCCTGTCCGGATCAAAGAATGTTGATGGTCTTTTCTTCCTTCGTCACGGCTTTCTTGTCGATGGTGATTTGCAATACGCCATCTTTGTAGGTACCGGCAATGTTGGAAGTGTCGGCAGTGTCGGGAAGCTTGAAGGAACGAGAGAAGGAACTGTAATTGAATTCTTTTCTGGAATAATTTTCCTTGGTCTCTTCTGTCTTTTCTTCCTTGCTGGCGGAGATGGTCAGGTAGCCTTTTTCTATGGAAACCTTAAAATCTTCTTTCTTCAATCCCGGGGCTGCTACATCGATGACGTAGGACTTGTCATTTTCGGTGACGTTAACAGCAGGTACGTTGCTTTGAAAGATCTGGCCACCGAATACATCGCTCAGGCCCTTGTTTAACAGATCTTCTACCATGCTTCCGATCTGGTTGGTAAAGGGTGCCATGGGGAAAAATGTGTTGCGTTTCATAATCTGGAGATTTAATGAGTTAAAGAATATTGACTGTTTTGTTGAGGTTCTCGTCTTTTTTGATGCTGATTCGCAGAATGCCTCCTTCGAGTTTGGCCTCTACAGAATCACTGCGCGCATCTCTTGGAAATTTAATACTACGCACCATCTCTTTTTTAACAAATTCGCTGCGGAGCATTTCCTCCTGATTGCTGGATTCTGCCGGCTTGGTTTGTACGTGCAAAACTCCATTTTCCTCGCGGATTTGAATTTCCTCACGGCTAAAGCCCGGCACATAAAAACTGAAGTGATAAGCATCCGTGCTTTCGGAAATGTTCACCGGAAGGATGGCAACGGACTCCTGACGAACCGTGCTTCTGCCAGCCCATTGAGCAGGGCGATAACAAGAGTAAGGATTCTTAAACATGGCTGTTTGGTTCCACATATTTTTAATTTTTAGTTTCAAAAATGATTACAACCATGTTGATCAAACCTCGTACCATGTGCCATAAAAACACATTTTGGCAGCAATTCGCACCAAAAACACTGACAAAATGTCCGATTGTCAACAAAAGCACATGCCACTTTGGCAGCCACGCACTCAAATGAGGTTTAAAGCGTATTTCTTGATGGACCGCAATGGCACTTTTTGGTTCCTTGAAGTTTGTTTCTACTATTCCCCCCCAGATCACACCAAGCCTACGGCTTAAGAAACCAGGTCGAGGTAGGGCCACAAGAAATATCTTTGCAAACAGGGATAAATTGAAATGATCGGCAATCTATCAGAAAATCAGACAGACAAAAAGCAGCAGCTGGGCATGCGGGTATATTTGTTTGCCTTGATATTCTATACGGCATCGCTCCCTTTATTTGACGCCGGCATCTCGCTGGGCATCCTTGTACTGATTATTTCATGGCTGTTTTTAGGGTCTTTCCACATGAAATGGAACCATTTGAAGACCGACCGGCTCCCCTGGTTGCTGGCCTCCATTGTATTGGTGTATGTTGCCGGTTTTTGGGTAACCGAGGATTTGCCCCGTGCGACCAGGGAACTGATCAGATCGCTTTACTGGCTGGCATTTCCTGTAATTTTATCCACTGCGCCGGTCCTGACCAGCAAACAGATTCGCCTGATATTATTTTCATTCCTCTCAGCCTTGCTTCTTTCAGCCGGGATTACCCTCTACAATTTAATGCGAGCGGACCCGACGGACACCTTCCGGTTCAGGCAAGCCTCCCTGATCGACCACATTCCCTTGGCCTATATGCTTTCCTGGGCATTTTGGTTGATTCTATACCAGGTATTTTTTGGTTTTGCCAGTCAATGGTCATGGTTCAAAAGGCTTTTGGCTCTCCTGACAGCCGGCTTGTTTCTTTTGGTCCTGATTCTTCAAAAAGCATTTACGGGCTATATATTTTTTGTGGGAGCCTCGCTGGCGGCCTTGGTTTTTTTCTTAAAACTCATTCATCAAAAGTGGATAAAATATCTTCTGCTTTTGTGTTGCGTTTTGGCCTTGGGATTACCGCCTGTTTATGTAGTGAATTGCGTACAAAAATTTTATCGGGTTACTGAATACGATCCGGCCAGTATTCCGTTGTACACGGCTTCCGGTAATCCCTACAGCCATTATTTTGCAGACAAGTCCAAAGAAAATGGCAATTACGTTCAGCTTTTTGTTTGCCACAATGAACTCAGAGAAGCCTGGAATCAGCGCAGCCCTATGCCGTTCGACACGGTTTGGAACGGAAAGGACAGTCTGAGCTGGGTCTTGTTGCGCTACATGACCAGTCTGGGATTGCGTAAAGACAAGGAGGGTATGGCTGCTTTGAGTGACCAGGATATCGCCAATGTGGAAAGGGGCATCCCGAATCCTGTATATCTGAATTATAAAAAGAGTATTTATCCTCGCATTTACGAAACCATCTGGGAGATCGATCAGTACCGATTTAATCACACGGCCAATGATAAGTCCTTCGCCCAACGCGTGGAACTTTTCAGACTCGGGCTATACGTGATCAGCGAATCTCCCTGGCTCGGGGCCGGGACCGGAAACCAACAGGTAGCGTATAAAAGAATTGCAGAAAAACAGAAAAGCAGATTGCAACCGGAAAGGCTGGGCTCGCCCCATAACCAGTATCTGGCTTATCTTATCAAATTTGGCATCATCGGTACGGTCTGGATCCTGTTTGCCATCTTTTGGCCATTTTACAAACGCAAGGGATATCAGAACTTTTCTTTTTCCACCTTTATGGCAGGTTTTCTTTTTGCCAATCTGGGAGAATCCAATTTTGAAACCTTTATCGGTATGAACTTTTTTGGATTATTTTACTGCCTGATGCTGTGGAATTTTGATCTGGATCGGACTTAGTGAGATACGGCCTTTCGAAACCGTTTTCATTTTTATTCAAATCATACGTTTAAACACTTAACAGGACGCACTTTCGAAGCAAGATTCAACAGTTGAAATTTCGTATCTTTAACCCGCTATGTTTAAAAGGATCCTGTTTTCATTAGCCGGCCTGGTTTTTCAGCTATCTGTACAGGGGCAAGTTTTTATAGAGCTGCGTACTCCCCAAGGGATAGATCCCTGTCAGGGTTTACCCGTGGAAGTACGCGTGGTGAATGAAGGCAACAGGCCCATTACAAACGCTTCCATACAATTTTTTAAAGGATCTCATTTAAACTACAGGCAAGGAAGTTTGTCAGCCGGCCCAGTACGTTCACAAAACCCCTCTGATCCAAATGGTCCCATATTTAGCCTGGATTTTCTGGACATCTGCGAGACGCTTTCTTTCAGTTTCTGGATGGAACACGGATGCGCCGCCCAAAGTCATTCAGACAGTTTTGAATTAAAGTTGAACTGGAACAATCAGCTCATCAGTTCCGGTATCCGTTCTGCTCAGATCTTCAGTCCAAAAATATCCATCATCAATCTGGGACTCATTTATGACGAAGCTTCCTCCACATTTAAAAAGCGGTACAGCATCGTAAATATAGGCCAGGTGGCTCTGGATAGTTTCTCTCTTTTTGTGTCGGGCAATGACAAGATGACCATCCTGAACACCAATCACGGATCGCTCAGTGCCAATGGAGATACCCTGACATTCAATCAACAGGATTTTTCAACCATAGGAAACGGCAACCCCTTCTTCGAAAGAGGGGAAAGTATCGATATCGTTCAGGAAGTAAGCCTCAATGCCTGTGAAACTGATTTTAAGATCTCTCACAAGTTGCAGTTGCCCTGTGCAAGGAATCTTTGCGAGTTTACGGTAGATGACAACGTGAAGCTTCAGGCAATAGTAGGTACGCCCAGGATGGGGGTTCTTCAGGATACCCAGATCACCGCCACTCCCTGTCGCGACGGAGAGGTCAACCTGCGTTTTTTCAACACCAGTAACAACGGAAATTTTAATCTCGGCAACAGCCTCTACAATTTGTATCTCAACCTGGGTTGGGCAGTGATACAGGGCAATCAATATACAGAACCTCTAAGGGATAATTGTCTGCGCATCACAGAAGTCAGACTGAATGGCAGGATCTTGCCCATCAGTACCGGTGGATTCAGTGGGTATGGCCTGGATTTCAGAAGGCTTACTTCTGACCCGGATGGTCCGGGAGGGCTCAAGGATCTGGATCGGGACGGATTTTATGACGACCTGGGGCCTACGGACACCATCAGGCTGAGCATCCGATATGAATTGGATCCTTCCTGTTTGAGATTGGGCTGTGATCAGGTGGTTTTTGACTGGCGCATTTTGCGCATAAAAGGGGAATTTGAAAATTATTGCCGGGCTGCCGGATCGCTGGATGGTTACTATTCAAACCATAGTTATCAGTGGGGCAGGCCCTCCGTTTATACCAGCGGGATCAAAGGCGTTTATGTCGACCAGGAGACGGACACGGTTTTGTTTCAGGTCTATAAAAATGAAAGAAATCTGTTGGGGCATTGTGACAAGGACAGTTCTGCAGTCAGGGTGATTCTGCCCCCTGTGGCGGATCTCCTGCCAGGAGCAATCATTCTGGTCAACGGGAATCCCATCACTTATCGACGCAGCAGCAATGTGATCTATTTTGATATGGACACAAGCAATTTTACTGTCACCCTGCCTTTGAAATTCAAATGCGATCCCAATTCGGGATCCGGAGGCGTCAACACAGCCTGTACCTATTGCGTAGGAAGCGGCGGACCCCGCTACAACCTGAGAATTGAGGTTGATTACTTTTGCGGCGACCGATGTTTCCAGAGAATTCCTTTGTACTGCGGCAGTTCGCCGGCTTTTGCTGCTGTATGCAATCCCAATGGAGGCGGTCAAAATTCTCCCGGGAAACTCGTCCTTGAAGATTTCAAATTCAAGCGCCTTACGACCGGCTACAAAGACTCCACGCTCAGTCAAAAGGTCAATCCGGATCTGGATTCTATAAACCACAACTACTTTTTTACCTACGATACTTTTTTGATATACATTCCGGTTGATGTATTGTGCAATGCCAATTTTGCCAACATCTTTTTCCGGCTGGCCTATTCTCCCAGACTTTATTACAACTCTGCCAATCAGGTGGATACCGTGCGCGATATACAATGGCTGTCTGATACGCTTAAATATTTTGACGGAGAGACCAACCGGTGGTCAGTATGTCGAAATCCATTGGGACCTGAATATTACAGTCTTAACACCAATAATTTCTACCGCAATTTTCTCAGGGAATTGGACCTGAGTGCCTTGTTTGGTACCTGTTTGAATGGCAGCCTGAGTACCCGCGATTCCATGGTTTTTGTAATCAAGGCTGCGATCCCGCCTTCAGAAATATCCCAGTGGGCCAAAACCACCCTTACTGCAGAACTGACCTACAATCAGGATGGATGCAGTATGCGGGAAAGAAAGTCCGGCGTTTTAAATATTTTCTCCAGCAAACCTTCTGTCGGAAACACAACCCTACGCCAGGAATATCATAGTGCTCCGGATCTGACAAAAATTTCACCTTTTCTCTCAGTCTGTGGAGATTTCCGGATTGAAACTTCTCTGGATGCTTATGGAATTTATGCAGAGGA
>Ga0116143_10001450_pt1 | contig 28586 bp, 19 predicted proteins | sample AD_UKC034_MetaG_FD_89745 | JGI IMG/M metagenome (GOLD analysis project Ga0116143, IMG submission 89745) | Active sludge microbial communities of municipal wastewater-treating anaerobic digesters from USA - AD_UKC034_MetaG | ecosystem: Engineered > Bioreactor > Anaerobic > Digestate | place: USA...
GGGTGGATCAATTCTATTTATGAGTAGAAAAATTGATTATTCCTCAGATTTTCCTTCTTCGTTATTATTGTCGACTGCTGAAGGACTTTCATCTGTCGGTGTTTTTACTACTTCACCATTAGGTTCACTTTTCTTGCCTTTCTTTTCTGCAGCCTCCATTTCAGTTTTCAGGTTACTCAAAGCGCTAAGATCACCCAGTGTGGTTTTCTCAACACTTTCCTTGACCTTCTTCACAGCTTTTACACCTTCTTCACGATCCTTCTCACGGGCAGCACCTTCAGCTGCACGAGCTGCAGAACTTAACTCTTCGTGGATACGGCTATGAGAAACAACGATCTTACGTTGATCTTTGTTGAACTCAATAACTTTGAATTCAGCTTTCTCATCAGCTTTTAAAGACTTTCCATCTTCCTTCACCATGTGCTTATTCGGACCAAATGCTTCGACTCCATAAGACAATGCAACAGTTGAACCTTTATCACCCACTTTCAAAACAGTTCCTTCGTGAATAGAATCCATCGTAAAGATCGTTTCGAAAACTTCCCAAGGATTTTCTTCAAGCTGCTTGTGTCCAAGACTCAGGCGGCGGTTCTCAGGATCAACTTCGAGAACTACTACTTCCATTTTGTCCCCAACTTTACAAAACTCAGATGGATGCTTCACTTTCTTTGACCATGCAAGGTCAGATATGTGAACAAGGCCGTCAATACCTTCTTCCAACTCAACGAATACTCCAAAATTCTGGAAGTTCTTCACGGTTGCTGTATGCTTAGAGCTTACAGGGTATTTAGTTGCAACATCAATCCAGGGATCAGCCTTTAGTTGCTTTAGTCCAAGAGACATCTTGCGCTCTTCGCGATCAAGTGTAAGAATCACTGCTTCGATTTCGTCGCCTACTTTAAGGAATTCATGCGGGCTGCGGAGGTGTTGTGACCATGACATTTCAGAAACGTGTACCAGGCCTTCTACGCCAGGAGCGATCTCTACAAAGGCACCATAGTCAGCAATGACAACAACTTTTCCTTTTACTTTATCACCTACATTCAGGTTCTCATCCAACTGCGACCAAGGGTGTGCAGTAAGTTGCTTTAATCCCAGGGCGATACGTTTTTTCTCGTCATCGAAATCAAGGATAACAACATTTACTTTCTCATCAAGTTTCAATACTTCCTCAGGATGAGAGATTCGTCCCCATGAAATATCTGTGATGTGTAACAAGCCATCAACACCACCAAGATCCATGAACACTCCATAAGAAGTGATGTTCTTAACAGTACCTTCGAGGACTTGTCCTTTTTCCAACTTCTTCATGATCTCAGCTTTTTGAGCTTCGAGTTCTTCTTCAATAAGGACTTTATGAGATACAACAACGTTTTTGAATTCATTGTTGATTTTAACAACTTTAAATTCCATGGTCTTTCCGACAAACTGATCGTAGTCGCGAATAGGTTTCACGTCAATTTGTGAACCCGGAAGGAAAGCTTCTATACCAAATACGTCGACAATTAGTCCGCCTTTGGTACGGCACTTAACAAAACCCTGGATTACTTCATCGCCTTCAAGGGAAGCATTAACACGATCCCATGATTTGAGAGCACGCGCTTTCTTGTGAGACAGTATCAGCTGACCATTTTTATCTTCTTGTGTTTCTACATATACTTCTACTTTATCACCGGCTTTCAAGTCAGGCATATGACGAAATTCGGTGAGTGCAACCAAACCATCAGACTTATATCCGATGTTGATTAATACGTCTTTTGATGAAATGGAAACAACAGTACCTTGAACTATATCGTGCTCGACGACAGAAGTCAAAGTTTCATCGTAAATTTTTTCAAGACGGACGCGTTCTTCTTCGGAATAGTCAGAGCCACCTTTTCCGGTAGATTCCCAGTTAAAAGGCTCAGCCTTATATTCCGTGGTTTGGTTTGTGATTTCTTCGGTAATCATTTAGTTTTTAGAGTTATGATGAATTTTCGGTTTTTCGTTTACGGGGACGCAAATGTATCAAATTTTCTCTTACCAGAAAAGGTAAAGAGCTTAATATTTTTCACAAAAACGAACGATTTATTTAATGGTAATGCAGGCCTGAAGAAAAAACCCGGATGTACTCTAATGCGCAAAAAGCATATAATTTAATATCTTGATAATCAAATAGTTAAGATAAATGCTAACGGTTTGTCAGGGATTAGTTCATTTTTAGATCCAAAAGATGATCTTCGACTTTTTTCATAAGCCACATCGGAGTTGAGGTTGCACCGCAAATACCAACAGATTTTGCACCCACCATCCATTCATTTTTGATCTCATCTACATCTGAAATAAAATGAGTTTTGGGATTTACGGATCTGCAAACTTCGAACAAAACCTTTCCATTGGAACTCTTCTTACCGCTCACAAAAATGATAACGTCGTGGGCAATAGAGAATTTCTTGAGTTGTGGTTCTCTGTTAGAAACCTGACGACATACGGTATCGTTTGAATTAAGAAATTCTTCATTTACTTCAGCTTCCTGAGCCTTTTTTGAGCGCTCTTCTATCAATGCTTTCATTTTCTCAAATCCCCTGGTGCTTTTAGTGGTTTGAGAGAAAAAATAAATGTGTTTTGAATAGTCAACTTTATCGAGGTCTTCTTCATTTCGAACTAAAATTGCCTCACCTTTTGTTTGCCCAACCAGCCCCATCACTTCTGCATGGCCTGCTTCCCCGTATATTACAACCTGGCCATCCATTTCAGACATGGCATCAACACTTATGCGCACGCGGTTTTGCAGTTTTAGGACAACGGGACAAGAAGCATCGATGAGTTCGATATTGTTTTCAAGTGCTATTTTGTATGTTTCCGGTGGTTCTCCGTGTGCTCTTATAAGCACTTTACAATCTTTGAGAAGCTTTAATTTTTCGTGATCAATGATCTCAAGTCCTTTTGCACGAAGGCGATCTACTTCTACATTATTGTGAACGATGTCGCCCAGGCAATATAATTGGCCGGAATTATCCAACTCATCTTCTGCCATCTGGATAGCATAGACAACACCGAAACAAAAACCCGAATGCGGATCTATAGTTACTTGCATGCTTTTACAAAGTTAAGATTAGGATTGAAGTGGGACAAACGATGCGAAGGATGAAATACTATGATTTTAAACTTCAACATTCAATTTTCTTAATTGTTCCAAAGTAAACTCCAATTGTTGATCCTGGTCCATTTCAGAGTTGTCAAGAACGACAGCATCTTCAGCCTGTCGCAAAGGACTTTCACTTCGGTGAGTATCTGTATAATCCCTATCCTCAATGTTTTTAGTTACTTCATCGATAGTCACCATAAAACCCTTTTCGTTCAATTCGTCGAACCGGCGCTTAGCACGAATGGATTTGTTGGCTATCATAAAAATTTTCAGCTCTGCCTCTTTGAAGACCCTTGTTCCGATATCACGGCCATCCATGACAATACCTTTTTGCTTACCATAACTTTGCTGCAAGGCTACCATGCGATTTCGAATTTCCGGAATCGCACTCACCGGACTGACCCAGTCGGAAACTTTCAGGCTTCGGATCTTTTCTTCAACATTTTCATCATTCAGATATACCTCCGAAAGTCCGGTTTCAGGATTCAAATGAAAGCTAATGTGTATGTGATCCATTAATCGTTCCAGTTGAGGGGCTGTCATCTTATTTAACTCCTCTAAAGTGATTCCATGCTGCTGGATGAATAAGGTAATTGCTCTATACATTGCCCCGGAGTCGATGTATCTGTATCCAAGTTTGCGTGCAAGAGCTTTGGCCATTGTACTCTTCCCGCACGAAGAAAAACCGTCAATCGCAATAATGATCTTGCGTTTGTTGACGGTTGGTTCTGCTTGCATAGTAAATCGGGATACGTTCCGGGCTATTTGTTCCTTGTTCATTGTGTCGGACAAAGAAACAAAGAAAGCCCTGAACAATCAACCTCAGGCAGGGATTAAAAGCATCTTTTTAACCTGAATTTCAAAACAGATAAGTCAGGCTCTAATCAGAATGTACTTTTCTGTTAAACTCGGATAAATTGGTAGAAATAGACAAATGATTTGCGGCTGCTGAGAGATGGTAGTTACCTCTCCCATAACTTATCACGAATTTACTCACCTTCAATCCTACACCAAATGAAAAGCCTGTCGTGGCAGTCCGGCCCGGCACCAGCAGCTCATATCGTCTTTGAAAATTATAAGCTCCCCGGATATGAAAATTTTTAGTGAGTAATATCTCAGCACCAACGATAAAATGTCTTGCTAAATTATTGAAAAAAGAAATCTCTTCTTGTTGAGGTTCTCCCGTCAGAGGGTCCACATCTCCAAGATCATTTGGATCTTCGTAGCCTAATTCATATTTCTCATCATGACGTAGTGTCAAAGAAAACCTCAGCGGAGTATGTTTTAACCGCTTTGAAACCCCAGCGAGTACCTCTATTGGTAATGGTTCATTATTCCCTTTGTGGTAATTTTTAAGTTGAAGTCCGGCATTTCTTGCCTGGATGGTGAAGGTAAACTGATGAGTAGTATCATGAAAGGTAGCTGATATATCAAAGGCAAAGGCAAAGGCATTGTAGATATAATAATCACTGTAAAGACCTTTAAGATTGGCCCCTACCGTAAACTTACGGTTCAGATCATAACCCCAACCAACAACCAATGCATAATCTGCAGCTTTAAAGGTGCCTTCCTGATCACCGAATGTGTTCGTTTCTTTGAAAGTCCCATAATTTCCATAATGAATACCGGTCATAAAGGTCCCGTACTTCTCCTTGTCAAATGCATAAACAGCATCTCCGAATTTAACTCCATCTAAATATGATACTCCACTAAAAGCTAGTGTCTTATCCATATTCTTATGAAGTAATGATGGAACCTGGAAAGCCAGGTTCAGGTCATCATCTTTTATCGATAAAATGGTACCTCCCATGGCTGCAACTCTGGCAGAGCCAGGTATATTCAGGAACGAGTAAACAGCTGATCCGCCTACCTGGGCAAGGCTTGAAAAAGGGACCAGAATTACTAAAAGAAGAGTAAATCGTCGAATCATAATTTAATGCAAGGAAAGGAAATTGATTGAGATGGAACGAAAAAAATCAACGAATATTTTGATTAAAAAAAAAACAATTCATCGAATTAAATTTGACAGGAGACTTCAATTCGACTATCCTCTGAACTATAAAGACCGTCTTCTTTTGAGTACCTTTGCAAACCCTCTCCGGTTTATAGATAATATGTCATCAGAAAAAGATCAGTTAGAAGTATTTGGCGCGCGCGTTCACAACCTGAAGAATATCGATCTAAGTTTTCCCAGGAATAAACTGGTTGTGATCACCGGTCTTAGCGGAAGCGGTAAGTCATCACTTGCATTTGACACTATCTATGCTGAAGGTCAACGGAGATATCTCGAAAGTTTTTCTGCTTATGCCCGTCAATTCTTAGGAAACATGGAGCGTCCTGATGTGGACACTATAAATGGATTGAGTCCGGTTATTTCTATTGAACAAAAGACTACCAATTTAAACCCCCGCTCAACAGTCGGTACTATCACAGAAATATATGATTTTTTGAGACTCCTTTATGCAAGAGCTTCAGAAGCAATTTCTCATGTCACAGGAGAGAAAATGATAAGGTTGAGTGATGAACAAATCATAGAGCTTATCATTCATAAATTTAAAGGTAAAAAAATCCAATTACTGGCTCCTCTGATCAAGGCCAGAAAGGGACATTATCGGGAACTTTTCGAGCAATTATTGCAGCAAGGTTATCTTCGAGTCAGAACTGATGGTCGTCTGGTTGAACTGAAAAAAGGACTTCAGCTAGACAGGTACAAAACCCATGATGTTGAGCTCCTGATCGACAGACTTGAGATTAACGAGCATTCAGCCGGACGGCTTAGTGAGTCCATGGCCCTGGCTATGAAGCTTGGCAAAGGATCTATACTCATAGTTGATGCTGAAAAAGATAAAGAACATTATTACAGCCGTCACCTGATGTGTCCGACCTCGGGCATTTCTTATGATGAGCCACAACCCAATACATTTTCTTTTAATTCACCTTACGGTGCATGTAAAAAATGTAATGGACTCGGTACTGTTTCAGAAGTTGATTTACAAAGTATCATACCGAATGCGGATTTAAATATCAAAGCCGGGGGGATTGCACCTTTAGGTCCTCAAAAAGACAATTGGATATTCAAGCAGTTGATCTCGCTGGGCCGCAAGTACAACTTCAATCTGAGTACACCAATCAAAGATATACCTGAAGATTCATTAAATATCATCTTGTATGGTTCTGATGATGTTTTAAATATCAGCATGGAAAATTCCGGATCTGCAGTCTATAATCATTCGGCAACTTATGAAGGAATAGTAAATTTCATTTTGAGTCAGGATACAGAGCAGGCATCATATTCGATGAAGAAATGGATACAAAGTTTCATGCAACAGGTTATTTGTCCGGAATGTTCCGGAACACGACTTAAAAAGGAAGCTCTTTATTTCAAGATTCATGATAAGAACATCTCTGAGCTTGCTTCAATGGATATAAGCCTGCTGGGTGAATGGTTCGAAAAATTGAATTCACATCTGAGCGCCAAACAAAAAAAGATCGGACAGGAGGTAATAAAAGAGATAAGAAAGCGTATTCAGTTTTTACTGGATGTAGGTCTGGATTATCTGACACTAAACAGAACTTCTAAAAGCCTCAGCGGCGGGGAATCTCAAAGGATCAGACTTGCAACACAAATTGGATCCAGACTAGTGGGTGTACTCTATATACTTGATGAACCAAGTATTGGATTACATCAGCGAGATAATGTCAGGCTGATAAAATCTCTGCAGGATTTGAGAGATACTGGCAATACGGTCGTTGTTGTTGAACATGACAGGGAAACAATTCTGGCAGCAGACTATGTACTGGATCTTGGTCCCGGTGCCGGTATTCATGGTGGTGAGGTAGTAGCCAAAGGCACACCTGCTGAAATTTTACTTCAGCGAAGCCTGACAACAGACTACCTGAATGGAACGAGACAAATCGACATCCCTGAGAAACTGAGAAAAGGTAGCGGGAAATTTCTGGACCTGAAAGGAGCTACAGGCAACAATCTCAAGAATGTGAACATTAAAATTCCCCTTGGAAAATTTGTTTGTGTCACCGGTGTTTCCGGTAGTGGAAAGTCGACCTTGATCAATGACACCTTATACCCCATCCTCAACGAGCATTTTTTCAATGCACATAAAAAACCGCTGAACTACAAAACCATCCGTGGCCTGGAATACATTGACAAGGTTATTGAAATCGATCAAAGTCCAATCGGCAGAACCCCCCGCTCGAATCCGGCCACTTATACAGGCGTATTTACGGACATAAGAAATCTTTTTGCTCAGCTACCTGAGGCACAGATAAGAGGTTATGCTCCCGGAAGATTTTCTTTTAATGTTAAAGGCGGCCGTTGTGAAACTTGCCAGGGAGGCGGTATGCGTGTAATCGAAATGAATTTCCTTCCTGATGTTTACGTGGAATGTCAGACTTGTCGTGGTAAGCGTTACAACCGTGAAACTTTGGAGATCCGATACAGAGGAAAGTCGATCAGCGATATTCTGGATATGAGTATTGAAATGGCAGTGGAATTTTTCAATAACATGCCTCACATTCTTCATAAGATAAAAACATTAAAAGAAGTAGGCTTAGGCTATATTACCTTAGGGCAACAAAGTACCACTTTATCAGGTGGTGAAGCTCAGCGGGTAAAGCTTGCAACAGAATTATCGAAGCGGGACACGGGGAACACATTCTATATTCTTGATGAACCTACAACGGGATTACATTTTGAAGATATCAGGATCTTATTGGAAGTTCTGAACCGACTTGCTGATAAAGGAAACACAGTACTTGTTATTGAACACAATATGGATGTGATCAAAGTAGCCGACTATATCTTTGACCTGGGGCCGGAAGGTGGAGAACGAGGTGGAAATATAGTTTGCGAGGGAACTCCTTCCGAAATAATGAAAAGCAAAAAAAGCATTACTGCTGAATATTTAAAAAAAGAGATGGAAAACAGCCTGGAATTAAGCAACCTTAAAAAAAACTGAACGTAGGATGAAAGGTTAATTCCGTTTCTAACATAATCAAGAAGATTATAAATCAATTTATAAGCAAACCATAACTCTCCTGAATACGTTTTCTACATTCACACACCTGTGTTTTTGATCAATGAGAGAGGAGAGAAAAAAGATGTTACAATGAATTTCGATGAAATAAAAATTCGCAAAGCCTTTTCTGACAAGGACTGGCAGGAAATTAAGGCACATGATACATGGCAGATCTTTAAGATCATGGCTGAGTTTGTTGATGGATTTGAAAAGATGAGTAAGATCGGCCCATGTGTTTCGATCTTTGGCTCGGCAAGGACGAATCCTGAACACGAATTTTATAAACTTGCAGAAGAGATCGCCTTCAAGCTAACGAAGGAAGGCTATGGAATTATTACAGGTGGCGGACCGGGGATTATGGAAGCAGCGAACAAGGGCGCAAAGACTGCAGGTGGAAAATCCGTTGGCTTAAATATTGAATTACCTTTTGAGCAATACTCTAATCCATATATTGATCCGGACAAATTGATCTCCTTCGATTACTTTTTTGTCCGCAAACTTATGTTCATCAAATATGCTCAAGGATTTGTAGTACTTCCTGGAGGATTTGGAACAATGGATGAACTATTTGAAGCTCTGACACTGATACAAACCAAAAAGATCGGTAAATTTCCTATTGTACTGGTAGGAAAAGAATATTGGTCAGGACTATTCGAATGGATCAAGAACATGCTTATATCCGAAAAAATGATAGACCCGAATGATTTGAATCTTCTACTGCTTGCAGAAAATGCGGATCATGCCGTGAGTCATATCAACGAATTTTATTCGAGGTATCTGTTAAAACCAAATTTCTGATCCTCTACGCTTCGAAGCCCGTCTTTACAGGCAATTTAATATTTTTCCAATTACTGTTATCAACATAATGAGTTGAATAACTGAGTCTTTCTTACGGCATAGCACCTTTATTTGGTTGTAAATTACAAGCGAGTAAAAACGCATGCGATGTTGAAATTATTGACAGTATTTGTATCTGCCTTATCCGTATTCCTGGTTTCACTTCTTTCTGAGCCTGTCGTTTATGTAACGGCAGAAGTACCTGATTCGGTAAAGCCCGGTTCATCATGCACCATTAGAATGACCGTACATAAAGGTCATACTTTGGGATTCGCAAGAATTCAACAATTTTTACCGGAAGGAGTAAAAGTACAGGTAGTAGAAGCGTCCAATTCGCAATTTATTGAAGATGGAACAAGCATCAAATTCATTTGGACGCAAATGCCGGTGGAAGAAAGCTTTGAAATTAGTTACCGCCTTTTCATTCCTGAGACCATGAAAGACCTCCAGGTTATCAATGGAGTGCTTATTTATCTTGAAGACGAAAAAACAGAACAGTATGCACTCCCACCAATTGAAGTGCGTATAGATTCAGGAAATCAATTGGCAAATGACCCTAATCGACCACAGGTAGAAAGAACTTTAATTGCAACTGTTCCCGAACTGAATGAATACAGGGTAGAACTGTTGATACACCCAAATTCTGAGCAGAGTGCCGCTCGTTTTATTGACAAGATTCCGGAGGGCTACGAAGCATTTTCAGAAAGAAGCCATGGAGCCCACTTTCTTTTTTCTGAAGGCCTTGTTACTTTCACTTGGTCGAAGATGCCGGTGGACAGTTCATTCAAAATTTCCTATTTAGTAAGGTCATCACAGCGCCGCACACCTCCCAGTATAAATGGGATGTTGGTGTTTGGAAATTCTGCAATGGGAATTGAACTCGATTCTATTGACAAAAATGATGAACTGTACGAACAGGCGTTAAAAGTAACGGAAGATGCTGATGCAATACAAGCGGATAATATACTTGCATTATCGAAAAGTGAGGATCAGACTACCGAAGAACCGCTTGCAGATAACGAAACTGTGAATATCAATTTACCATCTTCAAAAGATGGGATATCGTACAAAGTACAAATATCAGCAACAATGAAAAGTCCGGTCAGGGATAATGCTTGGTTCCATAAATATTATAAATTAACCGAGGACGTATCTCTGACTTATCATGAAGGATGGAAAAAATACCTCATTGGATCGTTCACAAATTTCAAGGAGGCAAATCTGCACAAGAGAAAAACCAGAAAAAGTGTGCATGATGCCTTTGTAGTTGCTTACAGAGATGGACAAAGGATCAGTTTGCAGGAGGCACAAAGTATGTTATCAATTAACCAATAGCCTTAAAACTGTTTACAGAAAATACAGCAATGTTCGTACACTTTTAATTGCGAAAAATTGAAGCCCTTCATTCAAATAAAAGGACAAAAACTACACTCCGGAAGTAAGAATACGATCACTATTTTAATCATGGTGATTGTAATTTCATTACTCACCACGACTACAAACGTTTACTCCCGGGAACAAGCCGGCAAAAGAAATGTAAAGTCATTCTTACCTGTAGTGAGCCTTGCCCCCGGAGTATTTAACTTTATAGGCGATGTAGGTTATACCAAGGCCAATGAACCATTTTTTAATAAATCCGGCTTCCAGATAGAGCTGCAATTGCAAACAAAATCGCGAATATCTTTTGCAGCAACTCTATTATCCGGAAAGGTATATGGAGAAGAGCAGGATCGTAGCAAGGCTTTAAACTTTCAATCATCAATCGTTGCTGAAGGAATCATGGTACGATATGATTTCATAAATAAAAAAAGATCAGATCAGATATTAATTCCATATGTAACTGCCGGTGTGGAATATGTTATTTTTCACAGTTTCGCCGATCTGAAAGATGCAGAAGGTAACACCTATCACTATTGGAGTGACGGGTCGGTGAGAAACCTGGCACAAAACGACACCGGTGCTTCATCCGCCATAAAAATTCATCGTGACTACAAATACGAAACAGATCTGCGCGATGCAAACCTTGATGGTTTTGGAAAGTACAGTCAGGCGGCTATTGGCTTTCCAATAGGTGCAGGAGTTCGATTCGTTCTCTCACCTAAGGTTTCCCTGCATTTCAGCTCTGTCTGGCATCTGGTTGGATCCGACCTGATTGATGGTGTAACTGAGAAAAGCAATGGCATCAGAAAGGGAAATGCTAAAAATGACAACTTGATTTTCAGTTCTGTCTCACTACGCTTCGATCTTGCAGCGCAGAGTGAAACAAAGCGAAAAAATATTTATAGTCTGAGTAAATCTGACCTTAAGGATGTTGACTTTAAAGCTTTGGCATATGAGGATTCCGATATGGATGGGATACCAGATATTGAAGATGATTCATCAGCTACACCTTCAAAAGAAAAAGTAGATGCAAGAGGAAAACCGATCGACAAGGATGATGACGGAATACCGGATTACAGAGATCTTGAACCTAATTCAGCTCCAAACGCAGTTGTAACGGTTGACGGAGTAACCATTACTGAAGAGATGATCGAAGAGAAGTTTCTCAAGGATTCACTTGCAGCACTACCTGCCATTGTAGAATATGTACAAAGCTATGATCGTCTCATTCAAAGAAAGCCTGAATTAGAAAAATCTGATATTGAGAAATTAAATCTTGGCGATCCTTCCAGAGCCAAAGTACCACCACTCTACCGACGGCTTGATACTGATGCTAATGAATATATCTCTCCGAAAGAGATAAGCATAGCCATTGACGAGTATATGGCAGGCAAATCGCCATACAGTATTCCGGAATTTTATAATTTGATAGACTTTTTCTTTTTACAGAAATAATTTTTTGCAATAAAATGCACTGTAATTCGGCTTACCCGAAGTTAATTTCAGCATCATCTTACAAAAATCTGTAAGGTTTTACAGCATTATTCTTAACAAATACTATAAGCTTCCTGTAAAAAAATAGCCGGAATAAGGATAATAACAATTCCTTTTTCACCGCTAAAATTATAAGAGAGATGGAAGAACAGGTATTACAGATTTTGGTCGTTGAAGATGACGAGCTGGATAGAATGATAATGAAGCGGGCATTGAATGCTTCAGCAATCAAGCATCAATTGCATTTTGCTGTTGATCATGAAAGCGGATTGGCCGCAGCCACGGAACGTGACTATGATTGCATCTTTCTGGACTATAATCTTCCGGGAGGAACGGGCCTTGAGCTACTTAAAGCAATCCGTGATGCCAAGAATACTTCCCCTATCATCATAGTAACAAGTCAGGGCGACGAAAAACTTGCTGTGCAGGCAATGCGAAACGGAGCGAATGACTATATCCCTAAAGTTTTACTGTCGCCAGAAGGTATCGCACAGAGCGTACGATACATGGTGAATCTAAAGAAAACGGAGAAAGAAAGAAAACTTCTTGAGCTTCAGCTCGTCGACACACAAAGACGTTTGCAAACAGTTGTTGCCAACTCTCCTATCATACTCTTTGCACTCGATGAAAATGCAATGTTTACTTTATTTGAAGGAAAGGGACTTGCTGACGTCGGTATAGATAAAAATGAATTCTTAGGCTTACATCTCGAGGCTGCTCCTATGCTCCCCCTTAGCAAGGAAGATTTTAACCGGGCTATGGCAGGTGAAGAAGTGACAAATGTTGTAGAATTAGGAGGGAAATTTTTTGAGGTCTTCTACACGGCAACACTAGACAATCAAAAGAAGGCTATTGGAGTGATTGGTGTCGCATCAGATATCACGGACCACAAGAATGCAGAAGAAGCACTTTTACGTGCAAAACAGGTGGCTGAAGAAACTGCCAAGATCAAGGAGCAATTCCTGGCAAACATGAGCCATGAGATCAGGACACCGATGAACGGGATTATAGGACTCACAAGAATCCTGCTTGAAAGCAATCTTGATGAGGAGCAAAACCGATATCTGCGATCAATCAAAACATGTTCGGATAATCTTCTGGTCATCATCAATGACATTCTCGATTTTTCCAAGATTGAGGCGGGTAAAATGACGTTTGAAAATGTTGCATTCAACATAACTGAAATCGTAGAGCATTCGGTAGAATTGTTCCAGATAAAGGCAGATGAAAAATCAATTTCGCTTAGAACCGATATTGATCCCGCAATTCCACCTCATATTACCGGTGATCCGACGCGATTAAATCAAATCCTTAATAATTTAATCAGCAACGCCATTAAGTTTACTGAAAAAGGTGAAGTTGTCATTGACCTTAAACTACGAGACAAAAGCAACAAAGAGGCGATCATCGATTTTGAAATAAAAGACAGCGGAATCGGTATACCGGAATCCAGTCTTGCCAATATTTTTGAAAGCTTCACACAGGCGAGCAGTGAGACAACAAGAAAGTTTGGCGGAACAGGTTTAGGCCTCACAATTGTTAAGAACATGATCGAACTGCAGGGAGGGCAAATTGGTGTCCGAAGTGAAGTTGGAAAGGGAACAACCTTCTTCTTTCACCTCAGTTTCCAGATAGCCGACTTAAAGGAAATTCAGGATGAAATGAGTCCGGATGCAGACATTTCAATTTCACATCTCCGGATTTTGGTTGCAGAGGATAATATGATCAACCAAATGGTCATCAAGAAGCTATTTGCTGATTGGAACACTCATCTCGAATGTGCAGAAAACGGTCGGGTCGCTTTGGAAAAACTTCAAAGTGCTGATTATGATCTTGTATTAATGGACATACAAATGCCGGAAATGGATGGTCATACTGCATGCCTGAAAATTCGCTCTGAGTTGCCGGATCATCTTAGAAACATTCCGGTGGTTGCCATGACAGCCCATGCTACCCCGCAGGAAAAGCAAAAATGCTATGATGCCGGAATGGACGACTATATCAGCAAACCTTTTGATCCGATTGAATTAAAAAAGAAGATCATAAAGCTAACCAATTTGAATCATTCTTCGTTGGAGGCTTCCGGTCAAAGCATTGAAAATTCAGAGACGGCGAGGGCTACAGACAAAACAATGCAATTAAATCCAAGCAATGTTGAAACCGGGAATGCAATTCCACTAAGTGTGAAATCAGATCCCCATACTCCTCACCTTATCGTTGAGAATCCTTCTCAAAGAATAACAAAAGAAGAAGGCAGTGAGTATAAAATAAATCTGAGCTACCTCAAGCAGATTGCTGATGGAAATGACACTTTCATCATTGAGATGATTGAAATGTTCCTGAACAAGACCCCTGAAGCGATTGCTGAAATGAACGCCTCGCTGAAGGCTCAGAACTGGGAGTCATTGAGGCAAATAGCTCACAGAATAAAACCTTCATTTGCTTATATTGGGTTATCAGGTACGCAGAGTGTACTTGGAGAAATAGAAAAATTAAGTGAAGAAGCAAATCAGCCGGAAAAAGTCACTGCGCTGATGACTGAAGTTGATAAGGTTTGCAAGAGTGTGTTCTCTCAACTTCAAAATGAGCTCATTGGATTGAAATAAAACTCCTGCAAAAAATCCAATTCCAAGCCTGAGGTTAATTTCTCCGGTAATAAATATTGATAAAACATCCGGGACCGGTCTCCGGATTTTTTTATTCACAGCTTAACTTTATAATTCTGTCCGATAAGTGAAGACTTGAATATGTTTTAAACATAATATCGTATCTTGCCCAAGGATACATTAGTTTTACCTATGAAAGTACTAATTTGTGAGGACGATGAGATGGTCCTTAAAATGGTAGAATTCAAATTGCAAAAGGAAGGATACGACGTACACCTTGCCAGCGACGGGAAAGAAGCCCTGGAGAAGGTTAAGTCAATCAAGCCTGATATCATTATCACGGATATCATGATGCCATACCTTACAGGTTTGGAGATCGTTCACCAGGTACGGAAGGAAATGGGTCTTGACACGCCAATAATTATCGTTTCTTCAATCGGGCTTGAAAAGACTGTTTTAGAGGCATTTCAGTTAGGCGCCGATGATTTCATTACGAAACCTTTCAGTCCTAATGAGCTCTCTGTACGGGTTAAAAAAATCTTGATGAAATCAGCCTGATTTTCAAACAATTTCACCCCATTTACGTATACTTTTGTCAGCGTTCAAATCACTTCCCAAGGTTGTTTCCTCCCCCGTAGAGGATTCTTATCTTTGACGTGATTTTCTTCATTTATGACTGTCCAGGGTTTGCATCAAAATTTATTTCTTAAACTTCCTTTCCGTTTTTTTGTGACGGCCTGGTTAGTCCTTTCAGGTATTCAATCATTCGGTCAGAATATTCAAAAATCTGATACCGTTATCATCGTAACAGATACTACTGATTTTGACAGACTTTTTAAGAGAGCCAGAGATATTGGGGCAACGAAGAATTACAATTTCGCAAGACGAATCTGTTACAAGATTCTTGAAAAGAAACCTAATTATTATGATGTACGAACTTATATAGGCAGAACCTATTCCTGGGAGTACTCATACGATGCGGCAAGAACTGAATTTAGTCGTGTATTAATCGAAAAAGAAAACGACTATGAAGCACTTGGAGCCTTGATCGATGTTGAATACTGGACCAATAATTTGGATGTGGCATTGAATTACCTGCGCCTGGCAATGGGATACTATCCGACATCTGAAGCACTAATGATCAAGAAGGCAAAGATTATGTTGAGGCAGGGCGACAAAGAGGCAGCGGCATTATCACTTCGGAGAGCATTAGATCTGAATCCCGGAAACAAGGATGCGATAGTGCTTCTGAATTCTATGAGTGACTCAAGGCTGAGCAACAAGTTCGCAGCTTCTTTTTCAACCGATTATTTCAATGACCGTGATCCTCAGAAATTAGCTTCGATAGAAGTCGGAAGAAGCTTTAGTTTTGGTTCCATCATTTACAGAGCCAGCTATGCTGAAAAGTTTAATTCGCAAGGCTTGCAAGCTGAAGCCGATGGTTATCTGCGTTTTGTCAAATCCAACTACCTGTATGTAAATCTCGGGTTTAGTGATTCTAAAGTATTTCCGGATCTGAGAGCAGGTGTAGAAATATTTCAGAAACTTCCTGCAAGTTTTGAATTATCCGGTGGTTATAGATATTTAAGGTTTTCTCCTCCGGGAACATCCATATATACAGCAAGTCTCGGGAAGTACTACAGGAATTACTGGTTCGCATTCAGAACCTTCCTTACACCCAAAGTAAGCCTTGGCACCGAAAGATTTTTACGTAAAACATCGCAGACATATATCCTTAATATTAGAAATTATTTTGATGATGCAGATAACTATTTAGGTATCCGTGTCAACCGGGGACAATCACCTGATGAAGACAAACTAGCTTTAGCCTCGACGCCACTTTTTAGTTCATATTCTCTGGCAATTGAGTATCAACGTCGCATCTTCGGTCGATGGGTGATGAAAGGAGATATAGGTGTTGCTCAAGAAGAAATCCGTGAAGGAACTTCACAGCAAAGATTATCTATCGGAGTTCAAATGAAAACCGTATTTTAACAGCTACTAATGAAACTAAAAGACATACGACCAGCGTTTTTGCTCATATTACTTTTTCAACTTGTGCTAAGCAGTTTGTTTGCTCAGGAACCAAACAAGATATCCAAAGCACCTAAGGATTATGGAAAGGCCTTCTTTGAGAAAGACTCTATTCACACTATAAAAATTTACTTTACGCAATGTAATTATTGGGATTCATTGACATACTATAAAAACATCCAGGATTCCCTTGATATGGCCACTTATATGCAGGCAACGGTTATTATCGATGGAAAGATTCTATACTCATGCGGTGTAAGATTTAAGGGTGAGTCATCTTACGATTTCTATCCGGGCAAGAAGAAGCCATTCCGAATAAAATTTGACAAGTTCATCAAGAAACAAGACTTCTATGGTCTGGAAGATCTAAACCTTACAAACAATTTCAAAGATCCTACCATGATAAGGGAGAAAATATATCTGGATCTCATGAATAAGCATGGCCTCCCTGCACCTCGTGCTACCTTCGCCAAAGTTTATTTGAATGATAAATACTGGGGACTATATCAGGCGAATGAAAATATCGACAATGTTTTTCTTGAAACCCGATTCAATGAAAAAAAGGGTAACCTGTTTCAGGGAGACCCTGTAGCTAATTTCGTATACCTTGGAAATGATCAGTCGAAATATTACATGCGTTATGGACTTAAAAACAATGAAGAGAAAAACGATTGGACAGACCTGGTTAAATTAATTAAACTGATAAACGACACTATTCTAAGTGAGGAAGAGTATGCTCAGCGAATAAATAAAATCATAAATCTTGACGACTGTTTAAAAGCCTGGGCTATCAATAATTTGATAGGGAACATAGATGCTTACAATATGTTCTATCCACACAACTTTTTTATTTATCATGATAGCAGCTCCGGAAAATGGCAATGGATCTCATTAGATGGAAACTATTCATTCGCAGCCTGGAATCCGATCATGAACTACCCTCAACTTACAAGGATGAGTGTGATGATTCCCGATTCAACGCCTTACAATGATGCCAGACCTTTGCTGGAAAGAACAATTGGTTCAAACCTGATATTACAAAGACGCTATTTAAAAATAGTAAAGGAACTGTTTAACACAGACTTTAAATTGGAACGTATGGAGCACATCATAGACAGCCTTTCCCTGCGTATTCGCGTTGCTGTATATGCTGATAGCAATAAAATGTATTCAAATACTGATTTTGATACTAATATCAGCAGCACTATAGGAGATCCTTTAGATCCCGGCAATTTTATTCCGGGCTTAAAAGCTTTTCTTGCTGACAGAAGAAAGCATATCGAGGCACAGATCGAAGTTCTTGACAGGTTATTGAATTAGCAAAGAGAGAATCAACCACAGAATTTATAATAATAAAAATTTTGAATTAAATTTCTTTTGAACAGGATACTACAAATAGATTGGTCGAATATTCAGTACACGGTAGATGAGTTCAGCAGAACTTTATACACCTTCCCTGTACACATACGATTTCTTTTAGGTGTGACTGTCATGTTTTTGGTGTTTATCTTTATTTTGTTGAATGTTATTCTTGGTAGCAGAATATATAAAACTAAACTCCTTACGAAAAGAAAAAAGATCAGAGAAAAATACAAGCCCCTCTTCACCCGCTTGCTCTTTAATGACGAAAGTCTTCTTCTTGATCCTGACCTGCACTTGCAGTTCGACAAGGAAGACCTTACGAAAAAATTTCACCGGTCTATAATAAGCGATGAGATCATTCACCTTCATGAAAATTTTACCGGAGAAACAGCATCAAGGCTTGAACTTCTATTTGTGAAACTCGGGTTACATAAGGACTCTCTTGAGAAGACCATAAATAAGCGATGGTATTTGGCTGCTAAGGGAATGAGGGAGTTAGCCTTGATGAACGTAAAGGAATCACAAGCAGACCTCTACTCTTTTTTGAATCATAAGAATGATATATTGAGAATGGAAGCACGTATTGCGATAATGAAGTTAAGTGCTGAGGAACCATTATCATTTCTATCAAAAATAAAAGAACCTCTTTCAGCCTGGGATCAGGCAAACATACATGCAATGTTAGCGAAAATGCCTGAGCAGATGATCCCCGACTTCAGCACTTGGCTTAACTCATCAAATAAATCAGTAGTGCAATTCTGTATTCTGATGATCGGTTCATTCCGGCAGCAAGAATCTGTAGGAGTACTTATTCATTTGCTCGATCATGAAGATGAAGTTGTTCGACTGTCATCCATAAAGGCACTTGGCGAACTTAATGCTTATGCATCGGAAGAAAAGCTAGTCAACATGTATCCGTTAGAGACTGAAGATGTACAGATAGAAATTGTCAAGACACTTGAGGCGGTAGGAAAAGAAAATTCTGCTCATTTAATGGAAAAAATACTGAAGCAACCGATCAAAAACCACTCTATATCCATCCAGGCAGTAAAGACTTTTCTGGCAACAGCAAAAGAAGGCAAACAAAAGCTTGAACATATGTTGGAGAGCAGCAATCCGCAGTTACGTTTAATAGTTCAACATGCTCAAGACGAGCGCTTATAATTAGTACATGGGTTTATTTTTTTATTATTTCACAAAATTTGCAGATCACTTTATCCTTATATATAGTGCCCTGCTTTTCGGCACTTACCTGATCTTGTCAATCATTTCTGCCCTGGATATTGTGAATTACATGAGGCGAAATAGTTTCATTGATTACCGTGATCTTCTCACAGCTCCGTCCACTCCTTCCATATCAATCATCGCTCCTGCGTATAATGAATCCAAGACAATCGTTGAAAATGCCCGTTCATTGATGAATATACATTATGTAAATTTTGAAGTGATCATTGTTAATGACGGCAGCAAGGATGATACCTTACAACTCATGATCGATGCATATGATCTTGAACCTGCACCAATATCATTTGAACAAAAATTACATTGTAAGCCGATCAGGGCTGTTTACAAATCGCGTATTCCATCGATGAGCAGACTTACGGTCGTTGACAAGGTCAATGGCGGAAAGGCGGATGCATTAAATGCCGGAATTAACGTATCAAAGCACGGTATATTTGCTGCCATTGATGTAGACTGCATCCTTGAGTATGAATCCTTGCTTAAGATGGTGAAACCATTTATGGAAGAAGTTGAAGACGAAAAAGTGATAGCTGTCGGTGGTGTTGTCAGAATTGCAAATTCATGTGAAGTAAAAGACGGGAAGATCATCAAAGTAAACCTCCCGAAAGCATTAATCCCCAGAATACAGGTTCTTGAATATATTCGTGCCTTTCTTCTTGGGAGAATGGCCTGGAGCAGGCTAAATGGCCTCATCTTGATATCCGGAGCCTTCGGGATGTTTGATAAAAAAATTGCCATCGCTTCAGGAGGATATAATCATGAGACTGTGGGTGAAGATATGGAGCTCGTTATCCGCATGCGTCGCTATATGGAGGAGGCAAAAAAGAAATATAAAGTTGTATATCTTCCTGACCCATTATGCTGGACAGAGGCTCCTGATAGTCTGAAAATTCTTGGCAAGCAACGAAACAGATGGACAAGAGGGACAGCTGAAACGTTATGGATACATAAAAAATTATTATTCAACCCAAAGTACAAATTCCTAGGCATGGTAAGTATGCCGTTCTGGTTTTTGTTTGAATGGCTTGCTCCTATCGTTGAAACGACTGCATTTTTATATTTAGTGATGATGGCTTTTCTTGGAATATTGAACGTAGAATTATTTATTACATTATTTATTCTGATTTATTCATTTGCTATTTTGTATTCAACTGCAGCCATTCTCTTCGAGGAACTCTCCTTTCATCAATACAAAAAGAAAAGAGATATTTTCAGGCTCCTTGGTACAGCTTTCATCGAGCCAATACTGATTCATCCCCTCACTGTGTATTATGCAATCAGGGGCAATCTTGATCTGCTTACCGGTGTAAAAAATTGGGGCGAAATGAAACGCAGAGGTTTCGCCGGAAAAAAATAAGACCGCCCTATTTGTATTAAATTACTTATTCCTTCCAAGTAGAAGAAGATGAGTTTTTATACTTGAACGCAATTAAATCAATTTGATTTTTCTGCGTTCAGAAGACCTGTAGGTGTCGTTTAGTATGTTCTGCATCATAGGAAGATAAAACTCCCAGAAAAATCTATTCCGGTCTGTTACGTCGACTGCATTATACATTAAGAACTTTAAGCCACTTATGCCGTCTAATTTGGCAAATCGAAATTTAGTAGGGTTATCTGCAAAATCACCACAGAAATAATAAAAGCGATAATCTTGATTCCGGCGAATGATTGCCGGAAAAATTTTCGGTATCCGGTGTTGTGCAAGTATCTTCTCCCCTTCCACTGTTGTACCCAGAACATATTTAGACACAATCTCATTACTGTCGTTAGTACTTTCCATAATATCCATCCAATATGGGTAAATCTGGATCGAAGGAACATCATACTCATTCTGATATTTTTTCTCCGTATAAATATTCGGCACAGGATCTGCAAGATCTTTTCCTGATTCGAGGATGACAACTTTCCCGTTCTCATGGACGAATATCAACCCTTCTTTTTTAAAATTCCATCGTCCGAAATGTTGCTTTTTATATGAACGAACTACCCATTTAGGCAGGTCAGGATTATTTATGGTATCCAAAGAGGCAATGTACCTGGCGATCCAGCCTGTCCATTCTATATTAAATAATTTTTCAAAGTTTCTCCGGACATCATAAGGAGTTGGGAAGCCAATAGAATTAAACTCCACCAGAACAGGTTTCCTTTTTTCCTTCATCTTTGTCATAAGCAGAAGGTCCTTTTCAGACATGCCTCCATAGATACTTTCTGATATTTCGTTCACATCGCGATGCTTATACCATTCATTTCCCAGCACTCCATACGTATCCGTAAAATATACCATGTCGTAGGTTTGAGCAACGCTGTCAACCTCAGGATCATTCATTTTCTCGAGGTCCTCGATTGTGTACTCTTCATCCTCACCTGGGAAAAAGCCGTAATAATCCTTGTTGATATCGTAATAATTTCCATCAGGTTTAGCGTATTTTTCGTGGTCAAGTATCCAGTTAACCGAACGATGCTTAAAACTGTTGGAATTGAGGACAGTTTTATCGACAATGAGCAAATTGAGTGATTTTACAGGGCTAAATTCCCATGAAATTCTCATCCAAAGCGGTGTGGCCAGTATTATGATAATTATAGCGAGAATTATGCGGCTTTTCATGCGAGTAGAAACTGTAAGAATTTGTCGTTAAAAGTAGAGGAATAAAGCCATCAGACCGCAACAAAATGAGGTCTAATACGCTAAAAGATTCACAAAACACTGTTTAAAAATCATGGCAACTACGAAGATCTTTGTGGTCGAAGACGATCAATTCCTGGGAAACCTTATAAAAGTTACCCTGGAAAAAATTGACAATCTCGAAGTGACCCACTTCCTTTCACCGGAAGAATGTCTAAACAATTTACATTTAAATCCTGACATTGTATCCATAGATTACCTGTTACCCGGTATGAATGGAATCGAACTGTTGGAGAAAATTAAAAACTACAACAGCGATATCCATTGCATCATGGTTTCCGGTCAGGATAAACTGGATGTTGTAATTGACACCTATCGTAAAGGTGCTTCAGATTATATTATCAAAAATGATAATGCACTTGTTAATCTGGAGAACTCGGTTAAAAACCTTTGCAAAAGTGTATATCTCAGACAGGAAAATGACTCACTGAAAGAGCAGATAATTGACCGTAACAAATACACTTCAATCCTTGGTACAAGTGGAGCAGTGTTACGCGTGTTGAAACTCATCCAGAAGGTTGAGAAGAGTAATATAATGGTCCTGGTTACCGGTCAAAGCGGAACAGGAAAAGAACTTGTTGCAAGGTCGATCCACTACAATTCGCCACGTGCCAAGAAGCCATTTGTTACCGTAAACATGGCAGCGATACCAGAAGATCTTATCGAAAGTGAGTTATTCGGTCATGAAAAAGGTGCTTTCACAGATGCACGTGATCGTCGTATTGGTAAGTTTGAAGAAGCAAATGAAGGAACCATCTTCCTGGATGAAATTGGGGAAATGGACCTGATGATGCAAACAAAGTTATTACGCGTACTACAAGAAAAAGAAGTAACACGAATAGGATCTAATAAGTCAATTAAACTTGATGTAAGAGTTCTTGCTGCTACCAACAGGAACCTTGCTCAGGAAGTAAAAGAAGGTAGATTTCGAGAAGATCTGTTTTACAGACTTCAAGGCTTTCTCATCCACCTTCCACCGCTGTACGAACGTGGTGATGATGTGATCCTGCTTTCAAAGACCTTCTTGAATGATTTTTGCAAGGATAATAAAATGCCGGCTATCACACTTTCCAAAGACGCAGCGAAGTTTCTATTGGAATACAAATGGCCCGGCAATGTCCGTGAGCTTAAAGCAGTGATAGAGCGCGCAGCTATTATGTCAGAAAACAATGAGATCTCGCCTGAAGATATTGTGTTTTCTCATACTTAAAATTAGTACATACACAGCAAAACCTCCGGATAAAACGGAGGTTTTTTTTTGCCATTGACTACCATATTCAGAAATAGATCATACTTCTTACAATATTAAAATCAATAAAAATTGTACTGAAAATTTCTGAATGCAATTTTTAGAATAATTAAAGCATTAACTCCAAAACATAGCCACTCCTTGCATTTTATAATTTACAATTCTTACGAATGTAACTTTTGACCCTGCATGGCATCTTCATTTTATAAAAATCAACGTAAAATAAGCCATAAATCCGCTTTACATGAACTTTAAATTATCAGGTATGAAGGCGAAAACAAGACAAAAACAAAAATTGAGAATGAGAAATATTATTCTCGCTTCAGTTTTTTTTATGTCAGTCTCTACAATGGGGCTCATCTTGTTCTTTCATCTAAATGAACCATCTATATCGCAGGCCAAAGTCAATAGCAATGTGAATGTAGTACTCGTTAAGGATCAGGAACTCCTCACTGATAAAAGCATTGAAACTGTACGTCTGGCTGACCGCGCTGAAGCAGGACAAAACACTCTCTTTGTGAAAGCTGTAAAAAGAGAAAACATCTCTGTTCAAAATTAATTTCTGCTGAGTAAATAAATATGTTTGAATTTAAAAAATCCTGTATCATCAGCACATTAATTCTGCTGTTCCTGATCTCAGGGTCTTGCTTTTCTGTTTTTGGGAATCCAAAATCACCGATAAGTTCGGGAAATTGGTCAGATCCGAATATTTGGGGAGGTACTACTTCCCCAAATGTATCAGACAATATTACTATTTCCAGCGGTCAAAATATTCTTGTTGACACAGATCTCACTGTAAAAGATCTCATCATATCGCCAAATGCTACACTAAGTATCAGTCCCGGAAAAAGATTGACGATCAATGGAAACATTACTGTCAATGGAAATATGAACATGAATGGAGGTAACATCACTTTGGGATCTCCCGGACTTTCATTCAACTTAGGTGCAAATTCGGTCTTCACCTGGGATCCGGGAACAAATACCTCTGCGGAAGCCACATTATTTACACGCGGTGTAGAAAATTTTGCTTCAAGTAGCACACTAATCATAAAAAAATGGTTTAACTACATGACTCCCCTTGGAAGTGTCGTGACAGGTAACTTCGGTAATCTGACGCTCAATTCTCTTAGTGGAGCTAGTGCAATTGTTGAATGGGATCAAAACAATGAGTTCGAAAGTCATTTGATTCTAGGAACACTTACCATCGATCAAGGATGGATCACATTAGATAAATCCGGTTCGATCAGTAATACTACATTATCAAATGTGGTATTGAGCTCGGTGAACTCAACACTATATGGTCACAATGGGAATCGCCCGGGAGCTTTCCAGATTAACACCGGCTCGATTACCAATACTGGTGGAACTATCATTGGACTGAATGATGGAACCGGTAGTATTACCATGAAGGTAGTCGGGAATATCAGCAATCTTGGCAACATAAAGGTGATCATGAATTCCGGAGTTGCAGGTGCAGGAAATGGCAATGCGACATTCATCGTGACAGGAACATTTAACCAAAGTACCGGGGATACCCGATTTATTTATAATGTAGCTTCAACCAACTCAGGAATATTCAATGCAACTTTTGGTTCATTGAATCTGAGCGGGGGTATATTCATGGGTCAAACCGGTTGTCATGCCGGCACTGGAGTGTGCAGTCTTTCCGTTACAAATAACCTAACTGTTAACTTCACGAACAATACCGATAAATTTCGAGGTACTTCCCTATCTTCAATAGGCTCAAATACCAATACTACGGGCTTCACACTAACTGTCGGTGGAAATCTCACCTTTTCAGGACCGTCTTCTTCAGAATTCACGACATCAGCCGCATATGGTACGGAATCTATTTTCATAAATGGTAACCTGCAAGTTTCAGGTGGAGTGTTTAGTATGAATTATGGAACGACTGCTGCGGCACATACTTCAAATGCACAGATTAACGGCAGTCTAATTGTACTCGGCGGGACAACCTTCCTGACCAGAAATGCAGGTTATGCAAGCATTATTATCAGCGGCGACCTAAATGTTTCCACCGGTATGCTGATCGTTAAAGCATCCACAGGAATTGTTCAGATGAACGTTAGCGGACAATTTAATCAAAGCAGCGGAACCATATATCTGCATGGAAATTCTGCATTATCATCAGGCGATAAAATCACACTTAGTATTGGTGGAAACTTCACGCAAAGCGGTGGTATATTGTCCTATGATGATAATTCTTCAAACAGCAATGCCACACATGAAATTTTACTCTCAGGGCCTCTCTATAGTTTGTCAGGAAACGGAATGCTAACTCATGCCGGAGCCGGAACAAGCACTTCCTTCGGTTCTCTGAAATTTTTACGCAGCGGATCAATACAATATTCGCGGTCAGGTGGTCACCAACTGCAGCAAGTAAAACAAACTGTAGAAGCAAATTGCACTCTGACTGTGGTCAGTGGTAACATTCAGGTTTGTTCTCATGCTAATCCGGGAACAGATTATTTCAGGATCGCATCAAATGGAATTCTCCAACTAAAATCAGGTCAGTTAGTTAGTGATGCTGTTTATGCAAACTCCGGAATTCAAGTAGACTCCCAGGGATTGCTCAGCGTTTACAATAGTAACGGACTTTACAATGGTAGTAGTTCTGGCTCTATAAGTTCAACGGGAAACATGAACTATTTCCTGGATGTCTTAAGTATAGTTGAGTATGCAGGCACCTCGAATCAGAGTCTGACAGGTACAGGTTTTGCAATGACAACTTCTGATCATCACAAATATGGAATACTACGAATAAACCTACCCAATGCAGAAACATCAGTTTATTTGAGCGAAAGTACTGTTTATACCAGAACGAGGCTGGAGTTGCGGAACGGAGTGATCGACCTTAATGGTAAATCATTTGTCTTAGAAAACGGCAGTCAAGATGCAGTCATCAGGACATCCGGATACGTTTATAGTGAAAATGATGAAAGCTTTTTCGTCTGGAAAAATATTGGCTCAGGGCTTCACGAGTTCCCGTTTGGAATAAATTCATCTTCCTATATCCCTGTCTTATTCACACCCCTTAGTGGATTCGGAAATGATGTTTCCATTTCTACACGTTCAACAAGTACATCTGATAACCTTCCTGTTCCAACAAATCTACTGGCGACTGTATTGAGTCTGGTAAGAATTGGATTTGCAGAGAATGAAGTTATTGACAGATGGTGGAAGGTGAATACAGCATCCATGACTGCGAATGTAACGCTCAAGTATGCTGCTAATGAGAACACCCTATCCCTTGCAAATCGATTAAGTCCTTTGGGAATGCGCAATTGGAGTGGTCTTTCATGGGATGAACCAAGGGGATATGGTTTCGCCATACTCAGCGGTATCGGAAGTGTGAGCATTTCAAATGTCAGTCAGTTTTCAAATTGGATACTAGCAGCGAACAATGCTGTTCTTCCTGTGGAGCTTTCTCTATTTCAGGCAAATGTTTTTAAGCATTCCGTTAGATTAGACTGGACCACTTCTACCGAAATAAACAACGATTTCTTCACAATCGAACGAAGTGAAGATGGGAATACATTTACAGAGTTATCACGTTTGAATGGTGCGGGCAACAGTTCAGAACTAAATAAATACTCCTACATCGACGAAAATCCTTTGAGTGGAAGATCATACTACAGGTTAAAGCAAACCGATTATGACGGCAAATTTACCTATTCGGAAATTAGGTCTGTCATGTTTAACGACCATGTAAATTCATATTTAAAAATCAATACTGTATCCCCTAACCCATTTGACAATTTATTCACCGTAAAATACTCTTTACCGGAAGCAGGAGAAGTGAGTATGATATTGACTCATTCTTCAGGAAAGTTAGTGAGCAGTAAAAAATTCAATTCAAATAAAGGAGAGAATTCCTTTGAATATTCCGAAGGCTCATCACTTCAAGCCGGAACATATATCCTACAGCTGGTTTTCAATGATCAAGTAGAAAGTAAAAAGCTGATCAAGAAATAAAATAGCATAAACACAAAAAATCATTCAATGAAAGGGAAAATTAAACCTGGCACAAAACTTAAAAACAAATTGTCGATTCGGCTTATGCTGGTTATCGGCATTGTTTCATTTTCTTTTGCTTTCACCATAGGCTTACTAGTTTATTTAAATGTAAGTAACCAAAGCAAATCCCGTGCCTCAGGTAATGGAAGTGAATCCGGTGGCAATTCATTGAACATTACCGGTGATATCATTACTGAATTTACCTGGGAAAATTCAAATGTACTAACTGCAACACTTGGTCCGGATGCAATCCGATCCGGAAAAAATGCGCATTCAGCCTTTGGTGGCAGAGCCTCGACAAAAGGGCTTGCTCCGGGTGCTGAAGGCAATGATCTGAATTTTGAGTTACCAGGAAATGCCCTTTTTGATCTTGAAGGAATTGATATAAGCATCGACTACAGAAGAAACGAAGAAACAGGAAATTTCCTTACAAGAGGATCAGGCTTCAATTTCGGAATGGAAAAAGGATTTTTAATCATCAACTATAGAGTGTCAGATGGTCGAAATTCTTTTGTGAACGTCAAAGCTAAAACTCAATATGAAGTAGTTTCAGATCCGGTCTTCAGAACTTACAGGTTTATTTATACACCTTCGACCGGAAAAGGCGAAATATTTGTTAACAGTGTCGTAGTTTGGAGTCATCAAGGTCAAGCAAATATGCCATTATACTGGAAAGAGCAAGAGAATTTAATTATTGGAAAAAATATGAATGGAGGCGGTATCGATCGACCTGTGTTTGACAATCTGGTAATCCGTTCAACCGGATCTGTTTCTATGTTCGCAGAATCTTTGTTGAACTTTATGCTGGAACCAAAGGATCAGCAAGTTAAGATCAACTGGTCTACAACTATGAATGATCAGGTTGATTATTTCACCATTGAACGATCGATGAACGGAATTGACTTTGTAAAAATAAGTACCTTCCCTTCTAATCCAAATTTTACAAATGGTGAAGAATATTCATATACAGATCATGTTGCAGAGTTATCAAATATAGTTTATTACCGTTTGAGACAAACATTTCTCAATGGAAAATTTGTAAGCCATCCCCTATCCGCAGTTCGTTTTAAAACTGACAAAGGACTTTCAATCGAAACTGTAAAACCGATCCCATTCCAGCAATCTTTTGATGTATCATACTTCCTTCCTCAATCGGGAAGAGTATGGATACAGCTAAGTGATGCTAAGGGAAATATTCTTAGTACAAAAACCTTCGAAGCACCTCAAGGAAAGAACGTACATATTTTCCGGGATCAGGATAATCTTGCTACAGGAGAATATTCACTGGACGTTATATTTCAAAATAAAAAAGTTTCCAGAAAAATAACAAAAGGCTAAGCCTCACAATTCACCCTATATAAAAAGCCGGGATCTGTGAACAATGTTCTCAGCTTCCGGCTTCTCCTGTTTTGTGTTGTTTGCTTACTTCTTCATCGAGGTCACTTTAAACTCTGTCCGTCGATTGGCCTGATGTTCTTCTTCACTGCAGTCCACC
>Ga0116143_10001451_pt1 | contig 28570 bp, 27 predicted proteins | sample AD_UKC034_MetaG_FD_89745 | JGI IMG/M metagenome (GOLD analysis project Ga0116143, IMG submission 89745) | Active sludge microbial communities of municipal wastewater-treating anaerobic digesters from USA - AD_UKC034_MetaG | ecosystem: Engineered > Bioreactor > Anaerobic > Digestate | place: USA...
CGACGCGGAACTCGCCAGCTTCGCCGAGCAACTCGAGCAGGCGCCGGCAGGTGGCGACATCCTCGCCGTGATCGGCATCGTGTTCGTCGTGCTGCTGATCCTGGAGTTCACCGGCGTCATCGACATCTTCAAGAAAGCCTGACGCCGGCAGGCGCGCCTTGCAGCGCGTCCGCTTTGGGGCTGTCGCCGTCGCGCTGCTGGCGAGCGGATGCAGCCTGCTGGCCAGCCACGGCAGCGGACCCGGCGCGGACGCGCCGTGGCCGGCCGACGCGCCGCCCGCAGTCGAACTTGCGGCGGTGCCGTTCCATCCGCAGGACGAATACCAGTGCGGCCCGGCCGCGCTCGCGACCCTGCTCGGCGCAAGCGGCATCGGGGTGGCGCCCGACGACCTGGTCGCCGAGGTCTATGTTCCCGCCCGCAAGGGCAGCCTGCAGACCGAGCTGCTCGCCGCGACGCGCCAGCGCGGGCGCATAGCCCTGGTGCTCGAGCCGTCGATGGCGGCGCTGGTCCACGAACTCGCCGCGCAGCGCCCCGTGCTCGTGCTCCTCAACCTCGGCGTGCGGTCGTGGCCGATCTGGCACTACGCGGTCGTCATCGGCTACGAACGGGACACACACGCGCTGTTGCTGCGCTCCGGCACGACCGAGCGCCAGCGCATGTCGCTGCGGCGCTTTTCCGGCGCCTGGTCACGGGCGGATCGCTGGGCCTACGTGGCGCTGCGCGCCGGGGAATTGCCGGCGAGCGGTGGTGGCGAGCGCTATGCCGCCGCGGTCGCCGATTTCGAGGCAGTCGACGCCGGCGCGGCGCTGCGGGCGTATGAGGCCGGCATTGCGCGCTGGCCCGACACACCCCTGCTGCGTCTCGGCGCCGCCAATGTGCTGCTCATGAAGGGTGACCCGGCCGCGGCCGAAGCCATGCTCACGGACCTCTTGCGAATCGCGCCCGCCGATGTGGCCGCGCGCAACAATCTCGCCGAGTTGCTGTCGCGGCGCGGCTGCCGGGACGCGGCGCGCGCGCAGATCGCGTTGGCGCGCGCCGCTGCGAAAGGCGGCCCGCTCGCACCGATCATCGAACAGACCGCCGCGGAGATCGAATCACGCGACGCGGACCCTGCAGCGCAGTGCCCGTGAGTCCCGCGGCACCGCGCTGCGCTAGAGGCGCTTCGCGAGCCTGCGCAGATAGGCCGCAAAGGGGTCGCCGAGTTCCTCGTGGGCGAGTGCGTGCTCGACGGTCGCCTGCAGGTAACCGAGCTTGCTGCCGCAGTCGTAGCGCTTGCCCGTGAAGCGATAGGCATAGACCGGCTCGGTCTGCATCAGCCGCGCAATGCCGTCGGTCAGCTGGATCTCGCCGCCCGCGCCGCGTCCGATGCGCTCGAGGTGCGCGAAGATGCTCGCCGAGAGCACATAGCGGCCGACGACCGCGAGGTTCGAGGGTGCCGCGGTCGGCTTGGGCTTCTCGATGATCCTGCGTATGCGGCGCACCGGCCCTGATCCACGCTCGACGGCGACGATGCCGTACTTGTCGGTTTCCCTCTTCGGCACCACTTCGACGCCCAGCACGCTCGCACGCACTCCGGAATACACCTCCGCCATCTGCGACAGGCAGCCCGGCTCGCCCATGATCAGGTCGTCGGCCAGGTGCACGAAGAACGGCTCGAAGCCCACGGCCGGTGCGGCGCACAGCACGGCATGGCCGAGGCCGAGCGGCGCAGGCTGGCGGATGTAGATGCACGACGCATACGAGGGCAGCACGCTGCGCAGCTGGCGCACGAGCTCGCTCTTGCCCTGCGCCTCGAGCAGCTTCTCGAGTTCCTGGTCGGAATCGAAGTGATCCTCGATCGCCCGCTTCGACGCGCCGGTGATGAACACGAGGCGCCGCGCACCCGCCTGCAGCGCTTCCTCGACCGCATACTGGATGAGCGGCTTGTCGACCACCGGCAGCATTTCCTTGGGACTGGCCTTGGTCGCAGGCAGGAAGCGGGTACCGCGGCCCGCCACGGGGAAGACCGCGGTCTTGATCAACGCGTTCTGGGGCATGCGCCGATTCTAACGCAGCGTGCGCATGCGCCACGGCGTGCTCACTGCGCCGGCTTGCTGCGCATCGGCTTGACTGTCGACTTGGCGGCCGGCTTGCCCGCGGCCGGCGCGGCCTTGACCGCCGGCGCCGGCTTGCCGCTGGCCCGATCGACCCGCAGCACTTCCCGATTGTCGTCGATGACCTTCTGGCCGATGCCAGCGACCAGCGCCAGTTCATCGACGCTCTTGAACGGGCCGTGCTGCATGCGATACGCGACGATCGCGGCGGCGCGCGAGGGCCCGATGCCCTTCAGCTCGCGATCGAGCGTGGCCGCATCGGCGGTGTTGATGTTGACCGGATCGGCGTACGCGCTGATCGGCAGCGCAAGACACAGCAGCAGACAGGCAATGATGGAACGCATGGCTCTCCCCTCCGGATGTGTGGCGGCCGACGGCCGCATGGGGAGAGGCTAGTGCGGTGGACACGCGCAGCCGAGCGTCGAAAGTGCGGCAAACGCGCCGCTTCAGGGCTTGACCGCAGCGGGCGGGAGCTCAGTCCCGGATCGGCTTGTCCGCGCCGTCATTGACGCGCTCGCGCAGGTCCTTGCCCGGCTTGAAATGCGGCACGTACTTGCCGGCGAGCGCCACTGCCTCGCCGGTCTTCGGATTGCGCCCCTGGCGGGGCGGACGGAAATGCAGCGAGAAGCTGCCGAAACCGCGGATCTCGATGCGATCGCCGGTCGCAAGCGCATCGCTCATGATCTCGAGGATCTGCTTCAGCGCCAGCTCGACATCCTTCGCCGGAAGATGCTTCTGCTTCGCAGTGATGATTTCGATGAGTTCCGATTTCGTCATGCGCTGCTGTTACCCCCGGCGCGTGGGCGCCCGGACTTGCGGTCCGGGCGCCTCGCCCTTGTCGTTTCTTGTCAGCGTATCAGGATCGGTCCGACGAACCGATCTGCTCCTTCAGCAGGTCGCCGAGCGACGTTCCCGACGAAGCAGCGCCCTGGTCGGACCGGTAGCTCGACACGGCTTCGGCCTCTTCATGGGCCTCCTTGGCCTTGATCGACAGCGAGATCGTGCGCGTCTTGCGATCGACGCCCGTGAACTTCGCCTCGATCTCCTCGCCTTCCTTCAGCACGGTGCGCGCGTCCTCGACGCGATCGCGGCCGAGTTCCGAGGCGCGCAGCTGGCCCTCGATGCCGTTGCCGAGGTCGATCACCGCGCCGCGCGCATCGACTTCACGGACCACGCCCCGCACGATCGTGCCGCGCGGATTCTCGGCGATGTAGGCCGAGAACGGATCCTTGGCGAGTTGCTTGATACCGAGCGAAATGCGTTCGCGCTCCGGGTCGATCGACAGCACCATCGCCTCGATCAGCTGGCCCTTCTGGTAGCTGCGCACGGCTTCCTCGCCGGGCACATCCCAGGAGATGTCCGAGAGGTGCACGAGGCCGTCGATCCCGCCGGGCAGGCCGATGAAGATGCCGAAGTCGGTGATCGACTTGATCTGCCCCGAGACCTTTTCGCCGCGGTTGCTGTTCTCGGCGAATTCCTTCCACGGGTTCGCCTGGCATTGCTTGAGGCCGAGCGAGATGCGGCGACGCTCCTCGTCGACGTCGAGCACCATGACCTCGACTTCCTGGCCGGTCTGCACGACCTTTGCCGGATTGACGTTCTTGTTGGTCCAGTCCATTTCGGACACGTGCACGAGGCCCTCGACGCCATCCTCGATCTCGACGAACGCGCCGTAGTCGGCGATGTTCGTGACCTTGCCGAACACGCGCGTGTTGGGCGGATAGCGGCGCGCGATGTTCTCCCAAGGATCTGCGCCCAGCTGCTTGAGGCCGAGCGAGACACGCGAGCGCTCGCGGTCGAACTTCAGGATGCGCACGTCGATCTCGTCGCCCACCTTGACGACTTCCGACGGATGCTTGACGCGCTTCCACGCCATGTCGGTGATGTGCAGCAGGCCGTCGATGCCGCCGAGGTCGACGAACGCGCCGTAGTCGGTCAGGTTCTTGACCGCACCCTTGACGACCGCGCCTTCCTGCAGGTTGTCCATCAGCGCGCTGCGCTCGGCGGAGAATTCCTGCTCCACGACCGCGCGGCGCGAGACCACCACGTTGTTGCGCTTCTGGTCGAGCTTGATGACCTTGAACTCGAGCGGCTTGCCCTCGAGGTAGGAGGTGTCACGCACCGGGCGCACGTCGACCAGCGAACCCGGCAGGAACGCCCGCACGGTCTCGATCTCGACGGTGAAGCCACCCTTGACGCGACCGGTGATCACGCCGGTGACGATTTCGCTCGCCTCGAACGCCTTCTCGAGGCGGGTCCAGGTGCGGGCGCGCTTGGCCTTCTCGCGCGACAGGCGGGTCTCGCCGTTGCCGTCCTCGACGGCATCGAGCGCGACTTCCACTTCGTCGCCGACTGCGACCTCGATCTCGCCGCGCTCGTTCTTGAACTGATCGATGCCGATCACGGCCTCGGACTTGAGGCCCACGTTCACGATGACGATGTCGTCGGTGAGCCCGACGACGAGTCCGGTGAGGATCATTCCCGGACGGATGCGCTGGTTGGCGAGACTCTGCTCGAATAGCTGAGCGAAACTTTCAGTCATGTTGGTTGATGTCCTGCATGCGCGGCCTTGCCGCGCTGTAACACCCCGGCCCGTTCCTTGAGCCCTGGGGAAACCCGAAAAAAGCGCTGCATCCCGCAGCGCCACGTCCAATTCCTCGCGCGTTCAGCTCCACAGGCCGAGACTGCGTCCCTGCGACAGCACCGCCGCGACGACCTGAGCCACGCTCATGCCGGTCGAATCGATGATGCGGGCGTCGGGCGCAGGCACCAGCGGTGCGACCGCGCGGGTCGAATCTCGCTGGTCCCGTTCGGCTATCTCACGCGAAAGGGCGGCGAGGTTAGCACCAGACCCCTTTTCTTTCAACTGCTTATAGCGCCTCAGGGCGCGCTCTTCCGCCGTGGCGACGAGGTAGATCTTGAGGCGGGCGGCCGGGAAGACCACGGTGCCCATGTCCCGCCCGTCGGCAACCAGGCCCGGGGGGCGGGCGAAGGCGCGCTGGCGATCGAGCAGTGCATCCCGCACGGCGGGCCAGGCAGCCACCCTGGAGGCCCCCTGCCCGGCCTCTTCCGAGCGGATCTCGCGCGTGACATCGACGCCGTCGACCCGCACCCGCTCGCCACCCTGCCCGTCGCTGCCGAATACGACGTCCATCGAACGGGCAAGCGCCGCATGGCCTTCGACGTCCTCGGCGGAGAGCCCCCTGCGGGCGCCCAGCAGGCCGACGATGCGGTACAGGGCGCCGCTGTCGAGCAGGTGCCAACCCACCACTCGGGCGACCTCACGGCTGACCGTACCCTTGCCTGAGCCGCTCGGGCCGTCGATCGCGACTACGGGAACGGCGTCCATGCCTGCATCCTACGTAATGAGGAGTCCCGCGGCGCGCGCCAGTGGCACGAAGCCGGGAAAGGAGGTGGCGACATTGGCCACGTCCAGGATCTCGAGCGGCCCCGATGCCCGCAGGCTCGCGACCGCAAAGGCCATGGCGATGCGGTGGTCACCGTGGCTGTCGACAGTGCCACCGGACATCGGCCCGCCTTCGATGCGGATGCCGTCGGGCAGCAGTTCGTGCACCACGCCGAGCCGCCCGAGGCCCTCGGCCATTACCGCGAGCCGGTCGGTCTCCTTCACGCGCAGCTCCCCGGCGCCACGCAGCTCGGTGACACCCTCGGCCGCAGCGGCCGCGATGAACAGCACCGGAAACTCATCGATGGCGAGCGGCACCAGCGCCTCGGGAATAGCGACACCCCGCAGCGGTGCGGCCTTGATGCGCAGGTCGGCGCTCGGTTCACCGCCGCTCACGCGGGCGCCCTCCACGCTGATATCCGCGCCCATCAGACGCAGGATGTCGATCACGCCCGTGCGGGTGGGATTCATGCCGACACTCCGCAGCAGGAGGCCTTCATGCGCGGCGAGACAGCCGGCAACGATGAAAAAGGCCGCCGAGGAGATGTCGGCCGGCACGTCGACCCGCGTGGCGGTGAGCCGCTGTCCGCCCTCGATGGCAACGGTGGCGCCGTCACGTTGCACGCGCACGCCGAAGCCCTGCAGCATCCGCTCGGTGTGGTCGCGGGTCGGCGCCGGCTCGGTGACGCGGGTGGTGCCCGCAGCCTGCAGGCCCGCGAGCAGGATCGCGGACTTCACCTGCGCGCTCGGCACCGGCAGGTCGTAATCGATAGCGTGCAGTCTGCGCCCGCCGGTGATGCGCACCGGTGGTCTGCCATCGTGTGTCTCGATGGCGGCACCCATCTCGCGTAGCGGTCTCGCGACGCGCTCCATCGGCCGCGTCATCAGCGAGGCATCGCCGGTCAGCGTGGTATCGAACGCCTGCCCCGCGAGCAGCCCCATGAAAAGTCGCATCGCCGTGCCGGAGTTGCCGACATCGAGTACCTGACCTGGTGCGGACAGGCCGCGCACGCCGGCGCCGTGCACGCAGACCCGGGTCGGCTCCGTCCGGTCGACCGTGACGCCCATGGCCTGCAGCGCGGCGAGCGTGGCGAGGCAGTCCTCGCTCGGCAGGAAACCGTGTATCTCGGTGCGACCATCGGCAATGCCGCCAAGCATCAGCGCACGATGCGAAATGGACTTGTCACCCGGGACTGTGAGTTCGCCGCCGACGCGTTCGCCGGGCTGCACGAGGTAGCGGACCTGCCGGTTCAACGCGCGCCGTCCCCCGGCCAGGCATCGATGAGTTCGAGCAGGCGCGCATTCTCCTGCGGGCGTCCGATCGTGATGCGCAGGTATTCGGCCAGGCCGTAGTTGCCGACCGGGCGCACGATGACGCCACCGCGCAGCAGGTGATCGTTGAGCGCCGCGGCGCGCGGCGCGCTGCCGATGTGCGCGAGCAGGAAGTTGCCGGCCGATGGCAGCACCGTGAAGCCTCGCGAGGCGAGTTCGCGCGCAAGGCGCGGACGCTCCGCCTGCACCAGCGCCACCGAGCGCACAAGGTGCTCGTCGTCGGCGAGCGCCGCACGCGCGCCCTCGAGCGCAATCGAATTCACGTTGAAGGGCTGGCGGATGCGGTTCAGCACGTCGGCGACCTCGGGATGGCTCGCCGCATAGCCCACGCGCAGCCCCGCGAGACCATATGCCTTGGAGAAGGTACGCACAACGACGAGCCGCGGGTGGCGCGCGAGCCAGGCGATGCCGTCGCCGCAATCCTCGGCGCGCGCATATTCGAAATACGCCTCGTCGAGCACGACGAGGGTGCTCGACGGCAGGCCCGCGACGAAAGCCTCGAGCGCCGCCGCCCCGACCCAGGTGCCGGTGGGGTTGTTGGGGTTCGCGACGAACACCAGGCGTGTTTGCGCCGTGACCGCCGCGCGCATCGCATCGAGGTCGTGGCCGAGGGGCATTCGCGGGTGATCCGCCGGCAGCGCCGGCACCACGATCGCACGCGCGCCGGTCGCCTGCACGGCGAGCGGATAGACCGCGAAACAGTATTGCGAGAATACCGCATCGGTGCCGGGGGTGAGGAACGCCTCGGCGAGCAGCACGAGCACGTCATTAGAACCATTGCCGAGCGTGAGCTGCGCCGGCGCGACGCCGAGCCGCGCGGCAAGCGCCTGCTTCAGCGCGTGGCCGCTGCCATCGGGATAGGCGGCCGACTCCGCGAGCGCCGCCTGCATTGCGGCCATCGCCGCGGGGCCCGCACCGAGCGGATTCTCGTTCGATGCGAGCTTGATGATGTCGGTGAGCCCGAGCTCGCGCGCAACTTCGCTGACCGGCTTGCCGGGCGTGTACGGTGCGATCTGCCGCACGCACTCGCTCGCCAGCCGGGCGGGATGCTCGGTGCTCACAGGATCGCCCGCGGGTAGGCGCCGAGCACGCGGAACAGCGAGGCGCGCTTCTTCAGACTGGCGAGCGCCTTGGCGATGGCCGGGTCGTCCGCGTGCCCCTCGATGTCGAGAAAGAACACGTAGTCCCACTTGCGGCGCCCCGACGGGCGCGACTCGATGCGCGTGACGTTGATGCGATGCCTCGCGAGCGGCTCGAGCAGCCGGTAGAGCGCGCCCGGTGCATCGGTATGCCCGCCCGAGACGATGAAGGTGGTGCGATCGACGCCGCTCGGGGCGAACAGCTTGCGGCCGATCACCAGGAAGCGGGTCGTATTGTCGGGCCGGTCCTCGATCTGCGCCGCGAGGATGTTGAGTCCGTACACTTCGGCCGCCGTGTCGCCGGCGATCGCCGCGGTACCCTGCTCGTCGCGCGCCCGGCGCGCGCCCTCGGCATTGCTCGCCACCGGCACGAGTTCGATGTCCGGGAGATTCTCGCGCAGCCAGTCGCGGCACTGCGCCAGCGACTGCGGATGCGAGCAGATGCGCTTGACCTTGCGCAGGCTGTCCATGCGCCCCATCAGGAAATGGTGGATGCGCAGCTCCACCTCACCGCAGATGTGCAGCGGCGATGAGAGGAATCGGTCGAGCGTGTAGTTGACGGTGCCCTCGCTCGAGTTCTCGATCGGCACGACGCCGAAGTCGGCACTGGCCGCCTCCACCTCGTGGAACACCTCCTCGATCGAAGCGAGCGCGAGCGCGCGCACCGAATGCCCGAAGTGCTTGAGGACGGCAGCCTGCGTGAACGTGCCCTCGGGACCGAGGAAGGCGACCTTGAGCGGCTCCTGCTGCGCGAGGCACGCCGACATGATCTCCCGGAACAGCCGCAGCACTTCCTCGTCGCGCAGCGGCCCCTTGTTGCGCTCGAGCGCGAGGCGCAGGACCTGCGCTTCGCGCTCCGGCCGGTAGAAATCGACGGTGTGGCCGTCTTTGTGCTTCGAGATGCCAACCTGCTGCGCGAGCGCGGCGCGCTCGTTCAGCAGGTCATGGATGCGCGCATCGACGTCGTCTATGCGCCGGCGCACGTCATCGAGCGCCACCCTGCCGGGCGCACTCCGCTTCGCCTTCCCCTTCGCCCTCGCCATCGGCTTCGGCTTCGGCTTCGGCTTCGCTGTTGCCTTGCGTCCCGCCATGGCGGCCTGCCGCGCGTCACACGACGCGAGCGGACAGCACCCCGTGGATGGCGCGGAGCCGCTCGACGACACCTGCCGGCACCTCGCCGTCGGCATCGATCAGCGTGTACGCATACTCGCCGCGCGACTTGTTGAGCAGGTCGGCAATGTTGAGCTTGGCCTCGGCGAGGCAGTTCGAGATCTGGCCGATCATGGTCGGCACGTTGCTGTTGGCGATCGCAATACGCGAGGTGCCCGGCACACGCGACAGCACCGCTTCGGGGAAATTGACGCAGTTGCGCAGGTTGCCGTTCTCGAGGAAATCGCGCACGGTCTCGGCGACCATCACCGCGCAGTTCTCCTCGGCTTCGCCGGTCGAGGCGCCGAGGTGCGGCAGCGTGACGATGCGCGGATGGTCCTTGAGGGCGTTCTTCGGGAAATCGCACACGTAGGCGCGCAGGTGCCCGGCATCCAGCGAGGCGATGATCGCCTTGTCGTCGACGATCGGCGCGCGCGCGAAATTGAGGACCACGCCACCCTTGCGCATCAGCGCGAGACGGGCCTCGTTGACCAGGCCCCGGGTCTGGTCATTGAGCGGCACATGCACCGTCACGATATCGGCGCGTGAGAACAGGTCGTCGAGCGACAGCGCCTGCTCGACATTCGAGGAGAGCTGCCAGGCGCGTTGCACGGTGATCTGCGGGTCAAAGCCCAGCACCTTCATGCCGAGAGCGAGCGAGGAGTTCGCCACCTCGACGCCGATGGCACCAAGGCCCACGACGCCGAGGGTGCGCCCCGGCAGTTCGAAACCGACGAAGTTCTTCTTGCCCTTTTCGACCGCGACGTCGATTTCCTTGTCGTCGCCGGTCACGCTGCGTGCGAAGTCCCAGGCGGCGCACACATTGCGCGCCGCGATCAGCATGCCGGCAATCACCAGTTCCTTGACCGCGTTGGCATTGGCGCCCGGCGCGTTGAACACCGGCACACCGCGCTGCGACAGCGCCGCCACCGGGATGTTGTTGACGCCCGCGCCGGCGCGCCCCACGGCGAGCAGGCTGTCGGGGAGCTGCAGCGCGTGCATGTCGGCCGAGCGCACGAGGATGGCATCGGGCCTGGCGATATCCGAGGCGATTTCGTAGCGCTCGCGCGGCAGCCGCTCGAGGCCTTTGACACTGATGTTGTTGAGAGTCTGGATCCTGAAAGTCATGGTCGATGGCAGCGCCGGCGTTCAGCCGTGGCGCCGCTGGAACTCCTTCATGAATGCAATGAGCGCGTCGACGCCTTCGATCGGCATCGCGTTGTAGATCGACGCCCGGAAGCCGCCGACCGAACGGTGGCCCTCGAGGTTGGTGAGTCCCGCGCTGGCCGCCTCGGCGAGAAAGGTCTTCTCGAGGCCGGTATCCGGGATCGTGAACGGCACGTTCATCCACGAACGCGCCTCCTTCGCGACCGGGTTGCGGTAGTAGCCGGAGCCATCGATCGCCTCGTAGAGGCGCTCGGCCTTGGCGCGGTTGACCTTGGCGATCGCCGCGAGCCCGCCCTGGCGCTTGAGCCACTTGAACACGAGGCCCGCGAAGTACCAGCCGAAGGTCGGCGGCGTATTGAGCATCGATTCGTTGTCGGCCATGGCCTTGTAGTCGAACACGGTGGGCGTGCCGGGCCGCGCCTTGCCGATCAGGTCATCGCGCACGATCACGACGACGAGACCGGAAGGTCCGATGTTCTTCTGCGCTCCGGCGTAGAGCAGGCCGAACTTCGACACGTCGATCGGGCGCGACAGGAGGGTCGAGGAGAAATCCGCGACCAGCGGCACCTCGCCGGTGGCAGGCACGTATGGGAACTCGACGCCCCCGATGGTCTCGTTCGGCGTGTAATGTACGTAGGCCGCGCCGCGGGTGAGCTTCAGCGCCGACTGCGCAGGCACGGTGCTGTAGTTGCCCGCCGACTCGTCGGCGGCGACGTTCACGGTCGCGTAGCGTTTGGCCTCGCCGATCGCCTTCTTCGACCAGGTGCCGGTGTTGACGTAGTCGACGGTGGAGTCCTGCGTGGCGAGATTCAGCGGGATCGCCGAGAACTGCCCGGTGGCGCCGCCCTGCAGGAACAGCACTTTGTAGTTGGCGGGAATGGCGAGCAGTTCGCGCAGGTCGGCTTCGGCCTCCTGCGCCACGGCGATGAACGCCTTGCTGCGATGGCTGATCTCCATGACCGACATGCCGCTGGAATGCCAGTCGGTCATTTCGGCCTGGGCCTGTTCCAGGACTTCGAGGGGCAGCGTTGCCGGCCCCGCGGCGAAATTGAATACGCGCACGAGCTTGCTTTCGGGGGTTCGGGGTGGTCGAAAGGGTCCCCGCGATTTTATCAAGGTGGCGCGGGGCCGTCAGAACTTTCCGTGCTTTCGTCCTCGGCCGCAGGCTGGCCGTCGTCGTCCAGGCTCTCGATGCGCTCGACGCCCACCAGGCGCTCGCCCTCGTCGAGGCGGATCAGGCGCACGCCCTGTGTGTTGCGCCCGACCACCGACACGTCGGCCACCGGCGTACGCACCAGCGTGCCGTTCGAGCTGATCAGCATCAGCTCCTGCGACTCCCCGACCTGCAGGGCCGCGACCGTGGCGCCGTTGCGCTCGGTGGTCTGCAGTGCGATCACGCCCTGGCCGCCGCGCCCATGCACCGGGAAGTCATCGAGCGGCGTGCGCTTGCCGTAACCGTTCTCCGACGCGGTGAGCACGTGGCCCTCGCGCACCACGATCAGCGCGATGAGCTCCTGACCGGTCTCGAGCTTGACGCCGCGTACGCCCGCCGCGTCGCGGCCCATGGCGCGCACTTCGTTCTCGTCGAAACGGATCGCCTTGCCGCCGCTCGTGAACAGCATGATTTCGCGCGTGCCGTCGGTCAGATCGACGCCCACCAGGCGATCGTTGTCGCGCAGATCGACCGCGATGATGCCGCTCGAGCGCGGCCGCGAGAATGCCGACAGCGGCGTCTTCTTCACGGTGCCCTGGCTGGTCGCCATGAACACGTAGTGCGTGTCGTCGAACTGCTTGACCGGCAGCACGGCGTTGATCTTCTCGCCTTCGCGCAGCGGCAGCAGATTGACCATGGGCTTGCCGCGCGCGTTGCGCCCGGCCTGCGGCAGCTCGTACACCTTGAGCCAATAGACCTGCCCGCGGTTCGAGAAGCACAGCAGCGTGTCGTGCGTGTGCGCGACGAACAGCGTCTCGATGAAATCCTCGTCCTTCACCGCGGTGGCCGACTTGCCGCGGCCGCCGCGCCGTTGGACCTGGTACTCGGTCACCGGCTGCGACTTCGCATAACCCGCGTGCGACAGCGTGACGACGACGTCCTGCGGCTCGATCAGGTCTTCGGTCGTGAGGTCGAGATGGTCGCGGTTGATCTCGGTGCGCCGCTCATCGCCGTACTGCTCGCGCACCTCGATCAGCTCGTTGCGGATGACCTCGGCCAGCCGCTCGGGCCGCGCCAGGATGTCGCTCAGGTCGCGCAGCAGGTCGAGCAGCCCCTGGTATTCGGCGACGATCTTGTCCTGCTCGAGCGCGGTCAGGCGGTTGAGCCGCATGTCGAGGATGGCCTGGGCCTGCGCTTCCGAGAGCCGATAGGCGCCGTCGATGAGGCCAGTGTCGGCACCAGCGCCCTCGGGCCGCGTGCTGACCTCGCCGGCGCGCGCCAGCAATGCCGGCACGCCGCCCGGCGGCCAGCTGCGCGCGGTCAGCGCGACGCGCGCATCGGCCGGCGAACTCGCGGCCTTGATCGTCGCGATCACCTCGTCGATGTTGGCGAGCGACACCGTGAGCCCCTCGAGGATGTGGGCACGCTCGCGCGCCTTGCGCAGGTCGTGGATCGTGCGCCGCGTGACGATCTCGCGCCGATGCCGCAGGAAGGCCTCGAGCATCTCCTTGAGTGACAGCAGGCGCGGCTGGCCGTCGACCAGTGCCACCATGTTGATGCCGAACACCGTTTCCATCGGTGTCTGCGCGTAGAGATTGTTGAGCACGACCTCGGCGACTTCACCGCGCTTCAGCTCGATGACGATGCGCATGCCGTCCTTGTCGGACTCGTCGCGCAGTTCCGAAATGCCGTCGATGTTCTTGTTGCGCACCAGATCGGCGATGCGCTCGAGCAGGCGCGCCTTGTTGACCTGGTACGGCAGCTCGGTCACGACGATCGCCTGGCGCCCACCCTTCTCTAGGTCTTCGAAGCGTGCACGCGCGCGCAGCGAAAGGCGCCCACGGCCGCCCTTGTACGCCGCCACGATCTCCTGCGCACCGTTGATGATGCCGGCGGTCGGGAAGTCCGGGCCCGGCACGATCTGCATCAGGGCCGCGAGCGAAATGGCCGGATCCTCGAGCACGGCGAGGCAGGCGTTCACGATCTCGGTGAGGTTGTGCGGCGGGATGTTGGTCGCCATGCCGACCGCGATGCCGGACGAACCGTTCAGCAGCAGGTTTGGCACGCGCGTCGGCAGCACCGAGGGTTCGTGCTCCGACTCGTCGTAGTTCGGCACGAAATCGACGGTTTCCTTGTCGATGTCGGCGAGCAACTCGCCCGCGAGGCGCGACATGCGCACTTCCGTATAGCGCATCGCCGCCGGCATGTCGCCGTCGACCGAGCCGAAGTTGCCCTGGCCGTCCACCAGCATGTAGCGCATCGAGAACGGCTGCGCCATGCGCACGATCGCGTCGTAGACGGAGGCGTCGCCGTGAGGGTGGTATTTGCCGATCACGTCGCCGACGACGCGCGCGGACTTCTTGTAGGCCTTGTTCCAGTCGTTGCCGAGCTCGCGCATCGCGTACAGCACGCGCCGGTGCACGGGTTTCAGGCCGTCACGCACGTCGGGCAGCGCGCGCCCGACGATCACGCTCATGGCGTAATCGAGGTAGGAGCGGCGCATCTCGTCTTCGAGGTTTACGGGCAGGATTTCGCGGGCGATCTCGACCATGCGTGGCTGTCGGTTTTATCCAAGCTTAAAAGGGGCATTTTACCACACCAGCCCCCTCCAACCCCCCATTTCCGCAGGGCGTCCCGGCAGCGGCCCCGATATACTTTTGCGACGATGCAGACCATCGACCTGATCGTCGAAGCCCGCTGGGTCCTCGCCATGGACGGCACGCCCGTGCGCGAACATGCCGCCGTCGCGATCGACCATGGCCGCATCATCGCCATCGGCCCTGCCGCCAGCCTCGCCGGGAACTTCGCACCGCGCGAACACCTGCGCAGACCGCAGCACGCGCTGCTCCCCGGCCTCGTCAATGCGCACACGCACGCTGCAATGAGCCTGCTGCGGGGCCTGCCGATCCGCGGCCCGCTGATGCAGTGGCTCAACGAGACGATATGGCCGCTCGAGCGCCGCTGCGTCAACGCGCAGTTCGTCGCGAGCGGCACCCGGCTCGCGATGGCCGAAATGCTGCGTGCCGGCATCACCTGCTTCGCCGACATGTATTTCTTTCCCGAGGAGGTCGCGCGGCTCGCGCGCCAGCACCACCTGCGCGTGTCGCTCGGCCTGCCGATCGCGGACGCCCGCACACCCTGGGCCGCCGATGCCGACGAGCACCTCGACAAGGCCGCAAGGCTCTGGGACGAGTACCGCGACGATCCGCTCATCCTGCCCTGCTTCGCGCCGCATTCGCCGTACGCGGTCAGCCGCGCCACCTTCGCGCGCCTGCGACGCCTGGTCGATCAACTCGATGCACCGCTCGCGATGCACCTGCACGAGTCCCAGTCCGAAGTGCATGACAGCGTCAATGCCCACGGCGAGCGCCCGCTGTCCTGGCTCGCAGACGAGGGCCTGCTGCGCCCGGGCTTCGCCGCGGTGCACATGTCCTGGCTCACCGACGAGGACATCGATCTTGCGGCGCGCTCGGGCATCTCCGTGGTGCATTGCCCGCAATCGAATCAGCGCCTCGGCAGCGGTACCTGCCCGGTCAACCGGTTGCGCGAGGCGGGCGTGAACGTCGCGCTCGGCACCGACGGGGCCGCCAGCGTCGGCGCGCTCGACCTGCTCGCCGAGGCCCGCGCGGCCTGCCTGCTCGCGAACGGCAGTGCGCACAGTCCGCAGGCGCTTTGTGCGCACGACGCGCTCGCCATGGCGACGCTCGGCGGTGCCCGGGCGCTGGGCCTCGCGGACGAGATCGGCTCGATCACTCCCGGCAAGGCGGCCGACCTGATCTGCATCGACCTGTCGGCCACGGCCTGCCACCCGGTCGGCGACGCGGCCGATGCCATCGTCTTTGCCGCGACGCGCGACTCGGTCGCGGACGTGTGGGTCGCGGGCCGGGCCATGGTACGCGAGCATCGCCTGCTCGCCTTCGATGCCGCGGAGCTCGCGGCCATCGCGCGCGAGTGGCCCGCGCGCATCGCCACCGGAGTCGCCGCATGAGCCAGGCCGGCATGCATTACGGCGCCGACGCCGCCGAACTCGCCAAGTTCGACGCCCTCGCGCATCGCTTCTGGGACCCGCGCGGCGAGTTCCGTCCGTTGCACAGCCTGAACCCGGTGCGCGCACAGTTCATCGCGGGACGCGTGCGGCTCCCCGGCGCACGCGTGCTCGACGTCGGCTGCGGCGGCGGCCTGCTCGCCGAGGCGCTCGCCGACGCCGGCGCCAGCGTGACGGCGATCGACCTCGCGCCGTCGATGATCGAAGTGGCGCGCCTGCACGCGCTCGAGCGGGGCGTGACGATCGACTATCGCGTCATGGGCGCCGAGGCACTGCTTGCCGCGGGCGAGCCACCCTACGACATCGTCACCTGCATGGAAATGCTCGAGCACGTACCGGACCCTGCTGCGCTCATCGGCTGCTTCGCGCGGCTCCTGCGTCCCGGCGGCGAGCTGTTCATCTCGACGATCAACCGCAACGCGAAGTCCTTCGCGCTCGGCATCGTCGCAGCCGAATACGTACTTCGGCTTCTGCCGCGCGGCACGCACGAGTACGCGCGCTTCATCCGCCCGTCGGAACTCGCGGCCATGGCGCGGCCGGCGGGCTGCACCCTCATCGACCTTGCCGGCATCGCCTACGATCCCTTCAGCGGGCGAAGTTCCCTGACCACCGACACGGCAGTGAACTACCTGGCGCACTTGCGGCGCGAGGGCGGCACATCGTGATGCGCGAAACCTCGCGCGCGCCGGTCGGCGCCGTATTGTTCGATCTCGACGGCACGCTGCTCGACACCGCGCCCGACATGGTGGGCGCGCTCAACACGCTGCGCCGCGAACAAGACCTCGCGCCGGTACCGTTCGCAATCGCACGTCCGTACGTATCGCACGGTTCGAGCGGCTTGCTCCGCGTCGGCTTCCCCGATGCGGACGCGGACGAGATCGAGCGGCTGCGCGAGCGCTTCCTCGCCCTCTACAACGATCGCCTCGCCGATGAGACCACCCTCTTTCCGGGGGGCGATATCCTGCTCGCGCATCTCGAGGCCGCGGCGCTGCCTTGGGGCGTAGTGACCAACAAGCCCGGCTGGCTCGCCGCACCGCTCCTTGCCGAACTCGGCCTCGAGCCGCGCATGGCCGTGCTCGTGAGCGGCGACACCCTGCCGGAACGCAAGCCGCACCCGCGCCCATTGCTGCATGCGGCCGAAGCGATCGGCATCGACCCGCTCGCCTGCGTGTACGTCGGCGATGCGCTGCGCGACATACAGGCCGCACGCGCGGCCGGCATGCGGCCGGTGGTCGCCTCGTTCGGCTATGTGGCGGCCGCGGACGCCCATCACCTGTGGCCGGCGGAGGCGTGGATCGATGCGCTAACCGACCTGATCGGCTGGCTGGGAAGCGCATGAGTACGGCGGTCATCGCGGCGATCGGCATCGGCGGCTTCCTCCTCGGGGCGCTGATCGGCTGGCTCGTGGCCCAGTTGCGCGCGGCGCGACACGCTGCCGGACTCGGCGCTGCGCTCGAAGCCGCCAGGGCGCGACTGCAGGCCGACGAGGAGCGCGCGCAGGCGCAGGTCGCGCTGCTGACGCAGAGCGAGGCGCGGCTGCGCGCCGCGTTCGACGAGCTCGCCTCGGAATCGCTGCGCGCGAACAGCGAAGTCTTCCTGGCGCTGGCGCGCGAATCGCTGGGGCGCGAGCACGCCACCGTGCAGGGCGCGCTGAAGGAGCGCGAGAGCGCATTCAACCAGCTGATCGAGCCGATCCGCGCGGCGCTCGCCCGCACCGAGGCCGAAGTGCAGGCACTCGAGCGCGAGCGCCGCGAGGCATTCACGACGCTGCGCACGCAGATCGAGTCGCTGACGAGCGGCCAGGCCCAGCTCGCGCGCGAGACGCGCAACCTGGTCACCGCGCTGCGCCGGCCCGAAGTGCGCGGCCGCTGGGGCGAGCTCACGCTGCGTCGGGTCGTCGAACTCGCGGGACTCACCGAGCACGCCGACTTCACCGAACAGGCGCAGGTCGCGACCGGGTCCGGCGCGCTGCGACCCGACCTCGTCGTGCACATGCCCGAGGAGCGTGACCTCGTGGTCGACGCCAAGACGCCACTCGATGCGTATCTCGAGGCGGTCGAGGCCGACAACGACGAAGCGCGGAGGCTCGCGCTCGGGCGCCATGCACAGCAGGTCGAAGCGCGCGTGCGCGAACTCGCGGGCAAGGCCTACTGGTCGCAGTTCGCGCGCTGCCCCGAGTTCGCGGTGCTGTTCCTGCCCGGCGACCAGTTCCTGTCGTCGGCGCTCACGGAGCGCCCCGACCTGATCGACAACGCGCTGAAGCAGAGCGTGGTGATCGCGACCCCCTCGACGCTGATGGCGCTGCTGAAGGCAGTCGCCTACGGCTGGCGCCAGGCGCAGGTCGCGCAGAATGCCGCCGAGATCCGCGACCTCGGCCAGGAGCTCTATCGACGCCTCGGCAACTTCTCCGGCCACCTCGCCAAGGTCGGCCAGCGCCTCGGCAACGCGGTGGAGTCGTACAACAGCGCGGTAGGCTCGCTCGAGCGCCAGGTGATGCCGCAGGCGCGACGCTTCACCGAGCTCGGCGTGACCGGCGATGCCGCACTGGCGAACCTCGAGCCGGTCGAGCGGCTGGTGCGCGAACCGGCGTCTGCCCCCGGCGACAACAACGAGCCGTGAGCGTTCCCGCGGCTCCACCGCCGCCCCGCAGTGCCGGCGCGCGCTATTTCGCCTGGCTATACAGCGAATCGGCGGCGCGCGACGGCGTCGCCGCGCTGCTCGCGATCGAACACGAAATCATGACGGGCGCGCGCGGCGAGCTGGATCATGCGGTGGCGCACGCGCGCCTCGCGTGGTGGCAGGACGAGTGCGCGCGCCTGCACGCCGCGCAGCCCGTGCACCCGGCCGCCCTCGCCGCCCGGGATGCGTTCCTGGCCGCCGGCCTGCCGCCTCCGGACATGCGGATGCTGCCGGAGTTCGCGGCCGCGAGACTCGCCTGCGCGAGCCTCGGGCGAGAGACCACGGCCGGGGCTGCGGCGCAGGATGCCGCTCGCTGGACCGAGGCGCTCTTCCTGCCGCTCGTCGCACTGTCTGCCGCAGTGGCCCGCGTGGACACCGGCACCGCGGCCGCGGAGCTGCGCGCGCTCGGCGTCGCGCTCTGCACGCACGAGCAGCTGCGAGACGAGGCCACGCGCACGGCGCTGCGCACCACGCTCGCGGCACTCCCGCTCCCCATACGTGCAGCGCTGCGTGCGCTCATCGTGTGGTCCACAATCGCCCTGCGGCCCGTCGCGGTCTCGCGTGGCGCGCTGCTCGCCGAGAACTGGATCGCCTGGCGCGCCGCACGCGCGGCCGCACCCCCTGCCCAGAGGTCTGCCGGATGAATACAACTTTCGAACCGCGGCTGCATCGCGCCGCCCCCGATGAGCTTGTCGGTCGCGTGATCGCGATCACCGGCGCGGGCGATGGCATCGGCCGCGCGGTCGCGCTCGCCTGCGCCGCGCACGGCGCCGAAGTGGTGCTGACCGGGCGCACGGTCGGCAAGCTCGAAAAAGTCTACGACGAGATCGTCGCCGCGGGTCATGCCGAACCCATCATCGCACCGCTCGATCTCGAGAAGGCCACGGCCCGCGACTACGACGCACTCGCGGACGCGATCGGCACGCGCTATGGCCGCCTCGATGGCCTGCTTCACAACGCGGGCCTGCTCGGCGATCTCGCGCCGATCGAGCATTACGATGTGCCGCTCTGGACGCGCGTGCTGCACGTCAACGTCACCGCGGCATTCGCGCTGACCCAGGTCCTGCTGCCGCAGCTGCGGGCGGCGGCCGATGCGAGCGTACTGTTCACGACGAGCAGCGTCGGGCGGCGCGGTCGCGCGTACTGGGGCGCCTACGCCGTCTCGAAATTCGCGGTCGAGGGCCTCACGCAGGTGCTCGCCGACGAACTGCACGGCACGAGCTCGGTGCGCGTCAACGCGATCAATCCGGGCGCGACGCGCACGGCAATGCGCCGCACGGCGTATCCGGCCGAGGATCCCGCGACGGTGACGCCGCCGGCGGCGATCACCGCCGCGTACGTCTGCCTGCTGGGACCCGCTTCGAAGGGGATGACCGGCCTGAGCGTGGACGCGCAGGCGCCGCGCGAGCGCTAGGCTCGGCGGGCGGCGGCGTACCGACCAGCGCAGCGAGCTCCGCATCGGTCATTGCGCGTGAACGACCCCGCGGCAGATCGCGGTCGAGTTCGAGGGTGCCGAAACGTACGCGCAGCACGCGGCTGACCGTCGCGCCCTGGCGCTCGAACAGCTGGCGCACCGCCTTGCCGCTCGCGCCACGCGTGACGATCGCGTACCAGCGGTTGCTGCCTTCGCCACCGCCCGCCTCGCAGCCGAGTACCGTGAGCCGCTCGCCGCTGCCAAGCACGCCTTCGGCCAGCGCCGCCAGGCGCTCGGCGGGCAGCTCACCGTGGATGCGCACGCGGAATTCGATCTCCATCTGCCGCGCCGCGCGCTGCAGTCGCGCGGCGAGCTCACCGTCCGGCGTGAAGACCTCGAGCCCGCCATCGACACGCGGCATCGGGCTCACGGCGATGAAACGCCGTCCGGCCTTCCGCGGCATGCGCGCGAGCAGCGGCTCGTGGCCGGACTCGTCGGGGCTCTGCAGAGGCTCGCCCGGCGAGCGGTGCGCAAGATAGGCCGTCGTCTTTGCGGGGGCAGCGCGGCGGCGCACGGGGCGGCCGTCGAGACGCACTTCATCGCGCGGACCGACCCGCGCGCCCAGCGTGGCGACGACGCCATTGACGGTGACGCGCCCGGCACGGATCCACGCCTCGGCCTCGCGGCGGGATGCGAGCCCCAGGCTCGCGAGGTGCTTCTGCAGGCGATCGCCGCTGGCGTGCGTGCCGGTCATGCAGGTGCGACGCGGGACCGCGGCCGCGGCCTCAGCGATCCGGATCGTGAGGCGCAGCGACGAGGCCGGGCTTGCTGTCCGCGGCCGCATCGAGCTCGTCATCGTCGCCCTCGCCGTCGCCGCCGTCATCCTCGAGCGCCAGGTCATCGAGCGCCGCCTCGCTGTCCGCCGCCGGCTCCGGCAGGCCTTGCGCATCGGCGACCGGCAGATCGAGCTGCGGGCTGACATCGGTCATCGCCGTCAACTCGGCGAGGGTCGGCATCTGGTCGAGGCTCTTCAGGCCGAAGTAGTCGAGGAACTCGCGGGTCGTGCCGAGCAGTTCCGGATGCCCCGGCACATCGCGCTGGCCGACGACGCGGATCCAGCCGCGCTCGGTCAGGGTGCGCACGATGTTGGGATTCACTGCGACGCCACGCACGGCCTCGATCTCGGCACGCGTGATCGGCTGCCGGTAGGCGATCAGCGCCAGGGTCTCGAGCAGCGCGCGCGAGTACTTCTGCGGACGCTCCGGCCACAGGCGCGACACCTGCGGCGCGAACTGCGCGCGCACCTGCAGGCGCCAGCCGCTCGCGGTCTCGAGCAGCTGCAGCGCACGGTCCTCGTAGTCCTGCGCCAGCGCCTCCAGCGCGGCACGCAGTTCCACCGTCGCCGGACGCTCGGCCTCGTCGAACAGGCCCGCAAGATCTGCAATCGCCAGCGGACGGCCCGCTGCCAGCAGGGCCGCCTCGAGGATGTTGCGCAGTCCGGTATCGCGCGGTTCGGTATCGCTCATGTCATTGCCTCGCCGGGCGCGTTGTCCGCGACCAGTTGCAGTCCGCTGTGGCCCGGCGGCGCCGCGCGCACGTGCAACGGCGCATACGGCTCCGCCTGGACGAAATCGATGAGTCCCTCGCGCAGCAACTCGAGGATCGCGACAAAGGTGACGGTCACGCCCATGCGGCCTTCCTCGGGGCGGAACAGCTGGCCGAATTCGACGAAGCCGCCGCCCTCGAGTGCCGAGAGCACGTCGCTCATGCGGGCGCGCACCGACAGGCGCTCGCGCTGGACATGGTGGTGCGCGAACATCTCGGCGCGCTGCACGACCTCGCGGAAGGCATGCAGCATCTCCTGCAGCTGCACCTGCGGCAGGAGTCGCACGACCTTGCGGTCATGGAACTCGGCGCTCGCCACGAACACGTCGCGCTCGAGGCGCGGCAGCGCATCCAGCCCCTCGGCGGCGCGCTTGAAGCGCTCGTACTCCTGCAGCCGGCGCACGAGGTCGGCGCGCGGATCGACTTCCTCGCCCGCCAGCGCATCCTGCGAGCGCGGCAGCAGCATCCGCGACTTGATCTCGGCGAGCGTGGCGGCCATCAGCATGTACTCGCCCGCGAGTTCGAGCTGCAACTCCTGCATCAGCTCGATGTACTGCATGTACTGCCGGGTGATGTCGGCGAGCGGGATGTCGAGGATGTCGAGGTTCTGGCGGCGAATCAGGTACAGCAGCAGATCGAGCGGCCCCTCGAAGGCGTCGAGGAAGACCTCGAGCGCCTGCGGCGGAATGTACAGGTCCTTCGGGACCTCGGTGACCGCCTCGCCATGCACCATGGCGAACGGCATCTCCGCCTGCTGCGGCGCGGCGGCGGCCGCGGCGGGATCCGCTCCCGGGTTCGAGACGACGAGTTTCAGGTCGGGTTTCACAGGCCACCCCGAAGATGCATGACCCGACGCACCTCGTCCATCGTGTCGTGCGCGGCCTCCCGCGCCTTCTCGGCCCCCTCGACGAGGATCGTGCGCAGGAGTTCCGGGTTGTCCTGATATTCCTGCGCGCGCTTGCGCATGCCGGTGACGAACTCTACCACCTTCTCGATCACCGGCTGCTTGCACTCGAGGCAGCCGATGCTGCCCGAGCGGCAGCCATTCCAGACCCATTCGCGCGTCGCCTCGTCGGAGTAGATCTTGTGCATGTCCCACACCGGGCACTTCAGCGGGTCGCCCGGATCGTGGCGGCGCACGCGCGCCGGATCGGTCTGCATCGTCCTCAGCTTCTTCGCGACGGCATCCGGATCCTCGCGCAGTCCGATCGTATTGCCGTAGGACTTCGACATCTTGCGGCCGTCGAGCCCGGGCACCTTCGGCGATTTCGTGAGCAACACCTGCGGCTCGGGCAGGATCGACACGCCCGCGCCCTCGAGCCAGCCGAGCAGGCGTTCGCGGTCGGCCACGGTGATGCGGTTGTTCGCATGCACGATCGCACGCGCCTGCTCGAGCGCCGCCGCGTCGCCGGCTTCCTGGTAGCGGCGGCGCAGCTGCCGGTATTGCGCGCTCAGCCTGCCGCCGAGCCCCTTCGCGGCCTTCTCGGCCTTGGCCTCGAAGTCCGGCTCGCTGCCGTACAGGTGATTGAAGCGGCGCGCGACCTCGCGCGTGATCTCGACGTGCGCGACCTGGTCCTCGCCCACCGGCACGAAGGCCGGCCGGTAGATCAGGATATCGGCGGACTGCAGCAGCGGGTAGCCGAGGAAGCCGTAGGTCGCGAGATCCTTCTCCTTCAGCTCGGCCTGCTGGTCCTTGTAGGTCGGCACCCGCTCGAGCCAGCCGAGCGGCGTGATCATCGACAGCAGCAGATGCAGCTCCGCGTGCTCGGGCACGTGCGACTGCACGAACAGCGTGGCGACGCCGGGGTTCAGCCCGGCGGCCAGCCAGTCGATCAGCATCTCGTGGATGTGTGCCGGCAGCGCGCCGGTGTCCGCATAGTCGGTGGTCAGCGCATGCCAGTCGGCCACGAAGAAGTAGCACTCGTACTGGTACTGCAGCTCGATCCAGTTGGCGAGCGCACCATGGAAATTGCCGAGGTGCAGCGCCCCGGTCGGTCGCATGCCCGAGAGCACGCGCCGCGCCTGCGCAACGGCGCTCAAGCGGGCCTCGCCAAGCGGGTGTTCGGTCGGGTCGACAGGGGACTCGGCACGTCGGGTCGGGGCTTCACTGGTGGAGCGCGGTGCGCGCGCCGGATGATTATAGCCCAGTGCCTCAATCGGCGTCGGCGAGGCCCAGGGGCTCGACCGGACCCTTGCCGACACGCACGATGACCGCAGGGCGCACCGCGAGGTCGACGACGGTGGTCGGCTCGGTGCCGCAGTAGCCGCCGTCGAGCACCATGTCGAGCTCGTGCCCGAGGCGCTCGTGGATCTCGGCACCATTGGTGAGAGGCGTGTCGTCGCCCGGCAGCAGCAGCGTGGAGGTCATGATCGGCTCATCGAGCTCGGTCAGCAGCAGGCGGGGCACGGGGTGGGCCGGCACGCGGATGCCGATCGTGCGCCGCTTGTCGTGCTGCAGGCGCCGCGGCGTCTCGCGCGTGGCCGGCAACAGGAAGGTATACGGTCCGGGCGTCACGGCCTTCAGCAGCCGGAACTGCCAGGTGTCGACGCGGGCGTAGCGGCCGATCTCGCTGAGATCGCGGCACATCAGCGTGAAGTGATGGTGGCGGTCGGCATGGCGGATGCGCCGGATGCGCTCGAGCGCGTCCTTGTCGCCGATGTGGCAGCCGAGGGCGTAGCACGAGTCGGTCGGATAGGCGACCACCCCGCCGCGCCTGATCACCTGCACCGCCTCGCGCAGGATGCGCAGCTGGGGGTTTACCGGATGCAACTCGAAATATGAGGACATGCAGGTATCATATCGGCCCCGCCGCCGACCGTTCGCCCATGCAGCAGATCCTGGACTTCGCGCCCCTCGTCGTCTTCCTCGTCGCCTACTACCTGAAGGGCATGTATTTCGCGACCGCGGCACTGATGATCGCGATGCTGCTGCTGCTCGTGGCCGACAAGCTGCTGCTCGGGCGCGTGCCGACGATGCACTGGGTCTCGGCAGTGCTCGTGCTGCTGTTCGGCGCGGCGACACTGCTGCTGCAGGACCAGCGCTTCATCCAGTGGAAACCGACCATCTTCTTCTGGCTCGTGAGTGTCGCGCTGCTCGGCAGCCGCTGGATCGGCGAGCGCCCGCTCGTCGAGCGCATGCTTGCCCCCGCGCTCGGCGCTGACGCCCGGCTGCCGCGCGAGACCTGGCAACGCATCAACCTGCTGTGGGTCGGCTTCTACGCCGCGCTCGGCGTGCTCAATATCGCCGTCGCGTTCAACGCGCCGGAGCGGACCTGGGTGAACTTCAAGGTGTTCGGCCTCACGGCCCTCACTTTCGTGTTCATCGTCGCGCAGCTGCCGTGGATACTGAAACGGGCGCACCCGGCATGAGCGCGAACCCGGATGAGCAGGCCGAGCGGCTCGCCCGCCTGCGCAGTGCGCTCGAGGCGGCCTTTGCGCCGCAGTCGCTCACCATCCGTGACGACAGTGCCGCGCACATCGGCCACGCCGGCGCACGCGAAGGCGGCCACTACCAGGTGACGATCGTGGCCACGGCCTTCGCCGGACGCTCCGTTCTGGAACGCCATCGTTTGGTCTATGCTGCGCTCTCCGCGCTGATGGGCCACGGCGTCCACGCACTGTCGATCGATGCCAGAGCACCTTCGGAACAACATCACCTTCAAAACGTAACCAACTGAGATATTTCATGAAATCAGCTCGACTCCTCGCCGTGGTCATGCTCGCCGCGCTGGCCGCCGCCTGCAAGCCCGGTACCGAGGGCCCCGCCGCCACCGCCGACAACGGCGCCGTTGCCACCGTCAACGGCACGGCGATCACGCGCCAGCTGTTCGACACCTATGCGCAGGCCGTCACGGGCAAGCCGTCGTCCGAACTGACCGACGAGCAGCGCACGCAGGTGCTCGACAACCTGATCCGCGCCGAACTGATCGGCACGCAGGCAGAGAAAGACGGCGTCACGAAAACTCCGGAGACGGCGGCCATGCTCCAGCTGGCCCGCCTCAATGTCCTGCAGCAGGAGATGTCGGAGAAGTTCCTCGCCGACAAGGCGCCGACCGATCAGGAAATGCGCGCGGAGTACGAGACGCAGGTCGCCGCGCTGCCCCGGAACGAATACAAGGCCCGCCACATCCTGGTGGCCACGCAGGAGTTCGCGGCCAATCTGATCTCGCAGCTCGACAAGGGCGCGAAGTTCGAGACGCTCGCGAAGCGCGAATCGCTCGACTCCTCGAAGGAAAACGGCGGCGATATCGGCTGGTTCACCCCCGATCGCATGGTTCCGCAGTTCTCCGCTGCCGTCGTGGCGCTCGAGAAGGGCCAGTACACCAAGGCGCCGGTGCAGACGCAGTACGGCTGGCACGTGATCCGCCTCGATGACGTGCGCGACATGCAGCCGCCGCCGTTCGACGCGGTCAAGGACCGCCTCGAGCAGATCGTGCAGACGAAGAAGTTCAAGGCCTATGCCGATGAATTGATGGCCGCGGCGAAGATCGAAAAGAATCCCTGATCCGCGCACCGCGGGCGGGCAGGACCCGCGATCCGACGGCCGGTCGCCTCAGGCGCCCGGCCGTCGTCGTTTGGCGAGCACTTCGGCGAGCGCCGCCTCATCGATGACCGGCACGCCGAGCGCACGCGCCTTGTCGAGCTTGCTGCCAGCCTCGTCGCCCGCGACCACATAGCTCGTCTTCTTCGACACCGAGCCGGCAACCTTCGCGCCGAGCGCAAGCAGCGCCTCGGTCGCCGCCTCGCGCGTCAGCTGCGTCAGTCTGCCCGTCAGCACGAAGGTCAGGCCGCCGAGCGGCATTTCGGCCGCGCGGGGTGCAGCCATGGGCGGCCATTCGACGCCGCGCGCCCGCAGCTCGGCGATCAGTTCGCGATTGGCGGGATCCGCGAAATAGCGCGCCACATGGGCCGCCACCACAGGTCCGACGTCGGGAACCTGCTGGATCTGCACTTCGTCCGCCGCCATCAACGCCTCGATGTCGCCGAAGTGTTGCGCGAGCGCGAGCGCAGTCGACTCACCCACGTCGCGGATGCCGAGCGCGAACAGGAGCCGCGGCAGCGTGGTCCTGCGGCTCGCGTCGATGGCCGCGATGAGGTTCTGCGCCGACTTCTCGCCCATGCGATCGAGCTCCGCGAGCGTTGCCGCGTCGAGCGCGTACAGGTCGGCCGGCGTGCGCACGAGTTCGCGCTCGACCAGCTGGTCGACGATGCGGTCGCCGAGCCCGTCGATGTCGAGGGCCCGGCGCCCCGCGAGATGCTTCAGTGCCTCGCGCCGCTGGGCGCGGCAGCGAAAGCCCCCGGTGCAGCGCGCGATCGCCTCGCCCTCCTCCTTGACGACCGACGACCCGCAGACCGGACACTGCGCGGGCAATTGCACCGGCTGCGCATCGGCATGGCGCCGACCCGGCACGACGCGCACGACCTCCGGGATCACGTCTCCCGCCCGGCGGATCACCACCGTGTCGCCGACACGCACGTCCTTGCGCCCGACCTCGTCCATGTTGTGCAGCGTCGCGTTGCTGACCGTTACGCCGCCGACGAATACCGGTTCGAGGCGCGCGACGGGAGTCACCGCTCCCGTGCGCCCCACCTGGAATTCCACCGCCCTGACGGTCGTCTCGGCCTCGTCGGCCGGAAACTTGTGCGCCAGAGCCCAGCGCGGCGCACGCGAGACGAAACCGAGCTGCTCCTGCCAGTCGCGCCGCTCGACCTTGTAGACGACGCCGTCGATCTGGTACGGCAGGCGTGCCCGGGCCGCGCCGAGGCGCGCGAAGTAGCCGAGGCAACCCTCGATGCCGCGCACGACCTTGGCTTCCGGGCAGGTGCGCAGTCCGTAGCTGCGCAGCTGCGCCAGCAGCTCGCTCTGCCGCATCGGCATCACCCCGCCCTCGACGGTGCCGAGGCCATACATGAACACATCGAGCGGACGCGTGGCGCTCACTTTCGGGTCGAGCTGGCGCACGGCGCCGGCGGCTGCGTTGCGCGGGTTCACGAAGGTCTTCTCGCCGCGCTCGAATGCGGCCGCATTCATGCGCGCGAAGCCCGCGAACGGCATGAACACTTCGCCGCGCACTTCGAGCAGCGGCGGCGGCTTGCCGCGCAGGCGCAGCGGCACGCTGCGGATCGTGCGCACGTTCGCCGTGACCTCCTCGCCGCGCGTGCCGTCGCCGCGCGTCGCCGCCTGCACGAGCACGCCGTCGCGATAGGTGATCGAAATCGCAAGGCCGTCGAGCTTGGGTTCAGCGGCGTACTCGATCTCCCCATCGGCCTCACCCAGGCGCTCGCGCACGCGCCGGTCGAAGGCACGCACTTCTTCCTCCGAGAACGCGTTGTCGAGCGACAGCATCGGCACCCGATGCGCGACGACCGCGAAGGCCTCGAGGGGGGCTGCGCCCACGCGCCGGGTCGGTGAATCGGCGGTCACCAGTTCCGGATGCCTGGCCTCCAGCGCGCGCAGTTCGCGCATCAGCAGGTCGTATTCGGCGTCGGGGATCTCCGGATCGTCGAGGACGTGGTAGCGGTAGTCGTGGTGGGCGATCGCGGCCCGGAGCTCGTCGATCCGCCGCTTGGCCGCCGAGATCATGGCCTCGGGTCGACGATCTCTGCGCGCAGCGCCACCACCCGGGCGGTGGTGAGCGGTTCACCCTTCTGGTCGCGCAGTTCGGCATTGAGGCGCGCAGCAAGCCCGCGACCGACTTCGATGAGGCGGTCGAAGATCTCGTCCGCGGGCAGTGGGCCGGGCAGCACCGCGAAGACATTCAGTCCCGCAAAGCGCTCCGCATCCATCGCATCGAGCTGGAAACTGCCGGGCCGCGTCAGGCTCGCGGCGCTCAGCAATACGCGGCCGTCATCGCGCGGCAGATGGAAGATACCCATCGGGCCGTGCAGCAGCCCCTCGCCGGTCAACGCCTGGCGCACGGAGCGGCCGGCGAAGCGATCGGTGCCGCGCGGCACGACGCGCAGCGCCACGATCTGCCGCTCCGCCTCGGCAGGCCAGTCGAGCACGAGGTCGTCCCCGGTCAGGGGTTGCGTCGGCGACGCGGACCAGGCCGGCGCGACGGCCGGCGACTCGACGACCGGGCCGATATCGCCCGTCAGGTCGTCGTCCGGCGCTTCGTGCACCTTCGGCGCAGGCCGGTCATCGCTCGGCTCGGGACGAGTCGCGCTCGCGAATGACGTATCGATCTCCTCGGGTCCGTCGATCTGTATGACGGGCAGTTCGGTCGGCGCCTCGCGCGCGACACGGGCCGCGGTCCGCGCGGCGACCGGCACATCGGGTGACACGGCTCGTGCCGCCGGCGCAGGCTGCGCAGGCGGCGGTTCGCCCGCGGCGGGTTTCGCGGCCGCGGCGCGGCGACGCTCCCACACCCACAGTCCGGCGATCAGTA
>Ga0116143_10001453_pt1 | contig 28508 bp, 20 predicted proteins | sample AD_UKC034_MetaG_FD_89745 | JGI IMG/M metagenome (GOLD analysis project Ga0116143, IMG submission 89745) | Active sludge microbial communities of municipal wastewater-treating anaerobic digesters from USA - AD_UKC034_MetaG | ecosystem: Engineered > Bioreactor > Anaerobic > Digestate | place: USA...
ACATCTGTAGTACGGAAATAGAATTGAGGACGGTATTTCTGGAAGAATGGAGTGTGACGTCCACCTTCTTCTTTACTCAGTACATACACCTCAGCTTTGAATTCAGTGTGAGGAGTAATAGAACCTGGTTTTACTATAACCATACCGCGGCGGATCTGAGTTTTCTCAATACCACGCAGTAACAGACCAGCATTATCTCCGGCTTCACCTTCATCCAGCAATTTGCGGAACATTTCCACGCCAGTTACAGTAGAAGTTAAGGGCTCAGCGATCAAACCTACGATCTCAACACCTTCACCAACTTTAATACGACCTCTCTCAATACGGCCCGTAGCAACAGTACCACGACCAGTGATTGAGAATACGTCTTCTACAGACATCAGGAAAGGCTGATCAACCGGGCGAGGAGGCAGCGGGATGTATGTATCCACAGCATCCATCAGTTCTTCAACTTGTTTTACTGCTTCCGCCTCACCTTCCAGTGCTTTAATTGCAGAACCTTTGATGATCGGCGTATTAGCACCATCAAAACCGTAGAAAGTAAGCAGGTCACGGATCTCCATTTCTACTAACTCTAACAGTTCAGGGTCGTCAACCAGGTCAACTTTATTCATAAATACCACAATCTTAGGTACACCTACCTGGCGGGCAAGCAGGATGTGCTCTTTAGTTTGCGGCATAGGTCCGTCTGTAGCAGCCACAACGAGAATAGCGCCGTCCATCTGGGCAGCACCAGTAATCATATTTTTCACATAGTCAGCGTGACCGGGACAATCAACGTGGGCATAGTGACGGTTTGCAGTCTGATACTCAACGTGAGCCGTGTTGATGGTGATACCCCTTTCTTTTTCTTCAGGAGCGGCGTCGATTTCATCATATTTTTTTGCCTGTGCCATACCCTTTGAAGCCAGGATAGTTGTAATAGCAGCAGTCAATGTTGTTTTACCATGGTCGATGTGTCCGATGGTACCAACGTTAACGTGGGGTTTGTCCCTCTTAAAGGTCTCTTTTGACATTGTTATCGGTTTTAAAGTTGTGTTTTACAATTATTGTTTTTTATGTGAAGCCGTCAGTATCACTACCCCGGCATTCTTGCGTCTCACTTGTTCTCCATCCAGTCGATCAATTAACAAATCCGGCTTATTGCTGATCTGTTAAATATGAGCCGTTAAAGGGAATTGAACCCTTGACCTCTTCCTTACCAAGGAAGTGCTCTACCACTGAGCTACAACGGCTGGTCTTGCCAGATCCGCCTCCGCTGAGCTATGGCGGTTTTTGAGCGGGAGACCGGGCTCGAACCGGCCACCTGAAGCTTGGAAGGCTACCGCTCTACCAAATGAGCTACTCCCGCTAATGAGTTTATTTCAAACAAAGATCTGATGTGGGCAAGGATGGATTCGAACCACCGAACTCCGAAGAGGACAGATTTACAGTCTGTTGCCGTTGGCCACTTGGCTACTTGCCCGCCTGGAGCCACCTGCCAGAATCGAACTGGCGACCTACTGATTACAAATCAGTTGCTCTACCAGCTGAGCTAAGGTGGCAATTTTATCTTTCACTACAGCTGGATAATGCAGCGAAACAGGCAATAAAGAACTACCCCCAATTTTTGGGAAGGCAAAGGTAAGGGAAATTAGATATTGCAAAAATTTTAAGGGAGATTTTTCTGCTGAAAATCAGGAAATAAAAAAGACCTCCGGGGAGGTCTTACATTTTTTTAAGCGGCTTGCTTTTCCTTTTTTCGTTTTATCTGTGTTACTAGTGAATCGAATGCATCGTCAAACGATTCTTCAAATGATTTACTGGTTGATTTTACAAAGAAATTGTGTCGTGGTACATGAACTCTGATTTCTGCAATCTTGTCTTTGATCGAATGCACCACATTGTCTAGTTTTAAAAATACATTCACCTGAATGATACGATCGCTAAACACCGTCAGCTTTTCAAGTTTTCGATTTACATACTCAATCAATTTGCTGTCAGCGTTGAAATGAACAGTTTGAATTTTTACGTTCATGGTCATCATTTTTAAACTGTGAAACAATAAATAAAGAACTTTTCTAAAAAATGTTTGCAAGGGTCCGGTTCTTTTATCATTTTCAAGTTACTACAAAAGAAGCTAGACTCCAAGTAAAAATTTTCAAAAAAAAATTGTGATAAGTGTAAACTTTTATGCTTTCGGATGAGCTTTTTTATGAATATCTTTTAGCTTCTCAATCGTGTTATGCGTATAGACCTGGGTGGAAGCAAGGCTGCTATGACCTAAAAGTTCCTTGACAGCATTCAGGTCGGCTCCATTATTCATAAGATGTGTGGCAAAAGTATGACGAAGCACATGGGGGCTCTTTTTATCAAGTGTACTGGCCTCCCCTAATACCTGATTTACAAGCTTCCATGCATACCGCGGGTATAATTTTTTTCCCCTTTCTGTAACTAACAAGGAATTGTTCATTCCCTCAAATTCTTTGTTTTTTAATTGCTGGTAGTTGCGGATAGCTGCAATAACCTCACGGCTCACAGGTATTACTCTTTCTTTATTTCCTTTTCCCAACACTTTGATCTGCTCACGGCTAAAGTCAATTTGATTTTCACTCAGGTTTATCAACTCACTTAACCTCATACCCGTTGCATAAAAAATGATTACCAACATTTTTGCATTCAGACTTTTCCAGTCTTCGGCAGCGGAATTCAATGTTTCGAGCAGCATTCTGGTATCTTCCTCTTTTACAAAAACCGGCAGCCGCTTACCGATTTTTGGGCTGATGACTTTATCCATGGGGGTGCTTTCAATAGCACCTGTTTTCATATGATATTTAAAAAAAGACTTCAGGCTGGATATTTTCCGGTTCAGGGATTTAGAACTTAGCCCCTTGTCCTTCAAAGAAGCCAACCAGCTTCTTACAAAAGCGGAGGTGGTGTCTTTTAATGCTGTTGCGCCAAACTGGGTTTCTGCATAATCGAAAAACTCGATAAGGTCTGTGTTATAAGATGTAAGTGTATGGAATGAATACCTTTTTTCGAACTTAAGGTAATCAAGAAAGGATTGAATATGCGGACGATCTGCTACAGGCATAAAAAAAGACAGCTACAAAGCTATTGAACTTTGCAGCTATCTTTAAATATTATTGTTCAGCGTTAAATTATCCTTCGATCTTACCGCTGGCTATATTCTGCTTGTAGATTGCTTTCAGTACTTCACCACGACGCTTTACCGATGGCTTAGTAAAGCTTTGACGCTCCCGCAACTGAAGTAAAATCTTCGATTTTTCGAATTTCTTTTTGTACTTCTTCAACGCCTTGTCGATGTTTTCGCAATCTTTTGAGTCGATTATCAGCATAACTTATATACCTCCTTCGGTATTTTTTAGGACGGCAAAGATAGGCGGGAATTTTGAAAAGACGAAATGAAAAATAGAAATGATTTACCTTGCCTTTATGTTTACAGGCATTGTAGAAACTACAGGGGTTGTTAAAGAGGTCATTTCCAGTGGTTCAAACAGGATATTCTGGATTGAATCTCCCATTTCTGACCAGTTAAAAACTGATCAAAGTGTAAGTCATAGCGGCGTTTGCCTTACGGTGGAGGAAGTTAAAAATAATCTCCACCGGATTACCACAATAGACGAAACTCTCCAAAAATCAAATCTTGGCAGCTGGGAAAAAGGCACTCTTGTAAATCTTGAACGTTGTCTTCAGTTAAATGATCGTATTGACGGGCACCTGGTACAGGGGCATATTGACGCTACAGGCATTTGCATCAAAAAAGCCGATAAAGGGGGTAGTTGGGAATTTGAATTTGAGTTCCCTAAAAAGTTTGCGGCTCTTGTGATCGAAAAAGGTTCTATTTCTTTAAACGGAATAAGCCTGACCGTTTTTGATGTTAAAAAGAAAAGCTTCAGGGTTGCAATCATTCCTTACACATTTGAACATACCAATATCAGGAACCTTAATACCGGTGACCGGGTAAACCTGGAATTTGATATGATTGGCAAGTATTTGCTCAGAAGACTATCTTTGAAAGACTAACTACTAACCCCTTTCGTGTGATGAACCCCGAAAATCCCAACAGGCAATATTATCCTGCCCTGGATGGTCTTAGGGGGCTTGCTATATTATTAATTGTTATTTATCACAACTTCGGCTTTATTAATAATTATTTTTTCTTTGGTTGGCTGGGGGTAGATCTATTCTTTGTGCTTTCAGGCTTTCTTATCACAGACATTCTTTTAAAATCTCTTGGCACAAAAAATTATCTCAAAAATTTCTACTTACGAAGAGTGCTGAGAATCTTTCCCCTTTATTATTGTTGCCTGATTCTTTTTTTGTTAATAATTCCCGGCATCAACAGTCAGTTCGATGTAAGATATTATACCCAAAACCAGCTATGGCTTTGGACTTATCTTCAAAACTGGCTTTACATTTTTAAGGACCCCGGATCCTATAATGTATTAAATCATCTCTGGTCCCTCGCAGTAGAAGAACAATTTTACCTGCTTTGGCCCCTGGTCATTCTGATCGTTCGCCGGCCCAGGCGCTTACTTTTCCTCATTTCTTCATTACTGATCGGGGTATTATGCCTCCGGTTATGGATATGGAATAACCAGGTAGCAGATCTTGCTTATTTCAACCTTTATACTTTTACCCGCATTGATGGAATCTGCATCGGTTGCATAGTAGCCCTGCTTCAGAGAATAAACAGCCAATTTTTAAAGAATTACACTCCTTTTATTGTATTGTTCTTTGCAGCTTTAAACTTTGGCTTCTTCTTTGTGAATCGCCAATATCGTTTTACGTTTCCTTATTTGGCCCTGGTGGGATATACGACGTTTGCTATGATATTCGGATTGCTGGTCAATGAAGCTGTTACCAAAGAAACCAGGCTAATCAACAGTATTTTCAATATTTCACTACTCAAATTTTTTGGCAAAATTTCATATGGATTTTACATATTTCACTGGCCGGTTTATGTACTGCTCCGCCCTTTGCTATATTCTTTTATATCCGACTATCTTACGGGGGGATTATTATCACTAACCGTTTCAGTGATAGCTACCATAGCAGCTATTATAATCAGCTGGATCAGCTACCAATATTTCGAACGTTATTTTCTTAAATTGAAAGACAGGTTTATTTAGTTTCACCACATTTCTTTATCCTTTTTTTGATTGTATCTTTAGCCCATACCAATGACAGAACAGATAATAATATTGATACCTGTTTATAACGATGGCCTGTCGGCCAACAGATTGCTGAATGAACTCAGCTCATCTTTTAGCGCCTTTTCCAATTGCAATTTCTCTGTCCTGATACTGAATGACGGTTCAAATGAGAATATTACTATTAGCAAAACATCAACTTTGCCAGTCAGTATTCTTCATCTTCATCGGAATATCGGGCATCAAAAAGCAATTGCCATAGGATTGGCCTATATAAAAGAAAATCTTAGCTGCGATAAAGTTCTTGTGATGGATAGCGATGGCGAAGACAGGCCGGAAGATGCTGCCCTTCTCCTTAAAGAATCTGCTATCAATCCCGGAAAAATAATTTTTGCTCACAGAAAATCCCGACAGGAAAGCAACAGGTTTCAGCTGTTTTACCGAATATACAAAATGGTATTCCGCCTGTTTACAGGCAAAAAAATAACTTTTGGCAATTTTATGGTAATGCCAAAATCGTTGCTTGATAAAGTCGTATTCTACAGCGAGATATGGAGTCATATTGCGGGAGGTATTATTAAGACCGGCTTACCATATATCCTCGTCAACACACATAGAGGCAAGAGATATGATGGCAACTCAAAGATGAGTTTTACTTCTTTGCTGATTCACGGACTCGGCGCCATTGCCGTTTTCATTGAAGTCATTGCCAGCCGGCTGTTAATTTTTTCATTATTACTCATTGGTATTTCGTTAATGGTAATACTTATATTATTAGGCATAAAAACATTTACTGACAGAGCTATTCCCGGATGGACATCTACTGTTATCTCTGCCATGCTTATCATTTTATTACAGAGTTTCCTGCTTTCTTTATTCACTGTTTTCCTTTATTTATCATCGCAGTCTCAGCGGAAATTTATTCCGGCAAAACATTACAAGGATTATACCGGAGCTATTGAAACCGTTTAATAAATGACAGACCCCTTCAAATACCAGGGTGATGAGTTGGCTTTATTTCAGTATGCAAAAAACTGGAAGAAATACTTCTCCCGGCAGATTACTCCTTATATCAACGGACAGGTATTGGAAGTCGGCGCAGGAATTGGCGCCAGCACACTCCTTCTTAACAATGGCATTCCTGTCAAATGGCTGCTGCTGGAACCTGATAAAGAGATGAGTGAAGTATTAGAGACACTGATTTCAGAAAAAAAACTTCCTGATAATTGCAAAATACAGACAGGAACAATTGACCAGCTAACAGCAAAATTTGACGCTATATTATATATAGACGTACTGGAACATATTGAATCAGACAGAGAGGAAATAAGTAAAGCGGCTGCCTTATTAAACAATGGCGGGCATTTAATAGTGCTCTCTCCTGCTTTTCAATTCCTGTATAATCCATTTGATAAAGCTATTGGTCATTACAGGAGATATAATAAGAGGATGCTCCGCCAATTAACCCCTCATACCCTGAAATTGCTGCATTGCAGATATTACGACTCAGCCGGATACTTTGCCGCACTGGTTAATAAGCTGTTACTTCGTCAAAAATATCCTACCGTCAAACAAGTATTATTCTGGGACAGATGGATCATACCGGTTTCAAGAATTACAGACAAGCTATTGTTTAACAGTTTTGGCAAAAGCATTATTTCAGTCTGGGAAAAAGAGCAACTGCAATAAAACTCCATTTATATAGTTTTGCAAATACAACTATGCAAAATAACCTGGAAGGAATATCTTTTGATGAAGTAATTAATGAAACTGGTACGAGTTATACTGTGTTCAGAACAACTTTGCGTCCCCGCTATACAAAAGTCCTTTCAGATATTATAAAGGGCTATTTCTTTTTATTGCTTACTTCCAGCCTCGTTTTTCTTTCAGGCCAAACCTATCCATCTTTATGGTGGCTGTATATTCCTGCAGGTAGTATTTTAATCGGATATATTGCTGCCTATATAGCCCTTTTTATTCATGAGGCAGGACATTACAACATACATCCAGACAAAAAGATAAATGACAGCCTGGCAACATTTTTTCTTTGCCTTCCATTTGGTCTTTCTATGAAATCATACAGAAAGATACACTGGCAACATCATCTTCACCTGGGTACTCCACAGGATACAGAAACCTCCTATTTTAATGCCCTGACAAAACTATTTATCCTGGAAACACTTACGGGTGTTCATTTACTCCGTACTATGCTGAAAAAAGGGACTAATAATATATTAACCAAAGAACAAAGAAAGCAAAGCGGCATTATGCTGTTTGCGGGATTCTTATTACATGCAATTATTCTGGTATTCTCCTTTCTCAATGGTCATTGGGCATTTGCAATTACATGGATACTGGGATTTGGAATTTTTTTCCCCTTTTTTGCCACCGTCAGGCAGATATTGGAACACCGGGACGAATTGGCGAACCATGCCACTAATTTCAATAAAATACCGCATGGCAAAGTGAGCAGACTATTTATTCATACATTCTTAAGCAGCAGTTTTGGGGCGGCTGGATTCACCCGGCACATGATACATCATTGGGATCCACAGATATCATATACCCGGTTAAAAGATATTGAGGATTTTCTCCTTCATAATAAAAAAACTGAAGAAATAATCCACTCATCAAAAACATCCTACTCCTCAGTACTTAAAAAGCTCCTGGCCGCACCTTGAATTCCGCTTCCATATATTGCCCGGTTTGCCATCAAAAAAATACCAGCATATGGAGTGTGGCCAAAGACTACGAATATCATTCCGTAAAAGAAGACTTTACATATTATCATTGTGCCGACTGCGGAACTATCTTTATACACCCCATACCTCTTAGCCAGCTTAAAAAAATATACCCTTCCAACTATTATTCATTCGTCAACGTTTCAAAAAACATAGTTGTTAAAATAAAAGAATGGCTGGATAAAAGATTTTTCAGAAAAATCTTATCCGGGTTAAACACCAATAAAATTGATGTACTTGATGTTGGCGGAGGGACAGGCTGGATTCTTGATGTATTAAAGAAAACTGATAGCCGTGTTGGATTTACACAAATCGCAGATATTGATGAAAAAGCAAGGATCATAGCTGAGCAGAATGGACATGCTTATTTTAAAGGAACCATTGAAGAGTTTAATACAGACAAAAGATTCCATCTTATACTGATGCTTAACCTCATAGAGCATGTTGCAAACCCATTAGCAGTCATACAAAAAGCAGAAACACTACTGAATCCCGGAGGTATAATAATTATCAAAACACCCAATACTGATAGCTGGGATGCAAGACTTTTCAGAAGAACTTACTGGGGAGGGCTTCACAGCCCCAGGCACTGGGTTATTTTCTCAGAAAAGAGTTTTAAACTATTGCTGCAATCAACAAGACTAAATATCAGGAAACTAAACTATACACAGGGAGCTCCTTTCTGGGCATTCAGCATCATAGCTGCTTTACATCGTAAAAGAATAATCCGCATTTCAGCCCAAAGGCCTATAATCTTTCATTGGCTCTTCGCTCCCATCAGCGCTTTATTTGCCCTTTTTGACTTTGTACGGAAGTCTTTTGCCAAAACATCGCAGATGTTTATACTTCTTACCAATGAGGAAAATCAATAAGGGTGTTTTGATGATTTTTTTATCTATTTTGTAGCTGTCAACCAGGCGAAAAATTACATGAATATTACCGGCATCTTTGGGCAAAAACATGTTCACTACAAGAACTATCTTTTGTTGTTACTCATTTGCCTGCTCGCCTACTGGCCATTGACCTTTAACATATTCAGTGTAAAAAATGATGCCATTCATTACTTTCTGCCCTATCGTTTCAATATCAGTGAAGCAATAAGAAATGGGGAATGGCCATTCTGGAGCCCCTATATTTATCTTGGCAATCCTATCTATGGAGATATGCAAAGTGGCGTATGGAATCCCTTCGTATGGCTATTTTCCTGCATCAGCAGATATAATATTACTTTATTCCACTGGGAAAATCTGCTTTATATCTTCCTTGCCGGCGCTGGAATGTATAAACTAACCAATCGCCTGACATTACATACACATGCCGCTTTACTGATTGCCGTAAGTTATATGCTCAGCGGATTTATGCTCAGTGGGCAACTTATAAACTGGCTGGCGTCTGCTGCTTTTATTCCATTTGTCATACATTATTACACATTACTATTGAATACAGAAAGAAATGAGTATGCAATCAAGACTGGCATTGCTTTGTTTTTTTTATTTACTGCAGGCTATCCCTCTTTTTTTATCATGGCCTGTTATATCTTATTATTCCTTTTTTTTCTTACGATCGTAAGAAAACTCAGACTTAAAGAGTCAAAGACTCCCAAATGGAGCTTATTTTCTTTACAACATCTTTTTCTGATCCTCGTTTTCGTGGGATTATCTTTACCGGCAATAGTCTCCTATATTGATCTTTTACCTTACTACCAGAGAGGAAGGGGAGTCAGCTATACAGAAGCTGTCATTAACTCGTTTGAGTGGCAGCATTTCCTTTCAGTATTTTTTCCTTCCTCTATCAGCGCTACCGACATTAGTTCATCAACAGATATTACCCTAAGAAATGTATACACCGGTATATTTCCCTTACTATTACTATTTGCTTTCCCTCCAAAGCTAAACAGAAGGAATATCTTACTGATCAGCCTGGCCCTTTTTACTGTACTATTCAGCATGGGCGACCTTATTCCGCTTCGAAGGTTATGCTATGATTACCTGCCGCTAATGAATACATTCAGGCATCCTTCCCAGGTACGGTTATTTTTTATTTTCGCTGTACTCTTACTGGCTGCGCCCGGAGTTAGCTATTTCCTAAAAAACCATTCTAACTTCCAAATTTTAAGCAAAGTAAATCTGCCAGCATTAACAATTGCGGGGATTATATTAATAATAACAATAACTGCAATCATCCAATCAGGCATCCCTGTATTTTTTAATCCCATTAATAACAACCCAATAACAACATCAATAAAAGATGTTATTGATAATATATCGCTTAGTGATGCAGTTATTGTAAACGGTATCATTCAACTGGCATTCATTGCCGCTTTTGCTATTTGGGTCAGGAGAATAAGAAGAAGAATTCGGATATTTTCATTTCTATGGATTGGAAACCTTTTTATAATGTCACAATTTACCCTGCCATCAACATTTGTTGGGAAAACCACTCCGACAGAAATAAATACACTAATAAACCACTCTCCGCCAGGCTATCCAACGGAAGTATTGAAAAACACAATCAGCGAAAACAGCAAGAATACTACCGATAATTTTAATAAGATTGCCCTTTCTAATTTCTATAACAAACAGATCGGTATAAGTAAAACGGTAAACTCACCCGCATTTTTACAACAACAGGAACAGTTTATAAATAATGAGTTGCTTTACCATTATATAGCTTCTTTCCCTGTTGTATATATTGCGGATCAGACCCTGAGTCTTAAAGATTCAAATAAGCTTAAAACAAATGATAGCTGTAACTACGCATTCACAGACACGGTTTTAGTAACAGATAAAAGCTGTGATAAACCCAATAAAGCACAGATAATTAAATTGTCTGCAAACAAGTTCGAAATTGAAACTGAAATGAACCGGCCGGGGTTCCTTGTATTGACCCAAAATTATAACCATAACTGGAAAGCCACGGTTGATAAAAAACCGGAAATGGTTTATAAAACCAATCTCAGCTTTATGGGTAGCTTATTAGCTACTGGCAAGCATACGATTATTTTTGAATTTTTCCCCGCCAATACTGTAAAAGCTATATGGATAATGTGCGGCACAATCCTCATTCTTTTATTACTCGGAACTGTATCTTTAGTCAGGCAATTAAAAGTCTCTACTATTGACTAATGAACAGGAACAGAATAATATTATTATCCCTGCTATTATCATTACCGGTAATTCTCTTTTTGCTACACCACTACTTCTATCATAGCAATGAACTCCAACCAACCGGCTTTACTGTTGATGAGAATATACTGTATATGTCCTACGCCAGGCAGTATGTTGACCAGGAAAATTTTTCCCTTTATTACTCTAACCCTTTTAATGGAAATCCTGAATCAGCAAAAATATATTTCCAACCAATTAATTTTCTTTTTGCCGCTGCAATAAAAGCAGGTCTTGACCCAGGATTGACTTTTTCACTTTTTGGGCTTCTCATGGCAATTTTTTGCATCTATACAGGAATACTAATAATTCAGCATCTTTTGGCTGGACAAAAAAATCAAACGCTTATTTCACTACTCTTTACCTGGGGTGGCGGATTAACTGCCATAGCTGGTTTCGCCGCTGCTTTTTTCCTTTCTGATCAACAGCCGTCATCCTGGCTTGACAGTATTCATACAGCTGACCCTGCAAATGGCTGGTGGGGACTAAATTGGGGAAGAAATCTATTTATTCCTTTAGAAGCCTACTACCATTTTTTGTTCTTATTAAATATTTACCTGGTTTTAAAACATAAATGGAAAGCAGCTATTGCAGCAGCTTTCTTTCTTTCTATATCACATCCATTCACTGGGATTGAATACTTACTTATAATAAATGGCTGGATCCTTGTTGAAAAACTATGGTTTAAGAACAAGGAAATACCATTCTTTTACTGGGCAGGTAGTATGGCTGTAACATTTTTTCATGCCTGGTACTACCTGTTTTACCTGAACAGCTTTCCAGAACATCAACAACTATTCTCTCAATACAGTGCCAGCTGGACTTATAGTCTCCGTATTGCCATTCCAGCTTATCTGATTGTTGCTATTTTATCTGTTTTTGCTGTAAGAATTAATAAAACGACTACCATTCTTTCGCAGCCACATCAGCGTTTATTTTTATGCTGGGCGGCTATTGCATTTCTGCTTTCCAAGCATGAATGGTTTATCAGGCCAATGCAGCCAATTCATTTTACCCGGGGTTATATCTGGGCCGGGTTATTCCTTCTTTCTTTACCTGCTTTGTTATGGTTAATTAATGAATCAAAAAAGAATCAGCTAAAGAAATGGTTATTTACAGGATTTATTATTCTTTTCCTTGCAGACAATATCCTGTGGACAGTTAATATCCTGAGAAAAAAAGAAACTACTGAATGGGAAGGGCATATTACTAAAGACACCAAAGAAGTACTTGAGTTTCTAAAAGATAACAGTACTGTAAATGACCTGCTAATTGGCAACGCTGTACTTATAAATTATATATCCCATGCTTATTGCCCTGCTAATTCATGGGTATCGCACCCTTATAATACACCTAACCGGGAGGACAGAATAGTACAGGAGAAAAATTTTCTGAGAACAGGAGCAATGCCAGCCGATTGGAAGAACAGAAGAGTTCTACTAATTACTGATAAGGAAAGTAATGATTCAATAATAACAAAACCTGATTTTTTTAAAGAAAGAATATTTGAAAATAGCCGCTACAGCATTTTTAATCTGTAATACTTTTCCCTTTCATTGCCTTACTGATCGCTTCATCCATTAATCTTTCTGCATAAGGCCTGGAAATTTCGTTTAGTTTTTCTATACCTGCCTGTATTTCATCCTTTACTCCTTTAGTGATCAGGACAGTTAAAGCATCCATTGCCTGCCGGGTTTGTCGCATCTCCTCTTCCGATAAAAAATTACTATTCTTTACTATAAACTGGATCGTTGTATCAATTATCTGCTTCGCTTCCGTTTGCGCCTCAACCAAAGCTCTGACCTGGATATCTTCCCTGGCATGAGCAATCGAATCCATCAGCATTTTTTCCACCTTTGTATCTGTAAGGCCATACTGGGGTTTCACTTCTATACTTTGTTCTACGCCACTTCTTAATTCCTTCGCATTTACCACCAGGATACCATCCGCATTCACTAAAAAAGAAACCTCAACCTTTGGTAAACCAGCTGGCATACCCGGAATACCGGTTAAATTAAACTCAGCCAGTTTCCTGTTATCCTTCACCAAATCCCTTTCACCCTGGAAAACAGCTATTCTCATACTTCCCTGTCCATCTTTTTGGGTAGTATACTGTCTTGCCGCCTTTGATGGAATTTTCGAATTCCTTGGAATCAGTACATCCATCAGTCCACCCATCGTTTCAATACCCAGTGAAAGAGGTGTTATATCAAGTAACAAAAGATCTTTATTGTTACCAGCTAAAATATCAGCCTGTACAGCGGCTCCTAATGCTACCACCTCATCCGGATTTAAAGAATAATGAACATTCTTTCCAAAAAAATTGCTGACATTTTGTTTTACCAGCGGCACTCTTGTAGAACCACCAACCATAACAACCTCATCCATATCGCCGATTGCCAGATCAGCATCTTTCAGAGCATTCTTACATGATTGAATAGTTCTTTCTACCAGCGGAAGAATGAGACTTTCAAACTGCTTTTTAGTCAATTTAATCTCCTGGCCAGCAACTTTGCCTCTAAAATTATCAGAACCAGTAAGCATTTTTTTGGCTTCTTCAGCCATAAGACGAAGCTCTTGTGCAAGATTCTTATGGACACTCAATTCTTCATCAGTAATACCCAATTCTGTGGCCCAACATTTCACAATCTTCCTGTCAAAATCATCACCGCCCAAATAAGTATCCCCATTAGTGGATAGTACTTCAAAAATGCCTCCGTTTATTCTTAGGATTGAAATATCAAATGTCCCCCCACCCAAATCATAAACGGCAATAGTTTTTGTTTCCTCCCTGCTGAGACCCATTCCATAAGCGAGACTTGCGGCAGTAGGCTCATTCACAATACGCAAAACATCCAGTCCGGCTAATTTTCCTGCATCCCGGGTTGCCTGTCGTTGCGCATCACTAAAATAAGCAGGTACTGTAATTACAGCCTTAGTGACTGGTGTCTTTAATATATGTTCTGCTCTTGCTTTTAATTCCTTTAATATAAAAGAAGATAATTCTACCGGCGAATAAAACCTGGCTCCTACTTGTATTTTCACCAGGCTCTCAGTATTATCATCAATTATTTTATAACTGAAAAAAGAAGAATGCTCTTTTACGTCACTATACGATTTTCCCATCAAACGCTTAACTGAAAAAATAGTGTTCTCCGGTTCAGTAATCAGGAATTTCTTCGCCTCATCACCCACTGCGATTTGCCCTTCATTTCCGAAATGCACAATCGATGGAACAAGAGCCATTCCGTCATGCTCCTTCAAAACAACAGGTTGTCCTGTCTCAGGATGAATGATTGCTACCAGGCTATTAGTCGTACCCAGATCGATCCCGACAATCATTTCCTGTTTTTGCAGGCTGCCAGTTGCTATATTAATACCAATCTTCGCCATTATTACTAATTAACCGTTATAAATTTATGTGTCGTAAAAAATGATTCAGGGTAAAATGATTGTATTGTTTCCGTATCTGATAGAACTGAGTCAACACTTTCTTCCATTATATTTTCTTCCTGCCTGACAAAGAAAAGATTATACCCTTGCCTGTTAGAGCCGGCCATTTTGTATCCTTTCATTTTACCCAGCTTTCGCATTGCCTCTACCGACGCTCCATTATACATTTTATCAACTGAATGATGATTATTATCGCCATAGGGCACTATCAGATCTTTCTTGCCAAATTCCACCTTTGCCTCTATCACCACAATTCTTGGTTTAATTTTCTCAATCGCCTTCCATATCCAATAATCATTACCATCGATATCTATTGACAATAAACCAATCTCTCCATTTATCCCGGCTCTGCTTAGTATCTCGTTTACATTATCTGCCAATACCATTTCATTTAAGATCCGGGTATTCTGTCCTTTATCAACAACTGATTGATAAAATCGTTTGCCTATAGCGAGCTGTTTTTCACTTTTATCAATAAAAATTCCTTCCCATCCATAATGAACAGCAAGATTAGCGCAATTACTTTTTATACAGTCACCTGATCCAATATCTACAAATACTGAAGGCACATCGGCCATCTGGCTTAATAAATAAAGTATTATTCCATCCTCCCCATGATAAGTGAAATTGTCGTAAGAGGCCTCGCACAATTTCGTTATAGATTTTTCCCTTAACCTGTTACACCAGGCATCCATATCGGATCTTTTCGCCGCATGCTTCTGGCGGTAATACATCCAACCTGAAAAATACTTTTTTATGAAGGCTTTAAATGAATGCATTTATACAAACAGCAAAATTCGTTTATCATTAGCGTAAAAAAAAGTCCCGCATTTGCAGGACTTTACGTATTCGGGAATATTTTTTAACGCATCAGGTACATTTTACCGTACCCTTTATTGAAATACTTATCAGTATTATCATTCTGGGCCTTGTATTTATCCAACGCTTTACCATTAAGGTTAGTAACTACCCTGTAAAGATAAATACCATTCGCAAGCTTTTGCCCATATTGGTCAGTACCATCCCATTTAAACTCAGTTATATTCCTTCCAATCCGCAAAGGCCCAAGCTCATCTTTGGTAATCTCCCTGACGATTCTGCCTGTTACGGTCATTATTTCAATTTTGATATTCTGTGGCACTTCATTACCCGTAATAGTAAAGACAAATGCTGTTGAAGTAGTAAACGGGTTAGGATAATTCAACATATTTGAGATCATTGGTTTATTGATCACCTCAAACAATACACGGTATTCAATGCTTCCTGCTTCGTTATTACTTTTATCCTTTCCTGTTATTATCATCTCATACTCTCCATCCTGCTGGAAATAAGGCCTGAAATTGATTGTGGCAGTATTGTCAGGGTTAGGAGCCTGGCCTGCAGGGGTAAATCTGAGAGTATCATTATTAAAATAGAACCTTCTCAGCGTACCGTTCGGGAAGCGAACCTGCAATGTAAGGAGAGTTGTATCATCCAGGATCATCCATTTTGCTTCATCTTTCAACTTTACCAGAATGTCAGGTTTTGACGAAACAATATCCCTGTTCAGTATATGCACCCCATCAAACGTGACATCCAGTAAGGGATTAAGGCTGTCTGGTTTTACATAGAGGTTCCTATAGGCAAAATTGTTAAAATGATATTGCTCCAGCTGATCGTTGTCCGGATTCGCTTCAATGTAAACTGTATTAATACCAGGCAACGAGTTTGTGCTTACAATATTACCCAGTTGCAATGTATCATTTACAGGTAAAGGTCTTCTTCTTGCCATCGGTATGATATGCGGAACATTATTCCTGTCTGTTATCACCATTTTCACTTTTAAACTATCAAATGCGGCTTCACTAACATTCTTAAACCCGATCTTGAAATTATATGGCTCCCCTACTTCTACAGTATCTTTTCCGGTGAAATATAGATTTGGAGCAATAGCACCCTCCGGAACGGGCACATAAGTGACCCTCCAGTAACGAAGATTATATGGTGTGAAATTGACATTATCCTCTGTGCGCATCTTAAGCTTTACGTAAGGATATTGTAAAGGGTCAATTGATGAAACATCAAAATCCTGTTGTGCAACAGTTAATCCGCTAAATAATGTTTGCTCGGTTCCGGCAGGAGTAACACCTATTACATCTACAGTGGCTGTATCACCAGTCGCTTCACTGCTTCCTCTCCATTTAAGCTGTTTCCAGGCCTTTGCTGGACCAAACACTGGCGAAGTGATGAATCCAAGTGTATCCCTGGTTGGGCAGTCAACTGACAAAGTTGGATTATCTGTAATGCCATCCCCCATTATCCATTTAGGTATAAAAGAAGGATCATTCTTTTTGTACACCAAAGCCCAGGGTCTGGGCCTGTAAAAGGAATCAATACTGCTTAGCCCTGCATTTTTCAGGTAATGGTACAATGATTGGCCCGGACCATGTAATGCTTCATCAGCTGCCCAGTCAGCTGCCCAGGCATTCGGAAAACCAAATGCAAGATCCAGCGTAAAGTTTCTTACCACCACATAGGCACCATCAGGAATCACATCACGCATAAAATCCATCATTTTTCGCCTGCTTGATGTATCCGTGTAGCGATACTCAAAATTGAAATGTTTGGTACTTCCAAAACAGTTGTTATCTGTACTGCCATACAAACCTTCTCCAAGAGAAGTAGGATAAGTATTCGCAGTCACCCGTTGATTCACCCACGGCTTGAAAGATATGGGATCAAATACGTTAAAAACAAGAGAAGAGAACCAGCACATCAGGCGGATGGCGGATATCCCATCAATAGAAACTGCCAAACAGGCCTCTTGCGTACATCCGCTGGAAATCCAGGTGCCCTGTCTTATAAACAAATTATGATCAACTGGTCCGTACTTGAATGAACGGCTGGCAGAGTCAAGTTTCATTCTTTCATACTCAGACTTTGTGTGCTGATAAAAATCAGACTGATTGTATCCAAGATCACTGCTATTGGGCCCGGTATTGCTCAGATAAATAAAAGAAGACTTATTCCATGATGGCTGTCCGTTTGCAGGCACAGGGGCTACCCTCCAATGATAAACTGTACTATCTGTAAAAGGAACGCCGGGTGTAAACTCTAATACTCCACCCGAAGAGCTGATTGTACGGGTTATTTTAGCAGGCGAATTGAAAAACTCTGTTGTATCCATTTCCATGGTATACTGTTTTATACCACTAAAAGGATTGGCAGTTGACGCAACCAGTTTAATATCCTGCTTATTAATTATTGCAAATGTATAGGGATAAACAGGCCTTGCTTCGTCTTCGTAAATAAAGATATCTTTTGTTATACAGTTATTTGTCTCATATAGCTCATCAACAGTATTATCGGCATCAATACATATCGATATTTTATTAAGACCTTTATCTCTTGTTGGTACAATATCTATGGAATACAGAAGTGAATCTATAAAACGAATACCAGGGATAGTATCTCTGCGGATCACTTCCGTAGTCAGGTTAGGATAAGTCCTTTTTACCTCAACTACTATTTTCTTATTAATTGCTTTCCCCAGGTTCATGAATTTAGCATCCACATTAAAATGTGTTTCAGCCACTGAAATAAATGTGGGATTAACCTTTATCAACTGATCTTCAATAACGTAATCCGGTTTATCCGCCGATCCGTCAAGCTTTAGAGCGGGGTCTCCGTGCAATGTAGTTTGCTCACAATGAAATCTTGCATAGTAATCATTCTGGGTAGTAAGGTTATATACCTGCGTAATAGACTCGATCAGGATTTCTCCCAATGACTTCCCATATTTCGATACAGCAGTAGCAGTCATTGTCCTGGAATTAAATATATCCAGGTAGTGTACAATACCAAAGTGAGTACTGGCAATAAACGCAATAGACCCCCGCTGATTTGCAAGAACAAATTTCTCAGAAAGGGTTTCTTTGGTAATAAACCGGAGAGTATTAAAATTGAAGAAATTACCGGCATTACACCCCATTACAATTGTTACAGGATATTTCCCTGCATTATTATACTGGTCAGGGTTATCCAGATTAAATTCAAGTGTAGTGGCCGAAGAGTGCCCAAAATAAGTCATCAGGCCTATTCCTTGCTCAAATAGTTGATACAACTTTTCATTGCTGGCCTGTTCCACAGGTGCGGAACTGACTTTACTAAATGTGTGTACATTAGCCCCATAAAAAGTATCAGAAATGATAGTTTTATACCTTTCCATATCTGCTGTAAGTATAGAGCCAAGGGCGCCGTCTGCTGCACCAATTACATGCACCACATTCTTGGTCCATGCCTTATCAGCTATCAGGGGAGAAGAGAATGCCTGTTGCTGTTCATACTGAATTACCTTGGCAAGGTATATGGCTACTTCATCCCCGTTAATAGCAGAGATACGTCCGATCGGAACTTTTGGTATGCCATCAAGTCCTGGCTCTGCTGTGATCATATTATCAGAAGCAGGATAGCCAAATGTGGGAATTAAGGATAATTTTTCAACATCAGGATTACTTTCATAGGTTCTATACTGTAAATAATTCAACCCTTTACCCACAAGCAATACATTTTTAACGGGATTGCTATATGTAGCTCTTGCCCAGCGAACAAAATTCCGGAGAGCTAAAGGATTCGTTTTTATACCAAACCCAAATTGATCAATAAGCTGATCTATCAGGTAAACTTTAGCTGTATGGTTACCACCAGCAGCAGAACTTCGATAATTCTTATATTCTTCTATTGGGTTCGCACCACCGGTAGAAGTCATCAATGCAGAATGAGAAATGATTAGATAGTTACCCTGGTTTGAAGAGGCAGAATAGTTTACAAAATTTCGCTGCTGGAAAGTAGTGACTGCTACAGGAAATGAAGATTGCTGCGTTACAAGCAACAATTTTCTTGCTACAGCTGAAGGCTCAAGGGCTACTTTAACCATAGTAGACGGTGATGTAATATCTCCAATATATCTTTTCCCATTAGTCAGATCATACAAAACCGGGCTAACACCTCCATGAGTAAACCCTGTGATCTCAAGATAATTACCCGCTGCATTCGCAGGAAGTTCAAATAAAAAATTATTGGCGCCGCCAAAATCGAATGTACGGGGATATGAAAGCTCAATTTGAGCTACAGACATTCTTCCGCCGCCATTATTTGTTACATCAACGGCTGCTGTACCACTGCTTATTTGTGAAATGTTGAATGGCACCTGAACCTTCACATAATCAAAAAAGTCCAATGCTCTTGTATCTACTGTTGCACTATTAACTTTTGTAACAATCTGCCGGGGATCCAAAGAATTTCCTGTGGCATTAATTTTCAATACCGGGGCAGGAGCTGCTCCGGTGTAAGGAAATAAATTAAATAAGGTTTCCGTTCTTGTAGCCCCTGCATTAATATCATTAGAAGTCCATCCTTCTCCCTGATCGTAGGAAGAAGAATAAACATATTCTCCAACAACCGCCGCATATCCGGGATTAATTCTCTCTCTGAAATACTTACCTGCTTTGTGAATAAAAAATGGCTCTACTGGTAAAGCTGAAGGTAAATTATTGTTTGCCGGAACAAGCCTCAGGTTAGGTCCGGCCGGGTTTACTGTAAGGAAAAAAGAAGCAGTATCTGTTTCAAGACTCCATTTATCATTCAGCTGAAAATCTGTGTTTCTGTATAGAATATTATCCGGTTTCCCATCATTCATCTCTCCCCAAAACTCAATATAATCAGTAGCCCCCATCACTCCTGTTTGAACCGTTGTGTATAACGGTATTTGTTGCCCATTTCTCCAAAGCTGAAAATGTTCGGCAGGAGTATTACCAATACCAAGTGTAGCTAGAACCGGTTGATTGATACGGTAAAGACCGGTGGATCCAATCTTAAACTTGTAATAAGTCAGGTTATAATTGATCCATTCGTTATTATACGTCTGCGAATTAGCCAGCAGACCAGCAAAAAGGAATAACGGGAGTAAAAGTTTTTTCATGAATCAAAGGTTTATCAGGTACAGACAGATTAGTTAGTTTTTGTTTCTATTATTAACCATGTTCAGTCTTAAAGAAAAAACATGGGTAAATAAGGGGTTTGACTGGTTGGCCAGGTTAGTGAATGCATAATCCACCGCTACATTCTGTATACGAAATCCTGCTCCGGCACTTGGCTGGTATATCCACACTTTTTTCTGGTTCACGGTATCACCATCAGCAAGTGCTTTCTGAAAATTATTAATTCCTCCACGAAGGAAAAAAACATTATTCACATTCAGTTCCAGTCCAAGTTTTGGATCAGCACTTACCGGGTCGGCACTTAATAATGTATTTCGCTTGCCATCAAATGTCAGGTCAATATTGGCTTCTGCCAACAGGCTTGTTTTTTGCCCCAGCTTAAATTCATGACCTATTCCCAGTATCAGCCTTGGCGCTGTTAGCTCAGTAGATTTTACCGGAATCTCATTATTGGTCAGGTACAATACTTCCTTTTCTCTTTCGGTAAAAGTAAAAGACCATGCATTGAACGTACTGGTAATATCCCTGGCTGCAATACCAAATCTCCACTTGTCTTTGTGCAACTGCAATCCTGCATCCAGGCCGAAACCCCAGGCTTTGGCAAATTTGCCCACACTCCGGTGAATTATTTTTGCGTTCAGCCCAAAATTTATTTTCTTCCTTTCTGTTTCCTTAATCTTTTGTGCAAACGAAAAAATGAAAGCATAGTCAGCAGAAGAAAATGACTGAATATTATTGTAGTTAATAGACCCATCTGGCTCTACCAGGAACAGCGTATTCATAATATCATCAACAGCAAATCGTAACCCTGTAATACCAATTGTTCTTTTGTTGTTGGCAGTTGGAAAAGCAATACTGGCATAATCATATTTACCGATGCCGGCGAAATATTCGGCATGCATCAGGTTGATTTGAGGATAATCTTTTATGCTTACAAGACCAGCAGGATTCCAGTAACCTGCTGTACCATCATTAACAGATGCTACCTGGGCACTACCCATAGCAAGCCCCCGTGCCCCTGCACCAATATTCAAAAACTCGTTGGAATATTTACGGAATTGTGCGTTGGTAAATTGAAATAGAAAGATAGTAAAAAGGGTCAGGTATAAGCGGTTCGTTTTCATTTATTGAATTTTCAAATAAGCAATGGAATAAGACATGTCTTCAGTATGTACGGATAGCTTGTAAAATTAGTCTTTAGCCCTGTAAATTCATAGGTTTGTGGAGGCAAAAGACTAAGCATTGAAAACGAACAAATTACATAAATATTGTCTTTGCCTGCCCACAAACTTAAACTGCCTTACTTTTGCAGGATATTACAATTTTTCAAATACTATAAACTGTAAATCATAGATTTAGAAATATGAACCTGATAGAAGAATTACGATGGAGAGGTATGATACAAGACATCATGCCGGGAACAGAGGAACAATTAAACAAGGAAATGACGACCGGTTATATTGGCTTTGACCCAACAGCTGATAGCTTACATATAGGCAGTTTGGTTCCCATCTTGTTATTAGTGCATTTTCAAAAAGCCGGGCACAAACCTATTGCATTGGTGGGTGGAGCTACAGGAATGGTGGGTGACCCAAGCGGTAAAAGTGAGGAAAGAAATCTGCTTAGTGAAGAAACATTGCAAAAAAATGTGGCTGGTGTAAAAGCGCAATTAGAAAAATTCCTTGACTTCAATCCTTCCCTGCCCAATGCCGCCGAGATGGCTAATAATTATGATTGGTTCAGGAATATTTCTTTCATTGACTTTTTAAGAGAGGCGGGAAAACATATAACGGTGAACTACATGATGGCTAAAGATAGTGTGAAAAAAAGGATTGAAGGGGACACAGGTATCAGCTACACAGAGTTTGCTTATCAGCTGATGCAGGGTTATGATTTTTATTGGTTGTACCAGCACAAAAATTGTAAACTGCAAATGGGCGGTAGTGATCAGTGGGGCAATATGACTACAGGAACCGAACTCATCCGCCGTAAATGCGGAGGCGAAGCATTTGTGTTTACCAACCCGCTAATTACAAAGACTGACGGTGGCAAATTTGGTAAAACAGAAAGCGGCAATGTATGGCTCGATGCTGCCAGAACAACTCCTTACCAATTTTACCAGTTTTGGCTGAATGCAAGTGACACTGATGCAGAAAAATGGGTCAGGATATTTACTTTCCTGACAAGAGATGCAATAGAAATACTGATACATGAACACAAAATGAACCCGGCAGAGAGAGTCTTACAAAAGACACTGGCACAGGAAATAACCATTTTCGTTCATGGAAAGGAAGAATATGAAAAGGCGGTGGAAACAACGCAAAAACTTTTTGCTAATCAAAATGCCCCGGCCGAAAGCCTGAGTATTGAGGACATGGAAGGTATGGAAGGTATAGTAAAAAGCAATTTCTCAAAAGAAAAAATTACAGCAGGCATAGACATTGTTTCTTTCCTGGCAGAAACAGCCATTTTTGACAGCAAGGGCAATGCAAGAAAAAATATACAAGGCGGAGGCGTAAGTATCAACAGAAAGAAAGTAGAAGCAGCAGATTTTAAAATTGATACCTCTCTGCTATTACATGACAAGTACATACTTGTGCAAAAAGGCAAAAAAAATTATTACCTGGTTCAGGCTATTTAATTTCTTTTATAGCCTTCCACATCGCATCAGCCACTAATTGATTTCCTTTGGCATTCAGGTGCACCCGGTCATACGTAAGAATATCTTTTTCTTTATTATCGGGATTATTGGCTTTGTTATAGTCAATAAATTTCTGGCGCAGATCCACCAGCGGAAGATTATTCTTCCCGGCAATGCCCCGGATAATATTGCTGTAGCGATTCAGGTCTCCATCCAGTTGATTACTCATATCCGTCTTTTCTCCTACTACAGCAGGTGTGCAAAGGATCGCTTTAATATTTTTCTCTTCTAGTTTTTTCAAAATAGCTGAATAAAATTTCTCAAACTTATCAGGGTCAGTACCTGTACCCAGCAATGTTTTATGCCATACATCATTTACGCCAATATAAATAACCACCACATCAGGATTCTTACTCAATACATCATCCTCCAGCCGCAGATACAGATCATACACCTTATTACCCCCTATACCAGCGCCAATAAATTCAAATTGATCACCCTTTCCTTCTGCCTTACACATACTATCCACCCTTTTTACATACCCTCCCGGTTTTACACCCAGTTCCGTAATAGAATCACCAAAGAAGATGACGTTGGTTTTCTTTTGTGCAGTAAATGCCATAATAAGAATAACCAGAATAACAAGTGATAATACCTTTTTCATAGTAAAAATTAGTACCACAATATAAAACAAAAACATCCTGAAAAATCAGGATGTTTTTACAATCGAAGCAGTTGTATCCGGCTATTTTTTCACTTCTTCTTTAGAAACGGACAAATGCTTAGCAAAAAAATTTTCCATTGCTTTATAAAAATCGATTGAATTTTTTTCATTGGCAAATCCATGCCCTTCATCATCTTTGACCATATACTCCACTTCAATACCTCTTTTCTTCAGTGCTTCCACCATCTGGTCACTTTCAGCTTTATTTACACGGGGATCATTTGCTCCCTGCGCAATAAACAAGGGTGTTTTTATCTTATCCGCATGGAAAGCAGGAGAAACTTCTGCCAGCAATGCACTGTCTTTTACGGGATCACCTACTAACTCATAAAACATGGCCTTGTAAGGCTCCCAGTATGGCGGAATTGTTTTCATAAAAGTGAACATATTGGAAACGCCAACATAATCAACGGCGCAACAATACAGATCAGGAGTAAAAGTAACACCGGCCAATGTTGCATAACCGCCATAGCTGCCGCCATAGATAGCAACCCGTTTCGGGTCAGCTATACCCTCTGAGATCAGCCATTGTACTCCATCTGTAATATCATCCTGCATTTTTTTACCCCACTCTTTAGCTCCTTTCAGCCAAAATTCTTTCCCATATCCGGTAGAACCACGAAAATTCATCTGCAAAACCGCATAGCCCCGGTTAGCCAGAAATTGTGCTTCGCCATTATAGCCCCAGCTATCCCTGAACCAGGGACCGCCATGCGGATTGATTACTACCGGCAGATTCTTTGCCTCTATTCCTTTTGGCAAAGTAAGATAACCATGGATGGTCAGGCCATCACGGGATTTGTATTCAATCGGTTTTCTTTCAGCCATATCCTCTTCTTTCAACCAGGGAAACGCATCTGACAGAAACTTTGTTTCGCCTGTTTTTTTATCATAGAAGTAGTATTTAGCAGCCAGTTTGTCATTTCCGGTCCAAACCACAAATTTGTCTTCAGCATCATTATTCCCATACAAGCCTACTTCGTACCCCTTAAATTTTGCCTGCATTTTGTTGTACTCAGATTCAGCCTCTTTGTCCAAAAAATGAAACTCCGTTTTCCATGAAGTATAATTCACCGACTCAAGTACTTTCCTGCGGGGCGACCAGGAAAGTCCATTGACGTCATAATCGGGATTACTGTAAATTTCCCTTATCTCTTTTTTTGCAGCAAGATCATACTCCACTATTGCAGTCTTATCTCTTCCAATATTTGAAGTGGCATAAATATTCTTATTATCAAATGAGAAAAACTGTATTCCGAAATTATCCTTATACGTTGTAGTCAGCAACGAATCAAAAGGCGCAGCCTCAGTGGTACGATGATAGAAAGTGGTATTCACTCCATCCGTCTTTGTGGCAATCCTGATCAACCCTGTGTGATCGGTGTACCAGCCGTCGTAGTTCTTATCATTCTGGTAAAGTACTTTTATTTCTCCTGTTTCTATATTAATGCTATACGGATCGAAGAACCGGGGATCCCTTTTATTCATTTGTATCATCACCTCTTTTTCTTTTCCCGGAACATACCTCAAATCATCGAGTATCATAGTACGTACTTTGGGGAAAGGAGTTAGTGGCTTCAAACCCTTTCCGTCCAACCCAACGGAAAAAAGCTGAAAATTCTCATCGCCACCAATATCCTGCAGATATAAGATCCTGTTTCCTTTCCACTGGTAATCGTATATATTACGAACAGAATCATTCGTAACAGGAATGGCTGTTGTATCTGTAATTTTCCGTACAAATACATTAGTATGTCCTTTATACGGAGACAGGTAAGAAATGTACTCCCCGTCAGGAGAAATGCTCCAGCTAAAATTTTCAGGATTTTTGAAAAAGTTTTCTACCGGGATTACCGGGGGCTTATCTTCTTTTGCAACTTTTGATTTACATGCAGCAAAAAGTAACATTACTAAAACAGTAACTGACAGCAAACGGTGTTGAAAAAATTTCATGAGAGTTTGTTTAAAGTTATTAAATGGCCGGGCAAGGGTAGTGTAATCCAAAAGGACGGAAGAATGGATAACTAAGGTAGTCCTTTAAAAAACAAAAAAGCATTCCGAAAACCGAAATGCTCTCCTTATTTTAAACAAAAAAAATCATTCTACATCCACCTGCTTCTTTATCACTGAACCATCACTGGCCTCGGGCAGGTATTTTCTTTCTTTTATCAGGTAACCATTGCCTTTCTCACAAAAATGCACTTTCAGGTTTTCAATACTGATCGGGTTCCCATCAGGTATGTCTGCAATATTAGAATGAAGTATATCATGCCCGTCAATAATGATAACCAGACCACTACCGATAGCTTCCATTTTATTACCCTCTGTGATCAGCATGCCTGTGTCTTCACCCAACCCAACCCCGATACAACCCGGGTTCGCTGCCACTGCTTGCGCCAATCTTCCAAAACGGCCTCTCTTTTCAAAATGTGAATCGATAATGATATTATTCATAAAGCCAAGGCCGGTAGTGATCTTTACTTCTCCTTTCAGGTGTGCTCTAGTGGCATTACCCTCATAGATCATTGTGTTGCTCATGGCCATAGCACCTGCCGAAGTACCTGCTATCAGAAAATTTTCATCCTCCTTATAGCGTTTCTTCAGGATGGTAAGAAATTCTGTTCCTCCATCGGTAGCACTAAGCCGAAGTTGATTGCCTCCGCTGAACATCACGGCATCACAGTGACGGATACGTTCCACATATTCATCATTCATTGCATCCTGCCGGGTGCGGATATGTAAAAGGCCGATATTGGTGCACCCGATTTTACCAAAAGCATTCAAATAATTCTCACCTACTTCATAAGGAATCATAGAAGCAGTGGTAATAACTTCAATCCTGGCATTGACGCCACCTGCTTCTTCCACCACCCGGCGAAGGATGCCGAGTTCAAAAAAATTAAGATTATTTCGATGAAAGCCGTCCGCTTCTAATTCAGTGCCTTTATGTTCAGCTCCGCCTATTGCTATCAGTTTTCCCTTCGGATTACTCATTCATTGGGGTTTGATTAAAACAAATGTAACAGAAAAATAAATTAACGCAGAAAAGAACGATTTCGTTTGTGGATATGTGGAAAATATTTGTTACGCTGTTCCTTTGAACCGGCTGGTTAAAAAATAAACTCCAGCGCCGATCATTGCAATTAAACTGCCCCACAAGGCAAACCACCCTGTAGAGAAAAATAAAAACAACCAGATCGCAATGGAGAGGATGACAGGTACCGGGAATAACCACATTTTGAAAGGAAGGTCTTTTGACCCAAATCGTTTCCTGAGCAGCGATACTCCGGCTGACTGCCCGATAAATTGTATCACAATCCGCATAGCCAGTATAGAGCTGATAACATCTGAGAGTTTAAATAATAAGCTAAAAACAAAACCTGATGCACATAATACAAGCAGTGATACATATGGAAAGTTCTTTACAGGATGCAACCTGGCAAATGGTTTAAAGAAATTCCCGTCCACTGCAGCTGCATAAGGCACCCTTGAATAGCCCAGCACCACAGCAAACAATGAAGAAAATGCGATACAGAGAATTAAAATTGTAACAATAATACCTGCCTTAGTTCCATACAACTGCTGCATAAAAGAACTCACCAGGTACTTATCATCTGCCTTAACCGATTCCCATGGCATCACCCCCATCACACTTATATTCATTAATAAATACAAAGTGGCAATACCAAAAACAGAAATAAAAATACTCCGCGGAATATTTTTACCTGGGTTCTTTATCTCTCCTCCGAGATGACAAACATTATAATACCCAAGATAAGCATACACTGTTTTTACAGAAGCCTGCCCCACTGCTGCCCAGAAAGCATAGGTAAAAAAAGACTCATTACCTGTCGGGATGAATTTAACCGGGTGTTGTTGATTTAATAATCCACTGATGATAATCCAGAGGATAGTCAGCACTACAATAGAACCCATAATAACAGAAATCTTTCCGATGGTTTCTATTTTCCGGTATAATAAAATAAAAACAAGGATAACAAGGCTGCCTGACACGATCTTTTGCTGCCACAACTCCAACGGAACTATATAAGTAAGGTATTGTGCAAAACCAATAGAAGCAGAGGCAACAACCAGCGGAGCCTGGATAGAGGTTTGCCAGACAAATAAAAAACTCATTAATCGGCCACCTCTTTCTCCAAAGGCTATACGGTGAAAATTGTAAGTCCCCCCGGCTAAAGGATATTTTGCACCCAGTTCACTCCATATCATCGCATCCATAAATGCTGTAAATGCTCCAAATATCCATGCCCAAATAAACAAACCATTATTGAACTGTGCCACTACAAAAGGCATTACCACAAAAGGACCAATACCCACCATATCTATCATGTTGATAGAGGTAGCCTGAAGCAGGTTGATTTTGCGGTTAGTTTGTGGTATGGACACTATTAAGCCAGTCTGTTAATCCTGTAATTTAACTCCTTTCAACAAAAAGAAAGGTTCAGAACAAAAGCCCTACAACGAAAGACTCCCTGAAACAATGAACTCCCCTTTTATCAGTGTATAATTTATACCCCTGATTTTAATCGATTCACCTTCTTTTACTTCAGACAAAGTATAGATATCCTCCTCTATCAAATGTAATGACCCCTTTGAATCTCTCACCAGCTTAAGATAATCCTTATTAATC
>Ga0116143_10001455_pt1 | contig 28486 bp, 27 predicted proteins | sample AD_UKC034_MetaG_FD_89745 | JGI IMG/M metagenome (GOLD analysis project Ga0116143, IMG submission 89745) | Active sludge microbial communities of municipal wastewater-treating anaerobic digesters from USA - AD_UKC034_MetaG | ecosystem: Engineered > Bioreactor > Anaerobic > Digestate | place: USA...
ATTCCGCGACCGAAGATCGACCGCAGGATGCCGGACGCGAACAGCACGCCGAACAGCAGGAACGGCAGCAGGTCGAGCCCGCGCGATACCGCATCAGTGCCCTGCCAGCGCTCATCGGGTGGCGGCAGTTCCTCGCCGCGCACCACGGCGAGGATCTGGTCGACACCCGCGTCGATGCCGCCGTAGTAATCGTTCTGGCGGAAATGCGGCGTGATGGTTTCGCGAATGATGCGGCTCGCGATCGCATCGGGCAGCGCGCCCTCGAGGCCGTAGCCCACCTCGATGCGCAGCCGGCGATCGTCCTTCGCGACGAGCAGCAGCACGCCGTCGTCCGGTTGCGCGCGCCCGAGCTTCCAGGCGTCGGCGACGCGGATCGAGTACTGCGCGATGTCCTCGGGTCCGGTCGTCGGCACGAGCAGCACCGCGACCTGCGCGCCCTTCTCCCGCTCGAGCGCCTCGAGCTTCGCTTCGAGCGCCGCGCGCTGCGCGGAGTCGAGCGTGCCGGTGGTGTCGGTGACGCGCGCGGTCAGCGGCGGGACGGGCAGCAGATCCTGCGCCGGAGCCGGCGCGCCGGCGGCCAGCGCCGCCAGCGCCAGCGTGACGCCCGCGAGCAGCGGGCGCGACAGGGCGATCACGGCCGCGCCTTCGCCCCCACCGCTGGCGTCACGGCTGCGTCGCCGGCGCGACGCCGAAGTCGACCGTCGGCGGCTGCGAAATCTCGGCTTCGTTCTCCACCGTGAAGTTCGGCTTCACCTTGAACTTGAACAGCATTGCCGTCAGGTTGGACGGGAACGAGCGCACCGTGGTGTTGAACTGCTGGACCGCAGCGATGTAGCGGTTGCGGGCAACGGCGATGCGGTTCTCGGTGCCCTCGAGCTGGGCCTGCAGCTCGAGAAAGTTCTGGTTCGACTTGAGGTCCGGGTAGTTCTCGGCGACCGCGAGCAGGCTCTTCAGCGCATTGGTGAGTTCACCCTGCGCGGCCTGGAACTTCGCGAGCGCTTCCGGGTCCTCGAGCAGCTCGGGCGTCAGCTGGATCGTGCCCACCCTGGCGCGCGCCTCGGTGACGCCGAGCAGCACGGTCTGCTCCTGCTGCGCGAAGCCCTTTACGGTCGCGACCAGGTTCGGCACGAGGTCGGCGCGGCGCTGGTACTGGTTGACGACCTCGGACCATGCGGACTTCACCGCCTCGTCCTGTGACTGCAGCGAGTTGTAGCCGCAGCCGGAGAGCGCAAGGCCCATGGCTGTGACGAATGCGAGTTTGAGCAAACGCATGACCTGCCTCCGTGGGCAATGGCTGCCGACTACCAGATTTTCACACGTTCTTCCGGCGCGAGATACATCCCGTCGCCGACGTCGACCCCGAACGCGTCGTGGAACTCGTCGATGTTCACGACCACGCCGTTGACGCGCCACCGCGCCGGGCTGTGCAGATCGGTCAGCAGGCGCATGCGCAGATTCTCGTCGCGGTACTTGGTGCGCCAGCCCTGGGCCCAGCCGAGGAAGAAGCGCTGCTCGCCGCTGAAACCGTCGATGACCGGCGCGGGCTTGCCGTCGAGCGCGCGCAGGTAGGCGCGATAGGCGACCGCGAGACCCGACAGGTCGCCGATGTTCTCGCCGAGCGTGAGCCGGCCGTTCAGTTGCTGGCCATCGAGCACCGTGTGTCCGTCGTACTGCGCCACGAGCCGGTCGGCAAGCGACTTGAAGCGCGCGGCGTCCGCAGGCGTCCACCAGTCACGCAGGTTGCCGTTGCCGTCGTACTGGCGGCCGGAATCGTCGAAGCCGTGGCTGATCTCGTGGCCGATGACGCCGCCGATGCCGCCGTAATTGGCGGCGTCGTCGGCCGTCGCATCGAAGAACGGCGGCTGCAGGATCGCCGCGGGGAACACGATTTCGTTCAGCATCGGGCTGAAGTAGGCGTTGACGGTCTGCGGCGTCATGAACCATTCGGTGCGATCGATCGGCTTGCCCAGCTTGGCTATGCCGCGGCCGAACCGGTACTCGGCCGAGCGCTGCATGTTGCCGAACAGGTCGCCGCGCACGATCGAGAGCGGTGAGTAGTCCTGCCACACGTCCGGGTAGCCGATCTTCACCGACAGCCTGGCGAGCTTGCTCTTCGCCGCGGCGCGGGTCTCGGGTTCCATCCACTCCAGCGTGTCGATCGACTCGTCGAACGCCGCCCGCAGGTTGTCGACGAGCTGCAGCATCCGCGCCTTCGACTCGGGCTGGAAATGCAGCCGTACATACTCCTTGCCGACGAGGTGGCCGACGTTCGCATTGACCAGGCTGACGGCCCGCTTCCAGCGCTCGGGCTGCTCCTGCACGCCCTGCAACGCCCTGCTGTGGAAATCGAAGTGGGCGTCGGCGAACGGCGCGGCGAGATAAGGCGCCGACACGTCGAGCAGCTGGAAAAAGAAGTACTCGCGCCACTGCGGCAGCGGCGTCGCCGTGATCAGCTTGGCCAGCGCCTCGATGTAGGTCGGCTGGTTGATGTCGACCGCCTCGATCGGCGCGCCGGCCGCAGTGAAGAACACGGTCCAGTCGAATGTCGGCGTGAGCTTCGCGAGTTCGATCGGCGAAGTCCGGTTGTAGGTCGCGCGCGGATCGCGGTTCTGCACCTTGCTCCACTGGATCGCGGCGATGCGGGTCTCGAGCTGCTGGATGCGTTGCGCGCGCGCGGCGGTGTCCTTCGCGCCCGCCATCGTGAGCATCTGCTCGACATACGCGAGATGACGCTTGCGATTCTCCGCCTGCCGCTTGTCCTGCACCAGGTAGTAGTCGCGATCGGGCATCGACAGCCCGGCCTGCTGCACGGTGCCGATGTAGCGCGTGGCGTCGCCGGCATCCTGCCCGACGTAATAGCCGAGCGGCACGCGCTGCAGCCGCCGCTGCGACTCGCCGATGTAGCGCACCACGTCGGCATGCGTCGCCAGCGCGCGGATGCGCGCGAAATCCGCCTCGAGCGGCGCGAGGCCCGCGGCCTCGATGGCCTGCTCGTCCATGAAGCTCGCATAGAGGTCGCCGATCTTCTGCAGGTCGGAGCCCGGCACGTGCACGGGAGTTGCCGCGGCCTGCTCGGCGATCTCGCGCACCTGTCGCTCGGCGCGCTCGTCGAGAATCGCGAAAGTGCCCCAGCTCGAGCGATCGGCGGGAATCGCGGTTTCCGCGAGCCACTTGCCGCCCGCGAACTCGTGCAGGTCGTCCTGCGGCCGCACACTGCGGTCGTAGCCGTCGAGCACGAGCCCGCTCGCAAGCGGCGGCGCGGGAACGGCGATTTCAGTGGTCTCAGGAACCGGCGCCGGAGTCGGCGCCGCACAGGCGGCCAGGATCGCGGCCGCGGCGAACAGGAATGGGATACGCATTTTCCCAGTATAAACGGCTCATTCCACCTGGAGCGCGAGGCGGACACCGCTCGTCGCATCGGCCGCGGGTTCGCCCGCCACCAGGAAGATTCGTTCGGGATCGAGTCCACCCCCGGTCACGAGCGCTTCGCGCACGGCGTCGGCACGCTGCTTCGCGAGATCCGCCAGCGCGGCATCCGCAATGACGATGCGTTCGCGCAACGCGGTCTCGCCGGCCTCGATCGCCCGCAGCGCATGGGCTTCCTTCGCCTCGTCTTTCTCGCGCTCGGGTCGCGGCGCGCGCCGCTCGCCGCTCAGTTCGCGCCAGGCGCGATCGAGGGCTTCCTGGTAGGCGCCGGTATCGGTTTCGCGCAGTGCATGCGCCTCCGGGCCGCCCAGCAGTTCGATCATGCGCTGCTCGACGAGTGCCGCGCGATCGCGGGCGGCATCGAACGCGAGCGGCACCCCGAGCTTCAGCTGCGGTCGGTCGGTCAGCGCCTTGCCCACATTGGCGAGTTGCTCCCCCGCGGCCGCATCGAGCGTCGCACTGCCATAGGCGAAATCGACGAAACGCACCTCTTCGCCGGCACCGAACAGCGAGCCGATCAACGCAAAGGGCGCCGTGATGATCTTCACGAGCAGGTTGCGCAGCGCCTTCCAGACGAGCGGCCCGACGCGGAATGTCGGATCGTCGAGCGAGCCCGAGACCGGCAGGTCGATGTCGATCACGCCATGCCTGTCCTTCAGCAAGGCCACGGCGAGCTTCATCGGGATCTTCATCGCGTCGTCGCTGTCGACGCGATCGCCCAGCGTGAACTGGTCGAGCTTGAACTTGTGCTGCGCATCGAGCTTGCGATGGTCGATCAGATAGCGGAAATGCGCGTCGAGCTTGCCCTTCTCGATCTGGTAACCCATGAACTTGCCGGAATAGGGTGTGAAGGTCGGCAGTTCGATGTTGTGGAAGTCCGCCGTGAGATCGGTGAAGGTCGTGCTCGAGAGCAGGTTCACCTCGCCGCGCACTTCGACCGGCGCGTAGCGGTCGACCTTGCCGTCGAGCACGACGTCGGCGCGCGCGGCCGGATCGGACGACAGCCCCGTGATCGTGCCATTGAATTCCTCGATGCCGGTCGAGAAGCTCGGCCGGATCGACAGGTCGGCGAAGAATGCCGCGCTGTCGACGACACGCACTTTGTCGATGCGCAGCTTCCTCGCCGGGGCCCGCGCAGTCTTTGCCGCGCCGGCGTCCGCCGTGGCCGCCGTCTCGGCGGCGGTATCCTTGCGCAGCCGCGGCGGCGAAAGCACTTCGGCGACGTTGGTGGTCGATTCCGGCGAGATGACCAGCTTGAAGTAGGCGCCGCGCGCCAGCAGGTCGCGCACACGCAGCGTGGTCGGCGCGGAACTGTAGCTGATCCGGCTCGCGGCGAGCCGCCTGAACCTGACGAAGTCCTCCCGCAGCTCGCGATCGACACTGTGGAAGCGCGCCAGGGTCGCGTTGCCCTCGAAGCCGATCCTGGGTTTGCCCTCCGCGGCCCGATCGATCGCGACCTTGCCCTCGACCGAGACGTCGCCGCTTCTCAGCACGAGGTCGGTGGTCCGCTCGAGGTACGGCTGCAGGAACACGACGGGCAGCGTCTCGGCGGCGACCGTGAAGGCACCGCCTGAAGCGTCGAGCCGCCACTGCCCCTCGATCGCGAGCTTGCCGGTTTCATTGAATCCCGAGCGCAGCGCGGCAGTGACTGCCGGCGCGCCGCTCGCATAGCCGTCGATGTCGAGTTCGAGCGGCGCGAGCACGTAGCGCACGGGCTGCGGCGCATTGCGGTCCTCGAACGCGATACGCGCAGCGGTGACGCGCAGCATCGGCGCCTCGATGCGCCAGCCCTTCGCGGGCTCGGCAGGCTCGGGCGATGCTACGGGCGCGGCGGACTCGGCCGGCACGACAGCTGCCGCGGGTTCGGCCGGCGCCGCCTCGGCCGGCGCGAGTGCAGCCAGGTTGACGCCGCCATCCGCCTCGGTCCAGGCGCTCACATCGAGGCCCTGCACGCGCAGGTCGGGCAGCTTCACGAGCGATTCGCGCACGTCCACGCTCGCGCCGGTGGCGGACAGCGCGGCGACCTTCACCCAGTCCTCCTCGCCGCCCGCCGGGCGCACCGCGAGTTCGCGCGCCTCGAAATCGAGCGCATCGAGCGCGATGCGCATGCCATCGTCTGCCGCGGCGATCTGGTAGAGGGTCCTGAAATCGATGACCCCCTGGGGCGGCGCAACGCGCCCGTAGCGCCCGGCGACCTCCCAGGCCGTGCGCGCACTGAGGCCCTTCACTTCGAGGTCGCCGTGGAGCGCGAACGGTCGCACGGCGAGCTGGCCCCTGAGCGTGATCTCGCCGCCGTCCTCGTCGCGACCGGTGATGCTGAAGTCGCCCTCGTCGCCGGCGCTCGTGGTGAAATTCTGCACGCGCACATTGATCGGCTCGAGGCGCCGTTGCAGCGGCGTGGCGCGCCGCAGGTCGGCGGCATCGATCACGCCGCCCTGGATCCGGATGTCGTCGATGCTGACAGGGAGCGGCCTGCCCTCCTCACCGGGCGGCGGCGGCGGGGCCTTCGATTCAAAGGCCGTGACCAGATTGACGCTGCCGTCCTCGCGCAGGATGAGGTTCAGGGCGGGCTGCTCGAGCAGGAGCGACTCGAGGATCACGCCGCGGCGCCAGAGCGCGGCGAGCCGCGCGTCGATGTAGAGACGCTGCGCCGCGAGCAATGCCGTGCCGTCGGGCTCGGTGAGCGACACGTCCCGCAGGTCGGCCGACAGCGAGAACGGCCTGATGGCCACTTCGCCCAGGGTCAGGCGCAGGCCGGTGGCCGCGCTGATCGCCGGCGGGAGCTTCGACTGCACGAGGCGCGGCGCCAGCCAGTAACCGGCCCACGCATATGCGCCGATCAGCAACGCAATGACAAGAGCCGTCCAGGCGAGGGGTTTGAGAAAGCGCATGACCAGCCCGCACCAGAAAAAAAAAGACCCCGGGTTTGAAGCCGGGGTCGCAGTATGCGGACTTTCAATGAAGGGAAGGAAGTCCGCCAGGGGATTCAGGTCTAGTGAAGCCTCGCCCAGTGCAAGATACGGATGTCCTCGAACTCGAGCTCGAAGCTCTGCGCCAGCAGCCGCGCCAGTTCGCCGGCACCGGCACGCTGGTCGAGCTCGCGCCCCAGTTCCACCACACCACTCCACTCATGGGCCGCCCGGGCCTCGTCGCCCGGGGTCACGAAGTGCGTGTAATACCGTGCGGACATGGTTCATAGGCTATGCCCGGCCCCCGCCGCAGACTGTGAGCCCCGCCACACTCCCCCCGCGCTGCACGGCACGGAGGTGAGAACTGGCGCAAGAAACGCGAGAATCCCGGCCCCATGAGCCGATATCGCCCCCCCCAGACGCCCGGATCCCGCTTCATTACCCCCGCCGGTCACGCCCGCCTGAAGGCCGAGCTCGACCAGCTCTGGCGCGTCGAGCGCCCGCAGGTCACGCAGGCGGTCGCGGAGGCCGCCGCACAGGGCGACCGCTCGGAGAACGCGGAATACACCTACGGCAAGCGCCGCCTGCGGGAAATCGATCGCCGCGTGCGCTTCCTGCGCCAGCGGCTCGAGGGCATGGTGGTGGTCGATCGGCCGCCCGATGATCGCGAGCGTGTCTATTTCGGCGCCTGGGTCACCCTCGAGGGAGAGGATCGCCGCGAACTGCGCGTCCGCATCGTCGGCCCCGACGAATTCGACGCCGCGCCCGGCTTCGTCAGCATGGACGCGCCGCTCGCGCGCGCCCTGCTCGGCAAGCGGCTCGATGACGAGGTGGCGGTGAATGCGCCGGAGGGCGCGAAGACCTACGTCATTGTCGACGTGCAGTACGAAGGGTGAGCTGCGGCTAGGGAAGCGCGGACAGCGCGCCGCGCTCGAGTGTGTAGTACACCATCTCGCTGCTGCCGTAGGCATCGATCTGGCCGCGAAGGACGAAGCCGACACGCTCGGCGACCCGCCGTGAGGCGACATTGGGTACATCCATGATCGCGTGCACCCGCGCGACATCATGGCGCTCGAACACGTCGGTCACCACCCTGGCGAGCGCCTCGGTCGCGAGACCTCGACCGTGAAAGCGCCGCGCGAGCATGTATGCGATCTCGGGTCCGAGACCCGGGTCCGCCACGTTCGGCGTCAGCGCGCCGCACCAGCCGACGAAGTCCTCCGGCGCCGCCAGTGCGCGCGACTTCGGGTACAGCGCCCAGCAGACAAGGCCGTCCTGCTCCCAGCCCTCCTCGAAGTGCTCGAGGAAATCGTGCCGCGCCCTCTCGCGCCGCTGCGCGATGTCCGTCAGTGACTTGTACGCGTGGTAGAAGCGCATCACCTCGTGGTCCTGGACGAGGCCCGCGAAGAACGCGTCGAAATCCGCCGACGTAAACGGACGCAGCTGCAGGCGCGCGGATTCGATCGGCGCGGGGCGCGGGGCACTCATCCTGGCGTGGCGGGCCTGAAACCCGCAATGCCGGCAGGGATCAGCACGAAGCTCACCTTGCGCCCGACGGCCAGGGGCTCATTGAACGGCAGCAGCATCCAGGGCATGCGTAATCCCTCCCGCGCCCGGCATCGATACGCCTAGAACACGCGCACGTTCTTGAACTGCCACGGATCGCTCTTGTCGATGTCCTCCGGAAGGAGGCGCTCGCGATCCGAGAGCGGGGTCCAGTCGGTGTACTCGCCGTGCAGGGTGCCGAGATACGGCCTGCAGATCTCGAGCAGGCGCTTGTAGTCGAGGTCGTCCGGCTCCATCAGGCCGCAGTTCGGATTCTCCATCGCCCAGACCATGCCGGCAAGGCAGGAGCTCGTGACCTGCAGGCTGGTCGCCTGGTTGTGGGGCGCCAGCTTGCGCGCTTCCTCGACGGTGAGCTGCGAGCCGTACCAGTAGGCATTCTTCTTGTGGCCGGCGATCAGCACGCCGAGCTCGTCCATGCCGCTCACGATGTCGTCCATCATGATGCGGGTGTTGTCCTGGAGCTGCCAGTTGCGGCCCTGCAGTTCCCACACCGACAGCACTGCCGCGTCCGACGGGTGATAGGCGTAATGCACGGTCGGGCGGTAGACCGGTTGCATGCTCTCGATCACGGTGAAGTAATCGGCGATCGAAATCGACTCGCCGTGCGTGATCAGGAACGACATGATGTGGCCGGCATTCGGCGTCCAGGTGCGCACGCGCGTGGCCGCGCCCGGCTGCATCAGGTAGATCGCCGCCCCGCAGCCGCCCTCGTGGCGCTTGCCGTCACGCGGGAAATTTCGCTCGTGCGTGCCCCAGCCGAGCTCGGCCGGCTGGCAGCCCTCGCCAACGAAGCCGTCGATCGACCAGGTGTTGACGAACTCGTTCACCTTCTTCGGCTGGCTCGACACCTGCGTGTCGCGCTCGGCGATGTGGATCGTGGTCACGCCGAGCTGGCGCGCCAGCTTGGCCCACTCCGCGCGGTTGCGCGGCGCCGCCTCGACGCCGAGGTCGCCGGCGATGTTGATCAGCGCCTGCTTGACGAAGTGCGAGACGAGACCCGGGTTCGCGCCGTGCGTGATCACCGCGGTCGGCGCGCGATCGCTGCCGGGGCGCAGCGCGAGCGCGGCCTCGCGCAGGGCGTAGTTGGTACGCTGCGCGGGGGTCATGGTCGGCGAGGTATAGCCGCCCGCCCACGGCTCGATGCAGGTATCGAGGTACATCGCGCCGCGTTCCCAGCAGTACTTCACGAGCGCGACGCTCGATACGTCGACCGAGACGTTGAGCACGAAATCGCCGCGGCCGATGTTGGCATCGAGGATGCGGCGGTAGTTTTCGCGCGTCAGGGGCGCCTTGACGAACTTGATGCCGTATTCCTCGGCCTCCTTGCGACCGCGGTCGTCGGCCGTGACGACCGAGATGCGGCTCGGGTCGATGCCGATGTGCCGCAGGATGAGCGGCATCACGCCCTGGCCGATGCTGCCGAAGCCGATCAGGACGATGCGTCCGGGGAATTCGATGTAAACCTTGTCGGCCATTCTTCGGCGTACCCTGCAGGAAACCAGCGCGACAGGGTATCAACCGTGCCGCGCGCTGGCCAGCCAATGCGGCGGGTAGGTCTTCTCGTAACCGGGCAGGGCCGCGACCCGATCGAGCCAGCGCGCGAGCGACGGGTAGTTGACCGCGACGGGCATGAAGCGTGAAGCGAGCACCTCGGCGCCCGGTCGCTGCAGCGCGCGCAGCAGCACCATGATGGCCGGATAGATCACCATGTCCGCCGCGGAGTAGGCATCGCCGACGATCCAGTCGCCCTTCGAGAGCCGCCCTTCGATCGTTCGCGCCTCGCTCGCCACCACCAGCATCGCGCGGGTCAGCTCGCCCACGTTGTCCTCGCCGACCCCGGCTCCGAACAGCGCGCGCGTGATCTTCGCCAGGTGCTCCTGCGCGTATGCCTCGAACTCGCAGATCACGCGCACGATCACCCCGGCCTCCTCGGGCGTGCGCCCGAAGATCGGCGGCTCGGGATACTTGAGGTCGAGGTAATGCAGCACCGCGACGGACTCGAAGACCACGTAGTCATCGTGCTTCAGGATCGGCAGGCGGCCGCGCGGGTTCATCGCGACGATGTGCGGCGCCTTGTGCTCCTGCCTGGAGAACTGCAACTGGTGGCTTACGTACTCGAGCCGCTTGTGCTCGAGCGCGAGCAGTACCCGCCAGCAATATGGGCTGCCACTGCCCCAGTACAGGTCGATCATGACTGATTAATTGTAGTGGCCACGATTTCAGTCGAGAATTGTCGCATGTATTCGACCCTGATCGACGTCGCGCAGCTGGGCGCCCTGCTCGGGCGTCCCGAAGTAGTGATTCTCGACTGCCGTTTCGAGCTCGCCGATCCGGACGCCGGCGCCGCGGCCTACGCCCAGGGACACATTCCGGGCGCACAGTATGCGCACCTCGAGCGCGACCTGTCGGGGCCGGCCGGTCCGACCACGGGCCGCCACCCGCTGCCCGACCCCGAGCGCCTGGCGATCACGTTCGGCCGCTGGGGCATCAATGCGAACGTGCAGGTGATCGCCTACGATGCCGGCCCGGGCGCGTATGCCGCGCGCGCCTGGTGGATGCTGCGCTGGCTCGGCCACGAGGCCATCGCGGTCCTGAACGGCGGCTTCGCGGCCTGGCAGGCGGCCGGCATGGCGGTCGAGACGATTGCACGTCGCCGCGACCCGCGCCTCTATGTCCCGCAGCTGCAGGCCGATCGCGCGATCGGCGCCGCGGATCTTGCCGCCGAACTCGAGTCGGGGCGCGTGCTGCTGGTCGATGCGCGCGGCGCCGACCGCTTCGCCGGCCGGAACGAGACGATGGACGCGGTCGCCGGCCGCGTGCCGGGCGCGCGCAATCGTCCGTTCACCGAGAACCTCGCGCCGGACGGCCGCTTCCTGCCTGCCGAGACGCTGCGCGAACAGTGGACCGCACTGCTCGCGGGTCGTCCGGTCGGCGAACTGGTCTCGATGTGCGGCTCGGGAGTCACCGCCTGCCACAACCTGCTCGCGCTCGAACACGCCGACCTGCCAGGCGGGCGACTCTTCCCCGGATCCTGGAGCGAGTGGATTACCGACCCGTCGCGACCCGTCGCGACGGGTGATGGCTGATTTGCTATCGTGCGCGCCCTTTTTCCGGGAGTGACCCGTGGTTGCTGAAGCGAAGTCAGGCCTGAAGCAGGGCTGGAGCACCGACGACTCGGCCGAGCTGTACCAGGTCCGCGCCTGGGGCAAGGGCTACTTCGCCGTCAATGCGGCGGGCCACGTCGTCGTGCGACCGGACACCACGCCACGGAACGAGATCGACCTGTTCGAGGTCATCGAAGGCCTGAAGGCCCGCGACCTCACGACGCCGGTCGTCGTGCGCTTCTCCGACATCCTCGCGCACCGGCTGGGCCATATCGCCAGCGCCTTCGCGCACGCGATCGCCGAGAACGAGTACCAGAACTCCTACGCCGCCGTGTTCCCGATCAAGGTGAACCAGCAGCGCCTGGTGGTCGAGGAAGTCTTCCGCTATGGCGCCGAGCACGGCTTCGGCCTCGAGGTGGGCTCGAAGCCCGAGTTGCTCGCGGTGATGGCGATGACCGAGGGTGCCGCCGACCGCCTGATCGTCTGCAACGGCTTCAAGGACGACAGCTACATCGAGGCAGTGGTCCTCGCGACCAAGCTCGGCCGCACGATCATCCCGGTGGTCGAGAACTTCTCCGAGCTCAGCCTGATCCTGAAACACGCCGAGGCTTATGCCGTACGCCCGCGCATCGGCGTGCGCGTCAAGCTCTCGAGCGAGGGCTCGGGGCGCTGGCGCGATTCGGCGGGCGAGAAGTCGAAGTTCGGCCTGTTCATCACCGAGACCCTCGAAGTGATCGAGGTGCTCCGTGCGCGCGACATGCTCGACTGCCTGCAGCTCGTGCACTGCCACCCGGGCAGCCAGCTGCAGGACATCCGCCGGGTCAAGGACGCCGTGAACGAACTCGCGCACGTGTATGCCGAGCTGTCGAACCTCGGCGCCGGGCTCAGGTACATCGACGTGGGCGGCGGGCTGGGTGTCGACTACGACGGCAGCGGCACCAATTTCCCCTCCTCGATGAACTACACGATCAACGAGTACGCGAACGATGTCGTGTACCGCATCGCGAGCGTGTGCAACGCGCGCGGCATCGCGCACCCGATGATCATCAGCGAATCCGGCCGCGCGATCGCCGCGCAGCACAGCGTGCTCATCTTCAACACGCTCGGCACCTCGGCGCTCGACCGGTTCCGCGTCTCGGGCAAGGTGGAGGCGGACTACGACGGCAGCGCCGAGCTGCCGCTGCCGGTGCAGGACCTGTTCGAGGCGTACGCGTCGATCAGCGCGCGCACGCTCGTCGAGTGCTACCACGACGCGATCACCGCGCGCGAACAGGTGCTGCAGATGTTCAACCTGGGCCTCGTGTCGCTCGCGGTGCGCGGCCTCGCCGAGCGGCTGTTCTGGGCGACCTGCGCACGCATCCGCGACATGTGCCGCAAGCTCGACGAGACGCCCGAGGAGCTCGCCGGGCTCGAGGAGATCCTCTCCGACATCTACTTCTGCAACTTCTCGGTGTTCCAGTCGCTGCCCGACAGCTGGGCGATCGACCAGCTGTTCCCGATCATGCCGATCCACCGGCTCGACGAGCGCCCGGTCAGGAAGGGCGTGCTGGCCGACATCACCTGCGATTCGGATGGCAAGATCGACCGCTTCGTCTCGCCGCGCGACGTGAAGCGCACGCTCGAGCTGCACAATGTCGCGAACGGCGACGAGTACTACCTCGCCGCCTTCCTCGTCGGCGCCTATCAGGAGACTCTCGGCGACCTGCACAACCTGTTCGGCGACACGCATGTGGTGCACATCCGCCAGCATGACGAGGGCGGCTGGACGATCGACGAGGTGGTCAAGGGCGACACCGCCAACAAGGTCCTCGAGTACATGGAGTACGACGTCGAGGAGCTCTACCCGGCGTTGTCGCGGGACTGCGAGCGCGCGATCCGCGCCGGGCGCATGACGATCCCCGAGAGCCAGGCGCTGAAGCGCTTCTACGAACGCGAACTGAACGGCTACGCCTACCTCGAACCCGCCTGAGCCCGCCCCCGAGCCCAGCGCGAGCAGCCGCGCCGGCGATCGTCCTGTGGTCATGCCGCGCCGCCGGGCAGTGCCGGCTGGGCAATGCGCCCGCCCCGCGGCTACGATGCACCGGCCACCACCACACCGAGGGCTTCATCGATGCGCCACGCCGCGACCGTCCCCACACGACTGCTGCTTGCGGCCGGGCTGCTCGCAGTCACCGCCAGCGCCCACGCCGGCAGTATCGATCTCGCGACGCCCGAGGGCGCGAACCTCGCCATGCGCAAGGTGCAATGTTCCCTGAAGGACAACGAGCCGGTCACCTACTACTGGAACGGCGACGTGTACAGCCGCGTCGAGGGCGAGCCCGATCGCAAGCTGTTCCATTTCGAGGCCATGAACATCCGCACCTGCGTCACGGTGAACGATGCGGAAAAGGGCGCCGGCTGGCGGCTCGTCTCGCGCGAGCTGCTGCTGTACATGGACCCGAAGACCGGTGAGGTGCTGGACACCTGGCAGAATCCCTGGACTGGCAAGTCGGTCAAGGTACTGCATATCGACAACGATCCGGTGAACCAGCCGCCGATGTTCCCCGTGGGCCGCGACGGCAAGCCGGTGACCTGGCCCGCGCGCTCGCTCGGCGACAACTGGTGGCTCACCCTCACGATCCCGCTCTTCTACAACAATCCGCTCGGCGGGCCGTACCAGCCCTACGTCGGCGGCATGTACCACGCGACCGAGATGTTCAACTTCATGGGCGATATCTCCGACCTCGTGGACGACGCGCGCGATACCGCGGCGGTGCGGGTCGGCTGGGTGCGCCAGTCGGGCTGGCTGCCGTGGATGGAAATGGGCGGCCGGCCGGGCCTCGTTTATTTCCACGCCGCCGGGCGCAAGATCGAGCGCTTCGCCGACCTGCCGCACCTGCTGCAGCACGAGATCGAGACGAATTATCCGAAGTACAAATCGCCGCCGCCGGGCGATGACACGCGCCCGAACGAGACCAGCTGGACGTATTTCATGAAGAAGGTGCCGCCGCCGGCCCCTCCCGCCCGTCATTGATGCGCGCCGGGGCCGGCCCGCCCGGCCCCGGTTTGCCTGGCCGCGGAGGCGGGGTTAGCATCGATCCGTCGGCCTTTTCGGACGGGATGACGGGATGACGACGATCTACGTTGGGAACCTGCCTTTTACTGCGACTGAACAGGATGTTCGCGTGCTCTTCGAAGCGCACGGCACCGTCGAGTCGGTCAAGCTGATCAACGATCGCGAAACGGGCCGCCCGCGCGGGTTCGGCTTCGTCGAGATGCCCGAGGGCGATGCCCGGGAGGCGATCCAGGCGATGAACGGCCGCGAGATGAACGGCCGGACGCTGCGCGTCAACGAAGCGCAGGAGCGCCCGCAGCGGCCGCGGTCCAACGGCGGGCCGTACCGCCGCTGACCCCACAGGATCTCGCCCCCGCCCGGACTTTACCTCCCGTTGCTTGCGGGCTACGGTAGGGCCTCCAATACAGGGGGATTTCCGATGGCTCACGGGATCAGGTCGATGATGGTCGCGATGGCAGGCGTCCTCGCGCTGGCCGCTTGCGCAACGACGACGAGCACTCGCAGCAGCACCGCGGCCGCGCTCGACCGCATCCTCGCGGGCGATCATCGCAGCGCGGAGAACCGTGCGCGCGATGTCTACCGCCATCCGCGGGAGACCCTGCTGTTCTTCGGCATCCGCCCCGAACAGACCGTGGTCGAGATCTGGCCGGGCGGCGGCTGGTACACGGAAGTGATCGCCCCGCTGGTCGAAGGCAAGGGCAAGTACTACGCCGCCCACACGCCTCCGAATCCGGGCAGCGCGGGCGTCACCCGCTCGCTCAAGGCCTATGCCGACAAGCTCGCGGCCCGTCCGGAGCTGTACGGCAGCGCGACCGTCACCGCGCTCGGCCCCGGCGTCGGTGAGATCGCGCCGCCCGGCAGCGCCGACCTGGTCGTGAGTTTCCGCAATATCCACAACTGGATGGCCGCCGGCTTCGCGCCCGAGGCTTTCGCGGCGATGTACAAGGCGCTGAAGCCGGGCGGCGTGCTCGGCATCGTCGAACATCGCGGCAATCCCGCGGTCCCGCAGGATCCGAAAGCGGCGAACGGTTACGTCAACGAGGACTATGCGATCCGCATGATCGAGGCGGCGGGCTTCCGGCTCGTGGCGAAGTCCGAAGTGAACGCGAACCCGAAGGACACCAAGGATTACGCCAAGGGCGTGTGGACGCTGCCGCCGCGATTCGCCGCCGGCGATGAGAACCGCGAAAAGTACGCGGCGATCGGCGAGAGCGACCGCTTCACACTGAAGTTCATCAAGCCTTCGGGAAATTAGGCGCGCTGGCGCCGCCGCAGGGCGGCGCTCACCACATGCTCTTGACGCGCTCGACTGCGTCGAGCGTCGTCTGGCCGGCCGCACCGAGCGAGGGCTCGCCGAGGTTCGAGCCCTGGAAGGTGGTCGCCTCGAGGGTCTTCAGCACCTTCTCGGTCAGGAAGCGGCTGCGCCCGCCGTATACGTGCGCGTCGCCCTGCTTCGGCTGGTGGGTCAGCGGGAACTTGAGCGGCTGCACGAGCATCAGGTCGTCCTTGGCGCGGGTCATGGCCACGTACAGTAGCCGCCGCTCCTCTTCGATTGTCTCGGCGCGCCCGGTGGCGAATTCCGACGGAAAGCTGCCGTCGACGACATTCAGCACATAGACCGTGTCCCATTCCATGCCCTTGGCCGAATGCACGGTCGAGAGCACCAGGTAGTCCTCGTCTAGCAGCGGCTGCCCGGCGAGATCGCCGCTCGCCTGCGGCGGATCGAGTGTGAGTTCGGTGATGAATCGCTCGCGCGACGGGTACTGGCCCGCGAGCAGTTCGAGCTGGTCGAGATCGCCGATGCGCGTGTGCACGTGCTCATAGAGGCGCTCGAGGTGTGGCCGGTACCAGTTGCGCACCTGGTTCACCTGCCCCGTCCACGGCTGCTGCGGATCGGCGAGCGTGACGAGCAGGTCGACCAGCTTGCGCCAGTCGACGGCGCTGTCGGCGGGCGGCTCGAAACTGCGCAGCGACTCGAAGCTGCCACCCTGCTGCAACAGGTGGTCCAGCGCGCGGCGCGCGTTCGCGGGCCCCATTCCCTTCAGCAACTGCAGCACGCGAAAGCCCGCCATCGCATTGCGCGGATTGTCGATCCACCGCAGGATCCCGAGCAGGTCCTTGACGTGCGCAGCCTCGAGGAATTTGAGGCCGCCGTACTTGATGAACGGGATCTTGCGCTTCGAGAGTTGCACTTCGAGCAGGTCGCTGTGGCTCGAGGAGCGAAACAGCACCGCCTGGCGCCTGAGCGGCACGTTCGCTTCGCGCGCCTTGAGCACCTGCGTGCAGACATACTCGGCCTGCGTCGGCAGGTCCTCCACGGTGACGAGGCGCGGGCGCGAGCCGCTGCCGCGCAGCGACAGCAGGTGCTTGCGGAACTGCCTCGGCGCCTCCGCCATCAGCGCGTTCGACACGTCGAGTACGGCCTGCGTCGAGCGGTAGTTCTGCGCGAGCGCGACGATTTCCGCGCGCGGCTGGAAATGCTCCGGGAACTCGAGGATGTTCTCGACGGTGGCGGCGCGGAACGAATAGATGGCCTGCGCATCGTCACCGACGACCGTGAGGCCGTTGCCGTCCGGGCACAGGCCGTAGAGGATCTCCGCCTGCAGCCGGTTCGTGTCCTGGTACTCGTCGACGAGCACGTGGTCGAAGTGGGTCGCCACGTGCTGCGCGAGCTTCGGCTCGCTCATCAGGATATGCCAGTAGAGCAGAAGGTCGTCGTAATCGAGGATCGCGAACTTCTGCTTGCGCTCGACATAGGTGCGAAACAGTTTCGTCAGCTCGTCTGCCCACTGCCCGCACCAGGGAAACTGCCGCTCGAGCGAGTCCTCGAGCGACAACTGCGTGTTGACCCGATAGGAGTAGATCGCAAGGCAGGTGTCCTTGCGCGGGAAGCGCTGCTCCTTCGAGGCGAAGCCGAGTTCCTGGCGGATGCCGTCGATCAGGTCGGCCGAATCCGCCCGGTCGATGACCGAGAACTGCGGGTCGAGCCCGAGATGGCGCGCATAGTGGCGCAGCAGGCGGTTGCCGACCGAATGAAAGGTGCCGGCCCAGCCGAGGCGCTGCAGGATCGTCTGGCTGACGCCGCCGATCACGTCGTTCAGTGCGGCCTTGGCGACTTCGTGGGCGCGGCGGCGCATCTCGAGCGCCGCGCGACGCGTGAAGGTCAGCATCAGGATGCGCGCCGGGTCGACCCCGTGCATCGCGAGGTGCGCGACGCGATGAGCGAGCGTGCTGGTCTTGCCGGTGCCGGCGCCGGCGATGATCAGCAACGGCCCGGACCTGTAGCCCTGCGACTCCGCCGGCTCGCCGTAGGTCACGGCCTTGCGCTGGGCAACGTTCAGCTTGGCGAGATGCGCGGTCGTCGACATGATCGCGCAATATACTTTCCGCGGCGCTGGTTGTCCCGCCCCGCCGTTTGCCTGATCATGCGTGCATGGCTCAGGAGTCCATCGGCATCGGCGGCGTGGCGATCCGCTTCGCGCTCGCGCTGGCGCTCGTGCTGCTCAGCTACAACCCGGGCGGCGTTTCCTACTATCACTGGGTGGCGGGCGATTTCCCGAACTTCGATGCCCTGCAAGGGCTCGCCGGCGTCGTGCTGCTGATCGGCTGGGTCGTGTTCCTCACGGCCACCGCGCGCTCGCTCGGCGCGATCGGCGTGCTGCTTTCCGTCGCCTTCTTCGCGGCGCTGGTCTGGGTCGCCGTGCAGTACGGCTGGTTCGAGGCGGCCCCGCGCACGCTGCTGTGGATCGGCCTCGCCGTCGCGGCGGCCGTGCTCGCGATCGGCATGTCCTGGTCGCACATCCGCCGCCGTCTGACCGGGCAGCTCGACGTGGATGAGGTCGACACGCGGTGAGCGTCGCCGCGCGCGACAGCAGCGGGCCCGATCGGTGCTGATTTCAAGCGAAACGAAATTCCGCGGTCGCATCGTGACCGCCAGTACCGAAGTGGTGGAGCTGCCGAACGGTCATCGCGTGACGCTCGACATCGTGCATCACCCGGGCGGTGCGGCGATCGTGGCGGTCGATGCAGCGCTGCGGGTGTGCGTGCTGCGCCAGTATCGACATGCGGCGGGCGGCTGGATATGGGAGCTTCCCGCCGGCAAGCTCGAGCCCGGCGAGCTGCCGCTTGCCACCGCGCAGCGCGAAATCGTCGAAGAGGCCGGCATCCTCGCCACCCGGTGGGATTCGCTCGGCACCATCCTCAGTTCGCCGGGTGTGCTCACCGAGCGGGTCCACCTGTTTCTCGCCACGGCGCTCGAGCCTGCCGCACAGGCCACCGAGTCCGGAGAGCTGCTGGAGGTGCACTGGCTGCCGATCGACGACGCCTGCCGCCGCGTGCTCGCCGGCGAATTCGCCGATGCCAAGACCTGCGTAGGCCTGCTGCGCGCAGCGGGACACCCCGCGCTCACCGCCCTGCGGACCGGGCGGGATGTGAACTGCGGACCGAGCGGGATGTGAACTGCAGACCGGGCGGGATGTGAACTGCGGCCGGGTTCCGACGCCCCGCGTTCGCTAGACTCCCGCCGATCGTGGCAGGAGATTCTGACAAACCGCCCAGCGGCGCGCGCCGCGTCGCCCAGGTCGTCCACGACGATCTCGGCAATGCCCGCGTCGAATGGCGGAAGGTCCCGGACGACCGCACCGGGAACTTCGCGCGCCCGACATTCACGATCGAGGGCGAAGGGCCCGACATGGGCGCCGATCCGTACGATCGCACCGTTCCGTCCGGCAGGCGCGATTCCCACGGCACCGGCACCACGCGCCGCGACCTGCGCAAACTCTCCGAGTGGATCAAGTTGAAGCGCGAGATGGAAGAGCGCAAACAGCGCGGCGAAGACGACGAGTAGCGCCTACGCGCAACGCTCGATGTGCGCCAGCTTGCGCGCCTCGGTGAGCCGGTAGAACCGGCGCAGTTCCGCCACCATATCCCTGAACGCCGCGTCCGCCGGATGCTTCAGCCTGTGCTCCATGCGCCGGCAGAAGCGCGCCGCGTAGGCGCTCGCGCGCCGGTAGAGCTGCGCACGCTGCGGCGGCAGCCGCGGATCGACCTGCGTGCACGAGAACAGGATACGGTGCAGCTCGCGCGGGAAGCGCTCCGGCGACTGGCTGCGCAGCAGCCAGAGCGTGGCGACATACTTGTCGACTTCGGCCTGCGTCTCGAGCTCCATGCGCGACACCTCGCGGTCGTGGCCGGCGTGGAACGCGAGATAGTGGAAGTGGCTCACGCCCTCGAGCGCGGTCCAGCAGTCGGCGAGGTTGCCGCCATCCAGGCGTTCGAGCGGGTCGGCGGCGGCCAGGCGTTCGAGCAGCTGCGCATCGAGGAACAGCGCGACCGCCATGTCGTCGCCGTCACGGGCCACCAGCAACTGTTCCTCGTTGGCCGCGGAACGCTCCGCGCCCGGCACGCATCCTGGATCAGTGACGAGGAAATCGTACACGTCGTGCGCGAGCGGCACATCGTAGATGGCGGCGAGCAGATCCTGCAGGGCGCGCAGCACCATGGCCGCTCCCGTCAATGCTGGAACGAGGAACGTGCGCCGGCCGCCGGCGACACGCCGAGTTTCGCCAGCAGGCGTTCGGCACGCCGGCTGCCGGTTTTGATCCACAGCTCGTAGAGTCGCAGGATGTCCCGATCGCTGTGCTGGTAGCCCGATTCGCTCACCTCGTTGAGCGCATCGACGAGCAGCTGGAACTTCGCGGCGAGCTCGCCGAACACCGGCCCGAGCGCGGGCCGCCCGCTCTGGCGGACCGCGTCCGAGAGCGTCCCGTAGGCGCGCCCGCCCATCGCGATGTGATAGTCGATGTCGACCAGCTTGCGCGCGAAGCCCTGCGCCATGAATCCCGCGACGAACAGCGACACGTCGCCGAGCCGCTGCAGGCCGGCGCAACGTTCACGGGCGCTGCCCGCTTCGAGCGCCTCGCCCAGCATGACGACCAGCGGCTTGATGCGCGGACCCTCCGGCGTCTGCTCGAACAGCGCCTCCGAACGTGCGAACAGCGTCAGCATGTTCACGACGTACTGCTCGGTCTCGCCGCCGACCTCGACGTGCTGTCGGGCGAGGGTCTCCCGCAGGGCTTCACGGAAGTACTCGCGCAGGCTGTGTACCGTGACGACCATGTGTCCTAGCCTCCTACCGTGCGCCTGAACAATCCGTGAACGGGCGCAGAGTTTCAAGCGCGCAGCCGCAGCGCCGCGCCTGGCAGCCATGCGGTTACACTGCTGATTGCGACGGGGGTCACGAACGATGACGCGATATCAGTGGCTGGTGCTGGCTGCCGCCTGGCTTGGCTGGGGCTTCGACGTTTTCGATGCGCTGCTTTTCAACTTCGTCGCACCGAACACGGTGCCGACGCTGCTTGGGCTCGATCCCGGCGGCTCCGAGGCACGCGATGCAACGGTGCTGTGGACCGGCATCCTCTCCTCGATCCTGCTGGTCGGATGGGCCGCCGGCGGCATCCTGTTCGGCTGGTATGCCGACCGCTACGGGCGCCGTCGCGCGCTGTTCGTCACGGTGTCCCTCTACGCGATCGGCACGGCGCTGTGCGCCGCCTCGATGAACATGGGGCAGCTGGTCGTGTTCCGCGCGATCGCGAGCCTCGGTATCGGCGGCGAGTGGGCCGTCGGCGCCGCGCTGGTCGCCGAGACCTTGCCGGAGAACCGGCGCGTGTTCGGTGGCACTCTGCTCTACACCGCCTCGCCCATCGGGCTGCTGCTCGCCGGCCTCGTGAACTATCAGGTCGCGGGCGTGTGGTTCGCCGACGACCCGGCGAATTCCTGGCGCTACGTTTTCCTCTGCGGCCTCGCGCCCGTCGCGCTGGCGTTCGCCGTGCGCGCCTTCATCCACGATCCCGAAGCCTGGGCGCACGCGCGCGCGCACAGTGCACCGCCCTCGCCGCGCGAGCTGTTCACGCCGGAGGTGCGTCGCGCGACACTCGTCGGCACCCTGGTGTCGGTCGCCGGCCTGCTGACCTGGTGGGCCTGCAATGCCTTCGTGCCGCTGCTCGGCGCCTGGCTCGCCGTCGAGAACGCACCCGGCGAGATCGAGCGCTGGAAGACGATAGCATCGAATGCCTTCAACCTGGGTGGCCTCGTCGGTGCGCTGGCGGCGCTGCCGCTCGCCTACTGGCTCGGGCGGCGCGCGATGTTCGCCGCGTATTTCGTCTATTCCGCGTTCGCCATCGTCGCGACCTTCGGGCTCGAGTTCGCGCCCGAGCTGCGCATCCGCCTGCTGTTCTTCGTGGGCCTCGGCGTATACGGAATCTTCAGCACCTACGTGTTCTACCTGCCAGAGCTGTTCCCGGCGCGCCTGCGCGCGAGCGGCGCGGGCTTCTGCTACAACATCGGCCGCGTCGTCGCGGCGGCCGGCCCGCTGGCGATCGGCATCGTGACCTCGGCGGCGGACGGCTCGTCGGCCGCGCTCCTCGGCACGATGATCTGGGTGGCGGTGATTCCGTTCGCGGCAGCAATGCTGACCCCGCTGGTGATCGAAACGCGAGGGATGAAACTGCAATGAACCTGACGCTGCTGATCGGCAACCAGAACTATTCGTCCTGGTCGCTGCGCCCGTGGATGTTGCTGCGCAACCTCGGGCTGGAATTCGCCACGGACAAAGTGCAGCTCGACTCGCCGCAGTTCGCCGCGCAGGTGGCGGCCTTCAGCCCGGCGGGCCGGGTGCCGGTACTGCGCGACGGCGAACTCGTCATCTGGGATTCGCTCGCGATCTGCGAGTACGCCTGCGAACTCGCCGGGCGCGGCTGGCCACGCGAGCGGGCTGCGCGCGCCCGGGCACGTGCACTCGCCGCCGAGATGCACTCCGGATTCACCGAACTGCGCAGTGCCTGGGGCATGAACTCGCGCGCCCGCAATCGCCGCACGGCCATGACGCCGGGGTTGGCCGCCGATATCGCGCGCATCGATGCGGCATGGTCGGAGTGCCGGCGCGAACACGCCGCGCAGGGGCCGTGGCTGTTCGGCGCCGACTACACCGTGGCCGACGCGATGTTCGCGCCGGTGGTGCTGCGCTTCAACACCTACGCCGCGCGCACCGACGGCGTGGCGCTGTCGGCGGCCGCGGCCGCATATGTGACGCACGTGCTCCTTGATCCGATCCTGGGCGAGTGGATGTCCGCGGCCGAGGCCGAACCCTGGGTATTGCCGCACGCGGAGATCGGCTGAGGGCGCTTGGGTATCATTGCGGCCCTCGATTCATGCCGGAGGCCGCGATGCTGAAACCTGCCGCACTCACCCTGTGCCTGACCGGGCTGGCCGCGACGGCCGCGCTCGCCAGCGCGCCCTTCACCGCCGATGACCTCGTGTCACTGCACCGCATATCCGATCCCCAGGTGTCGCCCGACGGTCGCCACGTCGCATACGTGATGCGCGAAACTGATCGCGAAGCCAACCGCGGACGCACGGACCTGTGGCTGCTCGATCTCTCCGCGCGGAACCCGGCGCCGCGCAAGCTCACGCACCATGCCGCCGGTGACACGCATCCGCGTTGGGCGCCCGACGGCAGCGCGCTCTATTTCCTCTCGACGCGCTCGGGCAGCGCGCAGATCTGGCGCCTCGCACTCGGCGGCGGCGAGCCGCTCGCGGTGACCGACCTGCCGGTCGATGTCGGCAGCTTCCGTATTGCGCCGACCGGCGATCGCCTCGTGTTCAGCATGGCGGTCAAGCCGCCGGAGGAAGCCAGGAAGGGCAGCAGCAAGGCGAGCGGCCTCGTCTACGACAAGCTGTTCATGCGCCACTGGGACACCTGGTCCGACGGCTCGCGCTCGCACCTGTTCTCGGCGGCGCTCGATGCGAGCGGCCGCATCGGCACACCGATCGACCTGTCGCAGGGACTCGACGGCGACGTGCCCTCGAAGCCCTTCGGCGGCGATGAGGAGTATGCGATCTCGCCCGACGGCGAGCGCGTGGTGTTCAGCCTGCGCATCGCGGGCCGCACCGAACCGTGGTCGACGAACTTCGACCTCTTCGAGGTGGCTATCGACGGCGGCACGCCGGTGAATCTCACCGCGGACAATCCCGCGTGGGATACGAGCCCGGTGTTCCTGGCGAACGGTGATCTCGCGTGGCTCGCGATGCAGCGTCCGGGCTTCGAGGCCGACCGCTTCCACGTCATGCTTCGTCGCGCGGGCCGCGAGGCCAGGGCGCTCACGCGCGACTGGGACCGCTCGGTGGCGCGCCTCGGCGCCACGCGCGACGGCAAGCGCCTGCTCGCGACGGCCGACGAAATCGGCCAGCGTGCGCTGTTCGCCATCGACCCGGTGAGCGGCAAGCCCTCGAAGCTGGTCGGTTCGGGTCAGGTCACCGAGTTCGCGGCCGCGAACGGCGGCATCGTGTTCAGCTGGGCGAATCTTGCGGCCCCGGCGGACCTCTGGTGGCTGCGCGACGGCGGCAAACCCGAGCGCCTCACCGACGCCAACGCCGCACGCCTCGGCGGCCGCGCGCTGGCGGAATTCGAGCAGTACAGCTTCAGGGGCTGGAACGACGAGACCGTGTACGGCTACGTGATGAAGCCGCACGGCTACATGCCGGGGAACAAATACCCGATCGCGTTCATCGTGCACGGCGGGCCGCAATCGAGCTTCGCCAACGCGTGGAGTTATCGCTGGAACCCGCAGGTCTATGCCGGGCGCGGCTATGCGGTGGTGTTCATCGACTTCCACGGCTCGCCGGGTTACGGCCAGGCGTTCACCGATTCGATCAGCGGCAACTGGGGCGGCGCGCCGTTCGTCGACCTGCAGAAGGGACTCGCCGCGGCGATCGAGCGCTACGACTGGCTCGACGCGGACAAGGCCTGTTCGCTGGGCGCGTCCTATGGTGGTTACATGCAGAACTGGATCGCGGGCAACTGGCCCGAGCGCTTCCGCTGCATCGTCAACCACGACGGCATCTTCGACAACAAGTCGATGTACTACACGACCGAAGAACTATGGTTCCCGGAATGGGAGAACGGCGGGCCCTATTACGAACAGCCCGCGAACCACGACAAGTGGGATCCGTCACGACTGGTCGGCGAATGGCGCACGCCCATGCTCGTGATCCACGGCGCGAACGACTACCGGGTGCCGGATGCACAGGGCATCGCGACGTTCACCGCACTGCAGCGGCGCGGCATTGCCTCGAAGTTCCTGTACTTCCCTGACGAGAACCATTGGGTGCTGAAACCGGCCAACAGCCTGCAATGGCATGCCGAGGTGCTCGACTGGCTCGACACCTGGCTGAAGTAGGCGGCCGGCAAGTCAACGGCGGCGGTTGTACGGATCGTAACCGCCGCCCTTGTCGTCCTCGAGCTTCAGTTCCTTGTCGTCCTCGATGCGCAGCTCAGGGGCCTCGAGGCGCTTCAGCAGCCTGGATGTGCTCTCGAGCGCGAACACCCCGGTGGCGACCGCGATGTCCCAGACGGCATTGCCGCGCTCATCGTGACGCACGCGCCCGGATCCCGCCTCGCCGGGAGCCGCCGCACGCGGCTTCTCCGGCGGCGCCGGCCTCGGCGCCCTGAGCGCGCGCATTTTCTGCGTCGTGTCGTCGAGTTTCCTGATCGCCCTGGAGATGAACAGCTTCACTCGGATTTCCGCCAGCGCTCCAGCTCGTCATCCTCGCTGCCGGAGAGCAGCCTGCCGCCCGCGTTGTAGTAACGCTCGGCACGGGCGAAGTCGTCGGGTGTCAGCTCGGCGCGCACCTCGAGGAACGCGAGTGCACCGCTCGCGCGCGACGCGCGGCACTGCTTCCTGTCGTTCGCACCGGCGAACTTGCCGGCATCGACATCCTTCACCCACAGCATCTCGCAACCGGCCTGGACTTTGAGGTCCTGCTCCATCAGGCCCTTGAAGAGGTCTGGGTTGTACAGCCCGGCGCGCCAGCGTCCCGGTTCGGCGAACGCATAGCTCGCCTGCACGATCTGCTTGTCGACGACCTCGAAGGCGATCACGCGCTGCGAGAGCACGCGGCGGCCGCCCTGCGTGGACGATTCCTCGGTGAAGAACACGTTGTCGCTGATGAACGGCGCATAGATCGGCACGAATGCCAGTTCGCGCGCGCCGTTCACGTAGGTTCCGGGCAACCAGGCCGCGAGTTCGGACAGTTCCGCCTTGCGCAGATCGGCGGTACTCGAACACGCACCGAGCAGCGCGAGCATGATGAGCGCCAGGCCACGTTCAACCATAGAAAACCCGCCATTCCGCCCGGTAAGCGAGCCCGAGCGCGATGATACGCTCGAGCAGCTCGGGATACTCAAGTCCGGCCTCGAGTGCGGAGAGCGCGAAGTCCTCCTCCGCGGCGAGGTTGGGGTTCGCATTCGCCTCGAGCACGAATATCCGGCCGTCCGGCGCGAGCCGGAAGTCCATGCGCGCATAACCGGACAGCCCGAGCGCGCGGTAGATGCGCCGCGACAGCGAATCGAGGCGGCTGACGATCTCGCGCGGCAGTTCGTCCGCTGCGCGCGTCGTGATGCCGTATTTCTTCTGGTATCGGCGGTCCCACTTGACCTTGCGGGTCGCGATCGCCGACAGCGAATCAGGCATCGAGCCGAACACCATCTCCCACACCGGCAGACGGGTCAGGCGGTCGTTGCCGAGCACGCCGACGTACAGCTCCTGACCCTCGATGTATTCCTCGACCAGCGCGTTCGAGCCGATCTGCTCGTGCACGAAGCCGACGCGCTCGCGCAACTTCGCCTCGTCCTCGACCACCGACGCCTGGGCGATGCCGAGCGAGGCGTCCTCGGTGGTCGACTTGACGAACAGCGGGAACTTCAGCTTCCTCGGCAGCTTGAACTTGACTCCTTTCCTGAACACCGCGAACTGCGGCGAGGGGAGCCGGTGGTAGGCGAACAGCTGCTTGCAGATCGACTTGTCGCGCGACAGCAGCAGGCCACGCGGATTCGAGCCGGTGTACGGCTGGCGCATCAGTTCGAGGAACGCGACGACGTGCTGGTCGTAGGTGACGATGCCGTCGAACTCCTCGAGCAGGTTGAAGACGATGTCGGGCTTCCAGTCGGTGATCGCGCCGCGCAGTTCGCTCAGCGTATCGAGCACGCCGAGGCAGCGCACCTCGTGGCCACGCTTCTTCAGCGTCGAGATGACATCGAACTCGGTGCGCCACTCTTCGATTTCTTTTTCGCTCCGCCCGTTGAGCGAATCGGGCGGAACGAGGGTCGCGTGGACGACGACCAGCACCTTGAGTTTCTTCATAGCCTCATTTGAGGGCTGGTGCTTTCCGCATAGAGACTGACGAGGCGCGACAGCATCAAGCGGGCATTGCGCAACGCGTCGCGCCGGCTGCCGCGCGGATAGAGGCCCAATTGATCACTTCGTTCGATGATCATGCGCAATATCTGGAACGCACTATAGCGCGCAACTCCCTGTTCGCGCACTACCGCGTCGACGAGCTCCCGCCTGGCGGCACGCATCAGCGTACTCGCGCGCGGCGTCGTGCGTCGCGGCCGGCTCGGCATGAACACTTTCGACAGCATCACGTCGATGAGCCCGCGGCGATCCTCGCTGTAGCGCTCGAGCTTTTCGCTGTAGTGCTCGGCGAGCGTGCGCGTGCTGGTATCGATCGGCTCGATGCGCGCGCGGCTGCGCACGGGGGCGCGCTTGCCGCGCAACCCGGCCATCAATTCGTCGACGAACTCGAGCTTCTGGTATGCGGGCCAGTCGGCATAGCCACGGCGCCACGAAGAGTTCGGCGTGAGCCAGACCGCGAAGGTTTCGGCGAAATCCTCGGTGGGATGCGACTGCGCGTACCAGTCGCCGAGGTGCTGCACGTAGCGACGGCTGCCGGGTCGCGGGCGATAACGATCCGGGTAAGGCAGCGAGGCCGGCCCGAAGGTTTCGCGCCAGCGCTTGCGTCGGCGCAACCGGTATGCCGTGTCGATCGCATGGCCCGCTTCGTGGCGCAGGATCCGCTTGAGCCACTGCGCGTTGCCGCCCTCGACATTCTTCATCATCGTGCGCTCGAGGCGCTCGAGGCGCGGGTGCGCGAGATAGAACGGGATCGAGATGCCCGGCACGCCATCCGGCGAAAACCACTCCTCACCGAACCAAGCATGCGGACGGAAGTCGATGCCGCGACGTTCGAGATCGCGATACAGCGTGCGCATATGGCGCGCGAGCGGCGTACGGTCGAGCTTGAGCTTCAGGTCGCAGAAGCGCATCTGCAGGAGGTCCTCGTCGCGCAAGCGCGCCCACTTGAGGTTGCGGCGCGCTGGCGCGGCCTTGCGCGGCGACCTGGCGCGCGCGCGGGCGGCGGGACGACGGTGGACGAGAATCGGCATCGACAGACAACCTCGGTGCGCCGGCCTGCGGGGCCGGCACGGACATAGCGGAGAGGAGCCTGAAAAGTATAGCAGTCGGTGCCGGGCCTTCCGGGCGTTACCCCGCCAGTCCTTCCAGCGCCCGGGCCAGCAGGCGGTCGGCGAAATCGCTCACGATTTCCTTGCCGATCAGGCTGTTGCGCCATGCCGCCGGAATGGCCGCCGCGCCGTAGTGGGCACCCGCCAGCTGCCCGCAGGCGGCGGTCAGGACATCCGCGTCGCGCCCTCGATTGGCGCACAACAGCAATGCCTCGCGCAGAGTCGACGTCGTCTCGAAAGCCCCCAGTGTCGCCCCGAGCACATCCAGCGCGGTGGCCTGGGCGGGTGCGGGAGCTGCGAGTGCATTGCGATAACCGCCCGCCGCGATCTGCGCCACCTCGGGGCGCAGGCCGCCGCCCCGGCCGAGCAGGCGCACGCCGTGCAGGATCACGGCCTTGTCGCGGCCGCTGAGCGCCGCGTGCAGCGCGGTAGCGAGCACGCGGCAGGCCTCGAGGACGAGCGGAGCCTGGCAGGTGGTGCGCGCGAGCTCGACGGCCGTATCGATCGCGACCGCGGGATCAGCGAAGTGGAACATCAGCGCCGGTGCCATCCGGGTCAGTGGCTCCGGATCGAGCAGCGCCGGATCGTGCGAACCGGGAAAGCGCTGCCGGCGCCAGCGCGCCGCCGCCAGCGCACGCGTCACGCCGGCCGTGATGCCGACGCACTGGCCGGTTGCCGAAAGGTAGCCGTCCCGCTGCCAGCGCATGAAACGCTCGACCTGGTCCACCGGATCGAAACCGCCGCGCTCGAGGAAGCTGTCGGCCACGCACAGCGCCATCGCCGTGTCGTCGCTCCAGGCGCCGCGCGGCAGGTCGAACGGGCCGCCGCCAAGCAGGTCACCCACCGGCGTGAAACTGCCGGGCTTGCGGTACTGCGTCGCGGCCGCCAGCGCATCGCCCACCGCCAGCCCGAGCAGCGCGCCGCTGAAGCGCTCCCGCAGCGCGTGGGTCGCGGCCATCACCTCGTCGTCGAGCGTGGGATCGAGGATCGCGGGCCATCGGTACACGAAATTGCGCTGCTCGTCGGTCTCGGGGATCGACGGCCACGAACGCGCACGCGCGCTGCC
>Ga0116143_10001456_pt1 | contig 28485 bp, 28 predicted proteins | sample AD_UKC034_MetaG_FD_89745 | JGI IMG/M metagenome (GOLD analysis project Ga0116143, IMG submission 89745) | Active sludge microbial communities of municipal wastewater-treating anaerobic digesters from USA - AD_UKC034_MetaG | ecosystem: Engineered > Bioreactor > Anaerobic > Digestate | place: USA...
ATTATCATAACCTTTAAGAATTGCATGGTTAATTGGAAATTATTGTTAAGCGAATGAATCCCCCATTCAGTGGGGTTTAATTATCTTTTTTTTAATGCATAATTAGGTTGTGCTGTTCTAATTTAGAGTAGCTATTGACTGGCTTACGGGCTTTCAATGTGGATTGCAAATCCACTTCTTGTTGGCAAAGGATTGCAAATCCTTCGCAGCAGGTAGCTATTGATTGGCTTACGGGCTTTCAATGTGGATTGCAAATCCACTTTTTGTTGGCAAAGGATTGCAAATCCTTCGCAGCAAGATAGTAAATCCTTCACAGTGCGGGTTGCAAATCCTTCGCAGCAGGTCTTACGGGATTTCAATGTGGATTGTAAATCCACCTTTTGTTAGCAAAGGGTTGCAAATCCTTCGCAGCAGGAAAATCCTTCGCAGTAGATATCATTACTAAAAATTGTAATATCACCACATGATTTTTTTTATTAACTTGTCTGCTGTTTTGCAAAACATGTATCGCTAACTCATACAAATATTTAATATTATGAAAAAACTAAAGTACAAAGTAGATATCAATTCCCCTGCAAGCAGGATATATGAGAATATGCTTGGAATTAAGAGTAAATCTACTTATGAACAATGGACTTCACTGTTTAACCCTACATCAACCTATGAAGGAAACTGGGACAAGGGAAGTAAGATTTTGTTTGTCGGAGTGGATGAGAAAGGAGAAAAAGGCGGTATGGTTTCCAGGATAGCTGAAAACATTCCCAACCAATTTGTTTCCATTCAACATTATGGTCTTTTAAAAGACGATAAAGAAATTACGGAAGGACCGGAAGTAGAAAAATGGGCAAACGGATTAGAAAACTATTCCTTCGAAGAAAAAAATGGAACTACTACCGTCACAGTTGAACTTGACACAACCGAGGAGTTTTTGGATTATATGAACCAAACCTATCCTCAAGCACTCGATAAGTTGAAAGAACTTTGTGAAAATTAGTGTTAAGCTCATAAGGATAAAGTGATATGCAATCCATTGTTTTCTTAATGCAGAAATGAGTGCAGCAGGCCTTCCCTACTGAATTTAATTTCCCCTACTCCTGCCCTTGTTAAAATTATTAGTCAGAGGTATTTTAATGAAAAGCTTGGTTCTTCTTTCAAATTGAGAACAGCCTTTAACCGGGCTCTGTCTTTCTGTAAAGATTGCAAATCCTGTGAAGTAGTTGTTTATATTTATGATTAAGAAACAAAAAACGAAATTCTACTTTATATGCCACTAGTTAAGATCACTCGCTCAAACGAATATCTAAACCGATTAAGAAATATTCACATCTTCATTGATGGACATAAGATTGGAGAAATTGCAAATGGTCAAACGTCAGAATTTGAAATTTCACCGGGTCGGCATTCCGTTCTTGCAAAAATTGATTGGTGCAGCAGCCGGGAAATATCCTTTGAAGCAAATGAAACCAATACATTTATGCTTAGCGGATTCAACAAAGCTAATTGGATTATTTTAATAGCAGTCCTGATCATAATATTTCATTTTATCCTTCAATCAACGATTGGTTTTGACTACTTATATATACTGCTAATCCCTGTCTTTCTTATTCCATTTTATTTTTTGACACTAGGTCGAAAAAGATATTTAACTTTAATAATGCAATAACACTAAAAAAAACACTTCACAGCATGTATAATTTTTCATACTTCAAGGAAAAAGAGAAACAAAGAATTTTAAATTTCCTTGAGCAAAATCCATTTGTATTTTTGACAGGGAGCTTTTTATCAGGTGAACAAGTTGCAACACAGATCCCGGTTATATTCGAAGAAAGAGATGGCGAATTATATATTCAGGGACATATCATGCGTAACACAGATCATCATAAAGCCTTTGCTGAAAATCCCAACACCCTGATTGTATTCAGCGGTCCGCATACTTATGTGAGTGCTTCCTGGTATACTAACCCACAAGGCGGGTCAACCTGGAATTATATGAGTGTGCATATCGGAGGACAAATGAAATTCATGTCATCAGATGAGCTGAGAGACTTCATGAGAAAGTTCACTTTGAAATTTGAAGGTGGGAATAAAGAATCCTTGACAATTTTTGAAAACCTGCCTGAAACTTATATCAGTAAAATGTTGCCGGCCATTGCAGGATTTGAGATCAGAGCAGATAAGATAGATAATGTGTTTAAGCTCAGCCAAAACAGGGATGAAAAAAGTTATCTGAATATAATTTCCAAACTTGAAGTTCAAGACGCAAACAGTAAATTAATTGCTCAGGAGATGAAAGACAGGAAAGATGAATTGTTTCCTCCTGGAGTTGAATGGAATGCTTCAAAATTTGATTCATAATAATTCAAATGTATAATCCGAAGCTTTGCTTTTCCGGGCTGCCGGACAAATTAATTCTGATAAATTCTTAGCCTCGCTGTCCTTGCCTTGCATGAATCAGCTATTAAATTTTCAAATATAGAATAAACTAAGTTTAACCAGGAGCAATTATGACATTATTCAAAACATTACTGATCTGTCACATTGCTTGTGGTGGCACCGGGCTGATATTTGGTTTGTACATTTTATTGACAAAAAAAGGCAATAAAAATCATAAAAGATTTGGGAACATTTATTACTATGCGATGCTGGCAACGGCATTACTTGCCCTAGTGATGACTTGCATAAATCCAAGCTATTTTCTCTTTATTACCGGAGTTTTTACAGCTTACATGCTTATGAGCGGCAAGAGGTATTTACAGAAAAATTCCATATCCAAAGTTAGAGTGCTGGATTGGGTACTTACTCTAGCAATGGCAATTTTCGGCTCTGCCTTCATTGCCTTTGGTACTTATAATTTAATAAGGTCAAATTTTTTCGGAATCGTATTAATAGTCTTCGGTTCCATTAGTTTTCTATTCGTTTACCAGGACTATATCAATTTTAAAGGCAGATCAAGTGTCAAGAACTATTGGTTAGCCACTCATCTTCAAAGAATGATTGGCAGCTATATTGCAGCAGCCACAGCTTTTCTTGTAGTGAATAATACCTTATTACCCGGTGTGATCGCATGGCTTTTACCAACGTTTTTATTGGTACCATTGATCATAAAATGGTCAAGAAAATATGAAGTGAAATTGAATGTCACAAAATAATATACCATTTGTGAAGGAAATGTCTTAGACGAAAGCGGAGCGGGTTTCTTTATTATCTAAATGTTTGATGCTTTTCTAGTTGTGAATTGCTTTTGATTGGCTTCCAGGTTTTCAGTGTGGATTAAAAATCCACTTTTTATTGGCAAAGGATTGCAAATCCTTCGCAGCAGGGTATGCCTGAGCAAAATAAATTTTTGCGTGGGCAAATAGCATGGTTAGGGTTTAAACAAACAGAAGTACTATTTAATCGAGACACTAGAAAATATGGAAAGACCGGTTACTCAATTAGCAAAATGTTTCAGTTTGCAATGGATGGTATAACTAGTTTTTCTGACAAACCTCTTCAACTGGTAACAAGGTTAGGATTTTACATTTCATTTTTATCATTTATTATCATTCTGTATGCGATCTATTCTCACTTTATTTTGGATCGAACAATCACCGGATGGACATCACTTATTATCAGTTCAATGTTCATTGGCGGAGTTCAATTGATATCTATTGGAGTAATTGGAGAATATGTTAGCAGAATCAATAAAAATGTATTGAAAAGACCATTGTATATTATCGATAAAACTAATTGCGAAAAGGACACTACACACAACATCTAAGTAGTTACGCAGGATATGCTGTTGTTGATGCTGCAAGGCAAAGGATTATGTCTTTCTGAGAATGAGCAGCATTAATTTAAGTTCCAGCCCTTCAATGTGGATTGCAAATCCTACACAAGCGGATAGATTAGCACTCCATGTTTTTTTAATTCAAAGCTGAATCCCTATTTTTGTTCACTTTACATTCTGAATATTAATATCTACACATGCAAAATGGAGATTTCTGCTCCATTTCTGTCCATTTAGATTCCCTTACAAAAAAAACAATAATGAAGACATTAGTATTTGGTGCAAGCGGAGCTACAGGGAAACATTTAGTAGAACATCTGTTAAAAGCAGGTAAACAGGTTAAAATAATCGTTCGCTTCAACAGTCGTATTCCTGACTCATGGCTTGACAATGAAAATATTTCAATAATCAGAAGTGATATCTCAATAGTTAGCGTTGAACAAATGTCAGAATACCTGAAAGATTGTGAAGCTGCTGCCTCTTGTCTTGGACATAATCTGACTTTGAAAGGTATTTATGGAAAACCCAGAAGGCTTGTTCGTGATACTGTCAAACTGATCTGTGATGCTATTTTACATATTAGACCGACAAAACCTATCAAAATTGTATTAATGAATACGGCGGGAAACAGAAACAGAGATTTGGATGAACCAATTTCATTAGGACAAAAAATTGTGCTTGCATTACTTAGATTAATGCTCCCGCCACATGTTGATAATGAACAAGCAGCAGACCATCTTCGCCTCAAGGTGGGTCAGTCCAATCAATATGTTGAATGGGCTGTTGTCCGTCCGGATACACTTATTAATGAAATTCAGGTTAGTAATTATACACTACATAACTCACCAACAAGGAGTGCGATTTTTAAACCCGGACAAACAAGTCGCATTAATGTTGGGCACTTTATGGCCAAGCTAATTCTTGATGATACTACATGGCAAATGTGGAAAGGACAAATGCCGGTGATCTACAATGAATTACAGAATACCGGTAAGAATGGCATTCGTTGATAGGACTTCGTTCGTATTCCGGTTTTATTAAGATAATTATATGAAATTAAATAACAAATTAGTTCGAACAATTTTACTTTTTATCCTCTCTGCATTGAGCACTTCCTGCAAAGGACATGATCAATACAATTCTGACAATAATGCTTCAACGAATGCAACTATTGGAAAAGTAGTTACTGAAATTGACAAAAGCATCTGGCTGGTTTTTCAGGATAATAGCAATCACTACTGGTTTGGTAGTAATGGTAACGGAGTATATTTTTATGATGGCTATACATTAAAGCAATATACAGAGGAGGACGGTTTGATAAGCAACCAAATTAGAGGAATTCAATCTGACAAGTCAGGAAACATTTATTTTGACACTCCTATTGGAATATCTAAATTTAACAGAGAAAAATTTATTACGCTTGAAGTCACAAATTCATCTAATGATCAATGGAAATTAAACGCTGATGATCTATGGTTTAGAGGAAATGGAGATATAGACGGTGGCTACCGCTATACAGGAGATACATTGTATCATCTAAAGTTTTCAGATTTCAATGCATCATTTAAAGGTAATAGATATGGTGTGTATTGTATCTCAAAGGACAATAGCGGAAATATTTGGTTTGGCACAGAATCTGCCGGTGTTGTACGATTTGATGGCACAACTTTAGATTTGATCTACGAAAAAGAATTATCTGTGCTTGATGATGGTCGGGTGCCTGCTGTTCGTTCAATAATTGAAGACAAAGAAGGCAACTTTTGGTTTAGTAATATTCTTTACAGATACAAGATAATAAACCCATTATTAAAAGGTCAATCCAAGATCGATTATGAAAAATTACCCGGAATTGATTTATCAAACCAGGATGTCAAGGTTAAACTCCCCTACTATAATTCGGCATTGCTTGACGATAAAAGTGGAGATCTCTGGATGACCAATTACAATGAAGGAATTTGGAAGTATGACTTTAAAAAACTTGTCAAGTATCCAATAAATGATAAACAAACAAGTGCTTTAATAGTTTCGATTTTTCAGGACAACAAAGGAGTACTTTGGGTGGGTACCGATAATTTGGGCTTGTATAAGTTCGACGGAGAGAAATTTAATAAATTTGAGCCTTAAGGAAAATTTACTACACAAATTCATCACTACAAATTGCGTTAAACTCATCTATACATGGGAAAACTTGCAGTAATTAAAACAAAGCAGACTGAGCAAAGTGTCGAAGATTTCATCGCCACAATCAAAGATGTTCAAAAGCAAAAGGATAGTCAGGTTATATTAAAACTAATGAAAAAAGCCAGCAAGGAAAAACCAAAGATGTGGGGAAGTTCCATGATCGGCTTTGGCATGAAGCGTTACAAGAGTCCTGCTACAGGCAGAGAGGTAGATTGGTTTAAGATTGGCTTTTCTCCGAGAAAAGCTAATCTCTCATTACATTTAGGTATCAATGTAAAATTGAATGCTACTTCACTGAAGAAATTAGGTAAACACAAGACCGGTGTCGGTTGCCTCTATATTCAAAAATTGGAAGATATTGACATGAAAGTATTGGAAAAAATTATCAATGATTCTTTAAAAACAAATGCTTAAGAGATGAACGGTTTATTTTTAAAACCAGAAGATGAACAATTCTCCAACAGATTTTTTAAACATTCCAATAATTTCCGGAAAATGTTTCTAAAATTTTCATTTGCCTATCTCTTTTTATTTATGCTGAGTAGCCATGTTTGCATTGCCTTTGACAAAGCTGCCGGATGGACTGAAGCAGGCCGAAAATCCGGTAGCTATAAGATGGGCATCGACAAAGAAGCAGGATTTGACGGTAGTGATTGCGGCACGATACAATCTATTGCTCCAAAGATTGAAGGCTTCGGACTGTACATCCAAAAGTTTAAAGCAGAAAATTATCGAGGGAAAAAAATCAGTTTCACCGGTTTTATGAAATCGGTCGACGTATCTGAACAGGCTAGCTTCATGATTCGTGTTGATAAAAATGACACAACTGCTATTATGGATAATATGCATGACCGAGAAATCAAAGGAAGTACTGACTGGAAACAATATGAGATCACAATGGATGTTCCGGATAATGCAGTATATATATCTATTGGCGCATCCATCAAAGGCACCGGACAAATTTGGTTTGATAATCTATCCTTTCAACTGATCAATAATTCTGAACCATTGGAATCATCCGAAAATACCGGACCAATTAATCTTAACTTTGAAAAAATTGTCGAGTAAGGTTGAAATCAATTCATTATTCAAGAAAATCATATACGATCCAAACACCTGCTTATAAAATGAGAACATCTCTTTTTCTTCTTCTAATCATCAATTGTTTACCCGCTTATTCGCAATGTTTGTCAGACATAGACCCCGGAGATAATCATTCAATCGCTATCACAGCCGGCGGCGAACTACTAACATGGGGCTACAATGCCTATGGTCAGATAGGTGATTCTACGAACGCAACGCGAAGTGCACTCACTCAAATTGGAACAGAAACAGACTGGATATCGGTAAAGGCAGGCGGTAACCACAGCATTGCTTTGAAAACAGACGGCAGCTTATGGGCATGGGGCAGAAATGTTCAGGGAGAATTGGGGACTGGAAATAATTCGAACAAAATTGTTCCTACCCGTATAGGATCAGATAATGACTGGTCCAAAATCTTTACAGGAAGCTTTAATACTTTCGCGCAAAAAAATGATGGTTCTTTGTGGGCGACAGGTTATAATTATTTCGGGCAGCTTGGTGACAGCACTACAAGTACTAAGAATTCATTTGTCTCAATCGGGAATCATACAGATTGGGAATACCTCAGTCCCGGAGCGAACCACACCATGGCTCTAAAAAACGATTCAACTCTCTGGGCCTGGGGTGGAGGTTTCCTGGGAATAAGCTCCGGATCATTTGATTCCAGAGTGCCTAATCAGGTTGGTACTGATACTTGGTTATCAGTTAGTGCAGGCTCCAATCATTCTACCGGTGTGAAAAGCAATGGCAGCCTTTGGACGTGGGGACAAAACAATAAAGGGCAACTTGGAGACAGCACCCTGGTAAACAAAGCACTTCCGGTTCAGATAGGAAGTGATACGAACTGGTCTAAAGTCGCTGCCGGCTTTGAGCATACTATAGCTGTGAAGGCTGATGGCACTATGTGGTCATGGGGAGAAGGTGCTTACGGACAACTGGGTATTGGTTCAGGTTTTGATCAAATTGCACCCGTACAGGTAGGAACTTCAACAGACTGGCTATCTATATGGATAGACGAAAATCATAATGTAGCCATGAAGACAGATGGAAGCCTGTGGGTTTGGGGCGAGAATACCTACGGACAGTTAGGTGTGAGTAGCGGTGGAAATACACCACAACTATTAGCATGCTCTATCCTTGCAGTAAAAGCCAATGAGTTGAACAGCCAAGAATTTTCTATTTATCCAAATCCTGCGACAGACATTCTTCATATCACAAATAATTTTTCAGATCAAATAGTTAAAGTAAGCATACATGATCTTCAAGGCAGAATTGTATGGCAATCTTATTCGCTGCAGAATACTTTTGACATTAGTCATTTGAATCATGGTATATACATTCTGCAAATCGAAACAGAAAGCAATACAATGCTAAATAAATTCATCAAACATTAGTCCTCAGGTATTCTTACCCCCGAATTGGTTAACGACCATGCTCTCTAAGCCTTACTGTGAGCGGCATTAAAAAATATTTTGCAAATTTTTGCAAATCTGTTTTTTTTATTATCTTTCGATACCCAAGATCATAATTTTAAAAGCATTTTAATCAGCCCTATGATCAAAATATTTTTTTCAACTCTGCGGAAATTCTTTTTGTTAGCTTGTGTTTTTTGTATTTCAATTTCCTGTTTTGCTCAACGCAACGAGACGAAGGCCATACATTCATCATTTGAAAGTTATAGAGCTGCGGTTCTTACTGATAATGGAGATGCAGCAATAAAATATGTTGACAGTAAAACAATCCAATATTATAATGACCTTCTGGTCACTATCAAAAAATCTGACTCTTCTTCGATTGTTACACTGCCTTTCTTAGATCTGTTTATGGCTTTAGCTATCAGGCATACAGCCGGTCCCAATGAATTACATTCTTTTGATGGAAAAAGTCTTCTGATCTACGCCATAGAAAACGGTCTTGTCGGGAAAAACAGCATAGAAAGTAATGAATTAGGTGATCTGGAAATTAGCGGAGAGATGGCGAAATGTGCATTCATATCAAATGGTCAGGTTACAGGTAGTTTTCTGAATTTTTATCGGGAGAATGAAGTATGGAAAATGGATCTTACATCACTATTTGATTATACCAATGACATTTTTGACAAAATTATATCTTCAGGTAAGAGAACCAATGTTGAATTTGCAATTCATTTGATTGAAACGCTTACCAATAGTAAGGTAAAACCGGAAGTTTGGCGACCGGTGCTTAATTAGAAGTGCAGAGATTGCAAATACTATCCTTATGCTCTATATGCATATTAAGTTTAGCTGAGACTAAGTTGCGTCAAAGTAGAATTGCCCATTAACAATTATCCTTTTTGAGATTATTCTTTGGATTTTTTTTATAAATAATTTATCAGAATATCATGGAATTTTCGCTCTCAAAGTCTCTTGAAATTTTACAGCGAACACCTGTAGTTTTATCCGCCCTTCTTGAAAACCTTAGTGAAGAATGGGCAATGAACAACGAGGGACCGGAAACATGGTCAGCATTCGATATTATAGGGCATCTTGTACATGGCGAACAAACAGATTGGATTGAAAGGACTGAAATAATATTGTCAGATGATCCTGACAAAAGATTCAAACCATTCGATCGCTTTGCACAATATGAAGACAGTAAAGGAAAAACGCTTAATCAGCTTTTGACAGAATTCTCATCGCTCCGAAAAAAGAATATTGACATCATACTTTCAAAGAACCTCAGGGAGTCGGACTTTGACAAAAAAGGAGTGCATCCTAAATTTGGAGAAGTTACTCTTGGTCAGCTTCTGGCTACCTGGGCTGTGCATGATCTGAATCATCTTGCACAAATTTCAAGAGTCATGGCTAATCAGTACGAAGCAGAAGTAGGTCCCTGGAAAGAATATTTGAGAATTCTTCAATCTTAATGATTATCCGACAAGCAATTATCGGTTTGGCTTCAAAATAAGCTGATTCAAAATTTAAGATAATTTCCCGCCTTAATTATTCCACCCAACTCTTATAGTAATCTCCTTTCATGATCGACACGCCATCTTTGGTGATCCAAAGTGGTTTGAAAGTATCGATCATGACTGCAAGTTCTTTTGTTTCTTTCTGCCCTATCCCCTTTTCAACGGTTCCCGGATGAGGTCCATGAGGTATACCTGCAGGATGAAGGGTGATCATTCCTCGGGTAACCGATTTTCTGCTCATAAAATCTCCATCAACATAATAAAGAACTTCATCGGAATCAATATTACTGTGATTATAAGGAACAGGGATGGCTATTGGATGATAGTCGTAAATTCTCGGAACAAATGAACAAATAACATAATTGTGCGCTTCAAATGTTTGGTGAATAGGCGGTGGTAAATGCACCCTTCCAGTTATAGGTTCGAAATCATGGATCGACAAAGCCCAGGGGTATAAATTTCCATCCCAGCCTATCGCATCAAAAGGGTGTGTTGCATACACGTAAGGATACATGTGACCTTCTTTCTTGATCAAGATACTAAATCGACCATGTTCATCATGGGTTTTCATATTCTGTGGTTTGCGAATATCACGTTCGCAGTAAGGTGAGTGTTCTTCCAGTTGTCCGTAAGCATTACGGTACCTTTTGCAAGTCTCCACCGCACTGAATGATTCAACAATAAGTAATCTGTTCTTCTCTGTTTTAAATTCTATCTGATATATAGTTCCACGGGGAATGAGTACATAATCACCATAAGCAAAACTTAACTCACCGTAAATAGTTTTCAGTAATCCTTCACCTTCATGAATAAATAATACTTCATCGGCATCAGCATTCTTATAAAAATAATCCTTCATAGATTTCCTTGGAGCTGCAAGCGAGATATGCAGATCATTATTGATAAGAACTGCTTTTCTGCTTTTTAAATAATCGTCTTCAGCTTTAATATCAAAGCCTTCAAAACTTTCATGCTTTAATGAATGTCGCATCGCAACTTCAGGCTCAACACTATATGGCTCACCGGTCTCAAGGATCATTGTCGGCGGATGGCAATGATATATGAGTGAGTACACATTACTGAACCCATGTGTTGACACAAGTTCTTCTGAGTAAAGCGTACCATCCTTCTTTTTGAATTGCGTATGTCTTTTAGGAGGGACCTCTCCAAGAATATGATATTGAGGCATAATAAGGAAGTTTAAGCTGTAAAATTAATCATTTCCGTTCAAAAGCATAATCCGGATTTGTAAGAATTATATGAAAGATATCATTTCAATTGACATTTCCATTTACAGGCTGTCAATTTCCTCAGCTACGGCCCTGACGTACCGGAATTCAAAGCCATTATGAGCATGCAAAATCAAAATTACTTTTTTCGGGAAATAACTTACAGTTGACAGGACTCTTCCGATTTCTGTCAACTTAATGCTTCATTATGCGCTTAATTTGTTCCAAACATATTAACAGGTCAAAAAGCCTTGAATAAACTATACTAATTTCTAACACTATGAAAAAGTCGAGAATGCAGGTCCTTATTGAATTTTCTTCCCTGCTGTCGCAAATTCGCTCTAAAGGAAAGAGCATTACTAAAAAAGCCAGGTCTTCAACTAAAAAAGGAAAAGCTGCTTTATTGGTAGTACTTCTTTTAAGCATGGCAAGCAGTTCATTCGCTACACGATATTATTCGCGTACAAATGGAGGCGGCTGGACAGCCCCATCAACCTGGTCAACCGTGACCTATAACCATGCGGTTAATACAGGCACCTATCCTCAGGCAGGAGACGTGGTATATATTGCTGATGGACATACAATCTATATTAACAACAATGTATTTTGTACTACATTGAATATAGGTCAGGGAACTTCAGGTATCCTTGAGTATGCGTCGGCAGCAAATTACACATTGACTGTCAGTGGGAACGTGACACTGAATACAGGATCGAAGTTCTGGTATAATACAAATGTGAACAGATCTCATGCTTGTATAATCGGAGCCAGCTTTACCAATTATGGTATCGTAGATTTCTACCGTAATTCAGCACAGGCCGTCAACCTTACCATCAATTCTGCATACACAACCACGATCTCCGGTATCGGCACCTGGGATCTTTATACAGTTACCTTAAACAAGTCTGCCAGCACAACCGTAATGAATGTGAACGCGAACGGGTTTGAAACAGGAACTAAATTGTTTACAGGAACTCAAGGAACATTTGTTCACAACAACACAGGTGTTTATGCCATAAATCCCAGTTCAGGTAATTTTACGATCGGACCAAATATGAATTTTAAAATTCCTTTGGGACTGATGTGGTTCTCTGCAGTATCAACAGATGTTATTCTCCAGGGAGGATTATATGTGAACGGAGGAACTGTCCGCATAGGATCAAGTGCAGGTACGCAAGGATTAAGAACAGACAAAAACGGAACCGTGATACCATATCTTGAAGTCAGTTCCGGAACATTATTGGTTTATGGAGGAATTACATATGCAAGTACTGCATCAGCTGATCCATTCAGCTTCAGAATGACAGGTGGTACAATTCTATTGAATAATGGATCCACAGGAACTAACCGACAGGTATTCTATGTCAATGACAGGCCGGGAAGTATTTTTTATATGAGTGGAGGAACTATCTCATTGAGAAAACCTAATACTAATGGTCCGCTGACGTGGGACTTCTCAGTATGCGGAAACTTTGGATCAGTAACATCATTAGGAGGTGTCGTTGAATTCGGCGATAACTTTACTGCAACCGGATCTACCTTTAACTTCAAAGCATTCGCGAATCCTGTGCAACCGGTATTCAGAGTTACTGGTGCAGCTTCAAGGATCATCACACTCAAACCTTCATACAGTTCGACTTCAAACTTTCGACTGAGAGGTTTGCGCATTGAGTCAAACAAAATATTTGATATACGCTCTATCGGAGGAACTGCGGGAGACAATAAAACTATGACCCTGACAGCTACTGCCCTTGGAACTGATGCATTGGTCAATAACGGAACATTCATTGCCCGAAACAGCACTGTTACATTTAATCCTACCGGTGCTCAGGGAATCGGTGGAGCTCAGACCACAACATTCTATAACCTTGCCATAAATAATGCAAACAACATCACGCTCAACAGAGCAGCGAATGTCAGCAATTATTTGAGCATGGTTAATGGAAGATTAATCACCACAAATACAAACGTACTAACATGCTTTGCCACGGCAAATGCAAACCTTGGATCAAATTCATCATATGTTGATGGACCAATGGTACACACCATTGCTACCTCAGCTTCAATCAACAAGACATTCCCTATCGGAAAATCCGGTGCCTATCGTCCGGCGGTTCTTACTATCAGCCATTTGAATTCAACTTCCGTTACTTACCGTGGGGAAGTATTTAATGCTGCTGCCTCCGGTTTGCCATATGGATTACCACCGACTATAGCGAACGTATCTAATGTTCGATACCTGAGATTTACACGTGCTCTGGTGAACAACTTCAACAATGGCAGAATCCAGATGTATTATGATTCTGATGACGGTGTTGCTGATAAGAACTCATTGCTTGTTGCACATGACGATGCTGTATCTATGTGGCAGAATCATGGTGGAATTGCAACGGCAAATTGGACAGGAAGCATAACTTCAAATGTCTTCAATAAATTCAACACCTATTTTGCACTGGCGAACCCTCCGGGTGGTGGAAATCCATTACCTGTAGAACTTATCAGTTTCAGGGCAACATTGAACAAGCAAAAAGTAGACCTGAACTGGACTACAGAAACAGAGATCAACAATGACTATTTTGTTGTTGAGCGTTCTGCAGACAATGAGAGCTTTACCGCGATAGGTCAGGTGGATGGTTATGGAAATTCTTCGCAAAGACATAATTACGACTATGAAGACCTTAAGCCATTGAAAGGAATTTCCTACTACCGCTTGAAGCAAACAGACTATGACGGACATGTAGAATACCTTCCTACAGTCGTTATAAATAACACGGCCCGGAAAGAACTGACCGTTTATCCTAACCCTGCTCCTGCTGCGAAGATCCAGGTAAGTTATGGTGACGATCAATTAAAATACTATGATATAACAGTACAGGATATACAGGGAAAAATAATTCCGGTTAACATCGAAAGGCACGAAAACGGAAATTTATCACTAAGTCTTGATGAATCCACTGTTACCAAAGGTGCTGTGTATTTTATTCGTGCCAACGATGGCAAAGAAAGCATTCAGCAAAAGGTGATCATATACTAAGATAGTTTTCATGGTTGATTAGTTTTATTGGTTAGATAAAAAGGGTCCTTGGTCGGACCCTTTTTTTTGTAATCCATGTGAAGGTTTCTCTTTCGGTCTTGGAATTGTCTGTTCTGACTATTGTTTTTTTCACCTTTCCACTCCTCTTTGCTTCATGTTTTGTATTTTAGCATCAAAATCCGGAAAGACATGAAACTAGTTAGTTATATTGCTGAAAATAGGGAAAATACAGGGCTTTTTTACAATGAAAAAGTGTACTCTCTTGCTGAAAACGCCAGGGCACTCTCACTTCCGGCACTTCCGTACGACATGCTTGCCTTTTTACAAGGTGGCGAAGCATTTATGGATGTTGCCCGGAAAATTGAAAATGCAGTTAAAGAAGGTCACAATGCTTTGGTTGTGGCAAAGGTAAATAGCAATGACTTCATAGCACCTGTTCCACATCCTACAAGCTGCAGGGATGGCTATGCATTCCGTCAGCATGTGGCTTCCGCCAGAAGAAATCGAAAAGTCGATATGATCCCTGAATTTGATCAGTACCCTATCTTTTATTTTACAAATCATAATGCCATTCAGGGACAAGGAGATATAGTGTGTATGCCTGATCATTTTCACAAACTTGATTTTGAACTGGAGGCGAGCATCGTTATAGGAAAAAAAGGTCGCAACATTACTGCTGCGGAAGCAGATCAATATATTGCCGGCTATATGATCATGAATGACATGAGTGCAAGAACATTGCAGATGGAAGAGATGAAATTGAATCTTGGTCCGGCAAAAGGAAAGGACTTCAGCACAGTCATTGGCCCCTGGCTGGTGACACCGGATGAGTTAGAACCATATAAAGTACCGGCAAAACCGGGACATACCGGCAATGCATATAACCTCACCATGAAATGTCGTGTGAATGGCAAAGAAGTCAGTAAAGGAAATTTAATTGACATGGATTGGACTTTTGCAGAGATCATTGAACGTTGTGCTTATGGTGTTGATATTCTTCCGGGAGATGTGATCGGTTCAGGTACAGTAGGAACGGGTTGTTTCCTTGAATTAAACGGAACGGGATTGCTTAATGACCCGACATTCAAACCACAGTGGTTGCAGGATGGAGATGTTGTAGAAATGGAGATAGATCATTTAGGACTGCTAAAAAATACTATTCGTAAGGATAAATCAAATTTCAGTATTCTTGCTTTAAAAAAAGAATCCCAGGTGGTATGAACTTAGCTTATATTAATTATTTTTATTTGAGTAACGTAATTATTAAAATAATCAATCACCGGCAAGAGAATGTCTGAAGTTAGTCCCCGTGTTATTAATGCCGAAGCGGAAAAGGATGAGATACTAAAAGCTTATCGTGCTCTTTTGCGTGCCTTGAAACCCTCACTGGGTAAGGGTGACAAAAACATGATCAGGCTGGCCTTTGACATGGCACTGGAGGCGCATAAGGATATGCGTCGCAAAACCGGCGAGCCCTATATCCTGCACCCGCTTGCAGTAGCTTTGATCTGTGCACAGGAAATCGGTCTTGGTCCGCTTGCGATAGTTTGCGCATTATTGCACGATACTGTCGAAGATACATACATGACTCTGGAAGATATCCGGAGTTCTTTTGGAGAAAAGGCAGCGACAATTGTTGACGGTCTTACGAAAATATCCGGAGTCTTTGACAAAGGAACTTCATTACAGGCAGAAAATTTCCGGAAGATGTTGCTGACTTTATCAGACGACATCCGGGTTATACTAATAAAGCTTGCCGATCGTTTGCACAATATGCGAACACTGGATTCGATGCAGCGGGAGAAGCAATTAAAGATCGCTTCTGAAACAGCTTATCTATATGCTCCACTAGCACATCGTCTTGGATTATATGCTTTCAAGACCGAGCTGGAAGATCTTTCAATGCGCTATACTGAACCTGAAATTTACAAAGAAATAACCGACAGGTTAACGCAAACCAAAAGAGATCGTACAAGATTTATCAATGAATTTACAGTCCCTATCAAGGACGAATTAAATAAGCAGGGTTTTACCTATGAAGTAAAAGGCCGATCCAAATCGATTCACTCTATTTGGAGTAAGATGAAAAGACAAGGAGTCACTTTCGATGAGATCTACGATCTTTTCGCCATAAGAATTATCATCGATGCTCCTGAGGAAATGGAAAAGGCAATGTGCTGGAAAGCATATTCCATCATCACAGATTTTTACCATCCAAACCCGGACAGGCTGAGAGACTGGATCTCCACACCCAAGGCTACCGGATATGAATCGCTTCATACAACAGTTATGGGACCGGGTGGTAAATGGGTAGAAGTACAGATTCGTTCAAGACGAATGGATGAGATCGCTGAGAAAGGGTATGCAGCTCACTGGAAATACAAAGAATCTGCTGCTGAAACTGCCCTCGACGAATGGATCCAAAAAATTCGGGAGCTGCTTGAAAGTCCTGAAACCAACGCCCTTGACTTTATTGATGACTTTAAATTAAATCTATTTGCCGACGAGATATTTGTTTTCACTCCTACCGGTGATATGAAATCTCTTCCCTCGCAGGCTACCGCCCTGGATTTCGCATTTGAAATTCATACAGATCTTGGAAGCAAATGTATCGGAGCGAAAGTGAATCACAAACTGGTTCCTCTTTCACACAAGCTAAGAAGTGGCGATCAGGTAGAGATCCTTACCTCTAACAAACAAACTCCAAAGGAAGACTGGCTCAACTACGTTGTCACCGCAAAGGCTAAATCAAAAATCAAAGGAGCATTAAAGGAGGAAAAGAAAACTGTTGCAGAAGATGGAAAAGAAATTCTTCAGAGAAAATTCAAGCATCTGAAAATTCAATTTAATAACGACAACATTAACGAACTCCTCGCCTATTATAAAATTCCCAATACTCTGGAATTGTATTATCGAATAGCAAAAGGAGTTATTGACGTTGCAGATCTGCGTGATTTTGCCAATGAAAAAGGGTCTATCAAAATCCGCACACCACAGCGAATTGAAGCTCATTCTCTTGAACAGATCGTGAAGAATGTGAGGGGCTCCAGTGACATGCTCGTCATTGGTGAGAACATGGAGAAGATCGACTATAAGCTCTCACCTTGTTGTAATCCAATTCCGGGCGATGACGTATTTGGTTTTATAACCATCAACGAAGGAATAAAAATACATCGGGTAAATTGCCCTAATGCAATCCAGTTGATGTCAAACTATGCATACAGGATTGTTAAAGCTAAATGGACAGGTCAGCAACAGATCGCCTTCCTGGCCGGTGTAAGAATGACCGGGATAGACGAGGTGGGTGTCGTAAATAAAATATCCAAAGTTATCTCGAGTGAACTGAAGGTAAACATGAGGAGCATTAGTATTGAGTCTAACGATGGAATTTTTGAAGGAACGATCATGCTTTTTGTGCATGATACACATCATCTTGACAAGCTCTTAAAAAAACTCAAGGAAATTCACGGTATTCTAACTGTTAGTCGTATTGACGGTGGTCGTAGTGGAGATCTGAATTAAAAATGGCAACTACAGCAATAAAAGCGGAAGTCAGGAAAGTCTTTACAGACTATCTGGAACAGCACGGACAAAGAAAGACGGCTGAGAGATTTTCCATCCTTGAAGAGATCTATTCTATGGATGAACACTTCGACATTGACTTTCTGTTTGTTCATATGAAGAAAAAAGGTCATAGAGTCAGCAGGGCTACTATTTACAATACAATAGAGCTATTGCTGGAAGCCAATCTGGTAACCAAGCATCAGTTCGGCAAAAATATTGCCCGCTTCGAAAAATCTTATGCCTACAAGCAACATGATCACCTTATCTGTGAGGATTGTGAACATGTATTAGAGTTCTGTGATCCCAGGATACAGCAGATCCAGAGCATGATGGGCGATATTCTTAAATTCGATATCACACACCATAGCCTGCATCTCTTTGGAAAGTGCAGGGAATTCTCAGAAAAAGGCACTTGCAGGTACAGAAAGGGCTAATCTGTTAAAAACTCATTTTCGGGTCATTTTCAACCTATCAATTAATTGCATTATCTTCGTCAACATGGACTTTACATACAACATCAGCAACAAAGGCACTTATGCCATCGTGGAAATGAGCGGAAATCTGGTCGATAAAAATCAGGCTACTCCTCTACTCGATGAAATTCAAAGTATGATCGAAAACGGTATTACCAGTTTCGTGATCTCAATGGAGAACTTCCGTTATATGAATAGTAATGGATTAAATGTCTTAGTGAACATCCTTACGAAGAGCCGTAAAAACGGAGGTGACACAACCATTTGCAGCGTAAGCGATAAGATCAAAGAACTCCTGATCATTACTAAACTAAATACGGTCTTTACGATCACTGAAGATCTGCCGGCTGCTGTTCGCCAGTTTCAAAATCAAAGTCAGTAACAAGGTCAGAACCGGATTTACCTACTATCCTGATCATTTTGCTTTACGATCTTTTGAAATCAGATTGGAATATTTTTTCCTTTCTATCCATTGTTTAAAACATAAAATCTATTAAATGTCCGTTGACGTACTACTTGGCCTCCAGTGGGGCGATGAAGGAAAAGGAAAAATTGTTGATGTTCTCACGCCTCAGTATAAGGTTGTAGCGAGATTTCAGGGAGGGCCTAATGCCGGACATACACTGGAATTTGAAGGCATCAAGCATGTACTTCATACCATACCTTCAGGTATTTTCAGAAAAGACAGCATAAACATTGTTGGCAATGGTGTTGTTATAGATCCTATTACTCTTCAAAAAGAAATTGAAGCACTTGTCGCCTTGAAGGTTGATATTAACAGGCACCTGTTTATCTCTCGCAAAGCTCATCTTATAATTCCAACACACAGACTGCTGGATGCAGCTTCTGAAGCCAGCAAAGGAACTAATAAAATAGGCTCAACACTTCGAGGAATTGGTCCGACTTACATGGACAAAACCGGCAGGAACGGTTTAAGAGTTGGAGACATCGAAGCTGCTGATTTTAATGATCGCTATGCTCGCTTGCGTGACAAACATTTGGAACTTCTAAAACAAATGAATTATGAGCATGATTCAGCAGCAGATGAGCCTCTTTTCTTTGCTGCAATTGATGAAATGCGAAAATTAAATTTCGTTGACAGTGAACATCTTTTGAATAAGCATATCAAAGAGAAACAAAAAATATTGGCAGAAGGTGCTCAAGGCTCATTGCTTGATATTGATTTTGGCTCTTATCCCTATGTTACATCCTCGAATACGATTTCAGCAGGAGCTTGTACCGGATTAGGAGTAGCACCGAGGCATATCGGAAAAGTTTTTGGGATTTTCAAAGCGTATTGTACACGGGTTGGTAGCGGCCCCTTCCCTACAGAACTTCATGACTCTACCGGCGAAGAACTTCGCAAAGCAGGTAATGAATTTGGAGCGACAACAGGCAGGCCACGACGTTGCGGCTGGTTAGATCTGCCTGCCTTGAAGTACACGATCATGATCAATGGTGTTACAGATCTTATCATGACTAAACCGGATGTACTTAGCGGATTTGACAGTATAAAAGTTTGTACAGCCTATAAGATCAATGGAAAGACCTTTGATTATTTTCCGTTTGACATCGTTTATAATAAAATAGATCCCGTTTACCATGAGATCAAGGGCTGGAAAAAGGATCTTACGGATGTTCGGACCGAGAATGATTTCCCGGAAGAATTCAAAAATTACATTTCCTATCTGGAGAAAGAACTGGATGTTCCTATTAGTATTGTTTCTGTTGGTCCTGATCGAAAGCAGACTATCATCCGCGAACTGACAGTTTCTAAATTGCAGAATGCATAGTTCCCGGGTTTTGCTATCCAGTTTTATCTGCAAAGTAGAATTAATTATTTCCTGAATTTTTGCCGGATTTTAGTCACATATCCTCGACTTGATAAATAGTGAATCACTAACAGAGGAATCAGGTGGAATAAAGTCTGTGTCCAAATTTTGCATACCGTCAAGATCCGGGCTCCCTGCATTCACCCATGCTGTAAACCACAATGAGCTGACGGCAAGTATTGCAACCCTCATTCTTCGCTCTACCTGCCCATCTAGCATACGATGAAAGCTCTCTGAGTAATCTCTGCTATATACTTTCATGTTTACGGTTCCCCTCGACTCATAGGCATACTTAAGATCAGGTGAAAAGTTTTCATTCAATTCACGTTCGAAGCCCAGAACTGAATCAAGAGCCATGCTACTTCCTCTGATCAGGTCCCATGCATAGTCCTGTACATGGATAATGTACTCAGCTCGTCCGCATGCAAAATCATAGTCATCACCAAAAAGCTCCGGCAATCTTGATTCCCAAAATCCATGTATACCATGTTGATTCGTCAGTTGCCCATTGTAATTCTCTGTACAATGCAAGGGTACGCAGGCATCACCGATATAATGTCCGAGGTTTGCAGAATAATACAAGATCTTCTTTTCGTCTTTCTCTTTGAAGGCATTCTCTAAACGATAGTACATTTTTGGGATATACCATGGAACGATACCATAAGATTGCAGAGTATCTTCTGTTAGCTTTTCTACTGCATCTTTCCAATACTTCGGCAAAGAATCAATGGCGTGTTCACCATAGTGGTCGATATCTATATAATGTCTGGGAGCTTCAGCTTTATCTGAATGTCTTCTTTTGTCCGGGTCAACGGCATGCTCTGTAACGTAGTGAATATGTTGCTTGTAAAATCCAAAGAGTTCCTGCGGAAGAGAGAAGCAAGCCATAAAGTTAATTTTCTTATGCGCCCAAAATCCCCATGGCGATGCCTCCCCTGCGAAAAGCAATAAAGAAAATATCATTATTGAAAGTCTAAGATATCTCTTAGCAAAGATCGACCGAAAGAAAGTTCGCATAACGCAAATTGCAATGCTGAACTGATCCCGACAACCTCACAAATGCAGGTTATTTAATAAAATCAGAAAGGAAGAACCTAAGAAGAAGTTTCTGCAAGACGATCAACCGGCATACTTACCAGGGCCTCATCCTCCAGTACAGGAATGATCCTGGAAAGGTCCGGTGTCAGGCAATATTTAATGTCCTTCTTAAGATTCAGTTTAGCGAGCCGTTCCTTGTGTGAAGAATGCTTTAAAAATTTCACAGGATCCTGCTTCGCCATTTGGTACAAGTATTTCAATGCCAAACATGCGTCACCACATTTGATTTGCTCCGATCTTTCACTGAGGATCTCGGTGACAGCTCCGGCAAACAATGCATCTTCGAGATTAAACTTATTCTTCCAGCCGCTGCAAAGAAGCAGTACCGGCCGCTTTTCAGAGATCAACCAATCGCAGAGTGCTGATATATTTATGAACGATCCAATGACAACTTTATATGCTTTGCGTGCGGCTTCAATAGCCTGTGTTCCATTTGTGGTTGTAATCACGATCGTCTGATCCTTCACATTTTCACCCATATAACTGAAAGGAGAATTGCCAAAATCAAACCCGTCGACCATCACACCATCACGCTCGGCTCCAACCTTATATCCTTTTTCTTTGTACACTTTTGCTTCAGCAATCGAAGCAACAGGGATTACTTTAACGGCGCCATGCTCAAAGGCTGTACATATTGCGGAGGTTGCTCTTAACACATCGATGATCACTACAATACTTTCATCATCCTTATATACAGGATAAAGATGTGGTGAAAAGCAAGCATCAATCTTTATTGTTTGAGATACATCCATGAAAATATATTGTAAAATTTAATAATAGACATCAAATTATTTTTTGATGAAAGGGAACTTGACAACCTTAGCTTTGACAGGTTTATCCCGGATGATCACATTCACCTCGGTACCTTCAATTGCTGATGCCGACTCAAGATAAGCCATAGCAATAGCTTTTTGTAAGGTAGGGCTTTGGGTACCGGAAGTTACCCTGCCTATCGTTTTACCTTCATTATTTTGCACTTCATAATCATGACGAGGAATTCCTCTTTCCAGCATTTCTAGTCCAATAAGTTTTTTGTTTAATCCTCTCTCCTTCTCAGCTTTGAGCGCTTCCGAATTGGTGAATGCTTTTGTAAATTTGGTTATCCAACCTAAGCCTGCTTCTAGTGGTGATGTGTTATCATCAATATCATTACCATACAGACAAAATCCCATTTCCAGTCTTAAAGTATCCCTGGCCCCGAGTCCGATCGGTTTAATATTGTATTTCTTTCCGGCTTCAAATATTTTATTCCAAATAACGAGGGCATGTGCATTTTCAAAATAAATTTCAAAACCACCGGCGCCTGTATATCCTGTTGCAGAAACTAACACATTATCTATGCCTGCAAATTTTCCTTTCTTGAATGTATAGTATTCCATATTCTTCAAATCCATATCCGTTAATGATTGCAGTGCTTCTGCTGCCATCGGCCCCTGTACGGCAAGTAAGGAAGTCTTGTCGGAAATGTTATGCATTTCAACCTTGTTCGTATTTCGGCTTTGAAACAAGTTCCAATCTTTATCAATATTGCCGGCATTAACCACCAGCATATATGTTTTTTCGTCGATACGATATACAAGAAGATCGTCAACGATCCCGCCACTTTCATTTGGAATACATGAATATTGAACTTTCCCATCGATCAATTTGGAGGCGTCGTTACTGGTAAGCCGTTGAATAAGTTCTAAGGCATCTTCACCTTTCAAAATAAATTCACCCATGTGGGAAACATCAAATACGCCAACTCCACTCCTTACTGTTTCATGCTCGGCATTAATTCCTTCATAAGATACCGGCATCAGATAGCCGGCGAAAGGGACCATTTTGGCACCTAAATTCTGATGTACTTCTGATAATGCTATCTGCTTCAAAGCTGTATCTGTTGTCTCCATTTCTCTTTTTTTCGATTCGTAAATTGTGTACCGGCCAATCCGGATCAGTTCCGTCTTGTTGCCAAATTAAACAAATATTTCTGCCATTCTCCTAACCATTTTATTTTTTATCATCAAATAAGCTAAGGAAATTGGGTTTATTTGCTTCAACAGAATAGTTTTTCACGATCTTCTCACGGGTATTGGCAGATAACTCCTTTAGATATTCCTCCTCCTTAAGAAGTTTCTTCAAATAATGCTTCCAGTCACTTTCATTATTGCATATACATCCGTTAATACCATGGTCAACTATTTGGGCATTTACACCAACATTTGAAACTACTGCAGGAATACCAAGAGCCATATATTGCAGTGCTTTAAATCCACATTTTCCTTTAGACCAAATATCATCAGGCAATGGCATTACACCTACATTAAATTTAAGCAAGTCTTCAATTTCTGTTTCTTTCTTCCAAACAATGTATTTTAATGATTGAAGGCTGAACCTGGGTGCAATATCACAGATCACATGAAATTCAAAATCCTCTGTCTTTTCCATCTCCTGAAATACAGGAACTAAAACATCAAGAAATTGTATTGTCGAATGTGAGCCTGTCCATCCGAAAATAAACTTACTTTTCTTATGCTCCTTCGTAGTATTATGATGTAAGTCGGTATCAATTGTGGTAGGGTTCAACAAGACATTGTTATTGTAATTAAGAGCAAAATCCTTGAGAAACTGATTCCCTACACTCACTCTGTATGACCATCTGCAGATCTTACTAACATTAGAGAAATTCTTGAATAATTTTGAAAGTGTACTATTACTTTCAGATGCATTGGGAATCCAAATTGCATCATCAAAATCGTAAATGATCTTTTTTTTGAACACACGACCTATCAACCATTCAAATAATGGCGGACCAAATGGTGCAGCCTCTCGGTGAATAAAAACGAAATCGTATTTTTTAATCTGAAAAATGTCGCTGAACCTTCGAATGTAGCCTCTTAGAATTGCAGTCATTTTTTGGAACCAATGACCGGGTCTGTAAAGAATGCTCCATGCCTTTGTATCAAGAAAGGAAGACACTTTTAGCGAATGCCCTTCTTGGAGGAGGATCTGAAAATATTGCTCGAATCTAAATCGCTGACTCGCTGCAAGTCCTTTCGGATAAGGCACAAGAAATAATATTCTCATAATCAGTTACTTACGCCTCGTCATTGAATTCATTCCACAAATATAAAGAAAGCTTCTTGCTCCTGCCAAGATTCTGCTTGAATCAAATTCATCTATCTTTGAATGCAAACAAAATTATTTAGCTGAACTGAAGCAAAGTTCTAAATCAATCATCAATTTCATCTTTCATCAGCAACACCATTTTTTTAGCTTATGTACCGCCACAAAACAAAAATAGAAATTCGTTTTTCAGATCTGGATGCGTTTAATCATGTAAATAATGCTTGCTATCTGACTTACATCGAACAAGCAAGGATCGCTTACTTCAATGATATTGTAGGATGGGATTATAATTGGTCAAAACGAGGAATTATTCTTGCAAAGGCAAGTGTAGATTTTATCTATCCGATTCACATCAATGACAGGATAGAAATCTATACACGTTGCAATAGAATGGGGAACAAGAGTTTTGATCTCCAATATCGCCTTGTCAAGATTGACAATGAAAAGGAGGTTCTGATTGCTGATGCAAGCACGGTAATGGTCGCATTCGACTACACAGAACAAAAGTCGATTGAAGTTCCTGTTGAATGGAAAAATTTAATTCATTCATATGAGGCCGGGACTTTGAAGTGAAGCCACAAAAAAGATCCGGCTCTTACCGAGGCCGGATCCAAACACACATTTCACACGTAAACAATAACAATATATCTATGATTCTCAGTTGAGAATTATTCTTTTTACTTCTCTGTTGCTGTTTGCTCTGATTTCAGCCAAATAAATTCCAACAGGCAGAGCCGGGGTAAGAAACTTTAAGTGACTTCCTTTCTCTATTGAATTGATCTTATTTGTGTAAACCACTTTACCACTGAGATCAAGCAATGAAAAATCGACTGAACCATTTATTCCTTTGTTAAATAGCATATTAATACTCTTATCGAATGAACTTTGCCAAACATTAAAATTTAATGCAGGTGTAGCAGCTTCATTAATATCAGTTGTACCGGTCGCAGTAAAGCTTGCCGTCATGCCCATGGATTGATGAGGTGTGCAATGATATTGGTAATTCCCTTCAACAGTTACCACATAAATGAAACTTTGAAGGCCTGGCTCTAAGGCTACATCCCAGTCGGCTGCACCAAGCGGTATATTATCAGATGTGGTGGTGTGAAATCCACTGACCCAATTCCAGGTTATCGTATCACCTACAAATACTGCAAGATTTCTTGGAGTAAATGAAAAATCTTCAACGGTGATGATATGATTGGTAGCAAATCCCTGCAAACTCAGGAAACAGACAGCGAACAGAACTGAAACAGATTTGTAAATTTTCTTCATGGTTATATGTTTTATTGATTAGACCATAAAATTAAGTCCCGACCGTCCTTTTTAATAAAACATGTTGCTGAACGGGAATAAATCGGCTTTGAATGGGATATAACTATAAGGCAGATCTGAATCAATCAGAAATAACCACAAAAACGAATAATTTTGAACTTAAAAATCATGGCATAAAGAACCGGCTATGATGCCTTAACCGTGAATTGTTTCCTTCTTTCCAAAATTACCGATAATGGATGCTTCAAAATCCAGAAACTCTTGCCAACGTTTGTCAATGTCGACACCACGGGCATACTTTTTTGCTAGCCCTAAGAAAAGGGTATAGTGGTTTGCCTCGCTTATCATCAGCTCTCGGTAAAAGTCACGTAAGTCAGGATCACTGATGTTTTCAGACAAAACTTTAAATCGTTCACAGCTCCTGGCCTCCACGAGAGCAGAAAATAACAGACGATCAGCCAGTACGATCTCTCTTGAATGACCTTTTCTGATGAACTTGTTTAACTCAAAAACATATTCATCCCGGCGTTCTCTTCCCAATACAAGATTTCTCTCTTTGATCTTCTCATGAACCATTTGAAAGTGAGAAAGTTCTTCCCTTGCCAATTCAAGCATTGCATCAACCAATTCCGGAATGTCAGGATAATTGACCACGAGATTAATTGAATTTGTGGCGGCTTTTTGCTCACAGTAGGCATGGTCCGTAAGAATTTCCGGTAAATTCTTCTCAACAATATTAACCCAGCGTGGGTCTGTGGGTAATTTCAATCCTAACATAAAGGTTACGTTTTTAAACGATTCGACAAAGGTAATAAGGAATGTAAGAAAATAGTTTTAAATAAAAAAAATATTATGTAGGGCTTAGCAACTATTTCCAACTTACATTTGTATGAGGAAGGAGTTAATTTTGTATGCCACCATTAATATTATACGGAGATAAACTTAGCATTCCGGTAACACGGGAGTTCAAGCAACTTGTGAATATAAGCATAGCTGCTGGCAAGTTTATTCTTATCCACCCCCATTACACTTTAATAAGAGAGGCAATGCGCCTTGATGTGATAGAAGATTGTCAACTTGAAGATTTTGAAGTTCACAATTGGCAGTTTGAACCGGGTGAAGTGATTTCCTTCGACATGCAGGAAGTGCTGTTCTTTTACGGGCTGCTTGAACTCAGTTGCAGAATTTTCCTTTGCGAAGTCGGTGATGACCTGAAAGAGATGGCTATTGAAAATGGCGATACAAACGAAGAGGAATTCACAAGAGTGCGTAGCTTTTATTTACGGCAAGCAGGAGATTTTTTACAAAACATTAAAAACAGCCTTTCAGGTAAACGTGAATTCGAAGAACTGGTATCTAAGATCGAGCAGCTAAACTTAAGCGCTTAAGAATTTATTTTTTACTATCACTCTCATCCGACAAGGGTATTGCTGAATTTCCATTTGTAAGACTATCCTGCACCACGACCTTTTCCCTTGCCGGGCCGTTCAAAGTTACTTCAGGTTTCAACTGATCAAATTGTTCCTGAGTGATCAAATTTTTCTTCAGCATAAAATTAGATACAAGACGATAGTAGTCTGCCAAATGCGGCTTGAGTCTGCCATCTACATCAAAACTTGAACGGTACCACTTGGGATGAGGCAATAGATTAGCTAGAAAGATACTCTCAGCAAGATCAAGTTGTGAAGGTTTTTTGGAAAAATAAAATTCAGAGGCTTCTGCTATTCCATAAATTCCCGGTCCCAGCTCAATTATGTTGAGGTAAACCTCAAACATTCTTGATTTAGACACAACCCGGTTATTTTCAAGCAGCCAGACAATAAGAGCTTCTTCCGCTTTTCTGGCGACGGTCTTTTTTCTGGTCAGATAAACATTCTTCACCAGTTGCATACTAATGGTACTTCCACCTCTCCGGAAACTCCCGGCTTTAAAATTTGTTGCTATAGATTTTCTAAATGCCTCCTCATTGAAACCCTGATGATAATAAAAATTTCCATCCTCAGAAGTCAGCACTGCCGACTGGAACAATGGTGATATTGAATCAATGGGTGTATAATATGGATTGTCAGGACCAACTTCAATCACTCGAAATAGCCGGTCATTTTCATACACGGAATGTTGAAAAGGTCCCCGGATCTTAGCCAGATTACCTTCACCAAAACTGCCAAGGTGGAATCGGGATTTTTTCATCTCAGAATTAAAGAGGACACTGTCAGGTTCAGATGAATCGAGATGAAAATTCAGAGAATACTCCAAAGTTCCTTCAGCTTCAACATCCCTTACAACTTCAAACATTCCTTCTGGGAGAGAAAAAAAGAAGTCAGTCGCTTGCGTGGGGTCTGTCTTCAACTTAAGATCAATTACTTTTGATCCGGAATTATTAAATTTTATATACGGATAGGCCTTTATACTGTTCAATTGAAATGAAGACGAACTATCAAGCACAACAGCACTTTCCATTACAGTCACATCAGCATCAAAAAGCATGCGTTTAAAAACTACTGTGTCCTGTGAAATCTTCTTATGGAATATTCTTAAATTCTCGGAAGAGAAGTGACCTTTCAGATCAAGCTTTTCACCGGCATAATGGAGATCATAAAGTGCTAAGTGTATTGTATCAAGACTACATTCTAATCCAAGAAAAGAATTCAACAATGGCATACTTTGTCTTTTACCTGACAGCGGGAAAAAGATTATATCAAAAGTTTCGTCTTTTTGTGAAAATGTTCCGCTCCACTTCCATTGAAAAGAATTCCCGGAATCTTCGATGACACCTTCCAGATGTTTTTCGTCAGCATCATAAAATGGAATGAATAGCTTCTCATGAATACTATCATTTTTATATTCCAAGGTAAGCTCTCTGATTTGTGCAACCTGTGGTGCAAAGTTAAATGCACGTCTCAG
>Ga0116143_10001457_pt1 | contig 28470 bp, 20 predicted proteins | sample AD_UKC034_MetaG_FD_89745 | JGI IMG/M metagenome (GOLD analysis project Ga0116143, IMG submission 89745) | Active sludge microbial communities of municipal wastewater-treating anaerobic digesters from USA - AD_UKC034_MetaG | ecosystem: Engineered > Bioreactor > Anaerobic > Digestate | place: USA...
ACTAAATGGGCAATATACCCGCCTGTACAGCTTTCGGCAGTACCCATTGTTTTACTTTTACCCTTCAGTATCTTACCAATCACTATTTCAAGCCCCTCATCTTCGTTGGTGACAAGAAAATCTTTTACCAGTTCCTGCAATTTTTCAAAATAGGGCATCAATTCCCTCTCTACTTCCTGTTTATTATCACCCTGAGAGGTCAGTCGCAGTTTTACCATGCCATAATTGGGCAGGTAGGCCAGTTTGATATGTGATGGGAGAGATGGTTCAAAATCTTTCAGCAGTTCAGCGATCATGGATTCTCCTTGCCCTGCAGTGAATGCTGTTTTGTGAACAATGGCGGGCATTTTGAATGTGGATAATAACCTGGGAATCACTTCATCTATCATTAATCCTTTCATTTCATGTGGTACACCGGGTAGAGAAATGAAAACAGCCACGGCCCCCCCACCCCCCACAGGGGGGATTTTGTTTTCAGACAGTTTGGTATTTCTTTCTTTCAACCGGAGAACAATAGTGTTGATTACATTATCTGTATCAGTTAGAACTTGGTTATTAGTAAATCGAATAACTTCAAAGCCCAATTTGTTCAAATTTTTTGTTCTTTCTTCATCACTGATTTTATTTTCCGGCAACTGATGATACAAACAGTCAACTTCAATAATCAATTGCTCAGAAAGACAGACAAAATCAGCAATGTAGTTTGAAATGATATGTTGTCGTCTGAATTTAAATCCCGACATTTTTTTTCCCCGTACAATAGTCCACAATACATTTTCTGCTTCAGTAGGATTGCTACGATGTGCAGCAACAAATTCTTTTAGTAAACTATAAGTTGTGGGGTCGGCTCTTAGATACTCATCATGTTTCTTTGTATCATCGGGTTTTAAATCCCCCCTGCGGGGGGAGGGGGGGATGAACCACATCCCCGGTGCTGTTCCTCTTTTATTATGCAAAACAATACAATTATCCGGTACTTCAGCCTGTTTCAGGTTTCGTTCCAGCATGGGCCCGGGACGGCGGAATACTTTTTCAAACAAATATTTTACATGTGCCAATACTTCTTCATTCACCACCAGTTTGCCACCAAAATACTTACAGAGCAAAGGTTTGGTGATATCATCGGCAGTTGGGCCAAGTCCCCCGGTAATAATAACAATGTCAGATTGTTTGCCCTCTTCATCCAAAGCATTCCAGATATCATCATATACGTCACCCACAGCCACCCGGCGTTTTACCCAAACACCAATTTTATTCAGCTCCTGGGCGATGAATGCAGAGTTAGTATCAATGGTTTGGCCGATCAGTAATTCATCGCCGATGGTGATGATGGAGGCATTAACAGAATTCGAACTCATTTAAGATATGATTAGAACGAAATGAAGTAATTTGACTGCAAAGTTATAACCACTGAACTATGAAAAAAGTTTTCTTACTGATTGCTGGGTGTTTGTTATTCATAAGCGGCATTGTAGCTCAGACCGTTTCGCAACGTTTGCAAAAAGCCTTTCAGCAATTTGAAACCGATAGCCAGTTGCGTCATGCCATCAGTTCACTATATGTCATTGATGCGAAGACGGGTCAGGTGGTATTTGATAAAAACTCACAGGTTGGTCTGGCACCAGCTTCTACTCAAAAGATCATTACAAGTGTAACGGCGTTTGAGTTGTTGGGAAGGGGATATGTTATACCTATGTATGTAAGATATTCAGGATATACCCAAAGGGATACTTTGTTTGGTGACATAATACTTGATGTTTGGGGTGATCCGACTTTTGGAAGTAACAGGTACTATAATAAGAAAGAGTTTATTCTCTCTTTTATTCTCTCTTCCATTGAATTGCTTAAGGTAAAAGTACTTAATGGGAATATTATTATTAATGACTCCAGGATTGATAACCTGTCAATTCCTGATGGTTGGATATGGCAAGATATCGGGAACTATTACGGAGCACCATCTAAGGGATTAAACTGGATGGAGAACCAGTTTGATATTCTTCTTTCATCTGGTAATATCCTCGGAGATACAACAAAAATTATAAAGTTCATTCCGGATATGAAGTTTGAAAGGGTAGTTAATGAAGTTGTTACAGCTCCTAAAGGGTCAGGAGATAATGCTTATGTTTACTTATTGCCAGGATCCAATACTTTATTAGTCAGAGGAACAATCCCTGTAAACGAAGTATCATTTAAAATTTCTGCATCACTATTAAATCCAAACTTACTTTTTTCAAGTATGTTGAAAGACAAGATATCTGCCAGTAATATCAAGTTGTTGGGAAGTATTTTGGATTCCAAACATTGTAAAGACAACAATATAAAAATCCCAGATGTATGGGATGATTTGGGTGTTACATCTTCCCCATCCCTCGATTCTATCATTTATTGGTTCAACAGAAAAAGCATCAACCTCTACGGAGAAGCATTAATAAAAACCTTTGCCTACGAAAAGCAAGGCTTTGGTTCAACCGATAGCGGCGTAGTTATTGTAAAGAAATTCTGGAAAGACAAGGGTCTTGATGAAGATGAACTGAATATTTATGACGGCTCCGGCCTTTCACCGCTCAACCGTGTTACCACTCATGCACAGGTAGAGATATTGAAGTATGCAAAAACAAAGGATTGGTTCCCGTATTTCTACAAATCATTGCCAGAGTATAACGGGATGGCCATGAAAAGTGGCACCATCAGCGATGTAAAAGGATTCTGCGGTTATCACAAAGCCAAAGATGGAAAGGAGTACATCTTTTCTTTCTTAGTGAACAATTATAGCGGCAAAACATCCTGGGTGGTCAGTAAAATGTATAAGGTACTGGATGAACTGAAGTAGTGAGTGATTAATAGTGAATGGTGAATAGGAAGAAAATCGCTACTTTCAGGGTTAACTACAAACGAAACTAATTACTATGGCTGAACAAAATTTTAAAAACCACAGCCGGCTGGTACCAGGCTTCCACGGTGTTACCTTTTTGTTGATTGTGGCTGGTCTGATCGGTAGTGTTGTCAATCTTTTTCATGCAGATGCTGCTACGCATTATTCTGCCGCATTGCTTGTCGTTGTATTTTTGGCAGTGCTTGGTGTGGCCTGGTATGCGAGGGTCTTTGCTTTAAAGGCACAGGACAGGGCTATCCGGGCAGAAGAGAATTTCCGGCACTTTATTTTAACCGGTAAGCCATTGGATAAGCAATTACGTTTAAGTCAGATCATTGCACTTCGTTTTGCCAGTGATGAGGAGTTTCCTGTTTTGGCAAAAAAAGCCGTGGAAGAGAAACTTTCCCAGAAACAAATTAAGCAGGCTGTTCAGCACTGGAGGGCAGATTATCACCGGGTGTAATCAGAACCGGAAGCGGTTAAAAAAGCTCATGTCCATATTCAGCAGCCAGGGTGAAGCAATGGCAGCAGCCCAGATAAGGAAAATGAAAATTTTTCCGGCGATGGAAATGTCCTGTATCAGGTGGCGATGCAACAGGCTTTGCACCATGGTCATTATTTTTTCTTCCTTATGGCTATATTCATATGGCGGGGAAGGTGCTACCTCTTTGAAAGCCGGATGTTCTTCTATTAATATATTCCGGATTTTCCAGTAATCAGCATCCGGAAGTTCTTCGTATTCAAGATCGGTATTGATATTTTCAGCTTCAATCCTTTTTTCAATATGGCCCACTTTCTTTTCGCCGGCAAGCCGCAGCAGCATCATAGCTGGGAACAATAATAAGGGATAGAATGGAAGCTTAATGGCCAGCAGGCATAAAAAAGCAGCAGATAAAAAAACAAAAACCTTACTCCAGGCACTTTCTTCTTCGAGAAACACCCTGTTCAGTAACTGTCCTCCGTCTAAAGGGTAAATGGGAAAAAGATTGATCAGGTTAAGAATGATAAACAGAAAACCGATCCTGGATGAGGAAACATCAAGAAAATATGTTCCCAATCCCTGCTGATCAGCAATCAATAAAGCTGCGCCAATGATTATTCCGGGCAACGGGCCTGCGAGTAAAATAACAGCTGATTGTAATTGTGATACTTCTCTTTTGCTGCCCGATACATAAGCTCCGAGTAACGGGATAAAGAAAATACCCAATTCATTGTACCGGTAACATTTCATTGCAATGAAATGCCCTAGTTCATGTATCATCACAATAGCGGTTATAAGTAATAATATCTTATAACTTGGGAAAATATAGTAACCAATTACCAGGTAGGCGGCAAGACTGATAAATGAACGCAGCCATATATTCGACTTTACTTCCGGCTTTTGGTATTTTGGTGGAATAATAATGGATTCTTGTGATGAAGTAACAGGTTCTTCATTTTTCATCTCTCCGGGAAACTCAGTAAAATTATCCATCAATTAAAATTAGGAAAAATAAAATTGCAGTTTTGCCAGCAATTGGCCGGGCATTGTGGTTTTCTTCATTGTTTTTGCTTCCATAAAGTACAATATGATCTTGCCTATTGCCAGCAATTCGTTTTCTTCATTAAAAACCTCGTGGTGAAATTCTATCTTATGATGAGCCGGTAATTCTTTAAGCATAGTTTTTATTGTCAGCAGGTCATCATACTTTGCTGGACGGAGATACCGGCAGTGCACATCCACCACCGGCATTATCACACCCATCTTTTCCATATCAGCATAAGTAAATCCAAGCTGTCGTATGGATTCCGCCCTGGCCGATTCAAAATAAGGGAAATAGTTGCTGTGATAGACGACACCCATTTGGTCAGTTTCTGCGTAGCGTACTCTTACCTGCGTATCAGTTGTGAACATAATTTTTATTTTGGACTCCGATTTTTAATAAGTTCTTCTGTATCTCATGGCAGGGAAGATAATAACTATTTTCCTATCACTCTGTCCATGCAGATGTTTCCGGGCCTCCAATAAAAAAAGCTGCTGATTTGAAGTTTATTGTACCAGAAAGAATGAAAAATGTTAAAGCATACATAATCTCTTACTTATCCACACCTGTTTGGAATGATGTTTGGTCTCCCTTGAAATAATTTGAATATTCGCAACGTTAATCCACCATCGGTTAAAGGACAAATCAATGAAGAATCTAAGTTTACCTGTTTTAGCCATTCTTTTCAGTGTTTCCGTTTCTTCTCAACAGACCCGCTTTTATTCAGACCCCGAAGAAAAATTTAAAGAGGCGAAAGAATATTATCAAAAGGAACAATACAGCCTGGCTTACCCGCTTTTCAGGCAATTAAGGCAATCTGTAAGAGAAACGGATAAGGCTAATACAGCTATTTCTGTACAGGAAATAAATTATTATACGATTGTTTGCGGGTTGAAGCAGGGAGAAGGACGTTCGGAACAGGAAGCCCAGGAATATATTGATGTGGAGAAGAATGATGCCCGGGTGCAGATGATGAATTATCACCTGGCTGAATTCCATTTCCGCAACGAGCAGTTTGCTGATGCGGCCACCCGGTATGAACAGACTAATATAGCCAACCTCAGCAACCGGGAAATAGCAGATATGAAATTTCACCAGGGCTATTCTTATTTCACCCTGCAACGGTTTGCTTCTGCCAAACCACTTTTCAACAGCATACGTTCTATTAAGGATGACCCTAATTACCTGGATGCTAATTATTATTATGGATTTCTTGCTTTCAGGGATGGTCAGTACCGGGAGGCATTGGAAGCTTTTAAAATAGTGGAGAATGAAAAGAATTATGCTACCGTTGTACCTTATTATATAGCACAGATTTATTATGTGCAGGGCAGAAAAGACGAGGCTATTACTTATATACAAAATAAGCTGCAGGCAGGGAGCAGTTCCCAGTATTATGATCTTGAATTAAAGCAGATGCTGGGTCATGCTTACTTTGAAAGGAAAGAATATGCAAAAGCACTTCCGTACCTGGCGGACTTTGTTGGCAGGTCCAAAAAAGTCAGAAGAGAGGATTTATATGAATTGTCTTACAGCTATTACCAGTCCAACCAGTTGGCCAAAGCTATTGACGGTTTCAAACAACTGAGCGGAAAAGATGATTCGTTGAGCCAGCATGCTATGTACTTGCTGGGGGATTCTTATTTAAAAACGGGACAGAAATCTAATGCAAGGAACGCTTTTCTATTTTGTTCTTCGAACAGCAGTAACCCGGAGCAAAAAGAGATCTCAAAATACCAGTATGCCAAACTTTCATATGAATTAGGTTACCAGGACGAGGCATTGAACAGCCTTAGTTCTTTTTTAGCAGATTATCCCGGTTCAAAATACAATACAGAGGCGAAAGAGTTAATGATCGATGTGCTGGCTAATACCAATAATTATAAAGATGCACAGTCGTTGCTGGAAAGCCTGGCTAAACCATCAGAGAATGCAAAAAGATTATACCCGAGAATTTTATATGGCCGTTCTACAGAACTCATCAATGATGGAAGGTTGTCAGAAGCAGACGCTTTACTTGATAAAGCATTAAAAGACCCCAATAATGGTTCCGTTCTTCCATTACTGAATTTCTGGAAAGGAGAACTGGCCTATCGCAATAATAAAATAGACGATGCCATAAAGCATTACAATGCTTATGTAAGCGGCGGTTCGCCGACAGGCGGAGAAGCTAATGCGGCCAATGCCCGATATAACCTCGGGTATTGCTACCTGCGAAAAGAAAACTACCCTGTTGCGCAGACTTTTTTTGAGCCCCTTGGGAGAAATCCTTCTTTGAGTTCTTCTTCTTTTGTGCAGGATGCCTATATCCGTACTGCTGATTGCTATTTCATGCAAAAGGAGTACAGCAAGGCAAAAACACATTATGATAATGTAATTAAGTTTTCGTGGCCGGCGGAAGATTATGCTACTTTCCAGAATGCCATGCTGGCGGGTGTCAGAAGTTCATCAGAAAAGATATCACTGATGAACACAATGATGCGGAAATTCCCCACTTCTTCGTTGGTTACCGATGCAAATATGGAAGTGGCCAATACATATATGGGTGATGAACGCTTCCGGGAAGCAATACCTTTTTTGGGTAATGTGATCAAAAACAGTAACAACGCCAGTCTTATTCCACAGGCTTATCTTAAGCTGGGAACCTCTTATTATAATATTGATAATAATACCGAGGCATTAAAACAGTTTAAAACATTGGTTGAAAAATACCCGAACTCACCCGAAGCTGAGGATGCACTGGATAATGTGAAAACAATTTATGTGGAGGATGGTAAGCCAGGTGAGTATGCCAATTTCATGCGCCAGGCAGGCAGGCCGCTAAGTGTGAGTACTGAAGATTCACTTACGTATGCTGCTGCTGAAAAGCAATATGATGATCAGAATATTAATGCTGCCTTGGCCGCTTTCAATGAGTACCTGCAAAAATTCCCTGATGGTGTTTATGTACTTGACGCCAATTTCAACAGGGCAGAGATATATTATTCAAAAAAGGACTGGAATAATGCATTGGGGGGATACGATGTGGTAGCCGCCAATGCACCAAACAAGTATGCAGAAAGGGCAGTGCTGACTGCAGCCAGGATCAACTTCTTCGAATTAAAAAATTACCAGAAAGCAGAAGGCTATTATGCACAGCTTAAACAAATAACCGCCGGCCAGGAAAATAAACTGGAGGCTATGCGGGGATTGCTCCGTTGTCAATACCAGTTACAAAAATGGACAGAGGCGGTTGATAATGCAAGGGAACTGACGGCTGCAAAAGGAAGCAGTGCAGACGATAAATCACTTGCCAATATGGCTATTGCCAAATCCTACCAGGTGGGTGGTGATTATGGGAATGCCATCACTAATTTCAAATCGGTGGTGCAGATCAATAAAGCGGCACTGGCAGCCGAGGCCCGTTATGAAATAGCCAGTTGTTATTTTCAACTGAATAAGTTGACAGATGCTGAAAAATCTGCTTTTGAAACTATCAACAAATCGGGATCTTATGACTATTGGGTAACGAAAGCCTACATCCTGCTTGGAGATGTTTATTATGCCCAGAAAGATTATTTCAACGCAAAAGCTACATTCCAGAGTATTGTAGACAATACATTGAATGCAGAACTGAAAAATGAGGCGCAGGCAAAACTGAATAAAGTAACAGATGAAGAAAGTAAATCAAGTAAGGTTGATAATTAATATCCCGTAATTGAAAACAGAAAGTAACAATGAAACAAGCACTATATAAAGTTTTATTTCTTGGATTTGGAATTGGGTTGGTAAATATTTCATTTGCACAAAAGGATACGACCGGTAAGGGCGGAGTTACTATCGTATCCAGTTTTAAACCGGTATTGCGTGAAGCTGCAAAGATTAATTTTAATGCAACACCCCCTTCCCCCGATACCACTAAAGCAAGACTGAATTACGAAATTCCCAATCAAAACCTCATGTTGGGATATCAGCCAGGTTCTTTAAAGCCATTGGCGCTGGCTATTGATTCGGTTGTTAAGTTTGATAACAGCAGTTATATCAAAGCTGGTTTTGGAAGTTTGCGTACTCCTTACATACAGGCTGGTATCAGCCTGGGTGATGGAGAGACAGCCGGATTGAACATTTATGCAAAGCATGTAGCATCTGAAAGTAAAAGAGATTTTCAGAAATTCAGCAGTACTAATATTAAGTTATCAGGTTATTTTAAATCGGGTAATAACCTGCAATGGGACGCCGGGTTAGGTATGAAGCGGGATAGAACTTATAAGTATGGATATCTTCCGGCAACGCTGGTATTTCCGGCTGATTCGTTAAAACAAAGCTTTCAGACTATCAGTGGAAGAGTGGCTTTTCATAACATCAACAAAACAGAATTTGGATTAACCTATGCTCCGGAAATAAAGATTGATGTATTTACTGACAACCTTAAAAACAGCGAGAGCAATACCGTATTGAATGCGCCTTTACAAAAAACGATCGGGAAAGAGTTTGCAGTAAATCTTGGTATTACTTTCGACCTTACCCGTTTCTCACCTGAGAACAAATCGGCTGTCAACAATACTATGTATTATATTTCTCCATCGGTTTTATATAAGACAGCACAACTCAATATTCAGGCAGGAATTCGTCCGTCATGGGATAATAGTAAGTTTAAAATGTTCCCGAATATACTCGCAGATGTCAGTACACAGGATAAGCGATTCACTTTCCAGGCCGGGTGGACAGGTTATATCCGCAAAACAACTTATCAATACCTGGCAGGACAAAACCCCTGGCTATGGCTGCCCGGCACTCTTCGTAACACATGGATAGAAGAAAGATTTGCAGGATTCAAGGGAACAGTAGGGGATCATTTCAGCTATGCAGCAAAAGTTGGGTTCAATAAATTAAATAACCAACCACTTTTCATTAATGATACTACTGCAGCAGGTGACGGTAAATCTTTCCAGGTTGTATACGAGGACAAAATGAATGTGGTAAATTTTTCGGGAGAACTGGGATACAACGTAGGTGAAAAATTTTCAATGATTACCGGCCTCATCTTTAACCAATATTCAGGATTTCAATCACAGGCAAAAGCCTGGGGTATGATACCATTAGAGTTGAAAACAAATTTGCGGTTACAGATCATAAAAGATCTGTTGTTGAAAACCGATTTATTTGCCTGGAGCGGATCGCAATACCTGAAAAAAGATAATACACCGGCCAAACTGGATGGGGCTTTTGATCTGAATGCCGGACTTGAATTCAAGATCACCAAAAACATCAATTTGTGGACACAGTTCAATAACCTTTTCAACAAAGAATACCAGCGTTGGAATCAATATCCTGTTTATGGGTTCAACTTTGTCGGCGGAGTCGTATTTTCGTTCGATCAAAAGAACTGATGATGTACGCAGAATTGTATCAATATCTTATACAGTATAAACAATTACCTGTGCCGGGGATCGGCACTTTTTTAGTAGAAAGAATACCCGCTGCTATTAATTTTCCTGAAAGGAAAATAGAGCCACCTGTTTATGGAGTTTCATTACAACCGGTGAGCAACTCTCCTTCAAAGAGTTTCTTTATATGGCTTGGTGCTGCTCTGCAGGTATCTGACAGGGAGGCGGTGATCCGTTACAATGATTTTGCTTTTGATCTGAAGAGCCAGCTATCTGGTGGTGATATTGTCAACTGGAACGGGGTAGGTCAACTGAGCAAAGGTTTGGCTGGTGACATAAAATTCATTCCACAGGAAAAAAGATCTTTGGAATCATCCGTAAAAGCAGAGAAAGTGATGAGAGAAAAGGCTGAGCATATGGTCAGGGTGGGAGAGGATGAAAAGACCTCTGCCGAGATGACCGAACTGTTGAGTCACACAGATGAAAAGAAATCTTATTGGTGGGCTTATGCATTAATAGTGATTGTTCTTTCGGTTATGTTTATTGGCTGGTATTTTTCTGAGAATGGGATTAGCATGTCGTCCACCTCTAATAGTAGGAAATTAGTTCCGGCAGAAGTGCCAAAAGCAACGTACAAAGCACTGTAACAGGTTTTCATTTTCATTTAATCATTTTGGTTTTACTTTGCTGCTTTCTGTTATGAAGGAGCTGATACATTATACTCATTGCCCGGTTTGCGGATCGGCCGAATTAAAACCTGTCTTATCTGCAAAAGATCATACTGTAAGCGGTGAAAAATTTGCTGTGTTAGAGTGTAATCAGTGTACACTTCGCTTTACACAAGATGTGCCGGATGCGGCATCTATTTCTCCCTATTATAAGTCAGAAAATTATATTTCGCATACCAATACGTCGAAAGGACTGATCAATGGACTCTACCAGTCAGTACGGAAAAGAACGCTGAAGCAAAAAAGAAGACTGGTTGAAAAGATAACCGGAGTTAAAAATGGAAAACTACTGGATGTAGGAAGCGGAACAGGCGCCTTTGCCAGTGAAATGAAACGAAATGGTTGGGGAGTAACCGGGCTGGAACCAGATCAAGATGCCAGGAAAGTAGCGAAAGAATCGTTTAACATTGAACTTTCCGATATAAGTCAATTCTACCAGTTACCAGATAATAGTTTTGACGCTATCACTTTTTGGCATGTGCTGGAGCATGTGCATGAGTTGCAGGCATATATGGCAAAACTAAAAACCTTGTTGACAGAAAAAGGAAGATTGTTTATTGCGGTACCTAACTACACTTCGAAAGATGCTTCCATTTATAATGAATATTGGGCGGCATATGATGTGCCGAGACATTTGTACCATTTTTCACCCCAATCGATGAAAGTGCTGGTAGAAAAACACGGTATGAAGTTATTGCTGCAGAAGCCTATGTGGTATGACAGTTTTTATGTTTCTATGCTAAGCAGTAAATATAAAAGCGGGAAAACAAATCTCATTACTGCCTTTTTTAATGGTCTTCGTTCCAACAGTATAGCATTGGGTGATGTAAAAAAATGCAGCTCTGTGATTTATATTATCGGCAAATAATTATTGGCCAAACTGTACTTCATATAATTCCGGCCACCATTTACCGGTTATATAGATTTTTTTAGCCGCTGGGTCATAAGCAATGCCATTCGGTACTTCTGCATTTGGATCTAAGGCTTTTGCCCTGTCCCACATTTGAGTAAGATCTGCTTTGGCAACGATCTCGCCTGTATTCGGGTTGATTTTGAAAATATAGGGGTAGGTATATTGATTGGCATATACAAACCCGTCAATATATTCCAGTTCATTCAGGTTGAAAGTAGGACTTCCGGCTTCTGTAACGGTTTGTGTTTTGGTCAGTTTAAATGTAGAAGGCTCGTAGTAAAAAAGGTCTCCACTGCCATTACTGGCAATAAGACTTTTGCCATCTGTTGTTAACCCCCATCCTTCGATGTCGATAGAGAATTCTTTAATTTTTTTGAAATCTTTCAGTGCATAAACAAAAACGGTTTTTTCTTTCCAGGTAAGCTGATAGATTGTATCATTTAAAATAGTAACACCTTCTCCGAAAAATTTAGGATCAAGCGATATTTCCTGTTGACTTTTACCTGTCTTCAGATCTACTTTTTTTAATTTCGATTTACCATAGTTTCCTGTTCCCTCATATAATTCGCCATTATAGATCAGTAAACCTTGTGTGTATGAGGAAGTGTCATGCGGATAAGTACCCACTATAGAATAGCTCATACTTTTCGGTGCATTGGCGGGCGGAGTACCAGCAGGTTTATCTTCATTTTTACAGGCCGTCAGCGAAAAAAGAGCGGCCAAAAAAAATAATTTCTTCATTTGACGATGAGATAGATTCCTGCAAAAATAAGCACTGGCAGCGGGTTTGGCTGTTAAAGCTTTAAAAAGAGTGCTGTGATATAGGGAAAATACGGTAGCTATTTGTATATGAATATTGGAATAAAAGATTATATTTGATTTTCTAACCTTGTTCGTCGAAAACTTCATTTCTGAATCGTATCCCTGAGACGCCTTTTCATTTCCCAATAATCCTTTACTATTTCCAATTTCGCATGAATGACACATGGCATTAATGCTATGGCCATACCTCAAAGAAAAAACAATTTGGAACTATGAAGGCGGGAAGTATTATTTTATTCTTCTTACTGGCATTCACCAGCAGCCAGCTGACAGCTCAGATGAACTGTGCCACGACTTCCTATAGCCGGGAGAAAATGAGGAACAATCTTTCCCTGGCTGATAATATCAAATCTATAGAACGGTTTACTCAACAGATCATAGAAAACCAAACGACGAACCGGATTGAAAGCAGTGTGATCAAAATTCCGGTAGTGGTTCATATTCTTTATCACAACCCTTCAGAAAAAGTAAATGATGCCGCAGTTGCTGCCCAACTGGAAATTCTTAATAAATGTTTCCGGAGATTGAATGTTGATGCAGCTAATACCCCGGAACGTTTTAAACCGGTTGCAGCCGATTGTGAAATTGAATTCCAACTGGCAACTTCTGATCCCTTCAAAAGATATACAAGTGGTATCGTTCGCAAATACACTCCGGTTACCAAGTGGATGATGGATGATAAAATGAAGTTTTCAGACGAGATGGGCGATGATGCATGGGATACCAAAAGCTATCTGAATATATGGGTCTGTAATATGGAAAAATTTGCAGGCTATTCCAGTTTGCTTGGAGGGCCGGAAAATGTGGATGGGATTGTGATGGGCTTAGCGGCCTTTACCGAATCAGGTAATAAGACTATTGTGCATGAAGCAGGACATTGGTTGGGCCTGAAGCATCTCTGGGGTGATGAATATTGCGGTGATGATGGAGTGGAAGATACCCCACAACAAGCAAGCTATACAACAGGTTGTCCTTCAAACATCAGAATTACCTGCGGGAACGGACCAAATGGGGATATGTACAGTAACTATATGGACTTTACCAACGATGCCTGTACTAATCTTTTCACAGAAGGACAGAAAGCAAGGATGAGAGCTTTGTTTGTAGCAGGAGCTGCGAGGAACTCAATAATGTATTCAAAAGGATTGGATGCCCCGTTGATATTTGAGATTCCTTTGCCAGAGCAAGATCCAAAATGGCTTGAAGCAAGACTCTACCCCAATCCTGCTGCTACTACCATGATGCTTGATCTGTCATATGACATCCGGTGGGTGGGTAAAACAATTTTTATCACCAATGCACTGGGGCAAAATGTTATGAATGTGGCGATTACGTCAAGAAATCAGCAAATTAATGTGAGCCGCCTGCAACCCGGTCTATATTTCCTTGCAGCGAAAAAGGAAGATGGGGAGTCTATAAAAATGAAGTTTGTAAAACTGTAATAGTCGCAACCAAGATATATACTAACGGCAAGCAAAGGAGTCGCTGAATAAGCGGCTCTTTTTTATTCTACGGGAATGAATAATAGCAGCAACTGTAAGAACAAGAACTTTCTCTTTTATGACATATATTGAAGAAGGGTCACCAGTTTTCTGGTAACCCTTCCCATTTTTTAGTTATAGTTCTTTCTATATATGAATTGCTTCTCCGTAGGCCACTTCAATCGCATCTTTGATGCTTTCGCTGATGGTCGGATGGGGGTGAATAGCGTTCAGCACCTCATGATAAGTAGTTTCCAGCTTACGGGCTGTTACTGTTTCAGATATCATTTCTGTCACATTATATCCTATCATATGGGTACCGAGCCATTCTCCGTATTTAGCATCAAAAATAACTTTGATAAAACCTTCGGTATGGCCGGCAGCCGATGCTTTACCACTGGCACTTAACGGGAACTTACCTACTTTCACTTCAAAGCCTGCTTCCTTTGCCTGTTTTTCTGTGTAACCAACAGAAGCGATCTCAGGGACACAATATGTACAACCGGGAATATTATTGTAATCAATTGCTTCTGGCTGATGATGATATTTTTTTTCATTATATGCGATTGCTTCTACACAAACAATACCTTCTTTGCTAGCAACGTGGGCCAATGCCTGGCCAGGTGAGCAATCGCCGATAGCATATACGCCGGGTACATTTGTTTGGCCATATTTATCAACCATAATGCGCCCCTTATCTGTTTTGATGCCCAATTCTTCCAGGCCAATACCCTCGATGTTTGCTGCCACACCAACAGCACTGAGTAACGCATCCGCTTCCAGTATTACTTCACCGGAGGCAGTCTTCACTTTAGCTTTTACTCCATTACCGGCAGTATCAACAGAAGTTACTTCACTGCTTGTCATAATTGTGATCCCATTCTTTTTGTATTGCTTTTCCAGTTCTTTGGAAATTTCCTCGTCCTCAACAGGAACGATACGGGGCAGAAATTCAACAATGGTCACTTTTGTTCCCATACTGTTATAGAAATAAGCAAACTCTACTCCGATAGCGCCGCTCCCTACTACGATCATTGATTTTGGCATTTCCGGTAAGACCATTGCTTCACGATAACCGATGATCTTCTTGCCATCAATCGGCATAGCGGGCAATTGGCGGCTACGTCCGCCAGTGGCAATGATGGTATGTTTGGCTTCTACTATTTGTTTTTTGCCATCCTTATCGGTTACTTCCAGTTTACCTTTCGCTACCAGTTTACCAAATCCCATTATTACATCGATCTTGTTCTTCTTCATTAGGAACTGCACACCCTTGCTCATTTTATCAGCTACACCACGGCTTCTTTTAATAATTGCATCAAACTGGGGAGTTCCACTGGCCTCGATACCAAAATCCTTTGCATGTTTGATATATTCATTTACCTGGGCACTTTTCAATAAAGCTTTGGTAGGAATACAACCCCAGTTGAGGCAAATACCCCCGAGGCTTTCCTTTTCAATTACTGCTGTTTTAAAACCTAACTGAGCAGCCCGTATCGCCGCTACATAACCGCCGGGGCCACTACCAAGAACAACTACATCGTATGCCATATTTTATTGATTAGTTGGTAAATAATTTGAATAATAACGAGGAGCGAAGTTATCTGAAAAGAGGCAATTAGGCAAAAAGCTCCGTAACCCGCAGCCCATCTGCTTTTACTGCCGCTGAAGGAAAATAAACCCGCCAAATGTATTTCTCATACTATTTTAGCACCCGATTCTGATACATGAGAATAATCTTTACTTTTTTTATCCTTGTTATTTGCCTTTACAATGGCCAGGGGCAACCCGACGCCGGAAGAAATATCCGGATAACCATACAAAATGAAACCCGCCTCGGTCTTGCCAATGCCACAGTTACTTTGTTTAAGAATGATTCGACAATAGCTAAAACAGCCATTACAGATTCTTCAGGATTGGCTGATTTCAATGGAATTCTACCGGGAAATTATTCTATCCGTGTGCGGCTGATCGGCTACCAGGATGGAGGTATATCAATGATAGACCTCTATAATAATTCGTCCGTCAGTGAAACTATCATTCTTAAACCGGAGGATGGATTATTACAGGATGTAACAATTACCAGTAAAAAACCGTTTGTGCAGTTTCTGCCGGATAAAACGGTGGTAAATGTAGAGGCCGGTATCACTAATGCAGGTGCCACTGCTATGGAAGTACTGGAAAAATCTCCCGGTATTACCATTGGGAGAGACGGTACGATCAGCATGAAGGGGAAGCCACAAGTAATGGTTTTAATTGACGGTAAACAAACCCAGCTAAACGGAGCTGAACTGCAGGCCTATCTTTCCGGTCTCAGTGCTTCACAGATTGATGTAATTGAACTCATAGATAATCCGGGTGCGAAGTTTGACGCAGCAGGTAATGCCGGGATCATTAATATCAGGACAAAAAAGAACAGGCAAAAAGGTTTCAATGGATCATTGAGCGTCAGTTTAGGACAAGGCTTTTATACAAAGAGTAATAACAGCTTTACATTTAACTACAGAACCGGTAAGGTTAATTTATTTGCTAATTATAGTATGAGGGCCGGTTATGAAAAGATGAACATGTATGCCCTTCGCAAGTATTTTAATACAAGCGGTGCTGATTCGCTTTTACTTGATCAGCCCAATTTCACAAAAACAAAAATAACTGCACATAACATAAAAGCCGGGGCAGATTTTTTTGTAAGCCCGAAAACTACCTTGACGCTGGTATTTACCGGCAATCTTAATAAACGTAATGTAAGCAGTGTCAGTACCATCGACTGGATGTCTCCTTCATATGTGATCGATTCAACCATCAATACATGGGGTACCAGGGATACAAGATTTGAGAGAGCCGGGGTTAATTTTAATACCAGGCATAGCTTCAGCAGCAATAGCGAATTGTCTGCTGATATTGACTTTATTAAATTCGATATTAAAGGAGGACAAAATTTCCAGACACAGGTAGATGCACCGGGAAGCGTGGTATACATAACCAGGGGTAACATTCCCTCGGCTTTGAACATTTTTGCTGCTAAAGTTGACTATTCGAAAAGATATAAGCAGCTACTATTCGAAACGGGGCTGAAAACTGCCAGTACAAATACAGATAACCTGGCCCAGTATTACTATTTTGATGGAAGTTCCTGGCAAGATGACTTTAGCCGCAGTAACCACTTTTTGTACGATGAAAAGATTCATTCCGGATATGCCAGCCTCGATGCTGAAAAAGGTAAGTGGCATTGGCAGACCGGCCTCCGGTATGAGTTAACTTCTTACCGGGCCAACCAGCTTGGCAACACCGTGGTAAAAGATTCATCCTTTAACAGAAATTATGGCAGCCTTTTCCCATCCGCTTTTATTTCATATAATGCAGATAGCATTAATAATTTCACGTTGCGGTTTGGAAGAAGAATCGACAGACCCCAATTTCAAAACCTGAACCCATTCCTTGTCACTATTAACAAGTATACTTTTGAAAGTGGAAATCCTTTCATCCGGCCGCAGTATACATGGAATACGGAACTGGTGTACACATATAAACAAATGCTGTCTGCAGGTGTTTCTTATGGCTACCTGAAGGATTATTTTTCACAACTATTTGTGATTGATTCTAACAGTAGTAATGTAAACAAGAACATTATTATTTACACAAGAGGTAATGTAGGAAAATTTCACAATTTCGGGATGACGGCAAGTTTGCAACTGCCTGTTACAAACTGGTGGAGGATGACATCCGTTGTTGTTTACAATCATAAAATTATCGAGGGTTTCGTCTGGGCACCATATAAGGCTGTAATTAACCAGGTTAATATCAGCCTGAATAATCAGTTCCAGTTCAAAAAGGGATGGTCGGCTGAGTTGAGCGGGTACTATCTCTCAAACAGCCAGATTGATCTGCAGGAAGTACTAACGCCTCAAGGAGAGATGTCGGCCGGGGTTTCAAAACAGGTGCTTAAGAACAGGGCCACTATCCGGCTGACAATCAGGGATATCCTGTATACTCAGAATTATTCGGGGTACTCAAAGTTTGAAAACTCTGATGAACCTTTCAGAGTGAAATGGGATTCCCGTGTAGCGAGGATTACCTTTAGCTGGAGGTTTGGCAAGGCCATGAAGCAGCTAAAACGATCAGGCGGCGGGGCAGATGATGAAATTAACCGGGTTGGAATTGGTAACTGACCTGTTTTGGAGTTGAAAATCAACAGGGACTGGTTTTACAGGTATTTTCAACAGATGGGTAAAAAAAACTCAAAATACGGTCAGAAATCTGCGTTGTTTCCCCTACCTTTGCCGTCCCAAAATTTGTATCAATCATGTCAAGAGTATGTCAGGTAACAGGTAAAACGCCGATAGGAGGAAACAAGGTTTCTCACTCCAATATCAAAACAAAGCGTCGTTTTCTGCCCAATTTGCAGAAAAAGAAATTTTACCTTGCTGAAGAGGATAAATGGATAACGTTGAAATTATCAACTGAAGCGATCCGTACTATCAATAAGAACGGTTTGTACAGTGTGGTGAAACAACTGAGAGCAAAAGGAGAAAAAATCTAACTTTTTAAAGTCTTATAATCATGGCAAAGAAAGGCAACCGTGTACAAGTAATCCTGGAATGCACTGAGCACAAAACAAGTGGTCAGCCTGGTACCAGCCGTTATATCACGGTGAAAAACAAAAAGAACAACCCGGAACGTCTGGAGTTGAAAAAGTTCAACCCGATTTTGAAAAAAGTAACTGTTCATAAAGAAATCAAGTAATCATGGCAAAAGCAGCAAAAACGGCGATTAAGAAAGACCCTAAGCAGGCCGCAGAAGCGAAGAACTATACCAAAGTTATCAAGGCTGTACGCAGTCCTAAATCAGGTGCCTACACTTTCAAAGAGCAAATGGTTCACAAAGACAAAGTGAAGGATTTCTTAGCTCAGAAATAATCGGGCCGTTCAAAACGTATTCAAAAGCTATTCGTCTCTAACGGATGGCTTTTGTTGTTTAATGAAAATTGTCAGTAATGGGATTTTTTAATAAGCTGTTCGGAAAAAAAGAAAAGGAAAGCCTGGACGAAGGTTTGAAGAAAACCAAGGAAGGCTTTTTATCTAAAATAACCAAAGCCATTGCCGGCAAGAGTACGGTAGATGAAGAGGTGCTGGATAACCTGGAAGAGGCATTGGTGAGTGCGGATGTTGGTATCGAAACCACGGTAAAGATCATTGAGCGGATAGAAAAGAGAGTATCAAAAGACAAGTACCTTAACTCGGGAGAGCTGAATAAAATGTTGCAGGAGGAAATAGAGTTAATGCTGATAGACGCCCCTGAGTCAAATAGTTATGCTTTTGATTCTGAGCTGCCGGCGAAACCTTATATAATACTTGTTGTGGGTGTCAACGGTGTCGGAAAGACAACTACCATCGGAAAGCTGGCTTACAATTTTAAAAAGGCCGGGAAGGAAGTATTATTGGGTGCGGCTGATACTTTTCGGGCTGCTGCTGTTGATCAACTCACTATCTGGAGTGAAAGAGTGGATGTACCGATTGTAAAGCAAGCGATGGGAAGTGATCCCGCTGCTGTGGCGTTTGATACCGTGCAAAGTGCTGTTGCCAAACAAAGCGACGTGGTGCTGATTGATACAGCAGGTCGTCTGCACAACAAAGCTCACCTGATGGATGAACTGAGCAAGATCAAAAGAGTTATTCAAAAGACAATTCCGGATGCTCCGCATGAAGTATTGCTGGTACTGGATGGCAGTACAGGACAGAATGCACTGGAGCAGGCAAAGCATTTCACTGCTGCGACAGATGTAACGGCATTAGCAATAACCAAGCTGGATGGTACCGCAAAAGGCGGAGTGGTGCTGGCTATAGCCAACCAGTTTAAGATACCGGTGAAGTTTATTGGAGTAGGTGAAAAAATGGAAGATCTGCTGGTATTCGACAAGCATGAATTTGTGGACAGTTTATTTAATCTTGAAAGAAAAGATGTATAGTGAAGACAAAGAAATTACATAAGGATAAGGTCAATATCATTACTCTCGGCTGCAGTAAGAATATGGTGGATAGCGAAGTACTGAGTGGTCAGCTGAAAGCAAATGATATTGATGTAGTGCATGAAAATAAGAAGCTTGATCATAATATAGTGGTTGTGAATACCTGTGGATTTATTGATAAGGCAAAAGAAGAAAGTATCAATACTATTCTTGACCAGGTGGAATTGAAACGAAGAGGTAAGCTGGATAAAGTGTATGTGACCGGTTGTTTAAGTGAACGGTACAAGAATAACCTGGAAGCTGAGATACCTGAAGTAGATGCTTATTTCGGCACGATGGAGTTACCACTCATCTTAAAACAATTTGAAGCAGATTATAAAACGGAACTGGTAGGTGAAAGATTACTGGCTACACCACAGCATTATGCCTACATGAAGATATCTGAGGGGTGTAACCGTACCTGCTCTTTCTGTGCTATTCCATTGATGAGAGGGCAGCATATCAGCAAGCCGATAGAAGAACTGGTAAAAGAAGCAGAGGGATTGGTAAAGAAAGGAGTTAAGGAAGTAATGCTCATTGCTCAGGAACTCACTTATTACGGTCTTGATATTTATAAGAAAAGGATGTTGGGGGATCTGATGCAGCGCCTGGCTGATGTAAAGGGATTAGAATGGATCCGTTTGCATTATGCATATCCATCTAAATTTCCATTGGAAGTGCTGGATGTGATGCGGGAAAGAGAAAATATCTGTAACTATCTCGATATGCCCTTGCAACATGCGGCGAACAACATGCTGAAAGCAATGAAACGACAGATAACCCGTGAGGAAATGGAAGAGTTAACTGTTGCCATCAGGGAAAAAGTACCGGGTATTTGTTTACGCACCACATTGATCGCCGGCTTTCCGGGAGAAACAGAGGATGATGTGGAAGAACTGAAAGTTTTTTTACAACGTCAGCGATTTGACCGGGTTGGTATCTTCACTTATTCGCATGAAGAAGGTACCTCTGCACATGACCTGGCAGATGATGTGCCGGCAGAGGAAAAAGAAAGAAGGGCACAGGAGATCATGGAAGTACAACAGGAAATTTCTTTTGAACTGAACCAGGAAAAAGTGGGTAAAGTTTTTAAAACACTTATTGATAAAAAAGAAGCCGGCCGTTACCTGGGCCGTACAGAGTTTGATTCTGTTGAAGTGGATAATGAAGTCGTAATACACTCAGCTAAAAAGCTTCCCATAGGTGAATTCGTAAATGTAAAGATCACCAAAGCTTACGACTATGATCTCGAAGGGGAAGTGGTAAATAAGGAATAGTGACAATTCACAAAAGTCTTTTCCTACCTTTATGCTGTAATTGCTTGCTATGAAGAAATACATTTCTTTAGGGGGGATTATATTCCTTTCTATATTTGCTTTCTCACAGGGGCAGGAAAATCAGGTTAATACATTTGAAGTACACACAAAGGGAAACCAGGTGTTTTCTGTTTTGGCTCTTAAGAAGTTTTCTTTGCCTTTACCTGAGAGGGCAACAATTTCTGAAACACATAATGGTGCCAGACTTTTTATTACTTCTGTAAAAGGGGCTAAACTAAATGGTGCCTGGCAAAGCTGGTATCCGACAGGAGTGTTGTGTGACTCAGGACGGTTAGTAAATAACTTGCCGGATGGGGAATGGAAGCATTGGAACGAAAAAGGGGAGTTGCTGGCTGTCCACCACTATAGTGTTGATAAATTTCAGCGGGTTACAGACGAAATGCTTCGATATAACCCCAAACGAAGTTTCTTTTATTTAAGTGAGCTATACCAAAAAGACAAACAAGCTGCGATAAATTATCTTGATGCTGCATATTCATTTCCTTCACGCAGGTCAGAGCCTGTTCATTCTTTGAGGCAACTGGTAATCTCCAATATTTCAAAAAGTGATAACTACAAACCAGTTTTTGAGCAATGCCTGCAGGATGGACTATACATGAATTTTTTTCCGGGTGGTGTTATAAAGGATTCCGGTTATTATAAGAATGGAGTGAGAACAGGAAAATGGATACATCGTGATTCTGCGGATGGTTACTGGTACCAGGGGGCTTATCAGAATAATATCAAAATCAAGGAATGGAAATGCTATGATAAGAATAATAAACTACTGGAGTTGATTTTTTTCGACAATAAGGGGCATATCAACTGGCGAAAAAAAATTAACAGGTAGGGAAATCATAAACAGAGTTAACTGTTTTAGAATCCCTGCCTGTTAATTAGATAACCGTCCTCTAATTAATTAATCATTGCCCGGTTGATCTCATTGCCACCAATTCTTTTTTCCGGCGGTATAAAACTGATACCAAACAGCTCATTTATTTCTTCTTCTGTTTTCCCGGCCAGTTTCTTTCCTGTTTTGTTTTCAAATACACCATATTCATTCACTTTCCAGCCTCTTTGTTTGGCAAGGCTCCGTAATTGTATGTTGTGTTCTTTGCTTCCTGTGAAGTAAAACAGGGCTGCACCGTACTCATCTTCATGCACTATCCGGATATCGGCCTGTACTTGTTTTGTTTTTAATACAAGGCTGGCACGGGTCTTTCCTGCGGCAATCACTGTTTCAGCCTGTGGCAGTTGGGTAATAGTGGTAATGATCTTTTTCCATTTTCGTTCATCTGCTGTAATCACAATATCTATGTCGCCAATGGTTTCTTTTTTTCTCCTGATACTGCCGGCGATAGTTGCCCGTTTTACACCGTCAATATTTTTTATTGCTTTCAATAAATTATCTGCAATCCGTTGCGCTTCTTTAAGTGGTAATCTTTTCTTGGCGCTGTCCAGTTTCAAGGCCTGTTTCAGCTTTTCGATCTTACGGGAGGCAAAGCCTTTTATTTTTTCCAGTTTACCCTTTTCAATTGCAGTTATAAGTTCTGCTTTTGTTGTTATACCGAGTTCATCATGCAATAACCGCAGGGTAGCAGGGCCAAAACCTTCTATATCCATCAATTCCAATAAAGGAAAGGGTACTTTCTTTTTCAGCTCTTCAAATGTTTGTATCTGTCCCGTGGCCAGGAATTCTATGATCTTTTCTGCAATACTTTTACCTATGCTTTTAAGGTCTTCCAGTTGTTCTATATCATCTGCCAGTGTTTCCACCGGTTCCGACATGTTGCGAAGCGTTTGTGCCGCACCGGCATAGGCATTAGACCTGAATCTTTCTGCCGGGCCCAAATACCTGTAACAGTCCGCCATCTGGTTGAATATTCTTGCCAGTTCTTTATTACTATAATTTTTTTTACTGACGGTCATTTTCACTATAGCAAGGTAGACCAGTTGATGTATAGTATAAATGAGCCCAGTCAGGAAGCTAACTGTTTCGGGTACTATCTTCGCCACTTCACACAAAACCATTATCTTAGTTTACTTTCAACACTTACCAATGGCAGACGAAAAGAAATTTGTTTTTCTGAACAGGGACCTTAGCTGGCTTAGTTTTAATCACCGTGTATTGATGGAAGCGGCTGATAAGACCGTACCTCTTTACAGCCGTATCTCCTTTCTGTCAATCTTTTCTTCCAACCTGGATGAATTTTTCCGGGTTAGAATGCCCGCCATCTTTGCTTTCAGCAGTCTTGAATCAAAAAAATTATCATTGGAGGAGGAATATCCCCGTGACCTGGTGCAACAGGTACAGCGCACCGTTTTCCGGCAATTGGAAGAATTCGGAAGTATTTTGACCAGGCAAATCATACCTGAATTGCAGCAGCATAATATTTGCCTTTATTATGATGACCCTATAAGAGAGGAACATGCTGAGATCGTTCGGGAATATTTTTTATCAAGAGTCTTGTCATTTCTCCAGCCAGTACTATTGCAGAAAGAAAACCAGGCCGGGGTTTTTCTTGAGAATAATGCACTTTACTTTATTGTTCAGCTGGAATCACCGGGGCAAGCAGGTAAAGACCAATATGCACTCCTGAATATTCCTTCATTCAATTTGCCAAGATTTTATGAGTTACCTATGCTGGGTGATGATCATTATATCCTTTTTTTAGACGATGTAGTGAGGGAAAATCTTCAGGAGATCTTTCCGGGTTTTACAGTTAAAGGAGCATGGAGCATTAAGTTGACCCGGGATGCAGAAATGAACCTGGAAGATGAATTTACCGGTGACCTTGCTGAGAAGATAGAAAAGCAATTGGAAAAAAGAGAGGGCGGAAATGCCACCCGCCTGTTGGTGGATCAGCGGATGCCGGAAGAAATTAAAGATTTTGTACAGAAGTATTTTATGCTGAGGACTGAAGAAATAGTATTAGGCGGCCGCTATCATAACCTCAAAGATTTAGGAGGATTACCTAATCCACAGAAAGGGAAACTGTCACAACAGGGCTGGGCGGCAGTAGCACATCCGGGATTTGATAATCACCGGTCTGTTTTTCAATCAATAGAAGAGGAAGAAAAGTTGCTGCACTTGCCATATCATTCTTATAATTATATTCTTCGTTTTTTTAATGAAGCTGCTATTGATCCGCATGTGAAGGAGATATATATCACTTTATACAGGGTGGCAGCAGATTCTCATATTGTGAATGCCCTCATCAGCGCTGCCAGGAATGGCAAAAGAGTAACGGTCTTTGTGGAACTGAAAGCAAGATTTGATGAGGCGAATAACCTGAAGTGGTCGAAGAAAATGAAAGCGGCAGGTATCCGGATCATCAATAGTATTCCGAGATTGAAAGTGCATGCTAAAGTGGCGCTGGTAAGAAGATGGGAGGATGAACAATGGAAAGATTATTCCTTTATGGCCACAGGAAACTTCAATGAAGCTACCGGCAGGTTTTATACTGATCATGTATTCTTTACCACTAACAAAGAATTTGGAAGAGAATTAGACATGCTTTTTACCTACCTGCAGTCAAGAACACAACCGGTCCTGTATGGTAAAATATCTTTTGAACATTTGCTGGTGTCGCAGTTCAACATGATAAAGCGGTTCAATAAGCTGATCGAAAAAGAGATCAAGAATGCAAAGAAAGGTAAACCTGCTTCCATTATCATTAAATTAAATAACCTGCAGGAAAGAGAAATGGTCAGCCGGTTGTACGAGGCAAGCCAGGCAGGTGTTAAAGTTCATTTACTTGTACGCAGCATTTGTTGCCTGGCACCCGGAATTGAAGGACAGAGTGAGAATATTACAGTTCATCGGATAGTTGACAGGTACCTGGAGCATGCAAGAATATTTGTTTTTCATAATGATGGTGATCCGCATTGTTTCATGGGTAGTGCAGACTGGATGAACCGAAACCTGCACAGCCGGATTGAAGTTTGTTTTCCTGTCTATGATAAAAAGCTCAGGCAAGAGTTATTGGATATCCTTGCTTTGCAGTTAAGGGATAATACCAAGGCGGTATTATTATCTTATGATCTTGAAAATAAAAGAATCGTATCATCTGAAACCCCGCTGGCTGCCCAACAGTCAATTTATGAGTACGTTAAAAAACTCGCAGGGAAATAAAAGATTTCTATGCAAAAAAAAGCCGGACATTTCGCCCGGCTTTTCTATTGATAATACTTTCCAGTTTATTGAATCAGCACTCTTCCCAGGGCTGCTCTTTTGCCGGTTCTGTCTGTTAATACTACCTGGTAGATGCCTTTTCCATGTTGCCTTATATCCACATCCATTCGCTGATAAGGAGAACTGATGTTATATGCTTTAGTATAAACCAGAGCGCCTTTTGAATCAAAGATGCTCAATGTATAAGTAGTAGTACCTGCACTATAGTATACCACATCAAAATCTCCGTTATTCGGATTTGGAAGGATGAACAGCTTGGCTGTGGCTGAATCACCAATCACTACTGCTGAAGATGTATTGCTGCACGGCAATCCGCTGGTGTTGGTGACTGTTACAGTATAACTTCCCAGTTTATCAAGATCAATACCGGTAAGTGATGATGAAGTGGCTCCTGTTACCGGATTACCATTGTTAAACCAGGCATAGGTGTAAGAACCGGCTGGAGTTACATTCGCAGTAAGCGTAGTGGTAAGACCGGGATACAAATTTGTATACGGCGATGCAGTGATACTCACTACCGGACTTGGACTTACTGTTACTGCTGTGGCGGCAGAAGAAGCTGAGCAACCGCCTGCATTGGTAACCGTTACAGAATAGTTGCCTGTATTGTTTACAGTAATGGATTGTGTGGTAGCTCCATTACTCCATTGCCATGAACTTCCTGCTGACGCAGTTAATAACACATTGCCTCCCTGGCAGAATGTAGTGGCACCCCCTGCGGTGATATTAGCCGCAGGTAATGGATTAACTGTTACATTAATAGCAGCAGAAGTACTAGTGCAGCCATTTGTTGTTACTGTCACAGTATATGAACCACTTGAATTGACAGTAATAGACTGTGTGCCAGCCCCGTTGCTCCATGAATAGGATGAACCGGCATTAGCTGTAAGTACTACAGATCCTCCCTGGCAGAAAGTAGTAGGCCCGTCTGCTGTAGCAGAAGCTGCCGGAACAGCACTGATAGTGAGTGTAACCGGAGTTCTGTCCACACTTTCACAACTGGTACTATTATTTATACTGGCTGCATAATAAGTAATAGTTCCCACAGTGCTGAGAGTTGGGTTAGCGACTGTAGTACCGCCGCTTGCAGCATTGTACCAGGTAAGTGTATGACCTGCCGGCACTGCTGCAGTTGCAGTAAGAGTTGGAACAGGATTACCGGGACAAACAGTTTGTGATTGATCACCACCGCTTGTTGGTGCTGCAACAGCTGTGCTGCCTACTGTAATGGCTAAGGTAGAAGGTGCGGTCTGGCAACTGCCATTACTTGCAAATACACTTATATTACCACTGGTGCTGCCGGCAATATAATTTATACCAACTGTAGTGGTTCCCTGTCCGCTGGCAATGGTGGCACCGGGCGGAGCTGTCCATGTGTAACCAGTGGCACCGGTTACAGCTGCAATAGAATAAACAACGTTGCTGGGTGTGCCGCATACTATTTGTTGCCCGCTGATGGCACCCACCGAACCTAAACCACCACCACCATTGGAGACAGTTACATTGATGGCATTTGATCTTTCACTTTCTGAATTGGTAGTTGTATTTTTTGCCCTGATTGTAAACCACATGCTTGTATTAGGTGTAAGACCTGTTGCAGTATAAGTGGTGCCTCCAATATTGGAAGCCAGTACTACAAACTGCCCGGTTGTTGCATCATGCCGGTAAATATCATAATGAGTGGCATTATTAACTACTGCCCAGTTGAAAATTACTTCGCCAGCGTTACAGCTAACACCGCTTCCGCTAAATCCTGTAACTGTTCCCAGAATTTTAAAATTTGCATCGCTTACATCGGTAACCGAACCGCTGGTAACTCTTATCAATGCAGTGGATGTATTAGCTCCAGCAGGAACTGACCAGCTAAGTCTTGTAGTACCTGCCGGTACTGAAGAAGAGATAACCGTCCATGAACTGCCGCCATTCAATGAGTATTCAACAGTTTGAGCAGATGTAACACCTGCATTATCCCAGGTAATAGTTTCATTGGTGCCTGGATTGAAGGATTCTGCACCATTGGGATAAATTACTTCAATATATGGCTGATCGATACTCCATGTGAGTGCATAGTCTTGGTTAGAGCCCGTTGGCACGGCTGTACCGTTTACTCTTAGTGTATAGGAACCGGCAGCCGGGTTATTAATGACCACTTGTTCAATATTACTTACATTATCCACCCCTGTTGTTGCCGGAGTAGCCGGATTATTGGGATCCAGTATCCATGGTAATGAAGTGGTAGCCCCATTGACAACTGTCAGGTCAAGATTATTAACAAGAGCAGGATTAGCATTGGCCGCACCGGCAGGATCATTCCATGTCAGCATTACTCTTAGTCTTGCTGCACCGGCAGGTACATTCACAACAATATCATTGGAAGTACCTGTTGTTACATTATTCAAGGCATAACGATTGTCCTCTAAAATTCTTACCGCCTGTAAAGCATTAAGACGGCCATATCCGAAACGGTAATCAGGTCCCACATTGCCAAGATCATGAGCTGTATTCAATACAGTATTTTTAATAAGGGTGGATGGGGGCAGGGCATCAGCATTAAGTTGTTTGTATCGCTGAACCAATAACGCTAACGATCCGGCAACACCTGGTGTAGCCATTGATGTTCCGGACAAAGTTGCATAGCCATTCGCAGGGGTAGAAGTCGAAAAAACACTGGATCCCATAGCACTGATTTCAGGTTTTACCCTCCCATCCTGTACTGGTCCGCAGCTGCTGCTTCCGGATAGTGCTTCAAAGCTTGTGATATTAGCAACAAGAATATTATTTTTAGCAGATTTACCACTGGCAGTAATAGTAGACCAACCACCTGTGCAGGCAGTTTGTGAATTACCGGCAGAATGTGCATGCAGATGATATGGAAAATTGTTCAGGTTAAGATCGGTGGCACGGCTGGTAGCAGAATACGTTACACCTGCGCCATTCAGGCCGCAGGTTTGTGTACTGCCATAGGAGTGGCTGCTAACAATCAGATTATTGGCCGGTATCCCTGCTGCCATTTCTGTTTGAATATTGCCATTGAAATTGTAAGAAAATAAACTCGCATTAGGCGCCATACCCCTTGCAAGCGGATTTATAAGTCCTCTTCCGAGTATTGTTCCGGCACAGTGGGTAGAATGTTGTTGTGCGCTGTTAAATTCTACCTGTGTAACCCGTCCTGTGGGTGAAAAGTCCAGATGCTGACCAATTTCTCCGGAATCCCAAATCCCAATATTTACTCCATCACCTTTTAAATTTC
>Ga0116143_10001463_pt1 | contig 28401 bp, 22 predicted proteins | sample AD_UKC034_MetaG_FD_89745 | JGI IMG/M metagenome (GOLD analysis project Ga0116143, IMG submission 89745) | Active sludge microbial communities of municipal wastewater-treating anaerobic digesters from USA - AD_UKC034_MetaG | ecosystem: Engineered > Bioreactor > Anaerobic > Digestate | place: USA...
AGAGGGATTTCCTACAACAACCTTCCTGTCTCTTATCTCTCCTGCAATTTCATCTTCAACCCCTTCTAAGAGTTCCTTATGGATTTTAAGTATGGTATCTATATCTAAAGTGTCATATTCTTTACCTATTCGTTTAAGAATCTCAAAATAGTTTTTAACTTCCTTCTCATCTCTATTGGCTGGTACTCTACCACCTAATATTAAGTTAGTAACTTCCTCTTGAGAGAGTGGGTTACCTTCAATACTGTTAGAAGAAAAAGATGATTTAACAAGATTATGTTTTTCTAGATTAAGAAGTAGTTTCTTAGGAACAACTTGTGATTCTAATTGTCCATACAGTCTTTCTACAGTGGAGATATTTTCTAAGAGTTTTTTACTTAGTTTGTAATTAGGATTTAACATAGTTTATTATATGGATTTGTCAAATAATTGTCAAGTTATTTGACAAGGTATTTGTAAACAAAAAACAGATTTATCCACAAAAGATATAGGAGGGTAAACGAGAATGTAACGGAGGGGTAATAATAAGCACATTGACTTTGTTGTGTTAAATCAACGTTCTTACTTCGAACAGAAGGGGTTTTTAAATGGGGCTTTTTCAGACTTTTTTATACACCAGGCCATGTTTTTGAAAACATCAAATTTCAAGGGTCTAATTCTTGTATAACAACGGGATTATTTAGGGGTAGTGTACGGGTCTATGAGGAACCAATGAAGTTTGGCGGGGTGGACGGGACTCGAACCCGCAACCTTTGCAGTGACAGTGCAAAGCTCTAACCAGTTGAGCTACCACCCCAAATAATCAAAAAAGTATATCAAACATATACTAAAATATCAACGTTGTATTCAATAAAACATATATAAAAACAATGTATTTTATAATCTCTTTTCATATAAAACCCTATAAGAACAAATTCCCTTATAAAATTTGTCTTTTAATTAATTATTATTTATACTGAATAATTATAATTACAAGATTCTAGAAATGGTTAAAAACAGTCGAAAATATATTAGGATAATAATACTATTTGTTTTTGTAACTCTTTTTACTTTCCTTTTCCCCAATAATTATATAAATGCAGCATTAGAACCAATTATGGTTAAGGATGTTAATGAATACCAAGGTGCAGGGGTGAGTAGTTTAACATCATACAATGGAGAAGTTATTTTTACTGCATATGATGATTACAAAGGAACAGAGCTTTGGAAAAGTGATGGGACAGAAGTGGGTACTGTTCTGGTTAAAGATATAAGAGAGGGACTAACTGGGAGTAGCCCAGCAAATCTAGTAGTTTTTGATGAAAATGTTTTTTTTACTGCTAATAACGGTACTAATGGAATTGAACTTTGGAAGAGTGATGGAACAGAAGTGGGTACTGTTTTGGTTAAAGATATTAGACCTGGCTCTCTATCAAGTTCGCCTGCAAATCTTTTTGTATTAGGAGAAACCTTGTATTTTACAGCAAACGATGGAACAACGGGTAAAGAGCTGTGGAAGAGTGATGGTACAGAAGTAGGTACAGTTATTGTTAAAGATATTAGAAGCGGAAGCAGTGGTAGTATGGACAGTTATAGTTATAATAATATTTTTGCTGCAATTGGCAACACTTTATTTTTTTTAGCTACCAATGGTACAAATGGATATGAACTATGGAAAAGTGATGGAACTAGTGCCAATACCGTTATGGTTAAAGATATTTATGTTGGAAGTGGGAATGGGGCTTCCCCTTCTAACATTTACAAGAATTTTGTTGTTGTTAATGATATACTTTATTTTCCTGGATATACAACAGCAAACGGATTAACTTTATGGAAAAGTGATGGAACTAGTGCGAATACCGTTATGGTTAAAGATACTAATGATTATTTAGCTAATTTTACCGATTACAAAGGTCTTTTATACTTTAGAGGAGGATTAAGTCAATTATGGAAGAGTGATGGTACAGATGTTGGAACTGTAATGGTAAAGGATATTGATATCCATCCTGATTACAGTACATCTTTGAATTATATCTATGTAATTGGTTCGACTCTCTATTTTGGTGGAGATGATGGGTATCAAGGATATGAGCTATGGAAAAGTGATGGAACAGAAGTGGGTACTGTTATGATCAAGGATATCTACGAAGGAGTAGAGAGCTCTTCTCCGGATAGATTTATTGAATTTAAAGGGGTGATATACTTTAGCGCAGAAGAATCTGTACATGGCCAAGAATTGTGGACAACAGATGGTACAACGGGAGGCACTACTTTATTTAAAGATATTTATTCAGGTTCTAATTCAAGTTATCCTAGGAATTTTCTTATTGTTGGAGATTTTATGTACTTTTCTGCAGAAAATGAACATGGGGAAGAGTTATGGGTTACAGATGGTACTGTACAAGGTACTGTTATGGTTAAAGAGATTTCAATTGCAACTGACGGGAGTGACCCACAATTTTTTGGTATAACAGATAGCTATTTCTATTTTATGGCAAATGATGGTGTTCACGGTGTTGAACTCTGGAAGACGGATGGCACGCAGGAGGGTACTGGATTAGTTAAAGATATATATCCTGGAGAAGACGATTGTTTTTTTAGTAGTACAGAAATGTATGGGGTAGGAAATACTTTGTATTTTCTTGCAGATGATGGTGTTCACGGTGAAGAACTGTGGAAAAGTGATGGAACAGAAGCTGGTACAGTAATGGTAAAAGATATTAATCCGGGAGAAGATAATTCGTATCCCTATGAATATGCTTCTATAGGGGATATATTAATATTTGCAGCAGATAATGGGATAAATGGTACAGAATTATGGAGAAGTGATGGAACAGAAGCGGGAACTGTCATGGTTAAAGATATCTACCCAGGAGTAGATGGTTCTTTGTATTCTGAATACGGATTGACTTTAATGGGTGATTATCTCTATTTTCGAGCAGAGGATGATACTCATGGTATAGAGCTTTGAAGAACTGATGGAACACAAGACGGTACCACATTGGTAAAAGATATATATACAGGGAGTACTGGTGGGTCGCCAGATTATATTTTTCATTTAAATGGAGAACTGTTCTTTTGTGCTTATGACTCAGAGCATGGTGTTGAGCTTTGGAGGAGTGATGGGACAGGAGCTGGAACATACATGGTTAAAGATATTTATGTTGGTACATCATCAAGTTATGTATCCCGCTTGTCTGCAAATGGAAACATTTTGTATTTTTCAGCTAACGATGGGATAAATGGTAAAGAACTTTGGAGAAGTGATGGAACAGAAGGAGGAACATATATGGTTAAGGATATAAGTACAGGTATAGGTTCGAGTTCTCTTTATAGAATTACCTCTATGGGGGATATCATCTATTTTCAAGCATATAATGAATCACTTAATTATGAATTATGGAGAAGCGATGGTACAGAAGTTGGGACATATATTGTTAAAGAGATACACCCTTCAGCAGGTTCTTACCCAGACTATTTTACTGTATTAGGAGATGAGATGTATTTTTCAGCAACGGATGGTGTTAATGGAACAGAGTTATGGAAAAGTGATGGATCACAGGAGGGTACTGTATTAGTTGAGGATATCTTTGAAGGTACAGGAAATAGTGATCCTTATTACTTAACAGCTTTTAAGGAAACAATCTTTTTTAGTGCGACTTCAATATTAAACGATAATGAGTTATGGATGTTGGGAGTATCTTTTCAGAAGAGTAATTTTACTCCTTCCTCTGGTTCTACAATAACTACACCTACACCATCAATATCATTTAATACTAGTGATACTGGCTCTTGTAGACTATCATTAACAGATGAAAGCTATGATGATATGAGTGACAATGTAATATGTAGTGGCTCAGGAACAACATCTCATACATGTATCTCACCAGACTTAGGAAGTAGTGGAATAAAAAATATATACATATCATGTAGTAATGATGTTGATTATGAAGATAGTTCATCAACAAATACAAATCTAGTATATACATATGATTCTGGTACACCTGAAGAAGAAGAGGAGGAGGAAGAGGAACTAATAGCACCATCGATTAAGATAACAAAGATAGGATATCTATCTAGTATCCCGGATAGTGCATACCTACAATACTTCTACCCCCATAACAGTGTAAATATCCAAGGTGTAGCAACAGCTAACTCTACCGTGCAGTTTACTGTTAACTCAAAGATATACAGTACTACGGCAGATGGTAGTGGTAACTTCTCAGTAATGATATACCTTTCAGAGGGTATAAATACAATAGAGTATCTAAGTAAAGATATATTAGAATCAAGTAAAAGAGTATTAAGATTAATATCAACAGAAACAGAAGAGTTAGTAGTTGAGGAGGATGATGAAGTAACAGAAGATATCCCCCCTGTTGAGAATACAGATAGTGATGTTCCTGAAAAAGATATTCCACCAATTACTCAAGAGCCAGAAGAGAAAAAGAATGTATTTGGAGAAAAGATTATGGATTTTCTTAGAGGTATTAAAATTACTGAAAAACAGAGTAAAGATATAGCTATTGGCTCATTCCTATCTCTTCCTGTTCTTACAACGCTTTCTCTTGCTTTAGGTAATACCTACATAGGTGCACTCCTAATGAGAGTATTCTCATACATTCTTGCACTCTTTAGAATAGGTAAAAAGAAAAGAAACTGTGGACTAGTATATAACTCTGTAACAAAAGAACCATTACAAAATGCAATAGTAAGAATATTCTCAAATGATGGGAGATTAGTTGCTACAGAGGTAACAAATCAGTATGGCATATTTGAATCCTCTTTACCAAATGATACATATAAACTGGGTATAAATATTAATGGATTTGTATTCCCAAGTTCATTAATTTCAGGTACCCAAGATTTACCGTATAGAAATATATACAAAGGAGGTGGTTTTAATCTCTCTAATCATCCAATAAGTTACTCTGTTCCAGTTGACCCTGTAAATAAATCTGTATTACAAGAGATAAGAACAGTAGTAAGAAATAGACTTGTAAATATATCCATATCATTAATTAATATCGTAATACTAATAGGTTTAATATTCTCAATAATTTCATATATAAAGATGCCTAATACATTTAATCTGGTTTTACTAATTGTATACATATTTACTCTTTTAATTACATTAGTAATGAGAAGCCAAGGTATGTATAGATTTGGTGTTGTAAGAGATATATATGAAGACAGATTGGGGGGTCTAGAACTTTCATTAATGGAAACAGAATTTGGAACAAATTTCGCAAAAAGGATTACCAATGATAAAGGTAAGTATAGATTTATTGTCCCTGGTGGAGAGTACAAACTAGTATCAACAGATCCTAATTACAATATTATGTTAGATAGGGAATCAATATTCAAAGGTAAGAAAGATAAAATCATGGTTATATCTCATAACCTTAAAGCTAGAAAAAGATAAATATCCCAGGAGTTTATAAATGCTTCTCAATAGCTACTAAGTAAGCATCCTTTGGCTGTAAACCAATCATAGTTTCAACTAATTCACCATCCTTAAAAAGTAATACAGAAGGAATACTCATAATCCCATACTTCTGAGGAAACTCCATATTCTCATCTACATTCATCTTACATACCTTAGCTTTCTCTTTAACTTCTTCTGCTAACTCCTCTATGACAGGACCTAACATTCTACAAGGTCCACACCATGGTGCCCAGAAATCTACTAATACTATCCCTTTATAATCTAATACCTCTGTTTGAAAGTTATCATCTGTTACTTGTACTTCCATATTAATATATATACTTAAATTATGTTGCTAATATGAAATATCTCATATTAAGGGTATAATTGTATCATGAAAAGAGTAAAATTGACTAATACAAATGAGGGTGAGGTTATAAAACAGTGTATAGATATATTAAATCAAGGAGGACTTGTAGTATATCCTACAGAAACATGTTACGGTATAGCAGTAGATGCGAGTAACAGTAAAGCGTTAAGTAAGTTACTCTCCTATAAAACATTTAGGGGCTCTAAACCCATATCTATTGCTGTGTGTGATATAGATATGGCTAAAAGATATGTCCAGTTAAATGAAATAGCATTTAACATATACAAAAACTACTTACCAGGACCAATAACTGTAGTTTCTAAAAGTAAAGGTATTCTACAGCCTCCAGTAGTCTCTAAACAGGGAACAACAGGTATCCGAGTACCTGACTACAAGTTCACACTTAAACTCATTAAAGAATTTGGAAGGCCAATAACTGCTACATCTGCAAATGTATCATACAGACCACATCCATACAGTATTGATCAGTTGATTAAAGATTTACCTAAAAAAAGTGAATCCCTAATATCAATGTATATAGATGATGGAGTATTACCTAAAAACACACCCTCTACAATACTAGATACAACATTAAATACATTAACTGTTTTAAGAGAGGGTAAGATTAAATTTGAAGATGCAATACATAAAAGTACATTGTTAGAAGAAAGAGAAACAGATACACCTAAGCAAACTTCAGATTTCGGTATATGGTTTACTAAAGAATACCTAAAAGATTTAAAAGGAAGTGTAGTAGTAGCACTAAGTGGTGAATTAGGAGCAGGTAAAACACAGTTTACAAAAGGTATAGGGAAGGAGTTAGGAAGTAAAGATATTGTTAACTCACCAACATATACCATAATCAATGAATACAAGTATGATGGTAATACACTAGCACATATGGATACATGGAGATTGAATGATGAAGAGGAATTTAATAGATCTGGATTAGTGGAACATTTAGAAAAAGGCAGGATAATGGTAATAGAGTGGGCCGATAAATTCTATCAAGAGATAGAGAATATATGTTCTAAAAGAAATATACCTATGTATAAAATATCATTTGAATATATATCTTTAGAAAAAAGAAGGATTACAGTATATGGTACTAACTAAAGAGATATTAAGACAAAAACCATTAATACTAGGAATAGATACTAGCTGTGATGATACATCTGTTGCCCTATTAAGAGGTAGAGAAGTTATATCCTCAGAGCTATCATCTCAAACAGAACTACACTCAGAGTTTGGTGGTGTAGTACCTGATCTAGCAAAGAGATTACATGAGGAAAACATTGAAGAGGTATATAATAGGGCGCTTCAAAACAACCCAGGAATGATTAATAACGTGGATTACATTGCAGTAACCACAGGACCAGGCTTAGCCATTGATCTAGAGGTAGGTATTAAGTATGCAAAAGAACTAGCACTTAGATACAACAAACCCTTAGTTCCAATTAATCATATGGAAGGCCATATGTTTTCATCCCTACTTCTTAATTCAAAAGGAAAGGGTTTAGTAAACGATGAGCAGTTAATAGATTCATTTCCAGCACTTGGATTATTAATGTCAGGTAAACATACGGAGATAATATATATTAAAGAGATTGGTAAATATAAAAAGCTAGGGCAAACATTAGATGATGCAGCAGGTGAAGCATTTGATAAAGTGGGTAGGATTCTTAATTTCGGATATCCAGGTGGTCCTGTTGTTTCAGAGTTTGCTAAAAAGGGTAAGAGTGGAAATATTGTATTTACTACTCCTATGAAAAATTCTAATGATTTGAATTTTAGTTACTCTGGTATTAAAACAGCAGCTCTATACAAAACAAAAGAATTAAGAGAGAGAGGTATACCTGAAAGAGAGTGGGTATATGATTTCTGTAGAGGGTTTGTAGATGCAATAATAGATTCAGTAGTTATTAAACTAAAATTAGCTATTGAAAAGAATCCTAATATTAAATCTATATTTGTGGGAGGAGGGGTATTTAACAATGAAGAGATACTTAGGAGTGTTGGGAGAGTGGCAAAGGAGTATAACCTGAACTACTACTATCCACAGATTGAGTATAGAAGTGATAACGCAGGTATGATTGGTATAGCTGGGTATATGAAGATCATTCAAAAGAGGTATCTAACTAAAAAAGATGAAATAGAGGAAATCGACAGAGATCCTCGTCTTTCTCTCTAACTATATTCCATACATTTTTCCATAGGAGATAATTTCTAGTTTGTCTCCAACTTTTTTAAACTCCAGATATCGGTTTTTGTATTTTATTGAGGTAGTAAATATCCCATCTTGTATTAATCCATCTCCTGCCATCCATCCTCCCATATCTGAAAATATTTTTACACCGTATACATCATATTTGTATTGATATATATATGTATTATTTTCTGAAATATATGTATTACCTTCATATACTAGAAAGTTTGGTATTGCAAAGTAGGGGGTACATGTGTGAGATAATTTTAAATGGGCTAATGCAATTTCTTTCCCTATTTCATTTAAATATTTAATATTTTCTTTCTCATCATTTTTGTTTATTAACACATACTTCTCATTTAGTATCCCTACATAGTCGATATCTTTATTCGCAGAGCAATTAATTAATGGTATAAATTGAAGAAGGAGTACAACAAAAGAAAATATTAAGAAAAGGGTAATATATTTTTTCTTAACAGCCAATTTCTTCATTATAGGTTAGCTGGGTTACCAATTTAATGGATCACTTGCATAGGCAGTTACATTGATTGTTCCTGTATATGAGCCAGGACTTGTATTAAGTGGTGCATACATTCCCCACCACATACTTTTTGCAGTAGGTGTCCCATTTGTTGGTTTAGATATATCAATAGTTACAGGAGTCGGAGTACCTGATAGTGCTGTAGCTGAGGCATATGGAGTTGATGCAGTAAGTGAATACTTTTGATTGCCGACAAGTATTTTTGAGGCAGCACATGTAGGATAATCTGTACACATATCCGTTCCGTATATCTCGTGGTCTAAGCCAACATTTCCTGTTGGAGTAGATGTAGTAGTCCTATCTAGTGGATCATTACCAGTTTCTACGCTAAGTGTTCCATAATTAATGGAGGAGGTTATAGACATTGCTTCTAACATATTCATCGCAACACCTACAGATACCTGTAGAGCATCTGTAGCTGCATCATCATCTGTTGCCTTAATTGTATCCATCCATGTATCAGATGGATATTGAGTATCCGTTCCTGTTGGATCTGCGTAGTAATATATGCTTACACTACAAGTAAAATTTGCAGAAGCATCTGTATTATCTGTACAGCTTCCTCCTACCACAGTGCAAGATATCTCAGGATAGCAGTAATTGTTATTTGCTTCTCCAGGGCTGTCACATCCTGTATATCCAATACCTGATCGATATGTATATCCAAGCACAGAAGATATCTCAGTTCCATAGCAGCTATTATTGTCTGATACAGTGGCTGTCAGAGTTACAGATTTCGTTGTTGCAGATTCCAATGTAATGGATGTACCTCCATTAATAGTTACAGCCGATACAATTGGTGTAACATTGTTTACTACAAAAGTAGAGAGTACTCCTTGATATGAACCTGTTGCTGGTTCACCATGTTCATCAAAAATATATGGATATGTATTGTATGTATCATCTGGATATACAGATGGAACACTATATCCACACGATGGATTCGAAGCAGAGGCAGAGCTTGTACACCATGTATCACCAGATCCTCCATCACATGCTGTTCCTGTTACACCTTGAGTTTTGCATACAACTAAAGTAATGTTATCTCCATCAGAATCTGATGCTGTTGAGGAAAAAGTAACGGTGGAGCCAGGATTAACAGGTCCGTTATTTGAGAAATTTGTAAACGTAGGGGCTGTATTTGCTGAAACAGTTGTTGTTCCACTTATTGCTACAGCTGTTGCTGGGCTTACCACACCAACATCAACGGTAACTCCTGTACTTGGATTAGTCATTTGTATCTCAATAGTGTCACTACCGCTAGCAGCTCCAACATCTACTTCAACATAAAGGCAAACTCTGGATGTACCCACACTCATAGTCCCAGTTACTGTGGAGCTACCTGAGCTAAAAGTCCCAGGTGTACTATTAAATTGCGTGGCATCCCCAGGGATGGATGTAGAACACGTAGCTTCCTGTTTGTAGTAGAGTATTAATCCAGAGATATTGGAATCTGAGATTGTTCCTGTTTCATTAATAGTGATACTTGAAACAGAGGCGGTCCCTGTATTTCTGATTAATGTAAAAGCACCACCAATATATAGGTTAGAGGTATTTGCGTCTGTAGCAGATACCTGTGTACCAGTAGTTCCAACAGTAACAGTAGGAGGAGTAACATCTAAATTTAGATTGTCAATCCATCCATATGCAGCTGCAGAAGCGTTGTTTCCTGTTCTCATATTAGAGTAGAAACGAATAGAGTAAGAACCAGTTGAAGTAAAATATGAAGATATGTCTTGATTAGATACAGAAGTCCATGCAGTTCTAGCTCCAGCAGCTGGATTAGAAGTATCAGACCATACATCGCTATATGTTCCTCCATTGTAAGAAATCTGTATATATATTTGATTACGATCACAGTTAACATTAACACACTGTTTAGCCCAATATAGATTAAGGTAAACTAAGCTTCCTCCGGTAATAGTTGTTGATATTGATTGAGTAGCGTTTCCTGTTGTTCTGGTTTTCCTTCCATTGGCAGATCCTCTTAGAGATCCTGCGCTATCTTGATATACTGCAGAGTCATATGTAACTCCTCCAGTTAAAGTCCAGTTGGTACTTCCTCCAGTAAAACTAGGATTAGTTAATACATTAGTAGCTAATATATCAAAAGAAGGTATTTTAAAAAAGAAAAAGAATGTAAAAATTGATAACAGAATAACAAAGAGAAATCTTTTTAAAAATATTATCAATTTATCTTTTTCTGTATATTTCTGAAATATATTCATATTAGTAGAAAGATATATTAACTATCTTTCTTCTGATGTAGTAGATTTAACCATCTGTTTAGGTAACCATCCAATCCTACTATCACTTAATTCTACGGTATACCACTCATCTGTTTCTTGTAGGACATTAAAGGTCTCTCCCTCTTGTGCTACATATATTACTTTAGAATTAATATCATCCTCTTCGTATACAACATATCTGTAAGTTTGTTCTTCTGGAACAACATTTAAGGGGTTAGGATTTTGTATATCTTGAGCACCTTGAACATCCTGCTGGGTATCATCTGTCTCCTCTGTTTTAAATGTTAAAACTGTATATGATACTGTTAGTGAGAATACAACAACCCCAATTACTAATGAAAGAGCAACTCTTGAGAATTTATCTCTTCCTAATATGATCTGTAAAAATGTACTCTTCTTTGGCTTAGAACCTTTCTTTACCTTATTACTCTTTCTCCAGCACTTTTCAATTAATAGGTATGATACTATCATAGCCATAATTGAAAATATTATATACGGTAAATAGTCATTAAAAGTTGTAAATACTGTTTGAACTTTTTCAAATATTTTAGCTCCTTGTGTAACATTTACTGGTTGTAATGTAATAATTGGAACAAATGCACTTCCAAAGAGAGCAAGAACAGCTAAGAAAAAGGAGAGTATAAATCTGGAGTATTTCTTACTTCCCAATATAATTGCCCAGAATTTTGGTTTTATTGTTTTATATTTTTTATTTCTCCAAATCTTCTCTAAGAGAAGGTAAGAGCCAATGAATACTACAATAGAAAAGAGGATATAAAGCATACTACTCTTAAGATCAGCTAGTAATCTAGTAGTATCAATATTAAGAGATTCAAAAGTAATGTATTTTAGAACTGGAGATAGTACTGTAAGAAGTAGAACGATTACTCCGAATAATGTTGAGATAATAATTCTTGATAATTTTTTGCTTCCTAAGAGTATAGCCCATTGTTTCTCTGAATTTTTGTCATTATTTTTCCACAACTTTTCAAGTAGAAGATATACAGTTAATATTACTAGTAAAGATACAAGTACATATATCATATTATCTTTAAAATCTGTAAATATTGAACCTATCTGAAATCCTGTTTTAACCTCATCATCCTCTTTATCTTGTGCTGGAATATTAACAATATTAAATACTAATCTCTCTTCTCTTAGTACCTTACCATCTAGTAATACCTGTACATTGATAAAGTACTCACCCGTTGGAAGTTTACTTTCTATCTCTGCTATCAATGTCTTTGTCTCATTAGGACTTACAAATCCAAAGTTAGCTACTTCATGCTCTTCAACAATATTCATTAACATATCCATGACAGTAATCTTTAGAGTAGGTGAGGCATCAACATTACCTATGTTTTGTCCTACTACCTCTATTCTAATTGGTTTACCCTCTTGTGAGTCTAGTGCTTTTATTGAAAGAATTGATAGTGATCTAATATCCTGTTCAGTAACAGTAAGACCAGCATCTAACCTTACACCTTGAGTAATTGATACACCTCCTACAGCTTGCTCACTTGGTAGTGCATTAACACGTATTACTCCTTTGTAGTCTGTATACTGGGCGTCACTTGGGACTTTAACAATGACCTTAAACTTTTGAGTAGTTTGACCTCTTTTGAATACAAATGTTTTACCAGGATCAAATGTAAACCATGAATCAATATTCCCTAAATCAGGAACAATCTCAATATTCATATCAGCAGTGGCATCTGATTTAGATAGAGTAAACTCTTGGGTAAATGATGCACCTGGTTTAAGGTATTCACTATTTATATTTGTAGGAGATACTCCAAAGCCAGCATTAACAGAAAGAGAACATAAAGAAAATATAAATATTCCTAATAGTGTTGCTTTTATTGTTTTTTTAAGTTCCATTAATCAAATTACCAAAATTAATTTACCAGTTAGTAGTTTCTCCTTTTACAGCAGATATTGTATTAGCACCACTATATGTTCCAATTGTTGTACCAGATGGGATTTCAATACCCCACCAAACATTTTTTGTTGTTACAGAACCACCCCTAACCTTTGGAACATTTAACTCATACTCTGTTGCAGATCCAGTTAGTGGTGTCCCAGAAGCATAAGCAGTAGAGCTTGCAAGGGCAAAGTGTTGGTATCCAACTGTAATTGGTGTTCCACCCGAACAGGTTGGGTAATCAGTACACATACTACTTCCTGAGTGTTCTTGGTCCAGTCCAATATTTCCAGTTGGAGTTGTTGTTGTAATTTTATCTAATGGGTCATTTTTCTGTCCAATACCTAAATTACCATAGCTAATTGAACCTGTAACTGTATATCCAATTTCAAATCCAATAAGTGAGTTCATCTCTACACCTGTTGATACCTCTAGGTCGTCAGATGCAGCATCGTCGTCTATTGCTTTTATTGTATCTAACCAGGTATCTGATGGATACTCAGTCAAGGTATCAGTAGGATCAGCGTAGTAGTATATATTTGCCGTGCATGTATAGTTTGCAGAGGCATCTGTGTTATCTGTACATGTTCCACCAACAACTGTGCAGGTAATTTCTGGGTAACAGTAATCGTTGTTAGCTTCTCCAGCACCATCGCATCCAGCGTATGTTACACTAGATCTGTATGCGTATCCGTATACGGTTGCTATCTCTCCACCGTAACAGCTGTTATTATCTGATACTGTCGCGGTAAGTGTTACTGCTTTAGTTGTGCTTTCTGTTAAATCTATTGCTGCTCCACCATTTATTGTAACAGCTGAAACAACAGGAGCTGTGTTATTTATTGTAAACGATACATTAGAAGCTTGGTATACACCTGTAGCTGGGAAGTTATGTCCATCAACTATATATACATATGCATCATTAGCACCATCAGGAGCTACTGATGGAATATTATATCCACAAGTTGGATTCGATGCGACCTGTGAGCTAGAACACCATGTATCTCCAGCTCCTCCATCACAAGCATCTCCTGAGATTCCTGCTGTTTTACATACAATTAATTTAACTGTATCAGAGTCTGTTGAATCAGAAGCAGTTGTTGACCAAGTTACTGTTGCTCCAGGATCTTTTGGAGAATCATTGCTTACCGCTGTAAAACTAGGTGCATGATTTACAACAAATGGTGAACCAGAATCTCCAGATCCTGTTTGACCCGTTGTATTACAGGCAGCTGAAGTTGCATTCCCATCACAAACATATGCATACCAATCATTGGATACAGCATCACCAGCTAAAGCTGTTCTAGCACAAGATGTTGGGGACCCACTTGTTGTAGCTGTACTTGTACAGTAAGTTGTTGCACCACAAGTAGGGGCTCCACCATTAGTTGGAGATACCGAAGCAGAAGAACATATTATCAAGTAGTAGTTTTCTCCGTTAGCATCTGTAGCAGTCGCCTCCCATGTTGTATCTGAGCCAACATTGGTAGGAGTTGTTGCGTAACTTGCAGGGTTCTCTGCAGGTCCAGCTGTAAATACAGGTGCAGAGTTTCCCACTGTTACAGCAGTGGTAACAGTATCAGCTTCAACAGTAAAAGATTTTATAAAAAGAAAGAATAGTGCAAAAGAAAATACAGAAAAGAGTATTTTAAGAAACAGTTTTTTGATATGCCATGAGGTACGGGTACCCATCAGCTTTTCTTTTAAATTAATTACTTTCACATTCATTGTATATTTGATTTAGATATATTGTCAAATACTTTTTATATGATTATTTTTATTTACCAGTCTACTATTTCTCCTTTTACAGCTGTTGCTGTATTTGCCCCATTATATTGTCCTGGATTTGTTCCTGCTGGAATAAGTATACCCCACCAAGTGTCTTTTGTTGTAGGGGTTTGTGTTATAGGCTTAGGGACATTAAGTTCTGTTTCTGTTGGTGTTGTTGAAAGAGAGACTCCTGACGAGTATGCTGTAAGTGATGTAAGTGAATACTTCTGGTATGTAACCCCTATTGGAGTTCCCCCAGAACATGTAGGATAGTCTACACACATATTTGCAGCACCAGAGAGTTCTTGATCAAGTCCTACATTTCCTGTTGGTGTAGTAGTGGTAGTTTTATCTAATGGGTCATTACTACCTCCAATTCCAAGATTCCCGAAATTGATACCACTAGTTATTGAAAAAGCTGTTAATGAGTTTATATTTACTCCTGTTGAAACTTCAAGTGAGTGAGAGCTAGTATCATCATCTATTGCTTTAATTGTATCAAGCCATGTATCAGTATCATGTTGTGTTCCTGTATCTGTTGGATCAGCGTAGTAGTAAATATTTGCCGTACATGTGTAGTTTGCAGATGCATCTGTGTTATCTGTACATGTTCCTCCAACAACACTGCATGTTATTTCTGGGTAGCAGTAATTGTTGTTTGCTTCTCCTGCTTGATCACATCCAGTATATGCTACACTAGATCTGTAGGCATATCCGTATACGGTCGGGATCTCTCCTCCAAAGCAGCTGTTATTATCTGATACTGTGGCTGTAAGTGTTACTGCTTTAGTTGTGCTTTCTGTTAAATCAATAGCTATTCCTCCATTTATTGTAACAGCAGATACAATTGGGGCCACATTATTAATCACAAATGAGATATTTGTTCCTTGATATGCACCTGTAGCATGTAAGTTATGTTCATCAACTATATATGTATATGCGTTGTATGAACCGTCTGGTATTACAGATGGAATTGAGTATTGGCACGAGGGATTAGATGCGACCAAAGAGCTAGAGCACCATGTATCTCCTGCACCTCCATCACAAGCACCTGCTGATACTCCTGTTGTTTTACAAACAAGTAGTTTAACGTTATCAGAATCTGTGCTATCAGAAGCAGTTGTAGACCAAGTTACAGTTTGTCCCGGATCTTTAGGAGCATCATTACTTGCACCTGTAAAAGATGCTTGATGATTTACAACAAATGGTGAACCCGAATCACCACTTCCCTGATTTCCTGATGGAGAACAGTCAGCAAATGATGAGTGTCCATCACAAACAAAGCCATACCATATGTTAGATACACTGTCTCCTGCGAGTGCTGTTCTACTACATGTGGCTTGTGAACCACTTGTTGTTGCGCTACTAACACACCAAGTTGTTACATCACAAGTAGGTGCTCCACCATTAACAGGTGTTACAGCATCTGTCGAACAAACTATTAAGTAGTAATCATCACTATTTGAATCAGTTGCAGTTACCTCAAATGTGGTATCAGAGCCAATATCTGTTGGTGTTGTAGCAGAGCTTGTTGGATTTTCTCTTGGCCCGTCTGTAATGACTGGGGCGTTGTTTCCAACTGTAACTGCTGTTGTAACAGGATCTGCAAGTGCATTAAATACTTCTAATGAAAGAAAGAGAAAGAGTAGTGAAAAAAAGAAAACTGTCTTTAGTAATATATTTATTCTATTCAATGAAATTTTCTTAATGTAAATCTTCATTCAGTACCCTGGGCATGTTAAATATATGGTATTAATTGTATAGATGATATTTATATATGTCAACTAACTTTATGTAATACTGAAGCTATTTTTCTAACATATTTTCTATCTCAAGTAGCCGGTTGTATTTCGCTAATCTCTCCCCTCTATCTGGACCCCCAAATTTAGATTGTTGAGCATCTGTTCCAACAACTAAATCAGCGATAAAGGAGTCATTGGTTTCACCACTTCTATGAGATACAATAGCTTGCATACCGTTTTGGGTAGTCATTCTTATTGCATCTAGAGTTTCAGATACTGTCCCTATCTGATTTAATTTTATTAGGACAGCGTTTACTGCTTTACTATCAATACCTTTCTGTATTAGTTTTGTATTAGTAACTAGTAAATCATCTCCCACTATTTGATATTTACTACCAAGTTGTGCAACAAAGTTCCTCCAATCTTCCCAGCTATTTTGGTCCATTGGGTCTTCTACAGAAAATATTGGATATTGTGAATACCAATCTTTCTGTATATTAAACCATTCATTACTATCAACTATTTTGTTTTCTCTCTTTAGTTCATACTTTCTACTCTCTTTATTAAAAAATTCAGAAGATGCAACATCTAAAGCAAGTTCAAACTTGCCCTCATATCCAGCTTTGGTAATCCCTTCAACTAATATATCTAGTGCTTCTTTGTTAGATTTAATCTCTTTTGGTGCAAAGGCACCCTCATATCCTACTCCTACTGAGTATCCTTTACTGTTTAATATGTCATGAATAGTATGAAATATCTCACTACCGGCTCTAAGTGTTTCTTTAAGATTAGGGAGTGCATTCTCTTTAGGTATGATCATGTACTCTTGAATATCTGTTGACCAATTACCGTGTTTACCACCTTCAAGAAGTAATATCTGTGGTCTTGGTAGTTTAAATTTACTCTCATTGTACTCTTTATCCCAATATATCATTCCCATATATTCATACAGTTCTAATCCTACTCTTTGAGAGACTGCTCTGCAAAAAGCCATAGAACATGAGAGTATTGAGTTTCCTCCTAATTTAGATTTATTTTTAGTTCCATCTAACTGTATTAAGAAATCGTCAAACTGTTTCTGGCTTTCAAACTCTTTATTTATGATACTATCTTTAATAACTGTGTTTATAATGTCTACTGCTTTTAATACGCCCTTACCATGATATCTGTTTTGATCTCCATCTCTTAATTCCAAAACCTCTTGCTCCCCAGTTGATGCTCCACTTGGGACATCTCCTTTTCCTTTATCTCCACTTAGAAGCTCTATTTCTGTTGATATTGTAGGTACTCCTCTTGAGTCTAATATCTCAATAGCTTTTACATCTTTTATTTTCATATTTATTAATACTAAATTACTAATTGATTTTTACATAAAGATACATGTAGGGCAAGTGAATGTAGTTAGTTGTTTAAAAAATGGGTATATTTTGTTAAAATATCTATTAAGCCGAGGTGGTGAAATTGGCAGACACGCTACCTTGAGGTGGTAGTGGGACTTATACTCTCGTGCAGGTTCAACTCCTGTCCTCGGCATATCAGTTTTAAATATACTGCCTTATGAATAGAGAGAGATTGTTTATGCCTGTTACCATTCTTTTCCTTATCTGTGCTTTTACTTTTGGTTTTATATATTTCTACAAAAATATTTATCCTATTAAATCTGTTCTTTCAAAAAAGGATATTGTTTGTAATGATATGCCATTGTTAGAAGCAATAGAGTTAGCTAAGAGTAGTAAGTGTATACAGGAGGGAGTATTAGAAGAGGACAGGTTTGATTGTGATAAGGTGAATGGAATGATTACTATACCAGTAGATGGTAGTGAGAAGAGTAATACCTTATGTCCAATATATTGTCATATTGATACAAATACCAAAAAGATAGAGGTTGAATGGTTATGTGGTGGGTTGGAATAACCACTATTTTCTGTTAAAATACATTCTGTAAAGGGCGATTAGCTCAGCTGGCTAGAGCACTTCGTTTACACCGAAGGGGTCATAGGTTCGAATCCTATATCGCCCATTTTTCTTCTCCATTATTATTTCTAGAATTGTCTTCTGATATTTTTTAATATATATTGTATTAATAAGTTGAGTAATATGTATCTATGAACTTAGTTAAATATTTAATTGCAGGAGGAGTTGCTTTACTTCTTGCTGTATTTGCAACATTTATGGGTAATATATGGACAGGCATATTGGTATTTGTAGGTCTATTGGGTGGATACATTATGTGGAATATATTAAAGAATATTACTCCTGAAAGTGCAAAGGAAGATAGTACACCACCCAAAGAAACCCCAACACCTCCTATGGACAATTAGCTCAGTTGGTTAGAGCACTACATTCACATTGTAGGGGTCAGTAGTTCGAGTCTACTATTGTCCATTTTCTTACTTGACACTACTTGTACAGAAAGGACATTTCTTTGCTTTAATATTTATATCTGATAAACAGTATGGACACTGTTTGGTAGTTTTAGCTTCTGCTTTTTTCTCTTTCTCAAATGCTTTACTCATAGCTCTTACAATAAAGTAAAGTATTAGTGCTGTAATTAAGAATGTAATTATTGCATTTAATACTAAACCGTACTGAAGTACTACTGCGCCATCTGTTTGTGCTTGGGCTAATGTCTCATACTTTTCTTTCCCTAATGTAATAAATAGCTGAGAGAAATCTAATTTTGCTGTTAAGAAGCCAATAGGGGGAGTAAATATGTTATTTACCAATGAGTCAACCAAGTCTTTAAAAGCTACACCTATAATTACACCTACTGCCAAAGTAATGGCATCACCTTTCATAGCAAAATCTTTAAATCCTTGCCACTCCTCTTTAAATTTACTCTTGAGATTTTTTCCCATTTTTTTTAAATATGTAAAAAATTAATATAAAGAAGATAAAGGCAGTAAGTAAACAGTATATTATAACCTGATTAAAGAAAGCATCATAGAGAGTATCATTATTAATTTGATAAAGGATTACCTGAATAATAGATATTAATATTAGAAATAAAATATGAATATATGAATCATCTACAAGTAGTGATGTAATTACCATATATGTAACACCAAAGGCTGCCATAGATAGGGCGTACGGTACTAAGTATTTTGATATTTCTAAATACATACCATTAAATACAAGATCTACAATTTGTTCAGAGAAGAGTACATATATCCCAGTTATACATATACCTGTTACAGCTGCTACTGTTATAGATATTAGTAGGGTTTTCTTTCTTAAATGTTTTTGTGAGTTAGCTAATTTGGATATCATTAAACTACCAATAGTTATCGATGCGAAATATACAATCTTTCCAAGTAATGAAAGTGCACCGTAAGAAGCTCTTACATCAGGATTAACAAGTATTAGATCTAATGTAAACGGCACATTGAGTAGGAAGAAAGTAATAAATATTAAAAGTATCTGTTTGTAATTAAGAGTAATTTCTTTTGTAGGTGGTAGTTTAGACTTAGTTTTTACTAATGGTAATACAAAGAGTGTTGTTAAAAGTGATGGTAGTGCAAATGATAGTATTATTAATATCATTCCTGCATCCATATATATCGCTATAAACCCAAATACAAATTTAAGTAGTGTTTCAAGTAGGGCTAATATATTAAAAGAGAGTATCTTCTCTAATCCAAGAAGGAAGCCTTTTGCTACTGGTGTTACTATTGCTGTAAATACAACTAGTGTTAGTACCGGTATATAGCTGGTTGGTATGTTTGCAATATCAGCGATGTAATCTCCAAGAAGAAAGAATACTCCAGATACTATTACAGCTACTGCACTTAGTTGGGTTATACTTTTTAATTTGAATTTACTAAGATTAAAATCTTTGTTACTTGCTACTTTTTTAGTGATAGCTGTTTGTATAGCTATGACAGGTATTTGTACTAATGTGATAATTCCAAGTGATGCGTTATATAGACCAAAATCAACATCAATTAGGTTTCTAGCTAGAAATACGGTAAATACATAGTTTAGAAGATTAACAACTATTCCAAAGAAAATAGTGATAACGATATTATTTAGAAAAGCTTTGTCTGTATTAAAGTATTTTGTTATATTCATAGCATATATATTAGATGTCGGATATAATAAGGATACGATAATTTTAATAATAATACCATTATGGATTTACTGTTTGCATTAATAGGGGGATTAATTTTAGGAATAGGCATATTCTATTTTTTCTTTAAGGGAACTGGTAAACAGAAGGAGGAGATAAGTGAAACTATTACTCAGAAATTAAATGAGATAATGCCAGGGGCACTAAAAGAGGCAAATGAAACCTTAATTAATATGGCTAATGAAAAATTAGGAGCTGAATCAAATAAAACGAGAGTTGATTTAGAGAACAAAAGGGCTGAGATAGAAAGATTGGTTAAGGTTATACAGGATGATTTAAAGGAAAGTAAAAAAGATTTAGAGGTTACTGAGAAGGATAGGATAAACTCTTTCTCTGCACTTAAAAACTCATTAGATGAGTATAAAAAGATTACAGAACAGTTATCAGTTAGTACAGAGAATCTTAAAAAGGTGCTATCTAATAATCAATTAAGAGGTCAATTTGGTGAACAGGTTGCGGATGATTTACTTAAGATGGCCGGATTTGTAGTAGGTGAGACATATACGAGACAGGAGAGTGAGAACGGTAGTAGGCCTGATTTTACTGTGTATTTACCAGATAGAACTAAGATAAATGTTGATGCAAAATTCCCATATTCTTCATTACAAAGGATGACTGAGACAGATGATACAGATGCTAAGAATAGGTATATGAGGCAGTTTGAGACTGATATTAAAGAGAAGGTTAAACAGGTAACCAGTAGAGAGTATATTAGTCCAGAGGATAAGACTGTTGATTTTGTTATCCTGTTTATTCCTAATGAAATGATTTTTTCCTTTATATATGACAAGATGCCCAGTATATGGCAGGATGCTATGTCTAAAAAGGTAGTTCTTGCTGGACCTTTTAGCTTTACAGCTATACTTAGAATGGTTAAACAGGCGTATGAGAACTTCAGGGTACAGGAGAATATTTTTAAGATAGTCGGACATGTCCAAGCAGTTGAGAAAGAGTTTGATAAGTTCAGTGAAGAGTTTGATAAGGTAGGGATAAGGATAGATCAGTTACATAAACAGTATACAGATGTAAGTACTACTAGAGTAAATCAGATGAAAAGAAAAATGGATTTAGTTAAATTAGAGGGTGGTAGTAAAAGTAATAATCAGATTCCAGATGTTGTTAAACTAACAAATGGGGAAGATCAGGGTAAGCTGTTATAAAAAAGGGGAGTAGAACTCCCCCTTTTTTCAAATTTCATTTACTCTGTTACTGGAGGTTCTGGATTTACGGGTGGTGCTTCTGGTGCTGGTGTGGCTTCTGTTGCGTATACGGGTTGATTTGAAGTAGCTGTTTTAGGTTTCCAAGCAAGGAGGTATAAAAGTATATATGTACCTATTCCTGTTAGGATTAAGAGTCCTAGTAATTTATCATATCCTCTCTTTTCAGTAATATTCATTAATGCTATTAATGAGAATATTGATACAATTAATCCTCCTATTCCTGGGATTAAGAGTAAGAATAGAAGATTGGGATTCTGATTCCCTAATTTGAATATCATAATGCTTTGTAGTATTGGAATCCATGCAAACCAACTATTTTCATATCCCATCTCTTTTCCAATTTTATAGATAGCATAGGACATAAATATATATGAAGCTAACCCAATCACAATTGAAACAAACCATATTCCTATGGATATTGCAGCAAGAAAGGCGGCTATTCCAGAATCATCTGTAGGGTAATCTGTTGGGGTAAATTCAGGATATGCCGTATAGCCATCATCATAGAGATTCTCCGTTTCTGTATCGTCCAATACAACATCCTCATCTACTGGTCCTGATTCATATATTACAGAGTCATCTTCTTCTGTTCCATAAGGTATTACCTCATCTTCTTGTGCAAAAGAAATAGATAGTGGAATTAAGAAAAGGGATATAAATACTGGTAGAAAAATATTTTTTAATTTCTCCATCTAAAATAGTATAAAAATTATATATATTAAATTTATCATCCTTTTTTTTATTCTATCAATAGCTGGATAAATATGATACTCTAAAGTATGGAAGAGATATCAGACATAAAAGTAATAAAGGGGAGTATACCTGTACTACTATCTGCTCCTCATGCTCACTCACATAAGAGGCCATCCCTTACAATGTCGTATAAATGGGGAGAGGAGTATACTGATCGTATTGTTGAGGAGATATGTCTTCGTACAGCTGGATGGGGTGTAATACAAAACAAAGAGACGGACTACGATCCTAACTGGTACAAGATAAAGAATAATCCGTATAAATCTACTATTGCAGATATCATATCTAAAGAGAAGGTTACTAAGTTTATAGATATTCACGGTTTAAGTGATGAGTATGATTACGATTTTGGTATCTACTATCCTAGTAAGTTTAACAAATCTATAGCTTTAGCTAATGATATATCTTTAGCTATTAATAAGGGTAAGCTTAGAGGTATTAATATATGTATATTTAGATTTCCAGATAGTTTGCAGGAGAGTTTAGGTGAGTATGTTGCCGATAAATTAAGAGTTCCTTCTGTTCAAATAGAAATAGCTAGATATATTAGGGAGGATGAAAAGCTTAGAAATGTGTTTGTTCAGAATGTATCTTCCTTTTTACTTATGTAATTTTCATTAATATATTTGTATTTTTTTGACTCTACTTTTTAGCTTTGATATGCTTAATATATGTATTTAAATTGATATAGTATTTTACTATGGTATCTACAAAAGAAGTAAAAACAGAGATTGTAAGCGGTAAGAGTAAGGCCATTGATGTCGCTATTGCACAGATAGAGAAACAGTTTGGTAAGGGTTCTATTATGAAATTAGGAAGTAAAGAAAGAGTAAATGTTGAGGTAATTCCAACGGGTGCACTCTCTTTAGATATTGCATTGGGTATAGGTGGTGTTCCTAAGGGTAGAATTATTGAAATATATGGTCCAGAGTCATCTGGTAAAACCACTTTGGCTATACATGTACTTTCTGAGGCACAAAAGAAAGGGGATGCAGTTGCTTTCATAGATGCAGAGCACGCTTTTGATCCTGTATATGCTAAGAATATTGGTCTCAATATCGATGATTTATATATATCTCAACCAGATTTTGGAGAACAAGCATTGGAAATACTTGAGACATTAGTTAGATCTGCAGCTTTTGGCGTTATAGTTGTAGACTCTGTAGCTGCACTTACTCCAAGAGCTGAGATAGAGGGGGAGATGGGAGATAGCCATATGGGTTTACAGGCGAGATTAATGTCTCAGGCATTGAGGAAATTGACTGCTATTGCTGGTAAGACTGGTACCACTATAATATTCTTAAATCAATTAAGAATGAAAATTGGTGTAATGTTTGGTAATCCTGAAACAACGACTGGTGGTAACGCTTTAAAATTCTATGCCTCTATTCGTATGGATATTAGACAGAGGGATAAGATAATGAGGGATGGAAATATTGTAGGACACACTAGAGTAGTAAAGATTGTTAAGAACAAAATGGCACCTCCTTTTAAAGAGGCAACCTTCGATATGATATATCCTTTGGGTATTGATAAAGAGAGTAGTATATTAGATGCAGCGATAGGACAGGGCATTATCGAAAAATCAGGTGCATGGTTTAAGTATGGTGATAAACAGTTAGCACAGGGAAGAGATGCTACTGTTGCAATGATGAAAGAGGATAAAAAGTTTAGAGATGAGATAGAAAAGGGTGTTCGTGCTAAAATGAAGTAGATGGTAGTAACAAAGATTGAGTATCAAAAGAGAGATCCCAATAGAGTCAATATATATATTGATAATGAATTCTTTTGTGGTATATCACTAGATACATTAGCGAGTGAGAATCTGTATGAGGGATTAGATATTGATGAGACTGTTGTTAACAGAATACTCGAGAAAGATTTAAAGAGTAGATTCTTAACAAGAGTAGTTGAGTATTTATCACACAGTCCTAAGACAGAGTTTCAGATTAGTAGATATCTAAAAGAATTAAAGTTTAAGAAAAAAGATATTTGGTTTAAGGAGGATATATCATTAGATTGGGGGAAATTTTTTAATGAGATACTCAATAAATTAAAAGAGTATAAATATATTGATGATGAAAGTTTTGCAAGAAGTTTTGTTTCAAGTAGACTAAGAAACAAACCTAGAGGTAAGAGTGTTTTAATATCGGAATTAATATCAAAAGGAGTTAGTAAAGATATTGCACAATCAGTTTGTGATGATGAGATAGGCGATGAGATAGATACTTTGAGAAAAGCATTTGATAAGAAATACAGGGGTAAGAGTTTTGATATTAAAGATCAGAAAATGGTTAATTACTTGCTAAGAAAGGGGTTTAATTGGGATTTAATTGAACAGTTTAATAGTAATGAGTCTTAAAAGTGATAGTAACTGGATACTTCCAGAAGAGAGAGTAGATGATGATATTATTGAATACATTCTTAAAAGTAGAGGTATAGAGAAAGAAAGCTTTCTTAATCTTGCTTTGAAAGATATTCCTTCTTTTGAAAATCTTTATGATTCAAAGAGTGCTTCCAAATTAATTATCAATGCTATTAAAAAGAATAAAAAGATAGTTATACATGGTGACTTTGATGCTGATGGTATATGTAGTGTTACAATTCTTTGGGAATTTCTTTTTAAAGAGGTATCTAAAATACTAAGCACAAAAGTAAATGTTTTACCGTATATACCAAGCAGAGTAGATCAGGGATACGGTTTAACGGAGTCTTCAATCAATGATGTTTTGGATTTAGGAGGTGAGCTTTTAATATCAGTAGACTGTGGTGTAAGAGATAGAGAGTTAATTGATAAGTATAGAGAGCAGAAGGGCTTAGAGTTTGTAATTACAGACCATCATCAACCTCCGAAAGAGTTAAATACTGAATTAGAGTATCCATTAGTTCATCCTTCGTATCTTGGTCATGAGTATCCTAATACGAATGTGTGTGGGGCATATGTCACATTTCTTTTAATTCAGGCTATTAAATCAGAGTTGGGTATCAATACTGATATTAATGAGAATACCAAGGGTTTAGATTTAGTAGCTATGGCTACTGTTACTGATTTAATGCCTTTGTTAGATATAAATAGGGTGATTGTTAAGTATGGGATTAAACAGATTCAAAAGGGTAAACGGTTGGGCTTAAATGAATTAATTAAAATATCTGGTTTGGAACTAAAAGATATTGATAGCTATCATTTAGGATATATTCTTGGCCCAAGGATTAATGCTGCTGGTAGAATAGGTTCCCCACTTGATGCTGTTAAACTTTTAGTAAGTGAAAAAGAGAGTTTATGTAAGAGTATTGCAAATGTACTTAATGAAACTAATTTCCAAAGACAGTTTATGACTCAAAACGGTTTAGATGAAGCCATGGCTGTAATAGGGGATAGTGATGATAAATTACTTTTTGTTGTAAATGATGATTGGCATGAGGGTATAGTTGGGTTAATAGCGGGTAAGTTAAATGAAAAGTATCACAGACCAATACTCGTTGGTACAAGAAAAGAGGGTGTAGTTAAGGGTTCTGCAAGAAGTATTACCGGTTTTAATATTACCAATGCCTTATCTTTATGTAGTAAGTATCTTGATAGATATGGAGGTCATGAATTAGCTGCAGGTTTTACTGTAAAAGAGGGTATGGAGAAAGAGTTTAGTAAATGTATAAGAAAAATAGCTGAGAAAGAGGTAACTGAGGACATGTTAATTAGAGATTTGAAAATAGACTTACTTTTGGGTAGTGAAAGCATTAATGAGGGATTAATTGAGCAGTTAGATATATTAAAACCTTTTGGATATGGTAATAGTAAACCATTAATAGCAGTGAAAGATTTAATAGTTGTCAAAAAACAGATAATGGGAAAATTAGGTAATCATATGAAATTACTATGTAAGGGAGAGGGTATAGATTTGATTACTTTAGTACTTTTCAATTGTGGAGTAGATACAGAGGATATTAATGTAGATGACAGAATAGATGTAGTAGGTGGAGTAGGTATTAATTCTTGGAATGGTAATGAAGATATTCAATTCTTAGTCAAAGAGTGGAGATTCTCTACTTAGCTTTTTTAACATTTATTAACTTACCCAATCTATTTGGTGTATTAGGTAGATAAGTTGTTTCTAATATACTTCCAAAGTCAAGTAACTTCATCATAAATCTCTCTGTACCCAATGCAAAACCTCCATGTGGAGGACAGCCATACTCAAAATATTCGAAGTACTCTTTTAATGATTCTTCAGATATTCCTCTCTCTTTGGCATTTTCTTTAAGATTCTCTAATCTATGTTCTCTTTGTGCCCCTGTAGTTAGTTCTATACCCTTCCAGAAAAGGTCAAATCCAAGGGCATAGGGTGGGTTACTTTCGTCTTTCATATGATAAAAGACCCTGTCTTTATGAGGATAGTCGTAAACAAATACAAATTCACAACCTGTTTCCTCTTCCATTATTTCAGATATAGCTCTCTCTTCTTCTGGTGAGAAGTCACCTTCCTCTTTACTAGGAACTCCCTTTTTGGATAATTTCTCCTTTATCTCTTTAACGGTAATATATGGGAAATCTCCCTCAGGTATCTTTATATCAATACCAAATACTCTTTTAATGTCTTCTCCATACTTTTCTTTAATACTTTTGAGTGCGTATTTAATCATCTCTTGTTCAAATTTACATAGATCTTTAAATGAGTCTATATATCCTAACTCAACATCAAAGCTTGTATACTCTGTTAAATGTCTTGTTGTAAACGATTTTTCTGCTCTAAATACCGGACCCATATTAAACACTCTATCTAAATCTGCAGCAATACCCATCTGTTTATGAAATTGAGGAGATTGAGCAAGATATGCCTTCCTATCAAAATATTTTACTTCAAATACACTAGCTCCAGATTCACTTGCAGCACTAATTACTCTTGGACCTTGTATCTCTGTACAACCGTTATTTATACAAAACTCTCTAAAAGCTTTACCCATTATGGTTGCAACTCTCATCATTAGGTTGTTTCTCTCGGATCTAAGATCTACCCATCTGTAATCTAATCTTTTATCCAAATTCGAGATATTTTTAGAATACGGTTGCTCTATTACGATAGGTAGAGGAGTTTTAGAAACAGAGTCTATCTTAATCTCCTGTATCTCTATTTCAAACCCAGTTGCTACCTGCTTTGCTTCTTTAACTAATCCTGTGATATCTACTACTGATTCAGGAATTAAACTCTTTGTAGTATTAAATACCTGTGTATCTCCACCTGACCATGCTACTGTTTGTACTTTTCCTGTAATATCTCTAAGTATTAGGAACACTATTTTCCCTTGATCTCTTAATGTATCAACTCTACCTCTTACTCTAACAGTTTTACCAATACAATTCTTAAGCTCAGATATATATGTTCTTTCCATATTAAATGTATATAGATTAATCCCGTTATTATATATTACATCTTCTTAAAAGAACAATATCGTATTTGCTCAATATCTTTCTAGTTGGTAATATCGATAATATTAATGAGTAACAAAGAAGAGAAAAAAACATTACCAGAGGAGAGATATGATAAGAAACTGTTTAAACAGGCAGTTAAGGCAGCCCAAGAAGCAAAAAAAATAGAGGATATTCAAAGAAGAAAAAAAAGAGTAGGCAGGTTTCTGTTAATAGGGGTAGGTGTTGTTACCTTGGCTTTTACTGTATATTTAATGCTTCCTCTTTTTAAACCTAAGAGTGAATATATAGTATCGGAGAAGTATCCGGAGTATCTTTCATATTTAAATATTGATGGGGAGGTATTGAGTGGATACTTTGATAAAAAGGTATCAGTGGATGGTTTAAAAGCAGAAAGCGTACTAGTGTTTAATCCATTAACAGGGGATATACTATTAGAAAAGAATTCAGACGAGAAAAAGAGTGTTGCTAGTTTAACAAAATTAATGACAGCAATTATTTCTCTTGAGAATTTTAATTTAGATGATACCGTTACTGTGAGCTTAGAAAATTTTCCAGAGGGTGTTTCTTTACAGTTGGGTGTGAAGGATGGGGACAAAATAACGGTGGAGAATATTCTAAAGGCTATGTTAATTAGTTCATACAATGATTCTGCCTATGTTATTGCT